>Ga0074045_10000178_pt1 | contig 58985 bp, 61 predicted proteins | sample BogForMeECP23OM2_FD_94442 | JGI IMG/M metagenome (GOLD analysis project Ga0074045, IMG submission 94442) | Bog forest soil microbial communities from Calvert Island, British Columbia, Canada - Bog Forest MetaG ECP23OM2 | ecosystem: Environmental > Terrestrial > Soil > Wetlands ... | reverse complement strand
CAGCAAGATCGCTGAAACTGCCGTCAGGGAAAAGAATGATTTGATTATCATGGGGAGTTATGGATGGAGCGGCGCAGATAAAGCGTATATCGGGAGCACCACTGAACGGACCATAATGCATGCCGATTCCCCAATACTTGTCGTGAGGTGATCATATGAAAGGATGGCGGCGTTAAACCGTAGTACGGAAGGGGCGGCGATGGAAAATAATATTTCAGACGAAGAAGATAAAAAAGTTGCTATATTGCGCTCGCTGCCTTTTTTCAGCTCGTTCAACGATCAGGAACTGCTCATAATTCTGGATATGAGCAAGTGGCTTAAGTTTGCGCCCGGAGATTTTGTGGTAAAAGAAGGGGAATCCGAAAACTCATTTTATATCATCATGAAAGGGAATGTTCTCATCCGGAAAAAAGTCGGGGTTTCCAATATGAAAAAAACGATAAGCCATTTAAAGAAAGGAGAATGTTTAGGTGAGATGTCCTTGCTCACAGGGCAGCCGAGGACCGCAGACGTTATTGCCGAAGAAGAAACATTCCTGTTGAAAATTGATTCATACACATTAAATGGAGATACGGAATCCTTCGAACTCAGATCAATACAGTTCAAGTTCTACAAAAAATTCTCAGAAATCCTGGCCCAAAGACTGGCCCAGACCAATAAGATTGCTGTTACGCCCTTGTAATTGGTATTTTAGAAGCGATCACTCTTTTTAAATAAACAGCACGGAGGCACCCAATGGCACTGTGTCAGAAATCGTTTCAGGAATCCCTCATTGACCACCTTACCTACTCCCTTGCCAAGGACACATACTCCGCTACTCAGAGAGACAAGTTTGAAGCGACTGTGCTGTCCGTAAGAGATTGCATTGTTGAGCAGTGGATTAAAACCCAGCAGCGTTACTACGATGTTGAAGCAAAAAGGCTATATTACCTCTCGCTCGAATTTCTGATGGGCAGGCTTTTAGGCAATTATATAAGTAACCTCGGCGTATTGGGAGAACATGAGAAGACATTTAATGCCTTCGGACTCTCATATGATGACATTTTAGAGCTTGAATGGGACGCGGGCCTGGGTAACGGAGGTCTTGGCAGGCTTGCCGCGTGTTTTCTTGACTCACTATCCACACTTGAATATCCGGCTTATGGTTATGGAATCAGATATGAGTATGGCATTTTTTTACAAAAGATCAAAGACGGTTATCAGATTGAAATTCCGGATAACTGGCTTAGATACGGGAGCCAGTGGGAATTTCCAAGGCCGGAAGTATTGTACCCGGTCCAGTTCTGCGGCAAGGTGAATTCCATTAATTACGGAAGCGGCCGGGTACGCATGGTATGGTCGGACACCGAGGAAGTCATGGCCATGGCTTACGATTATCCGGTGCCCGGGTATCGCAACAACACTGTTAATACTCTTCGTCTATGGTCGGCAAAGTCAAGCCGTGAATTTGATCTGGAGTATTTCAACAGCGGCGATTATATCAAGGCAGTAGAGAATAAAAACAACAGCGAAAATATCTCCAAAGTGCTTTACCCCGACGACCAATCGCTTGCCGGAAAGGAACTGCGTCTCAAACAGCAGTATTTCTTTGTTGCGGCCACATTAAGGGACATCATCAGAAGATACAGGAAGTTTCATAAAACCTACAGCGAGTTCCCTGATAATGTTGCCGTTCAGCTCAACGATACACACCCTTCCATAGCTATCGCAGAGCTGATGAGGATACTTGTCGATGAGGAAAGCATCGGCTGGGAAGATTCGTGGGACATAACAACTAAAACCTTTGCCTATACCAATCATACTGTCTTGCCGGAAGCCCTCGAAGTTTGGTCCGAAGGTCTCATGGGACATCTATTGCCTCGCCACCTCCAGATCATTCAGGAAATTGACAGAAGATTTCTGATCCAGGTTGACGCGGAATTCCCTGGCGACCACGAGCGCAAAATGACAATGGCCATGATAACCGGCGAGGGTGAGCGCTGGGTGCACATGGCCCGTCTGGCAATAGTCGGAAGCCATACCGTCAATGGTGTTTCAGAGCTTCATTCCCGTATTTTAAAAGAAAAAGTGTTCAATCATTTTTACATGATGTCTCCTGATAAATTCAGGAATGTGACCAACGGGATAACGCCAAGGCGCTGGCTGTTGGACGCAAACCGCCCCCTTGCCGAATTGATAACGGAAGCCATTGGTGGTTTATGGATAAAAGATCTCGATGAACTGAATAAGCTCGCGCCCCTTGCCGATGATAGTGAATTCCGTAAACGTTTCCGTGAGGTCAAGGAACTGAACAAGGTCGGTTTGTCCAACTATCTTGCCTTGACCGCCAAATTATCATTTCATCACCAGCATCTCCTGGATTGTCAGGTGAAACGGCTGCATGAATACAAGCGGCAGTTGCTGAACGTCCTGCATGCCATAACCCTTTACAACAGGATCAGGGAAGGAAGAGTGGACGAGACCTTCACTCCAAGAACAATCCTTTTTGGAGGGAAAGCAGCGCCCGGCTACTACCTCTGCAAACTGATTATCAAACTGATACACGCTGTTGGAGATGCGATAGCAGCCAATCCCCTTGCAAGAGAGAAATTAGAGGTAATCTTTGTCCCCAACTACAACGTTTCTCTGGCCGGGCGTATTATCCCTGCAGCAGATCTGTCCGAACAGATTTCGACTGCCGGACTTGAAGCTTCAGGGACAGGCAATATGAAATTTACCCTGAACGGGGCCTTGACCATCGGCACACTTGACGGGGCCAACGTCGAGATAAGGGAACAGGTGGGCGCTGAGAACTTCTTCCTCTTCGGACTTAGAGCTGAAGAAATCATGGCTATGAGTTCGGGATACAATCCCCAGGAATATTATGAGAATGACGCGGAGCTTCGTCAAGCCATCAATCAGATACTCGAAGGCCACTTTTCTCCTGAAAACCAGGGTCTTTTTCATCCGATTGTCAGGACCCTTTTGGATGGGGACAGGTTTTATGTCCTGGCTGATTATGCATCATATATCAGTTGTCAGGAGAGTGTAGCCAATGCATATAAAGACAAAGAGAGGTGGACCAGGATGGCCATCCTCAATGTCGCGCGTTCAGGCAAGTTTTCGAGCGACAGGTCCATCCGTGAGTATGCCGAAAATATATGGCATATCTCTCCAGTCAGCATAGAATGATATCGGTTGCCGGAGGCTGGCACATGCAGTACAACTGACCGCTATACAGGTAATGGGCCGGTTTGTTTTTGCCGGGACCACCTGAGCAAAACAAACTGGCCGTTACCGCAACGGCTTAAAACTGAATGTCAGGTTAAGACCATATACAGCCGCTTTCCTGTCGTTCCTCATTTTTTTATTCCGTCACGGCCCTATTGTGCCGGCGCTCCATACTGCGTCCTAAGTTTCAGATTGACTTCGAGTACATTGACCATCTTCTCACCCGCAAGCCCGCCAAAAGGGGCAGAGGCGTTATTCAGCAGTATCTTTTGTATCTCTTGCCGGACTGCTGCCGGGTCACGCTTTGTGTCGGCGGCCCATTTGGAGGCTACCCGGTCGAGCTGAAACTCGGCGTTCTGAAGCGTGATATGAGGATCCAGACCTGAACCCGAAGCTGTGACCAAATCTCCGGGAATGTCCTGAAGTTCCACATCGGGATGGTCCTCCCGCCACATGGCGAAAAAGATCGACTGGATGTCCGACCCTTCCCTGACCGGCTCAATAGTAGTTGCAGGCTTGCCGTCAGCTCCCGGTTTGGTCACGGCAGAAGGGAATTGCCCGGGGTGTGCCGCAGAGAAGTCTTTAAAGAAGACTACCGCCAGGTCCGGGGCCTTTGGCTCAGGGGTGGCGGGATTGTCCTTCATGAACTGCTTAACTATATCAGGATGCGCTTTTGACCAGGCGTCCACATACGGCCCATGCGTGGGATCGCCTGTGACCCAGGCCTGGGCCAGCGAATTATGCGCGTCCGCCCACTGGGCAACTATATGAGGGTTGCCCCCGTAGACATCTTTCTGAAACCAGCTCTCAACATCAGGCGCCACAGGCTTTCCGGCTTTGGGTCCGCTTTTATAGTTCACAATCGGGCCGATACTGCGCGCCACACGGTCGCGCAGGCCATAGTTTGATGAGGACAGGGCCGAGGAGGCCGAGGCTGACGCATCATAAGACGCCGCAGAAGGCCGGGGCTGAAAGTATTCGTCCTTTGTAAAGGGCTGCGCTATGAGCTTTGACCCCACCACTGTGCCGTCAGGACCTTTCAGCATGCTGCCGTTGGCCTGAAAGGGGAATACGGCCTGTCCGACAGCCAACAACGCCAGCGGGTAAATTATGCAGCAGATAACCACTGCGACCGCCAGCAGCAAAACACTCTTTGAAATATATTTCATCATTTTCATCTCCTCCGTCAGCTTACCAGATTAAGAGCTACTATTGTCATATCGATCAACTTGATGCCGATAAACGGCACGATCACACCGCCAAGTCCCCATATAAGAAGGTTCCTGCGCAGCAGGGCCTCGGCGCCGAGCGCCCGGTATTCGACGCCTTTGAGTGCTATCGGGATGAGCAGCGGAATGATGATCGCATTGAAGATGACCGCTGACAGTATGGCCGACAACGGCGAGTGCAGATGCATTATGTCCATAACTCTTAGCCACGGCAGGGTGCCTGCAAAGAGCGCCGGGATTATTGCAAAGAATTTTGCAACGTCATTGGCTATGGAGAAGGTCGTCAGCGAGCCCCGCGTCATCAGCAGCTGTTTCCCTATTTCGACAACTTCGATCAACTTTGTGGGGTCGCTGTCGAGGTCAACCATATTGGCCGCCTCTTTTGCGGCCTGCGTTCCCGCGTTCATGGCAAGCCCAACGTCTGCCTGGGCCAGTGCCGGGGCGTCATTAGTGCCGTCACCCATCATGGCAACCAGTTTACCCTCCGCCTGCTCCTTTTTGAGGTAAGCAAGCTTGGTCTCTGGAGTGGCCTCTGCGAGGAAGTCATCGACTCCTGCCTGTTTGGCTATGGCCGCAGCCGTGAGCGGATTGTCCCCGGTGATCATAACTGTCCTCAGCCCCATCTTCCTGAGCCGCTCGAACCGTTCAGCCATATTTGGTTTCAAGATATCTTCAAGAACTATCACGCCTGCGATGATGTAATTATCAGCAACCAGCAGCGGGGTAGCCCCTTTTGAGGCAACGCTGTCCACCAGTTTCTTGATCTCGCCCTTGCTCTCGTCAGGCACGCTGCCCTTGCTGTTTAAAATGAATTTTATGACGGCATCCGGCGCACCTTTTCGGATCAGCCGCCCGTCAGGAAGGTCCACCCCGCTCATGCGGGTCTGGGCCGTAAAAGGCACAAACTTGGTATCAGACGGCACGCTTACCGTTTTGCCGCTTTGCTTTTCGAATAACTTGACTATGCTCTTACCTTCCGGCGTCAGGTCCGCATCAGACGCCATGGCAGCAAACTGCCCTACCTCGGCCTCCGAATACTTCCCGACTGGAAGGAACTTCGTGGCGTTCCTGTTCCCTATGGTGATTGTGCCCGTCTTATCCAGCATGACGACGTCGACGTCGCCTGCCAGCTCTACCGCCTTGCCGCTTTTTGCTATAATGTTGGCCTGCAGGGCGCGGTCCATGCCGGCTATTCCGATTGCCGCAAGCAAAGCGCCGATGGTTGTAGGAATGAGGCAGACCAGCAGCGCGATCAGGGTCGGGACGTCGGTCCCGAGACTTTTAAGGGGTTCCTGGACGCCAAGATATCCCATCATGTACTGCTCGGCATTCCATGCCATTGGCCAAAGAGGGATTACCACGATCAGAAAGACGAGTGTAAAGGCCGAAAGTACAAGCGTAAGAGCGATCTCGTTTGGAGTCCTCTGGCGTATAGCGCCTTCAACAAGGGCGATCATACGGTCGAGGAACGAATCTCCGGTGCCGCTGGTGATACGGACAACGATCTTGTCGGAAAGCACAAGGGTGCCGCCTGTCACACCGGACCTGTCGCCGCCCGCTTCGCGGATTACCGGGGCTGACTCCCCTGTTATTGCTGATTCGTCGATGGAGGCGATCCCTTCGATAATTTCTCCATCGTTGGGGATCATCCTTCCGGTCTCCACAACAACCATATCGCCAGGTTTCAAATCTGTAGAGGGCACCTGCTCGGTCTTTCCCGCAGCATTAAGACGATAAGCAATCGTGTCGAAACGTGCCCGTCTGAGTGAATCGGCCTGGGCCTTGCCGCGGGCCTCGGCAAGGGCTGTTGCAAAGTTTGCAAACACCACGGTTATAAAAAGCCATGCGTCAAGCCAGATGAAATAGCTTAAGGGCAACTGGCTTGTCCCTTTTCCCATCAACGCTTCAATTATATACAGCAGCGTCAAAAATGCGCCTACCTCGACTACAAACATAACCGGATTGTTCCATTGCTTGTCAGGCCGCAGCATCAGGAAGGCCTGCTTCAGTGCTGCCATAGCTGTTTCTTTCTCCATCAGCCGCTGGGGTTTTTTACGGCGGTGGGACGTCTGCGGACCCACGGACAAACCAGCCTCCCGTACGGATTCCTTTACATCTGATTTATTCATCTGGCACTCCTTTCAACTTATTTGTATTGATATACGGCAAATTTTTGAATTAAGGAAAAGGAAACGGAATTTTTTCCACAATTCAACATTTAAAATTCAACATTCAACATTTCTTTCCTGTCAGCCTCCGAACGGCATGGGGCCGAAGTGGTCTGCTATAGGTCCCAGCGCGGCAACGGGCAGAAAAAGAAGTGCCCCGATGATTACAATAGTTCCAAACAACAGGAAGCCGAATGTGGGGGTGTCATCCCGCAGCGTCCCCAGGCCGAAAGGACTCGATTTCTTTTCCCCGAGATATGCGGCCATAGCCATCGGCGCGATAATAGGAATAAACCTGCTGAACATCATCACCAGGCCCGTTGCGATGTCCCATGCTACGGCGGTCGGCGCCGGACTCGAACTATTCCAAAAACCGTAAGTTACCCCCAGTCCGTCAAAAGCCGAGCCGTTGTTGGCAGAGGCCGAGGAGAACTGGTACAGCATTTGTGAAAAGCCATGCGCACCCGGGTTGCTTACGGCCTTGAGCCCCCAACTCGTCGCAGCGAAGACTCCTGTAGGGAACAGAATCATGAACGGGTGGATCAGCAGGGCCATCACCGCGAGTTTGACTTCCCGCGCCCCGATTTTCTTGCCCAGATACTCGGGCGTTCTTCCGACCATCATGCCGGCCACAAAGATTCCGACGATTATGTAAAGCAGCATGTTGATCATGCCCACGCCTTTACCTCCGAAAAAGCAGTTCAGCCACATACCAACCATGGGAGACAAAGCAGCAATAGGGTTGAGGCTGTCTGCCTCCGCGTTCACCGCACCGCAGGTCACGTCTGTTGTCAACGCTGCGAAAGTGGCGCCTGCCGAGGTGCCGAAGCGCATTTCTTTGCCTTCGAGATTGCCGAGGTGCTGGTCTACCGGCAGGCCCGGAACAGCAGGCACGGCCACTATCCGTTTCCCGCCCGACGCCGTGGCGCTGGGAACTTCATAAGTCCTCGCTACTGGATGGGCCGTCAAGCCCGGATTTGGCTGCAGCGTGTCGTAATATACCGACCAGACGACTGTGCTCACCATAAAAGTCAGCATTACAGAAAAAATGACGAGGCTGTGCCGTATTCGGCCGAGCATTCGGCCATACATCAGCACGAGAGCGAAGGGGAAGATCATCATGGCAAGAGTGTTAAAAAAGTTCGAGGCTGCCGTAGGATTCTCAAAAGGGTGCGCGGAATTCATACCGTAGAATCCGCCGCCGTTGGTGCCGAGCATTTTCATGGACTCAAAGGCCGCCACCGGACCGACAACAATGGTCTGCTGCCTGACTTCGCCCTTGTCAGTCGTCCCCATAGCTGCGGGTTCGAGCGTCGAAACCTGATAGGAGGTCTTCAAGGTCATAGGGCTGCCCTCGGCCAGAAAGTAGAGCGCGAAGACAAAGGCTGCCGGCACGAACATATAAACCAATACCCGCCACATATCCAAAAAGAAATTGCCCAGTGATGAATCGCTGCGCAAAGCACGGATGATCGCCACCAGCGCACATAAACCGATTGCAGCCGACATAAAGAGATTGGCGATGCCGAAAAAAATCTGGCTGAAATTAGACAGATGCTGGTCCCCGGAATAGTGCTGCAGGTCAGTGTTTGTCATAAAGGACACAACCTGCATAAATATGGTGCTCGGGGCCAGGAGTGTCTTGTGATCAGGATTGAGCGGCATCCACGGCTGCAGCGCCAGCACAAGATAGCCGAAGACAAACAGTAAGGTGTTAAAAATCAGCAGGGCGGCCGTATACTGTTTCCAGTCCTGCGGACCGCTGTTCAGGCGTTTCTCGAACCATCCGAAGACGGGTAATGGACGGTATTTCCCGTCCATTACCGACGCCAGGTAGCGACTTAAAGGGAACGCGACAAGGGTCGCAGTCGCCAATAGCGCAAAGGGAAGTAACCACGTTTGCATAAACATTATTTAACTCCTTTTGTTAAGCGTTTTTTAGTGTCCGCCGCGGGTAGTGTCAGAACCATTCAGGCCTCACAAGGGCCACAACCAGGTAAATGAATAAAAAGATCGCTACAATTGCCGTAAAATAGATCATTTGCGCCACCTCAACTTTTATATTTTCTCACACGCCTTCAAGAACAGCAAACACAGCCCCATTCCTGCAATGCCGAGCAGGAACATCCCCGGAAGCCAAGTTACAAGGTCCATATTGTTTCCTCCCTCCTCTTGTTCACGTATCCATAATCTCCTCAAATTGTAGGCCGGTTGTATACAATTAACAACCGCGCCTTCTTATACGCATATGCGGTAATTGCAAGCATTTTTAGTGCCAGGTGGGATGCTAAAATAAAAACATTGAGTTATTGAGATAATATGGGTGCATACAAAACGTGTGAAAGACGCTATACTAAAAAATTAAGTGCTCCTCCTTAAAAATGAAACAATGCGTTGTATCCGGGAATTGAAGTTCTATACCTCCTTATTTTGAAGTTCCTTCATGAAGACCGTCCTTATAGGGTACGGAATAACTATCCCTTCCCGCTTGTACCTTTCATGGAGACGCATGATCAATTCATGCTGAATAAGAGATTGACTGGTGAAGCCTTTGATGCGCAGATTTATCGAAAAATCGATACATGAATCAGAAAACCCGGCGTACTGTATAAAAGGTTCAAATTCCGGAACGCCTCCGGCAACTTCACGCATAACTTCTTTTGCTATGCCTGCTGTCACTTCCTCCACCTTTTTCAAGTCACTATTATAACTCACGCCGATTTGCGCGACCATGTACATTTCGCTGGCAGGAAGAGAATAGTTTGTCACATTGACCGATGCAAGCCTGGAATTCGGGATAATGATAATATTATCTGAAGGCGTTTTGATAATCGTCTCCCGCCACGTCATATCGTCTATATACCCTTCCTCACCAGTGCTCAGTTTAATATAATCTCCCACCCTGAACTTTCCTGAGGCGATCATGTTAAGACCTGAAAAAAGGTTGGCAAGAGTGTTCTGCAGCCCCAGGGCCACCGCCAATCCTCCCACGCCCATGGCAGTGAGTATTGGCGTGATGGATACCCCGATGGAATCGAGTATTATCATAAAACCGATCAGGTAAACCACCAGTTTTATAAGATTTATGAAGATAGTAAACGCGGCAATGTCAGCTTTTGTTTTTTTCATATAAATGTTGATAAATCCTGCCGTGAACCTGCACGCAAAGATAGTGCCAGTCAGTATCATCAGCACATGGAGTATTTTTTTGAGAAGATGAAAAAGAGCCCTGTTCATGGGGACCAGGTGTATAGCGCCGTAGACACTCAGAATGGCAAGTGAAAGGATTATCATGTATCGAAATGCCAGAATTGTAATTTCGCCGGCCTTGCTTTCCTCCTTCGAGATCTTTCTTCTCAGCTTTCCGAGTATCACCATCTCGATGAAAATACCAAGGAGGATTCCGCCGGCTACGAGGGCAAGAGGGACAATTATTTGTGCAGTTGTAGTTAAGGCGTAGCTTGTCATGTTAATTTCTGAAACCATACCTAATATACCATAACACTTCCAGAGGAAGACAGGAGAAGGGCGTACCTGTTTTTTGACGCGCTGAAACAACCCGCCCCTGCCGCTCCTTTCCACATGGCTGCCTGGAAATGAAAAAAATAGGCTAATTGGATTATAATTCTCTTAAAGGAGGCATCTACATGGCAGAGACGGGAATAAAGATCGAGGGCATGAGCTGTCAGCATTGCGTGATGAGAGTAAAAAAAGCGCTGGACGGTATTGCGGGTATTACAGAAGCAAATGTTACGGTCGGCAGTGCAAGCATAAAGTATGACGAATCAAAAGTTAGGATAGAAGATATCTATTCGGCCCTCGAGAAGGCGGGATATAAAGCAGCGTAATAGCAGCTAATGTAGTGCGGCATAAATCCTTTATCATTTCGGGCCCCCGCTCCTGTCATTTCGGGCAGAGCGAGAAATCTTATCTGCCGGAACTGCAAAAGATTTCTCCCTTCGGTCGAAATGACAAATAGCAGGAAGTCGCAATGATACATGTAAAAAAGCTTACGGACGCACTACACTATGTTCTGAGTTGTCCTTTGGTACTTTCGATAACAAAGCCGATGATATGATCATGCAGGGCCTCGACCTCCTCATCTTTCAGGGTCCGGTCTGACGCCCTGTACCGGATTGAAAAGGCGATGCTCTTTTTTCCTTCAGGGATATTCTTTCCCTGATAGACGTCGAATAGCGAAACATCCTCTACCAGATCAGACCTGCAGGACTTTAGCAATGCAACAATCTCCGATGATTCAAAAGATTCATCTACCACAAGCGCGGTGTCTCTTTCACTATAGGGGTACCTGGGCAAGGGATGATATTTGAGCACCTGCATGGAATAAGGTCTGATGAGGTCCACATCAAGCTCCGCAAGAATTATTGAAGGACTATGGGCCTTTATGTCAAGACGATTTATAATTACCGGAGACAAGGCCCCAACGTATCCAATCTTCTCGCCGGCTATCAATATATCAGCGGCTTGCCCGGGGTGCAAGAAGGGTTCAGCGGACCTGGCAAAAGAACAACCGCTTATTTTTAGAATATCAAACAGGGCCTCAATTATGCCCTTTACCACAAAAAAGTCTGGAGTATCATCCTTGTAGAGCGATCGGATTTTTTCTTTATATAACGCTGCGGCGAAGTGGTTTCTTTCTTCAGGTAGTGAGTTCCCCTCCTTACTTAGAAAAACCCGTGATGTTTCAAAAAGCCTGAACGCCCTGTTGTCGTGTGACACGTTATACACGATATTTCCAATCAAGGCAGGAACAAGTGTCGTGCGCATGCAGGCCTCTTCAACGCGCAGAGGGTTCTTTATCCGCACCATTCTCCTGCGTTCATCGTCCATATCCAAACCGAGGAAATCGGGGTCCAACTCTCCCATAAAACTGTAATTGATTACTTCGGTAAAGCCTGACTTTAAAAAAGATTCTTTCATCTCTTTCAGAAGCGCCCCGGATAATAATTTCTGAGCATGGCCCTGCCCCTCGAGGCCGACAGACGCCGTCGGCAGAATCGCCGGGATTCTCTCATATCCATACGCCCGGGCAATCTCTTCGATAATATCGGCGCTCCCCTGAAGGTCTACACGGTATGCAGGCGGCGTAATATTAAAATATCCGTTTCCCTTCTCCACAACAAAATCCAGTCTTTCCAGATATCCGGTGATTTCCGCTTCGGTCAGATCCAGTCCGAGCACCCGGTTAATCTTTTCAAATTTGATACTGATTTCTCCCGGCGAGTATATTTCAGGATAGATGTCTATTTTCCCGTAAACTGTACCGCCCGCAATCTCGTGCATAAGGAAGGCAGCCCTGTCCAGGGCCTTCTTAAGCATCTTTATATCTGTCCCCCGCTCAAACCTGAATGAAGCCTCGGTCTTCAGGCCGGTGGACCTTGCGGTCCTCCTTACCGATACGGGGTCAAACCAGGCGCTCTCAATAAAAATGTCTGCCGTTGAATCGCTGACTTCGGTTTCTAGTCCGCCCATAATCCCGGCAATAGCTATCGGATCTTCGGCGTCCCATATAAGAAGCGCATCCCCGGGCAGTTCCTGCTCATTCCCGTCAAGGGTAATGAAACTCAACTTTTCTGTCCGGCCCTTAACATTCCTTGAGGTGCCGACCTGTATGCGGCGTCCTTTGACAGTGCCCAGGTCAAAGGCATGGAGGGGATGACCCAGTTCAATAAGGACATAATTGGTTACATCTACCACATTGTTTATTGATCTAAACCCGCATTTTTCGAGCCTCCGCTTCAGCCACTCAGGTGAAGGGCCGATTTTGAGCCCTTTGACTATCCGCCCTGCATATCGCCGGCAGAGGGAGGAATCTAGAATATCTACATTAAAGTCAAGTTCTCCTGTCTCTACCGTGAGTTCATGCTCGGGGAAGCTAAGAGCCGGACCGAAGGCGGCGGACAGTTCGCGGGCCACACCGATTATACTGAGGCAGTCAGGCCTGTTCGGGGTCACGTTGATTTCAAAAACAGTGTCCCCATCAACCTGCTCCATTGCTTCGACTTCAAGACCGATCATAGTGAGCCGATGCGCGACTTCTCCGGCAGACTCGCTGACCGGAACAAATTCCCTCAGCCACTCCAGAGAGGCACGCATCTAAAACTGCCTCAGGAATCTGACATCGTTCTCATAAAACAGCCTGATGTCGTCAATCGAATACTTGAGCATTGCTATTCTTTCAATCCCCATTCCGAAGGCAAACCCTGAATAAATTTCGGGATCATATCCGACATATTTAAAAACTGCGGGGTTTACCATACCTGCGCCCAGGATTTCTAGCCAGCCTGAATTTTTGCAAACCCTGCATCCAAGGTCACCTGAAAGTCGAAGACCTTTTGGGGTGGAGCCGGAACCGCCGCACAGTATACAGCCTATATCCACCTCTGCCGACGGCTCAGTGAAAGGGAAAAAACTCGGTCTGAACCGCACCGGTGTATCCGGACCGAACATCTGATGCAGAAAGGCCTCAAGAATACCTTTCAGATTACTGAATGTAATATCTTTATCCACCATAAGCCCCTCGACCTGATGGAACATGGGGGCATGAGTAATATCGGCATCGCACCTGTATACCTTTCCGGGGGCAATAAACCGTACAGGGGGCTTTCTCTTTTCCATTCCCCTCACCTGTACCGGGGATGTATGGGTCCTGAGGACAACATCGTCACTCACAAAAAAGGTATCCTGCATATCCCGGGCAGGATGATCCCTGGGGAAATTCAGCGCCTCGAAGTTATAATAATCATGTTCCACTTCCGGTCCTTCTTCAACGCTGAACCCCATCCTGACAAAAATATCCACAATTTCGAAAAGGACTTTATTAATAGGGTGTTCGCAGCCAATAGCAGCGTGTTTGCCCGGCAGCGTTATATCAATAAACCCGGACGACAACTCTTTTTTCAGGGCTTCGTTTTTGAGGACAGCTTCCTTGGTATCGAATTCGGCTTCGATAAATTGTTTTACATCGTTTATCTTCTTGCCGAGCAGCGGCCGCTCTTCCGGCGCTGCTGAAGAAAGCGCTTTCAGCGCCGCGGTGACATGTCCCTTCTTGCCCAGATAATTGATTCTAAGCTGAAACAGGTCAGCAGGACTGGCAACAGACTTTAGTTCATTCAGAAATTTCTGTTTCAGATCTTCGATCATCATTATTGAATACGCCCCGCGGCAAGACCGCAGGGAATCTTAATGTAAGGGATACTGACGACGGCGCAAAAAGTCTGAGAAAGCGTTTGTTCGTCATTGTATCGAAAGTAACGCCGTGATCTGTCACTCCGGCTTGTCCGGAGTCTATTAGTCTCGGCAAAGATTCCAGACAAGCTGGAATGACAAACCCTGCTCAGGTAGTTGCTTATGCCATGGATACCCGCCTTCGCGGGTATGACGACTTTTTGTGAGACCATCAATATTAATTTATTTTTTTGCTACTTGCTCGACAAGTTTGCTGAAAGTCTCAAAGTCATTGCACGCCAGATCGGCAAGGGCCTTTCTGTTTAAATTGACATTGGCCTTTTTTAATCCGTTCATAAATTGACTGTACGACATGTTCAGCGACCTTACTGCGGCATTGATCCGCGCTATCCAGAGTGCCCTGAATTCCCTCTTCTTAAGCCTTCTGTCCTTATATGCAGCAATAAGGGCCTTGTCGACAACCTGCGTTGCTATGCGGTATAGACGGCTCCTCGCGCCATATTGACCCTTTGAACTCTCAAGGACCTTCTTATGATATCGTTTGGACTTAAAACCACCCTTCGCCCTCGGCATTTTATCCTCCTTCTCTGTCCGAAAAAACTTCTTTCTTCACATTAATAGCTTACATTCTAATTAATCAGGCGCCAAAGCGTCAAGTAGTAACTTGACGGAGGCTAAAGGCAAATGGCTAAAGGCTAAAGGTGAAAGACTAAATATATAAAACTGGATTTGCTTTAGCCCTTTGCCCTTTGCCTTTAGCCTTTTCGTTTAAAACATATATGGCAGAAGCTTCTTGACACTATCATATTGCACATCAGGAACTAAAGCGCTTTTTCTGAGACTCCTGCCCCGTTTGGAAGACTTGCCGGTCAACAAATGGCTCTTATATGCTTTGCTTCTTTTTATCTTCCCGCTGCCGGTCACTTTAAAACGTTTAGCGGCCCCTCTGTGGGTTTTAAGCTTAGGCATTTCATTTCTCCTTTCTTTAAAATATAAGGTTGAGGTTGAGAAAAAACTACCGGAGAAGCTTTCTTAACCCTATCCTTAACCCTGATCTGTCTTTTTATTTACTGCTGGGGGTTATCACCATGGTTATATGATTACCTTCCAGCCTGGGCTGCTGTTCAATATTAAATTTACCGGTAAGCAGCTCATTAATTCTATCAAATACTTTCATCCCCATTTCTGGTCTCACGATTTCCCTTCCCCTGAAAAACATGGTAACCTTGGCCTTGTCTCCCTCTTCAAGAAACCGCATGATATTTTTGACCTTTAGCTGGAGATCGTGGTCGGTTATTTGCGGCCTGATCTTCACTTCTTTAAGATCAGCGGTCTTTCGCGAAGTGTGCTTTTTGCTCATCTGATACTTATACTTGCCGAAGTCCATCACCCTGCACACCGGAGGGCTTACATTTGGCGCAACCTCGACAAGATCATAACCGCTTTCCCTTGATATCCTCAGTGCTTCCTGTATAGTTACAACACCCAACTGTTCACCAGACTCACCGATCAGGCGCACTTCCCTGGTCCTGATACCATCGTTAACTCTAATATCTTTGCTTATGTTCTCACCTCCACGTTTTTAGTAAATGAGCGTAAAAGTAAATGAGTGTATGGGCACAAGAATTAATTACCATCATAAACTCTTATACCCATATACTCATTTACGAGAATTTATTTCTTCTTTTATTATCAACATAAATTCGTCCATTGTAAATGGCCCGATATTTTCACCATTCCGTTTTCTTACGGTTACTTTCCTGTCCTCGAGTTCTTTGTCCCCTATTATAATCAAATACGGAACTTTTCTCATCGTGGCTTCACGGATCTTGTACCCTATCTTCTCGTTATCAGTATTTGTTTCGGACCTTATCCCGGCGCGTTTAAGCGCATCATATACCTGCAGGGCATAGACGTCATGCCTTTCCGCAATGGTCAAAACCGACGCCTGCACAGGAGCAAGCCAGAGCGGGAAGACGCCTGCATAATGCTCAATAAGAACACCAAAAAAGCGTTCCAGCGACCCCATTAATGCGCGATGGATCATAATAGGCCTGTGTTCTTTGCCGTCACTCCCCCTGTATACGGTATCGAACCTCTCGGGGAGATTGAAATCGACCTGTATGGTGCTGCACTGCCATGCCCTGTTAAGAGAGTCCTTTATCTTTATATCTATCTTGGGTCCGTAGAAAACTCCTTCTCCGGGGTCCACAACATAAGGCAAGCCTTTCTTCTCAAGCGCCTGCTTTAAGGCATTTGTCGCATGCTCCCAATTCTCAAGTGCCCCCACATATTTCTCAGGTCTGGTAGAAAGATATATATCGTACGAGTCAAATCCGAAGGTCCTGAGAATGAAGAGAGTGAAATCGAGTATATTTACAATTTCCTCCCCGAGCTGGTCCTCCGTGCAGAATATATGCGCATCATCCTGGGTAAAGCCCCTCACCCTCATAAGTCCATGCAAAGTGCCGGATCTTTCGTACCTGTATACCGTGCCGAGTTCTGCATACCGGATCGGCAACTGACGGTAACTCCTGAGCTGACTTTTATATATGCCTATGTGAAAAGGACAATTCATAGGCTTCAACTCATAGGCGATTTCATCGATCTCCATGGGGGAGTACATGTTTTCCCTGTAAAAGTCCCAATGCCCGCTCTCCTGCCATAAATGCAGCCTGGCAATATGCGGGGAAAAAAGTATTTTATAATCCGCCTTGAGATGCTCATCCCTCCAGAAGTCCTCTATTGTCTTTCTGATTATTGCTCCATTCGGGTGCCAGAGAATCAGTCCGGGTCCGATTTCTTCGCTTATGCTGAAAAGATCGAGTTCTTTGCCGAGCTTACGATGGTCACGTTTTTTGACCTCTTCAAGATAATCAAGGTATGCCTTGAGTTCCTCCTTTGTATCAAAAGCGGTACCGTATATCCTCTGCAGCATTTTGTTCTTTTCGTTGCCGCGCCAGTAAGCCCCCGCAATACTCAAAAGTTTGAAGGCCTTCACCCTGCCGGACCTGGGCAGATGAGGCCCCCTGCACAGGTCCATGAACCCGCCTTCTTCATACAACGACACTGCCGCATCGGAAATATCCTCAAGCAGTTCAACCTTGTAAGGCTCATCCATTTCCCTGAAAAGCGCTATTGCCTCATCTCTCGAAATCTCTTTCCTTACAAAGGGCTTGTTCTGCTTGATAATCTCCTTCATCCTCTTTTCAATTTTCTCAAGGTCCTCCGGGGTGAAGTGTTCGGACCTGTCAAAGTCATAATAAAAGCCTTCTGCTGTGGAGGGGCCTATGGCAAATTTAACATCGGGAAACAATTCCTTCACGGCGTGGGCCATGATATGAGATGTACTGTGGCGGTAAATTTCTTTCCCCTCTTTTGATTGGGAGGTAACAAGTTCTATTACGGATTCAGGAGCAAGGGAATCCAGTGACGCCAGGTCCAGGAAATCTCCATTGACACTGATTGCGATAGCGCGAGATGATTCAATATGTTTCTGCAGCTCGGACTTCTCTATTACTTTTTCCGCACCGTCAGGCAATATAATTTTAATGGCAACTCCTCCGATCAATAACAGGCTGAATATCTTAACCGATTCACAGCCATCTATTCAATATAAATTATAGACCTGGGTTCAGCCAAACAACAGACAAGCGTCCTCATGCCTGCAATGCCGTATGACCCATACAATCGAACAACAGATCATCTGGTCATCCAGGAGCGCGATCGTAATGTTGCCAAAGCATATGGGAATATCCAGAATAGTGTAAAAAAGGCGAAGTATGAATAAAAAATACCGTATATGCAATCCCACGACCGCTCGCTTCGCAGATAGTAAATCATATTAAGAGATGAAATAAACCCGATCATAAAAAAAACTCTCAGGAGGGTCATCGGGTCCTGAAATGAAAAATACACGAGAAGTACCAGAGTCAAATAGCTTACGGGATATCGCAGGTTCGTTACAAAGCAATCTATAATCGAAATTATCCGGCCCGGGTAAGGCCTTTTCCAGACCAGCCGGGCAAACCGCATTTCTTCTTTGACGTAACTTCTGTCCCAGCGAAGATACATCCTGCAGAGTTTAGAGTATGTTTCAGGGACCGTTGTATGCACAATTGCCGACCTCTGATAAACACTGTTGTACCCGCAGGAAAAAATGAAGTTCGTCAGGGAGCGGTCTTCTCCATATGTACATTGCTCCCCCAGAAAGGTTTGATTCAGCCACTCATCCAAAACCTTTCGGACAACAGATGTTCTATATGCCGACAATGCGCCGGGGCAGCAATAGACAGTCCCATACGTGGACTGAACGGCACGCAGGAAATCAAAAGAGAGAATAAAACGCACATGAAGCATTTTGGGGATGAAGCATCTATTACGGTTATAGGCAACTACCTTTCCCGCAACGGCCCCTATAGCAGGGTCCCTGAAAGGACCGACGAGTTCCAGCAGAGCGTCACGCTCGATAACACTGTCAGAATCTATAGTCGCCACAATCTCTCCCCGGGCTATCCGGAAGGCTTCTGCCAGTGCCGTGCGCTTCCCCCGATTTTCCTTAAATCGAATGGCAGTCACCAATGCCGGATACCGCCGGGCAGCTTTCTGTATATAGAGCCACGTGTCGTCACGACTACCGTCGTCCACCGCTATGATCTCGATTCGGTCACTTGGATAAAATGCGGTTGCCACGGAATTAATAGTCAGTTCGACCATGCTGCCCTCGTTATAGGCAGGGATAACCACAGTAAGAAAAGGCGCGGCGTCGAAGTTGCAGCGAGGCAGCGGTTTATACCTGATCCAAAAGAAAGTACGGAACATAAGAAGCAGGTATCCCATCATCGCCCACAGAATGCTCGGTCGAACTATGAGGCCTATCCAGCGAGTTGGGCCGTGAAGGCCGGGCAATGACCTGAAAATAGCTCCTGTAACCGCCGTGTATATGAGCACGAGGAGACCGAAAATAGCCATCAGGCAGACCGCCCAATCCCATACAGGCGGCAGCGCATCCGTCAAAGTTTCCGGCCCCGGGAATGATTTTACTCTTTGATATGGCATAATAAGCCCCTTAATTTACAGTAGTCTTCCCCGACAGAGGCTGACAATGTCATCTCCCGCCATAATGATGGACCATCCCGCCGTCAACCATTTCGATTGTCCTGTGGCACTTTCCCGACAGGGACTCATTATGCGTCACGACTATGAAGGTGACGCCGCTCTTCGCGTTCACATCCATTAAAACCCTGAAAAGCTCTTCCCCTGTGGCGGCGTCGAGGTTGCCGGTAGGCTCATCCGCAAGCACCACACCGGGCTCCAGCAGGAGGGCCCTCGCAACTGCCACCCGCTGCTGCTCGCCGCCTGACAGTTCCCCCGGTTTATGGCGCCTCCGGGCATAAACACCGAGATCATCCAGAAGCCGCTCAGCCCGTTCCCGGACCTGTCCGGCCCCATACGCCGGTTTACTCCCGCGCTGCATGAGCAAGCCCGGCATCATAACATTTTCCAGGGCGCTGAACTCAGGCAGAAGATAGTGGAACTGGAACACAAACCCTATCACTCTGTTCCGGAATGAGGCAAGCTGGCCGTTGCCAAGCGCAAAGGGATTAAGAACGTCTCCCTTAATATTATAAACAACCGTACCTTCCGTGGGCCGGTCAAGGGTCCCCATGATATGGAGAAACGTGCTTTTGCCCACTCCGGAAACACCCACGATACTGACAATTTCTCCCTCATGGAAAACAGCGTCTATGCCTCTTAATACCTTTAATTCTCCTGCAGGAGTATAAAACGACTTTTTGAGCCCCGCGACAGATATCAGTTCATGCATCGTCCGTCTACCCCTTTTTCAGCGCCCTGATCTTTTCCAGGATGCGGTCCCACAGTGTACGCTGCGAATTCCCTGCCGTCTTATTTCCGTCCTCTTCCGCGCTGCCGTTTTCGGGCTTTCTTTCTTTTTCTTTTGAAGCCCCGGCTGATCTGTCTTTTGTCTCTTCCTTAACTCCGCCCGTAAATTTTTCTATGCTCCTGACAGCCTCATCCTTTTTTCCCTTGATCTCATCTGCCCTTTCACCGAGCTTCTCACTGCTTTCCTTTATTGCGACTCCGGTCTTTTCACCAAACCACCTGAATTTCTCACCTCCGCTCCGCAGGGCGATCGCAAAAAAAACAATCCCCGCAATCACAAGAAGACAAATAATTCTCTTAATAAATTTGAACATCACTCATATCTCAAAGGTTCAGCAGGGTCCAATTTTGCAGCATAGTACGACGGATAAATCGTCGAAATGAAACTGATCGCAACGGCTGACGCGGAAACAACCAGAAAATCGACAAGCTTCATCTTTACCGGCAGCTTGCTCAGATAGTACACGTCTGCCGGGAGTTTTATAAGCTGGTAATCGTTCAGCAGCCTGCCGAGAATATAGCCTCCGGTTACGCCAAGCAGGGTGCCGACAAGACCGATAAACAACCCCTGGAGCATAAATATGGCCATGATGCCCTGGTGAGTGGCTCCCATGGTCTTCAGTATGGCTATCTCCTTCTGCTTTTCCATAACGCTCATCATAAGCGTGCTTACAATATTAAACGACGCGACCAGCACGATAAGGATCAATATGATAAACATCGCAAATTTCTCGAGATTCAGGGCCGAAAACAAATTCCGGTTCATCTGCATCCAGTCCCTGACGTCGTAAGGGAACCCAAGCATTGCAGCCACAGATTTGCGGACTTCCGGGGCCTTGTAGATATCATCCAGACGCAGCTCGATACCGGAGATGGAATCTCCAAGGCCGAAGAAATTCCTGGCATCCTTCATATCGGTCAGTACAAGGCTTGAATCATACTCAAACATGCCCATCTCAAAAATTGCGGCAACCCTGAACTGCCTGACTTTAGGCAGCATTCCGAGCGGCCCCATCTCACCCTCCGGTGAAACAATATTGATCTTCTCACCTGTCGTCACCCCGAGCATTGACGACAGTTCGCTGCCGATGATGATCCCGGGGACCCCATCTTTTCCCATAAGATCTCCGGGACTGCCGGAGACAATATGTTTTAAAATATCCGTTGTGCCGTATTCGGAAACAGGGTCTATTCCTCTCAAAAAAACTCCGTGGGCCCTGTTGCCGCTGGTTACCATCACCTGACCGATGACGAAAGGTGAAACTGAGACTACGTGCGGCACGCGGCTGAGTTTTGCAATCAACGGGGCATAATTATCTATAGGGCCGCGGTAACTCTCGACTATGGCATGCGCATTTGCGCCCAGAATTTTTTTCTGGAGGTCCTCACGGAAGCCGCTCATGACGGACAACACAACCAGGAGAGCCATAACACCCACGGCAACCCCGCTTATAGATATAATGGTATTAAAAGAAACACCCCGGTTTTGTCTCTTGGATTTCAGGTACCTTAAAGCGATAAAGAGCGGATAGGGAAGGTTCATCCTGTTCTTATTTATTGCTGTTCCGGTTTCAACTGCGGGAAAAGGATGACATCCCTTATTGATTGGGAACCGGTAAAAAGCATAACAAGCCTGTCTATGCCTATACCCTCGCCGGCAGCCGGCGGCATGCCGTATTCCAGTGCCCGTACAAAGTCCTCGTCCATCCAGTGGGCCTCTTCGTCCCCTTCCCGCTTTGCCTGCGCCTGTTTTGCAAGCCTCTCTTTCTGGTCAATAGGATCGTTCAACTCTGAGAAGGCGTTGGCAATCTCCCTGGCAGCAATGAAAAGCTCAAACCGTTCCACAAGTTCGGGATTATCAGCCTTCCTCTTGGCTAACGGAGAGAGTTCAACAGGGTAGTCGGTTATAAAGGTGGGCTGTATCAATTCAGGTTCTACAAACTCCTTGAAAATCTCATCGATCACTTTGCCGTGAGAAGCAGTATTCGGAATATCAAGCTTCTTTGACCTCGCCCAGGTGACAGCTCTTTGGGGGTCTGTAAGGACATCCTCAGGCACGCCTTTCTGTTTGAGCGCCTCGAGCATGGGAATCCTGGGCCAGGGCGGCGTCAAATCGATCAGCAGATCGCCGTAAGGGATTTTCAAAGTGCCCACTGCCTTATTCGCCACAAAAGAGAAAAACTCCTCGGTAAAAGACATCAGATACGTGTAATCCTTATATGCCATATAGAATTCCAGCATTGTAAATTCGGGATTATGCCTTGTCGATATGCCTTCATTCCTGAAATTTTTGTTCAACTCAAAAATTTTCTCATATCCTCCCACAAGCAGGCGCTTGAGGTAAAGCTCGGGAGCGATCCTGAGATAGAGTTCCATGTCAAGAGCGTTATGGTGCGTTCTGAAAGGACGTGCAGTTGCGCCGCCCGGTATCTGGTGCATCATAGGCGTTTCGACCTCAATAAAGCCTTTCTCTTCGAGGAAGTCCCTGATGGCCTTTATAATGGCGCTCCTCGCTGCAAAGATGTCCTTTACCTCAGGATTGACGATGAGATCAACATAGCGTTGACGGTAGCGAATTTCTATGTCCTTCAACCCGTGCCATTTCTCCGGAAGCGGCCTGAGTGACTTGCTCAGCAGAACAATGTTCATCACCTGGATCGTAAGTTCGTCTGTTTTGGTCCTGAATAACCTTCCCGAAACTCCGACTATATCACCGATATCAAGCTTTTTTACAAGAGCATACTGTTCATTGAGCACATCTTTCTTCAGGTATATCTGGATCTTTCCGGTAGAGTCCTGGATGTGGGCGAACGAGGCCTTTCCAAAATCCCGCATTGCGACTAACCTGCCTGCAACAGAGGTGTGGACGGCCTCTGTTTCAAAATGCTCTTTTGCATCATTACGGTATGCCGCTTTCAAATCTTCTGCATGGGCCTCAGGCTCGAATTTACCATTGTAGGGGTCGGCGCCGCTCAGGCGCAATTCGCCGAGCTTTTTAAGGCGCTGTTCTGTCAGATCATTAATTTCTTCCATAAGATTTCAATTATACTAAGCAGAATTAAGACAAGTCAATTCGGCGGGCATTTTGTTGCTTGACGCTCAACGCTCTTTTTGTATAGAGTATAAAGATGCGCAAGCCATGTATAGCTGCCAACTGGAAGATGAATAAGACCTCTGCGGAAACCCGGACGTTCCTGAACGAATTCATTCCGCTCGTGGAGCAGGCTGACGACATCGACATTGTTATAGCGCCGCCTTTCACCTCTATTTGCGCTGCTGCGGGACTGCTGGCAAACAGTTCCATACATCTTGCAGCACAGAACCTGTTCTATGAGGAGAAAGGCGCATATACCGGTGAGATCTCTCCATCCATGCTTACTGAGGCCGGGTGCAGCCACGTTATTATCGGCCATTCGGAGAGACGCCAGCACTTCAAGGAAACGGATGAAATTCTTAACCGGAAGACAAAGATTGCGGGAAAGCATGAGCTGAAGGTCATCTTTTGTATCGGCGAGTCCCTTGAAGAGCGTGAGGCGGGAAAGACGTTCGACGTCTTAAACCGTGAGATCTGCGAAGGGCTGAAAGATGTCCCCGCAGCCGGCATTATAGTTGCCTATGAGCCGGTTTGGGCGATCGGCACCGGCAAGACCGCAACAACGGAACAGGCACAGGAGACCCATCATTACATACGCGAAAGACTCGCTGCGCTTTACGGAGTTGCAACAGCTGAAGGAATTAGAATACTCTACGGCGGCAGCGTAACCGGAGACAATGTCGACTCCCTTATGAGCTGTGCCGATGTTGACGGCGCCCTTGTCGGCGGCGCAAGCCTGAAAGCCGACACTTTTTCGAGAATAGTAAAATTCAATAGAAACTACAATACGTGAACCACAGAGTACACAGAGAAATCCTTTGGAGGAGTACTCAGAGTATTTCTCTGTGCTCTCTGTGGTTAAGCTTTAATAAGATATAATATAATAAATTTCAAGCGGAGGGTTTTATGGCCACACTTTTTGTAATCATACACATTACTTGCTGCATTTTTTTGATTTCCATAGTCTTGCTGCAGGGCGGCAAAGGCGCGGAAATGGGTGCAGCCTTCGGAGGCTCAAGCCAGACAATTTTCGGCAGCAGGGGGGCCTCCACGTTCCTTAGCAAACTCACAACCGGTTCTGCGATTATATTTATGCTGACATCCCTGATATTGTCCATGGTGGCGAATAAACACTCGTCCGTCATCAAGGAAGGCACAGCCTCTCAACAGAGAAGTGCTGCTCCTCAGCAACTGCCGCTGCAGCCCTTGCCGCAACAGCCGCTTAAAAAGTAAACAGTATGCATTATGCAGTAAGCAGTAAGAGGCATAGAACACGCCCTGCTGCCTGCTTCGTGCTGCTTATTGCCTGCTGCTTTATCGTAGGGTGTTCCCGTGAGCCGGATATCAAGCGCCCCAATACCATTACAATGGGTTTAGGAGCTGATGCCAAACGGCTCATTCCCTTTCTTGCCTCAGACAGCGCATCCGCGGAAATCAGCAGTCTTATATATCACGGACTGGTAAAATATGACAAAAATATTCGTCTTACAGGCGATATTGCCGAATCATGGGAAGTCAGCAGTGACGGCCTGAGGGTAACCTTTCATCTCCGCAAGGGCGTCATGTGGCAGGACGGGGTCGAACTTACCGCTGATGACGTTATTTTCACATACAGCAAAGTCATCGATCCCAAAGTGCCGACGCCTTACAGCAGCAACTACGGACCTGTCAGGAGTGTTGAAGCACCCGATAAATATACTGTGCAAGTCACCTACAAGGAGCCCTTTGCCCCTGCCCTTGAATCGTGGGGAATGGGTATAGTGCCGAAACACCTCCTTGAGGGAAAAGACCTTTCATCTACGGAAGTCAACCGTCACCCGGTCGGAAACGGGCCTTACAGATTTGCCGAATGGGTAACCGGACAAAAAATAGTACTCAACGCCTTTGACAACTATTTCGGGGGGAGACCGAATATCGACAAAGTCATATATCGCATAATCCCCGATACCGCAACAATGTTCCTGGAGCTGAAATTCGGCGGCATTGATTTCATGGGCTTGACGCCTCCTCAATACAAGCTGCAGGCAAACTCGGACTTCTTCAATAAATATTTCCAAAAATTCAGATACCCGTCTTTCGGATACACCTACCTGGGATACAATTTGCTTAATCCACTTTTCAACGATATGCGGGTGAGGCAGGCAATAGCGCACGCCATTAACAAGAAAGAGATTATAGCCGGGGTCCTCCTGGGATACGGCACTCCCTGTACCGGCCCCTTCCCCCCTGAATCATGGGCCTATAATCCGGCTGTAAAAGATTACGACTACAACCCTGCAAAGGCACTTGCCATGCTTGCTGAAGCGGGATGGAAAATGAATTCCTCAGGGCTGATGGAGAAAGACGGCAGAACATTTTCCTTCACGGTTCTCGTAAACCAGGGGAACGATGAGAGGATCAAGGCCGCCGAGATACTGAAAGAACAACTCAAGCGGGTCGGCGTCGAAATAAAAATAAAAGTACTTGAGTGGCAGGCACTGCTCCATGATTTTATTGATAAGAAACGTTTCGAGGCTGTTATCATGGGTTGGGCCCTCTCACGCGATCCTGATATTTACGAGATCTGGCATTCATCAAAAACCAAAGAGGGTGAATTCAATTTTATCTCCTATAAGAACGATGAAATTGACCGGCTGCTGCTCGAAGGCAGGCGCACCTTCTCTCTGGAGAAACGGAAAGCAATATACCACAGGATCCACGAGATCCTTGCCGAAGAACAGCCCTGTGCATTCCTCTATGTTCCCGACGCCCTTCCCGTCCTTAACAAACGCTTCAAGGGCGTGGTAAAGGCCCCCATAGGCATCGACTACGATTTCATCCACTGGTATGTGCCCAAAAATAGGGCTGAGTGGTATCAGTAGCCGCGCATCCCAAGGAGTCACCTCACGAAATGTAAAAAATGGTACGTTAAGCAGCGATAGTGAAAGTTTAAGGTCTTAGAAGTCTGCACGAAACCGTCAGACAAAGCCGGAACCGGCCCTAAGCTGATGTGTTTCGAGCTTCAAAGTTGACGTCTGGTTGAGGTCTACCTCAAACTGACTCGCCTTTTCAGGTTTAACGTGCTATATATTCCCAGTTCTGTGGTGAGTTCATTTCTCCCCAAAGCACTTAGGAATAGGTACTTCCTGAAGTCGAAACTGACGTTTTTTTGGCTATGGTGAGATCTACGATCAGAAATACTCGACGCGACGGTCGACCAGCGACAAAGGTTACGTGTGGAACTGGAGATCCGACGCGCAGTGGACCATACGTGCATGCTCACAGGGAGCGCAGTAATTTCATGTGATCCCTGTGAGCGACTGGTTATGCTCTTTTTTGATGTTGCATGGCGTACCAATCTATAAGCCGCCTGATCATTTTCTGATATGACGTATGTTGTTCTTTGGCTTTTTTCTTGAAAAAAACAATGCTTGCTTTGTTTAGCGAAATTGTAATCTTAATGTTTTCTTCCTTAAGGGCCAACTGTTCAGGGTTAGGAAGAAAATCTTTGACTACTCTCAGTTCACCCATGGGTTCATCAGTATATTTTATTTTTGTCTTCATACATCCTCCTTACCTTTCTCCAATATCCAGCGCCGTATATACGAATGACGTGCCTGCGATATGTAAACCTCACTGTCATTACGCCATCGCCCACACGTCCGATGCAGTAAAACCTATCTTCGTCCTGGCTGTGACTAATATCTTCAACTATTATACGGTCGGGATCAAGAAAAGCATGTTGCGCCACGGTAAAAGAAACGTCATGTTTTGCCTGATTTTCTCTGTCTTTCTCTTCATCCCATTCAAAACGGGCTTCAGCCATAAATAATTATACTACAGAGGTGGGCAAATTGACAATATAAAAATATGGCTATTAGTATGGGTTAATTTAATCATAATATGGCGAACCCTCTGTCATTGAGTACGACATGTAATCCTCGAACCAACGCTATCGAGAGTATATTCTATTTCAACCAATTATTGTTACCTGGTCAAAGTACTGCTGGGGAGTGTTTGTCGGTGTATACCCACAAAGCCAGACTGTTACGATCTTTTGCTTGCACCATCAATAACTTGCTTAATATCTCCTTGAATGTTAAATTATTTTTTATGGAAATAACAATAGAAAGCATTATGTGCCAACTGCCGGTATCCTTGAATCAAATCCGCTTGACTTATCCCAGCTGACATGGATAGAACCGGTCGGATTGAGCCTTCTTAAAGCTCTCAAAGGTTTAAAACGCGACTTAAAAATAATTCCACCGCGGGATATGGGTGTGAGGAACTATATCCAGATCATGAATCAGGGTCAGGACATTGACTGCATTTCTTGCGGCAATACCTACGTTCCCTTGTGCGCACTTCCTCCTAATTCACGAGACAAGGTTGACAAAACGTCCCGTGAAATAGTGGACAAGTTGTTGAAAGACCCATCGTTCAAAAAAATGGATGATGCTTACGCGGCAGACTGCAATATATATCTTTCCTATATGTTGACCGAAGTCTTGAACAATGCGGTTGACCATGCCGACAGCTCAATTGACGTTATCGTTTGCGCCCAGCACTTTCCGAAAAAGAAAAAGACACAGGTTTCTATTGTTGATTGCGGGGTTGGGTTTCAGTCAACGCTGTCCCGATGCAGGTTTCACTCGTCCTCCTCTATCTTGAGATTAGACATCATGTTTCAGTATTGTTGGCTAATTGATAATGTTTTGAATAACAGCAAGTACTTCGACTGAAAAATCGTAACCGAGGCCGAGTTCACAACCCTCGTAATATTCGATAGCTTCGTTAAACTCCGCTTCCTGTATTATTTCTTTCATTCCATGCATGAGGGACCCCCTTTTTGCTTATACCTTAGCATATCAGATTTTTAGTGGCAATTTGCAAGCCATAACGTAAAACCTGACGGGTAGTGCGGAAGTTTTAAGAGATCTAGTCCAGTTGGCTTGTCGGGAATCTTTCTTGAAGATAAAGTTAAGATTCCGGACAAGCCGGAATGACAAACCCGTAAATCTGACGCAGACTCGTGTTAAAAACAGAAATAGATATATACCGCGGGATTCGTTATACTTACACTTTGCAGACACTATGAGGAGTTGGATAAACAGTATTTATGCAAACACCAATGATCGAAGTCAAAAACCTTACCAAAAAATTCGGCGCCGTAACTGCTGTTGACGGGATATCTTTTGAGGTGGAAAAAGGCTCCATCTTCGGCTTTCTGGGTCCCAACGGCGCCGGAAAGACCACGACCATAAACATACTATGCACTCTTCTTTCACCAAGTTCAGGCAGCGCTTTGATCGACGGGCACGACTGCGTGAAAGACTCGTCCGAAGTGAGAAAAAAGATAGGTATCGTATTCCAGGACAACACGCTGGACAAGGAACTCACGGCGTACGAGAACCTGCTCTTTCACTCATATCTTTACAGCGTGCCGAAAAAAGGGCGTAAAAAAAGGATAGAAGATGCGCTGCATTTTGTGGACTTGATCGGGAGGAAGGACGATCCGGTCAAAAAGTTCTCGGGGGGAATGAAGAGGCGGCTGGAAGTGGCCAGGAGCATCGTTCACCAGCCTAAAATATTGTTCCTCGACGAGCCGACGCTCGGCCTGGACCCCCAGAGCAGGACCAATCTTTGGGAATTCATATCAAAGCTCCCTGAAGAACAGGACGTCACAATATTCATGACCACTCACTATATGGAAGAGGCTGAAATATGCGGCAGGATTGCTATTATCGATAACGGCAAAATTATCGCTCAGGGTTCACCAGAGGAGCTTAAAAAAATGGTCGGCGGGGACGTGATCTACCTGAAGACACGCGACAATGCGCGTGCGCTGCAGGATATACAAAATTTGCTCCATCTCGAGGCCGGCGAACTCAACGGGGAAGTCTGCATTCCGGTTTCCGGAAACGGCGATGCATGTATTCCTAAACTGATCAGCGCGCTCAATGACAGCGTAATTTCTGTGCGTCTCCAGAGGCCCGCGCTGAATGATGTTTTCTTAAAACTCACCGGTAAAGATATCCGGCCTGAAACGGTTTCAGGCAATAATGAAATCAAGGACTCCATACGGTCGTACAGGAGAAAGTTTGACAAATGAGACAGTCTGACCTCAACGCCATTTATGTCGTTGTGGCAAGGGAACTAATAAAATTTGTCAGGGAGCGCAGCAGGCTCGTTTCGACGCTCGCCCGTCCGTTAATATGGCTTTTTCTTGTCGGCGGCGGCATGTCAAGGGTCGTTTCCCCTGCTATGGGCGTCCCTTATATGCAGTTCATCTTTCCGGGTATTATCGGCATGACCATCCTCTTCAGCTCCATTTTCTCCTCTATATCCATAATTTGGGACAAGGAATTCGGGTTCATGAAAGAGATGCTGGCTGCGCCTGTTTCGAGGTTCTCCATAGTTGTGGGAAAGGCACTCAGCGGCACCGCGGTTTCTACCATCCAGGCCCTTCTCATCGTGCTGCTTTTTCCACTGCTCGGCCTCAGACTCGGCCTCTCACAAATCATGCTGGTACTTTGTATTTCAATGCTGCTGGCGTTCTGCCTCTCGTCCCTGGGCATTCTCATTGCCAGCTTTTACGAAAGCTTTGAGAGCTTCAGCGTCATAATGAATTTCATTGTCATGCCCATGTTCTTTTTGTCCGGGGCCATGTATCCTGTCAAATTGCTCCCTCACGTGCTCGGCATATTTACGAGAATTAATCCCCTGACATACGGTATCGACGCGCTGAAATACATGGTATTCCCCCTGAGTACACTTGTAGCGCACGATTTTCCGCTGGGTCTCGATATTGCGGTTATCGCCTCTTCCTCAATAGTTTTTGTTATGATAGCCGGCAATGTGTTTGAAAGGCGGAAATAAGTAAGGACTGGTGAAAAACATAGGAATTCTTTTGGGTGTGCGTCATGGTTGTGGGGTTGGAATTTTGTCATTCCGGCTTGTCCGGAATCTTTCTTTATTTTCAGGACGGATTCCCGACAAGCGGGAATGACATATTAGCGCGCCCCACAACCATGACGCACACCCAATTCTTTTTTAGTTCTTGACAAGAAAGTGCATATATGTTATTAAATCTGATGGCAAGATTATGCCCCCAATTTTTTGTTGGTTAAGAATTTTGGAAGGAGGTGACAAATTTGAAAAAGGTTTTAGCTTTAATTCTTTCCTTATTGCTTGTTGTAGCATTTACCTTTGCAGTCGGCTGCAAGAAGGCTGAAGAGCCGGCTCCGGCTCCGGCGCCGGCTCCAGCACCTGCACCGGCTCCAGCACCAGCTCCTGAGCAGAAGGCGGGTGAGGCGCCAGCACCGGCTCCAGCACCAGCTCCGGCTCCAGCACCAGCTTCTAATAAGTAGTCTATCCACATCAAAAACACCATGAGGGCTAAACAGCCCTCATGGTGTTGCTTTTTTAATCAAAAAACTGTTATATTTTCTATACATCTGTAAGAATTACCTCAAAAGAGTGGGTAGCCCCACTCTTTTGTTTTAGGGACTACGAATAAATAACTTGTGCATTCAGACGCTCAGATTTGGGTCAGGTTTGACTGATCAGATTGAGCAAAGCCGCAGGTGTAGCATAGCTACATTGAGGATTTTGCGACTGAGGATCGGTCAAAGATGACCGGAAGCTGAGATGAATCAATGTGCAAGTTATTAATTCGCAGTCCCTTAGAGGGTTATGGAAACAAATACGATAAAACAAAAGGTTCACCAACTGGCCTGCAATGCAGCTGAAGGCGAGGGACTGGAGGTCGTCGGCACCCAAATACTGGGCAGCGGCAGACGGCTTTTACTGAGAGTGCTGGTAGACAAGACCGGGGGAGTGACTATCGGGGATTGTGAAAGGATGAGCAGGAGCCTTGAAGCGCTTCTTGACGTTGAAGACCCGATAAAAGGTCCGTATGTACTTGAAGTATCGTCTCCGGGTATTGACAGGCCTTTGATAACACAAAGGGATTTTGAGAATAATATCGGCAGGCTGGCAAGGATCGTTACAACCGGAAAAATAGATGGACAGACTTTCTTCATAGGTAGAATCGCCGATGTCGGAGAAGGCTGGGTAAGGATAAAAGCTGAGGCTAAAACCGGAGAAAAGGACCTTTTTATTCCATTCGGTATTATTTCAAAGGCGCAGCTCGAAATAGAGATGAAAAAAAGCAATCCAAAGGATTTTTAAATAAATATAACCAGAGGTATAGGCCATGACAAAAGAACTATGTTCTGTAATAGATCAGATCAGCAGGGAGAAAGGTATCTCTCGTGAAGCGCTTGTCAAAGTCCTTGAAGCTGCGCTGTTATCGGCTGCCAGAAAGAAATACGGCGGCAGGACCAATATAAACCTTAGAATAGATACCAAAACCTGCGACATTCAGGTATACGAGACAAAAAAAGTTGCCGAAACAATCACCAACAGGGATGAAGAAATAAGCGAGGTGGAGGCTTCAAAAACATTTCCCGAAGTGAAAATCGGAGACGAAATTGAACTGCCTATCCAGCTCCAGGATTTCGGCAGGATAGCGGCCCAGACCGCAAAGCAGGTGCTGTTTCAAAGAGTAAGGGAAGCCGAACGGGACATTATCTTTGACGAATTCAAAGACAAGGCCGGTCAAATCATCAGCGGCACTGTAGTAAGAAAAGAAAAAAACGTTTACTATATTAGTCTCGGCAAAGCAGAAGCGGTAATGCTTCAGCGCGAGGCCCTGCCCAGCGAGACCTTAAAAAGAGGAGACATGATAAAGGCATACCTCTCGGAAGTGCGCCAGACGGCTAAAGGCCCTGCAATTATGCTTTCGAGGACCGATCCCAACTTTATCACGGGCCTTTTTAAAATGGAAGTGCCTGAAATAAACGACGGTGTTGTTGTCATAAAAGGGATAGCCAGGGAACCGGGAGACAGGACCAAAATAGCGGTGTTTTCGAAAGACAGCTCAATAGACGCCGTCGGCGCCTGCGTTGGAATGAAAGGGACCAGGGTGCAATCGATTGTCAGGGAACTGAGGGGGGAGAGGATCGACATTATCCCCTGGAGCGAGGACCCGCGCATATTCATCGCCAGGGCGCTTACTCCGGCAACCGTCGACAGGGTAGGCATCAATGACGATGAGAAAACCGCCATGGTCATAGCTGATGACCATCAACTATCGCTGGCGATAGGGAAACGCGGGCAGAACATAAAGCTCGCGACAAGGCTGACCGGATGGGAGATAGAAATATTAAGTGAATCAGACTATGCCAAAATAAAAATGGAAGAAACTGACAAGTCCCTCGATAAAGCATTGTTAGAGACAAAGCAAGCAAAGAGTAATGGGTTGTGATCTTGCATCTTCTGTCCAATACGTAAAAGGGGTCGGGCCCCAAAGGGCCCGGTTTCTTACCCGCCTCGGAATTAACACCGTCAGGGACGCACTCTTTCACCTGCCCTGCAGGTACGAGGACAGAAGCACTTTAATAAAAATCGCCGAACTGGCGCGCCGTCGGCCGGATACCGGGTTAAATACCATATCAGGAAAGGTAGTCAGCTCGGAAATCATAACGCCTAACCCGGGAAGGCCGCGACTGCGGCTGTTCGAACTGGTAATTACCGACAGCAGCGGTGTTTTGAAGGCAAAATGGTTTAACCAGGTATACCTGAAAAAACTTTTCAAGCCTGGCCAGGAAGTAGTCTTGTACGGCCCGGTTAAACTGAATTATCGGGGTTCGGGTTTCGAGATGACCAACCCCGAATATGAAATCGTCGATGATGGTGATGATGACCCGGCCCATTCACCGGCTGACCCAATACATACCGGACGCATAGTGCCCGTTTACCGCCTGACTGAAGGACTCTCCCAAAAGCAACTGAGAAACATCATGTATGCAATAGTCAACAGCGCTGTCCGGTCCGTACAAGACTCCATTCCGCAGGAAATCATCACCCGGCTCAATCTGCCCGGCCTGCGCGAAAGCCTCGCAAATGTTCATTTTCCGGAAGCCCCGGTCTCTATTGATATGCTTAACAGCGGAACAAGCCCTTACCATCAGCGCCTTTCCTTTGATGAACTATTTACTTTTCAGGCCGGCCTTGCAATCATAAAAAAGGGCGAACTGCTCGAAAAGGGCCTTGCGTTCCTTCCCGACGGAAGACTGTCTGACCGTTTGCGCGGTGTGCTGCCTTTTTCTCTTACCGGGGCGCAGGAGCGTGTTTTGGCCGATATACTTAATGATATGAAAGCGCACGTCCCGATGAACCGTCTCCTTCAGGGTGACGTAGGCTCGGGCAAAACTATCGTAGCACTCCTTGCAATGCTTGCCGCTGTCGAGTCCGGATACCAGGCCGCCCTGATGGCGCCGACCGAGATACTCGCCGAACAACATTACCTGAATATTCATACGCTTGTCGAAAACCTGGGATTGAAAATCCATCTGCTTACCGGAAGCAAAAAAAATAAAAACATTGAAACGATATCGTCGGGCGACGCCGATATCGTGGTCGGCACGCATGCACTGATACAGGAAGGGGTCTCATTCAAAAACCTGGGGCTTATCGTCATAGATGAACAGCACCGTTTCGGAGTGATGCAACGGGCGACACTCAGGAAAAAAGGAACAAACCCCGACGCTCTGATAATGACCGCAACACCTATCCCCAGGACGCTCGCCCTTACCCTTTACGGAGACCTTGACTACTCGATCATAGACGAACTCCCGCCGAACCGGAGCCCTGTCATTACGAGGCAGCTTTCGGAGAAGCAGAAAGAACATATTTATCAACTCATAGAGGAACATGTTAAAAAAGGCAGGCAGGTTTATATTGTTTATCCCGTTATCGAGGAATCGGATAAAACCAACCTGAAGGCCGCAATAACAGGACTGGAGGCCTTGAGAGTAAAGTTTCCCCGGTTCAAAATCGGACTCCTCCACGGCAGAATGAAGCCTGTAGAGAGAGAGGAAGTGATGCGGGAGTTTAAAAACGGCCTGCTGCAGATTCTCGTCTCAACAACGGTCATCGAGGTCGGCGTGGATGTGCCGAATGCAGCGCTCATGGTAATAATACATGCCGAGCGGTTCGGCCTTGCACAGCTCCACCAGCTTCGCGGACGCGTGGGAAGGGGCGAGGGCCGGTCCCACTGCATTCTCCTGCACTACGGGGCGGCTGAAGACGCCAGGAGAAGGCTTGCAGTGATGGTAGGGACGAATGACGGGTTTAAAATAGCAGAGGAAGACCTCGCCATAAGGGGTCCGGGCGAGTTCTTCGGGACCAGGCAGTCAGGATTGCCTGATCTGAAGGTTGCAGATATTGTGAGGGATGCGAGGCTGCTGGAAGCAGCCAGAAAGGACGCTTTCGGGCTTATCGGGAAAGACCCTGAGCTTCAGCAGTATCCCGAACTCAGGCGTTCTATCGAGGACTTCTGGGGAAGAAAGCTGGACCTGTTCAAAACCGCCTGAGTGTGCATATTTTTTTTCAAGGAAGACAGGACAAGGGGAGGACTTGTTTTTTGACGGGCTGAAACTGCTTTCGCAGGCAAATCCCGAATTTTCTATAGTAGCGATATCCGGATCCATTCTCAATGCGGGCTCGGCGTTACTCGCCCTTTTTACAGCAGAACCGTGCATCCCGTCAAAAAACAAGTCCTCCCCTTGTCCTGTTGTTTATTTTATAAGATCAAATTGGGAGCGGCAGGGGGTATTTCACTATTTGCTTCCCATCTGCTAAACTTGTTTAATGATAAATGGCTATGTTCAAAAAAATAATAACAGGAGGCCGATATAATGGGAAAGTGCGAATGCGGTGCTGAGACGGATTGGCAGGAGAAAGGCAGCACATGGATTTGCGTGACATGCCGGGGTGAGGAAATAGAAAAGTCCATAAAAGAATTAACAGCCGGACTGGAAAAGATGGAACAGGCAGAGCAAAGCCTGTATAAGATGAAGGTGGATACGCTGTCCATTCCTGATTTGCTTGATAACCTGAAGAAAGAAATAAACAGGATTAAGGCAGAATAAAAGGAGGTCCTGTATAAAATATGCGCACTCCCGAAACCACTGCAGATCACAAGGATGACCTGACCGACAAGATCCGGAAAATCCTGATTAAATTGGACATGGTTTATCACATCGTGGCGGCTATGCTGCTCCTGGTGGCGTGCAGCTTTATGCTCTGGTACGCGTTCGTAAATATTTTCACTCCCTCACGGGACTCCATCATCCACCTGGTGAACGATGTCCTCCTTGCACTCATCATCCTTGAACTCCTCTGGACAGTCATACGGTTTCTCAGGAAACAAAAATTCGTCCTTGGTCCCTTCCTGGCCGTCGGCATAATTGCCGCTGTGAGAAGGATAATGGTGGTCGAGGCACAGACGTCCTTCATGGAGCATGCGCCCATCGACAAGCTGTACGAACTGGGCTTGAGCGCTGCAGTGGTCCTTGTCCTGATGATCGCCTATTTTCTTGCCCTGAAAGCGGAGAAAGATATATAAGTTATGGTAAAATGACCGCGGAGGAGATATGCTGAGCAGGGTTAAAAAAGATTTTGAAAGCGGTATCAAAAAAGTGACATGGTTTGCCAAACTGCTCTCGGAAAGGGTGCGGATCGAGGTCACAATTTTTAAACTTCTTTACAAATCCGAAGAGCTGCAGAAAAAGCGGGATGAACTGCTTAGGCAGATGGGCGAAGAAATATATGAAATGAGAGACAAGGGAAAGAACGTCTACAGCAATAAAGAGGTCCTCTCCGCAATCAAAGCCCTGGAATCAATGGAGCCGGAAATAAGGGAAACACTGGAAAAAGCTTCAGAACTCAGCAAACTCGACGCGTGAGCCCTGCGCAAGTTACATTCTTTATCCTCGGCCTGATCGTAGGCTCATTTCTCAATGTTTGCATCTACCGGGTCCCCCGGTCGCTCTCGATTGTAAGTCCTCCCTCCTCTTGCCCCGGCTGCGGGGCGCCGGTCAGGCCGTGGGACAATATCCCCCTGGTGAGCTATATACTGCTGCGGGGAAAATGCAGAAACTGCAGAGGGCCGGTCTCATTCCGGTATCCTTTCGTCGAACTGCTCAACGGGGTGTTGTACTGGTCTGTCGTGACCTCCTTCGGCCCGGGCTGGCATGTGCCGCTCCTTTGTGCGCTTGTATCTTCGCTGCTGGTCATAACGTTCATCGACCTTGATTTTCAAATCATACCGGATTCAATAACGCTGCCCGGCATCGTTACCGGTCTTTTGTCGGCGTCTTTTCTTCTGCCGGACCCTTTCACCGTGAGCGCAGCAGGCAGTATGCAGTTTGCAATAGGCGGTAAGGCGGGCGCCTGCTCACTGCTACCTGCCGCCTGCTATGAAATAGTCGGCTTTATGAATGCCCTTGCCGGCCTGCTGCTCGGCGGCGGCATGTTCTATCTGATTGCACTTTTAAGCAGGGGGGGTATGGGAGGCGGTGATATCAAGATGATGGCGATGGTAGGCGCGTTCATGGGGTGGAAGGCCGTTTTACTTACCACGTTTATCGGCAGCCTGAGCGGCTCCCTGGTGGGCGTCTTTCTTATGGTCGCGAAAGGAAAGGGCCGGAAATCCAGGATCCCCTTCGGACCGTTCCTTGCGCTCGGCGCACTGGCGACCTTGTTCTTCGGGAAAGTCATATTGCTATGGTATTTTCGGCATTGAATAAAGTATAATATCTACAGTCTGCAGCCCACCAGATTTCTTTCTTCAGCGGAACAGCAAGTTAATCATACAGCGTTGGCTGGCGGTTTATGACATCAGGCAAATACGAGCTTTTGAGAGGACCAAATGGAATATGATAATCTGAGGAATATTGCTATAATCGCACACGTGGACCATGGCAAAACCACCCTTGTCGACGGCATGCTGAGGCAGGCCGGGATCTTCCGCGTAAACGAGAGGGTACAGGAAAGAGTTATGGACAATATAGACCTCGAACGGGAGCGCGGCATTACAATAATGGCAAAAAATACCGCCGTGGACTATAACGGCACAAAAATAAATATTGTCGATACTCCCGGCCATGCTGATTTCGGAGGTGAAGTGGAAAGGACGCTCAAAATGGTAGACGGGGTGCTGCTGCTTGTCGACGCCTCTGAAGGTCCGCTGCCGCAGACACGCTTCGTATTGAAAAAAGCCCTCGAACTCAATCTGCCGCCGATACTGGTCATCAACAAGATTGACCGTCCTGACGCCAGGATACAGGCAGTGCTCAATGAAGTGTACGACCTTTTCATCGATCTTGACGCAAGCGAAACACAGCTCGAATTTCCCATAGTCTACACTAACGCAAAAAGAGGCACAGCCCAGCTCGAGGCAAGCGGCGAGGGGGAAAACCTTAAACCGCTTTTTGATCTCATCCTTAGTACAATACCCGCACCCGGGGGCGATCCTCTTGCCGTCCTGCAGCTCCTTGTTACTAATATCGACTACAATGATTATGTCGGAAGGCTTGCAATCGGGCGTGTATTTTCAGGCACCGTCAGGGTTGGAGATTACGTTGCGATGGTCAACAGCAGCGAGGCGATAATCAGGACAAAGGTCACATCACTCTACACCTTCGAGGGCCTTGAACGCACGGAGGCAAAAGAGGCCGCGGTGGGCGAGATCGTAGCGCTGGCCGGTATAGAAGGAATTAATATAGGAGACACCATCACCAGTATAGAGACCCCGAAGCCGCTGCCGAGGATAATAGTTGACGAACCTACAATATCCATGGTCTTTTCAGTGAACACCTCTCCATTCGGAGGCAGGGAGGGCAAGTTCGTCACCTCGAGAAATCTCAGGGAGCGCCTCGAAAAAGAATTGCTCTACAATGTGGCGATAAAAGTCAGTTTCGATGTGGCCGATTCCTTCAGAGTCATGGGACGCGGTGAATTGCAGCTTGCCATACTTATTGAAATGATGCGGCGTGAGGGGTATGAGCTTTCCGTATCCATGCCCGAGACAATAACCAAGACGATCAGCGGTGTCCTGCACGAACCGGTGGAACTGCTGGTCATCGACGTGCCTGAAGAATTTGTCGGCGTCGTGACACAGCAGGTGGGCATGAGAAAAGGAAGAATGCAGAAAATGCAGAATAACGGCCATGGCAGAGTGCGGCTTGAATTCAGGATACCTTCCAGGGGACTCATTGGGTTCCGTTCTCAATTCCTGACCGACACGAAAGGGACGGGACTCCTGAATCATCTCTTCGATGGGTATGAGCCGTGGCACGGCCATCTTTCAAAGAGGCAAACCGGCGCCCTGGTAGCGGACAGGATCGGCAAATCTACTACCTATGCCCTCTTTCATCTGCAACCCAGGGGAACGCTCTTTATCACCGAAAACACGGCTGTATACGAGGGGATGCTTATCGGAGAAAATGCCCGTGAAAGCGATCTGGACGTAAATGTGACAAAAGAGAAAAAGCTCACGAACATGCGCGCTGCGAGTGCTGATGATACGATCCAGCTGATCCCCCCCCGTGTGTTGAATCTCGAACAGGCCCTCGAATTTATAAAAGAAGACGAGCTGGTGGAGGTCACTCCACAATCAGTCAGGCTCAGGAAAAAAGTCCTGGAAGCCCAAAAAAGGCCGAAGCCCGACCGGGGATAAACGGTAGTGGGCCAGTCTGGACACATTTTAAGCAATGAAGCGGCGCAACAAACATAACAAAACATGGCCTGTTAAACTTATTTGCCTTTCTGTTACTGTGCTGCTGGCGAGTATTGCATATTATTTCTTCTTCCCCGATGTAGCTGCACTCAGGAAAGGGCACATCAAAAAGACCTCCTTCATGGAGTACCGGGAAAGAGAATGGCGGCAGGAGGGAAAGAAAATAAAAATACGTCAGGTCTGGACCCCTCTCCCGCAAATATCTCCTTTCCTGGTAAAAGCGGTGCTGATTGCCGAAGATGACAAATTCTGGCATCATGAAGGGTTTGATTTTGAAGCCATGGAAAAAGCGGCGGAAAAGGACATCAGGGAGAGAAAATTCAGGTTTGGAGCGAGCACTATAAGCCAGCAACTCGCAAAAAATCTCTACCTCTCCCCCTCAAAAAATCCATTGCGAAAGTTGAAAGAGGCAATCCTTACCTGGAGGATGGAGAAAAAACTCACAAAGCGGCGGATCCTGGAACTCTACCTGAATGTCGCGGAGTGGGGAGAGGGCCTGTTCGGCATCGAAGCTGCTTCAAGGTCCTATTATGGCAAGCCGGCAGCTGCGCTTGATCCCGAAGAGGCCGCCCGGCTCGCCTCCGTGCTGCCAAACCCGATAAAATATAATCCTCGCGGAACGTCGCGCTATGTCTCAAACCGGTCGAGGCTTATCTACAATATCATGGTGAAAAGGGGCATCGTCATACCCCAGTATGAGGAAATTATGACAACCCCTGCACAGAAAGATACGATTGAAGAAACACCCGCCGCCCCGGCTCCTTCGGACCAATCAGTCTCGCCGTCGGTCAGCCCACAGCCGGCGCCAGGGAACTGACTTGAGGAAAAGTGTTGCTTTAAGCTATTTTGGATAACAGTGGTGTAAAATAAATATATTTTTAATTTTTCTTCATACTATAAACAATATAAAAAAAGGAGCTTCGGACTTTTTAATGGGTGCATACAATATATAGATTTCTTCGTTGAGCCTGTCATTCCGGCTTGTCCGGAATCGTCTTTTGATAGTAATATTAGGACATGACGGAGAAATCTTTTGCGGTTTACATTATGGCAAACGCCAGACCGACATTGTATGTTGGAGTAACAAATGACCTTGTAAGACGGGTGTACGAACATAAGAACAACTTGAATAAAGCTTCATTTACATCGAGATATAATGTCCATAAGCTCGTTTATTATGAGCTTTCTGAAAGCAGCGTGAGTGCGATTATAAGAGAAAAGCAGATAAAGAATATGAGCAGACACGAGAAGTTGGATCTGATACGGCAAGCTAATCCTTCTTTCCAGGATTACTACGAGAATCTGATTAAAGGATGATTCCTGACAAGCCGGAATCCCCATGGGCCCGGCCCGCAAAGGGGCATGAAAGCAGAATTTGTCATTCCAGCTTGTCTGGAACCGTTGCCGAAACATTATATAGACTCCGGACAAGCCGGAGTGACAGATCGCGGAGCTACTTTCGAGACAATGACAGTTTGCAAGAACAGGGTAAACACAACATATAGGGGCTACCCATTAGAAACTCGGATGCTCCTAAAAAAATAAGAAGAAATTAACAGAGAGAGGTGTTAACTGTGAATGTCGAGTTTGTGAATCCCTTTTTGGTCAGCGCAGTCAATGTGATAAAGACAATGGCTAATACGGAAGTAAAACCGGGCAAGCCTTTTGTGAAAAGTGACAGGATCTCAAAAGGTGATGTTACGGGGATTGTCGGGTTGAGGGGGGTGCAGGCCAAGGGAAGTATGGCAATAACATTTACCGGACCTGCCATATTGCATATATACTCGCAAATGCTGGGTGAAAATGCTGAAGAAATCAGCGACGCAGTTGTGGATTGTGTTGGTGAGATTACCAATATGATTTGTGGAGGCGCCAAGGCAATACTTTCAGAAAAAGGGTATAAATTCGAGTTGGCAATTCCTTCTATGATAGCCGGGAAAAACCACATGGTATTTCACAAAACAAACGGAAAAATTATATGCATCCCGTTTGATACTATTGCCGGAAGTTTCTTCCTGGAAATATGTTTCGAAGAATAGAAGATCTTTGGGCACAGAGGCCCTTTCCTGTCATCTCCTCAATAAAAGATGACAAAGAGCAGGAGCGTAATGCCTGCGCCCAATACAGCTCCGGCAATAACTTCTAAAGAGCTGTGTGCCCTCACAGTGACTCTGCTCTGGGCAATCAGGACAGCCAGCACTCCGGAAAGCAGCGAGGCCGCGAAACTTTCGGTGCTGTAAGTAATGGCTGCCCACACTGAAAAAGCCATGGCGGCATGGCCGCTGGGCATACCGCCGCGAAGCGGATGCCCCTTGCCGAAATATGATTTAAGCACAATGACCGTAATCAGTATAAGAATAATCGCAATAAGGGAAATCTCTTCCTTTGAATGCTTTGCTATAAATATGCCTTTCTGAAACGCCGTGCTGAAATAAGGGAACATTATGATATACCCGATAACGGCTGCACCGAAAGCGGTAATCAGAACTGCGCCGGCGGCAACGTCCTTCGCGGTCCGGGCACTCTCATTGTGTTCAGGCGACAGCAAATCGACTACGTACTCAATTGAAGTATTGATCATTTCTGAAAGCAGTACCAGGACCACTGTAATGGCGATGATCAGGAAGTCCGTCCTGGTCACGCCGAAGATATAAATCAAAATGAGGACAAACGACGCAGTATAGAGATGATAGCGCAGGTGGCGCTGGGTTTTTGCAGCATAGAGTATCCCCTCGATAGCATGACCGGCACTCTCGGCCCACTTCCTTAAAGGCATACGACTTCTGCCAGTTCGGCTTCCAGCCGTCTCATTTTTACCGCCTTATAGCTGCTTTTTTCGTGATCATGACCCAGCAGATGAAGAAGACCGTGAATGAGCAGGCGCGCGAGTTCCCGGTCAAAGGCAGCGCCATATTCCTTTGCCTGCCGTTTGGCCTGCGGAAGGCTTATAACTATGTCGCCAAGCAACAACCCCTCCACGCTTAAATTAAGGGGAGGTGCGGCGGGGTCAATCAGCGGGAAAGAAAGCACATCAGTCGTCCTGTCGATGCCGCGATACAGGTGATTAAGCCTCCTCATTCCCGCATCATTCACAAAAAGCACGCTTACTTCAAGGCGCTCTAAAATCTGCTTGCCTGAAATAAGAGTATCGCGCCCTTTATACGCCAAATGAGTAAGGGCTTTACGAAGCACCCTCTTTATGGCCCGACAGTCTGCCTTGATCAGCCTTTGGTTGTTCTTTATTGCTATTTCCATTTCCCTGTGGTAACGTCCCGGACGTCTCCTTATCACCGGCAGTCCGGGCGCCTGCCGGTTCATACGGGACCTTTTGCGGCCCGCCTTTCATTGCAAGCTCCGGATATTCTATTCTCCTGTGGAATATACTGGTGATAATAAAAGTAAACCGTCCCTTTATTACAGAGATGTCCTTCAGTGTAAGCTCGCACTCATCGATCTGCCCGTCGAGAAATATATGATTGATTATTTTGTCCACCAGCGCCGAAATCCTTGCCGGAGTGGGCTCGGCAAGTGAGCGCGAGGCCGCCTCAACTGAATCTGCCATCATGACAATAGCGGCCACCCTCGTCTGGGGCTTAGGCCCGGGATAACGGTAATCTTCCTGCAGCGGCAGCTCATCTTTTGTCTGCTCAAGGGCCTTTTGATAAAAAAAAGTAATCAGGCTTGTGCCGTGGTGCTGTTGAATAATATCTGCAATTTGTTTGGGCATCTTGTATTGCCGCGCCAGTTCCACCCCTTCTTTAACATGTGAAATAAGGATCATACTGCTCATATGGGGCATAAGTTTTTCGTGCTTGTTCACACTATTGGTCTGGTTCTCGACGAAATATTCGGGCATGCGGATCTTTCCGATGTCATGGTAACACGCGGTCACCCTCGCCAGCAGCGGATTGGCCCCTACCGCCTCGGCCGCCGCCTCGGCAAGATTTCCCACAATAATACTGTGATGGTAGGTGCCCGGAGCGGCGATCATGAGATTACGCATCAGCGGCTGATCAAGGTCCATGAGTTCAATCAGGCTGATGTCGGTAGTAACAGCAAATACATATTCGATTACCGGAAGCAGAAGCGAGACTATAGCGGCAACCATTATGCCGGACATTGCGGCAAATATAAAGGCATGCGGCGCCATGGGGGCCAGGAGGTTGCCCTCGAAGAGCAGCAGGACCCCGGCGGTCAAAACATTCACAGCGCTTACATACAGGCCTCCCTTTAAAAGCGCCGAGCGTCTCTTGCACCTTATGACGCTGAACGCAGCCGTCAGGCTTCCCATAAACGCATACACTGTGTATAGCGGATTGTTGAGCCAGATCCCAGTCATGATGCTGATGATAAAGGAAAAAATGATCGCCGTATGAAAGTCAAAGATGAGCGTTACCAGCATGGCCCCCATGGGAACCGGTATGCCGTATAAAAAAGCCCCGCCCCCCGGCAGGACCAGTCCCCTGTGGAGACCGGAAAGCAAATATTCGGAAATGCGGCCGGACATGAGTGTGCCGGCAACGAGCAGCCCCAGCAGCAGCAGCATTTTGTGGTCATTGAGGTAAACAGGCTTGTAGCGCCTTATGTCCCTGTAAAATATAAAAAGGATCATAGCTGTTATGAGGAAGCTCCCTATGAAATGGTCGAGGCCGCTGCGCTCCTGGATCACCAGGGCGCAAACCAGACTCAATCCCAACAGCACATAAATTTTCGAAAGGTCCTTCCTGTGCTTTTGCCGGTATTCCCTGAGCAATTCAGCTGCAGTCCTGGTCTTTTTATGTGTACTACTTTTCGATGTTCCGTTTTTCATGTTTTTCGTAGGCCCTGACGATTTCCTGGACCAGCCGGTGCCGCACGACGTCCCTTTCCGAGAAATGAATTATCTTTATGTCCTCAATGTTTTTGAGTATTCTGATGGCCTCTACAAGTCCGGAGGTCCTGTCCTGGGGCAGATCAATCTGCGTAATGTCTCCTGTAACCACTGTTTTTGAGCCGAAGCCGAGTCTCGTAAGATACATCTTCATCTGCTCAGGGGTGGTGTTCTGGGCCTCGTCGAGTATAACAAAAGAGTCGTTCAGCGTCCTCCCCCTCATAAAGGCGAGCGGCGCTATTTCTATAATGCCGCGCTCTATAAGCTTTGAAGCCTTGTCAATTTCCATCATGTCGAACAGTGCATCGTAAAGAGGCCTCAAATACGGGCTGACCTTTTCCGCTATGTCGCCGGGCAGGAATCCCAGCTTTTCCCCCGCCTCTACTGCAGGCCTGACCAGCACGATCCTCGAAACCTGTTTTGTCAGAAAAGAGCTGATGGCCATGGCCATTGCGAGATAGGTCTTGCCGGTGCCTGCAGGACCAATACCGAACGTAATATCATACGTGCGTATCGCGGTGATATACAGCCGCTGGGTTTCAGTTTTAGGTATGATAAACCTTCGCTTCGATGATACAGGGATATTATTGGAAAACAGCTCCCTGACAGAAATATCCTCGCCCTCGCAAATTGATCTTACCGCATAGCTTATATCTTCAGGTTTCAGGGCATAGCCGTTCTTGTTGACGACCCTGAGTTCATCGATCAACTGTTCCGCCTTCTCTGTTTCTCTGTCCTCACCCCTGATAATCAGTTTGTTTCCCCTTACGCTGATAGCAACTCCAAGGGACTCTTCAATAACTTTAAGAGTTTTATCGATCCCTCCATGCAGGAAAGGATATTCTTCAGCTTCATCAAGTTCAAGTTCTATCGTTTTCGTGACAGTCTCCATTAAATAAGCGTTCTGCGTAGTGCGTTGAGCGTAAAAAGAAGAAAAGGCAGTTTTCTTGATTTGTATTTTGTTTTTGGCGCACAACGCTGCACGCCCGACGCGCTTTTTTTGGTGAGATTGTTTCGATATGAAGATTCAGATTGCGGCCCTGCATATTCATTTTTGGCCGACTATTGCGCCGCCGTTACAAAATTCTGCAATCCCGTTTTTTTCAAAAGTTCCGCTGCACTTTTCAGTGCAGCTTTCTTGCCCTTAAAAGACCCTGTCCTGACTTTGAAATAATCGTTGCTTCCTTTTGCGGGAACAATATAAGGCTTATAGCCTTTTGCCTTCAGATTCTGATAAAGCTGATCAGCTCCCTCTTTACTGGGAAAGGCTCCCACTTGCACGGTGTACACCTTGCCCGAAGGGCCGGAGTTCTTTGCCCTCTTTTTTGCCTTCTCGCCTGCAGGCCTGCCGCTTTTAGAGGCAGGGTTTCCTGCCTGGGCTGCCTGGGCGGATTTTACAGAAGCATTGTCCTGGTCCTGGTTTGCAGTGAGTGCGGCAGTCCCGGCCTCATTCTTTTTTAATAAAGGTTTTTGGGTTTTTTCAGCAGTGTCCCGGCTCTTTTGGATTTCGCCTTTGGCCGGGGTTGCCGGTGCTTCCCCGGGCTTCTGAGCAGAGACTTCAGCGGCCTGATCAGGCTGATTCGGCGTCTCAGGCTGAGCGGCGGCAGGTTTGCCTGCAGCATCTTTTACCGGAAGCTCGATGACCCGTTTCTCTTCGGGAGGGAAAACGTCTGTTGTCCTGGCGCTCTCAACAGGCTGCTTTTCTTGTCCGGTGGGACCGCTGCCCCTGAAGCCGAAAAAATAACCGAGACCGAAACCGGCAACAGTGATCAGAAGAGCGCCTATAAGCACCGTATTGCGGCTCAACAGCAGGATTGATGATCTTTCGGTCGCCCCAGCCCTCATAAAATTAGCATAGCATCACCAAAGGAGAAAAATCTATAATCCTTTGCAATGGCCTCCTTGTAAGCATTAGCTATTTTACCCGGGTCAGACAGTGCAGATACCAGCATCAGCGGCGTAGAGCGGGGCAGGTGAAAATTGGTGACGAGGCAGTCAACCGACTTGAAGCTGTAACCGGGACGGATAAAGATGCCGGTGGCCCCTTTTATTACGGGACTTTGTCTGCCTGTGCCGGGCAGACCGTTCCTCGCCAAAGGGCCGCTTAAAGTATCCCGCTCATTTAAAATCAAACATTCCCCGCTTGCCAGGCCCTCCAGGGTCCTGGTCGTTGTTGTCCCTACCGCAACAACCTTTCTACCGCTCTTCTTTACCAGCTTCAGCTCTTCTATTATGGATTGTTCCATTTCAAAATATTCTGAATCCATATTGTGGTCTTCCAGAGATTCGGCCCTTACCGGCTTAAACGTCCCGGTCCCGACATGGAGTGTCAAAAACCTCACCAATACTCCCTTATTTTGTATTTTCCGTATAAGGTCCTCTGTAAAATGAAGTCCCGCAGTAGGCGCAGCTATAGATCCCTGCTTCTCAGCGTAGACTGTCTGGTAGCGTTCTTTGTCTGACTCTTCGGGCCTGCGCCTGATATAGGGCGGCAGCGGCATATAACCATATTTCCAAACCAGATCGTTCAGTCTGACAGCAGCGTTTTCCGGAATCCGCAGATATCTCTTTTTCCCGTTCTGGTTGCCCGGACAATGCGTTTCGATCTCTGCGTTAATACCGTCAAAAACGGTCACGGGACCATCACAAGGCCCCTTGCATAATATTTCCCATATTGATTTATCCGCCGTTTCTCTGACCAATAGAATATCGACTGTCCGGCCCCCAATCTTTTTGCCGGTAATGCGTGCCGGAAATACCTTGGTATTGTTCATTAATATCATATCGCCTTCTTCAAGATAGTCTAAAACATCAAAAAAGCGCTTATGCTCAATAGAACCGTCCCTATGGAGTATCAGCAGCTGTGAATAGTCTCTCTTTTCGGAAGGTCGCGACGCAATCAATTCCCGGGGCAGATCAAAATCGAAATCAACGGTCCTCATAGTGCTCAATAGTAGTACCCGGATAAAACCTGGCGAGTATATCCGTGTAACTTTTCCCCTCTTTCGCCATTTCAAGAGCAGACCACTGGCACATGCCGACTCCGTGGCCATAGCCTTTTCCGGAAACAATATAAGTAGTTCCGTCCCTGGTAATATCTGTAATCAAGGTGCTTGGCAGCGCATCCCAACCGATGTTCTTTCTGAAATCCGGGCCGGTGACTTCAACCTCTCCGGTTTCAGTTACAAGCCTGAATACCTTGACCCGGTTTGAAACCGTATATGAGTCAATAATTATATCCTCGAGACCTGATATATGCATGGCCCTCTCAATATCTGCAGCAGGAATCCTCTTCTCCCACATGAAATAAGGAGACAGTTCACAGTTTGTCTCGACGGATTTTAAATAGGGATAGCTTTTTCCGAAAACCTCAGCCGCGTCCTCCGTCATTCCCCCGCTTGTAGAATGATAATAAGCAATAATCAGGCTTCCCTTATACATGAGCACCTCTCCCTTTGTTTCATCTACTGCTTTTACTATGCTCGCCGGAATGTCATTTCCCTTGTAGGCCTGGTGCATAACTGTAGAAGTAAGGTGGTAGCGCATTTTAGACGTTGCGTTGTTCAATCGCTGGTACAAGGAATACGTACGCGCAGCAACCGCCTGTGCCTTTAGTGCTTCGTTTTCCCATTTGCTCCCGACTTCGGCTGCCACCACTCCTTTTACATAATCCTCCAGGGAAATTTCATCAATTATATAGAGTCCCCCCTCACCCTTCCAGATCTCGATATTGCCGAAATATTTCATTCCGCTTAAAATGACCTCTCCCCTGGCAGTGCCAATCTTCTCGACCTGCTCATCTTTCTGCGGTATCCTTGCATCTTTACCGTCAACGAGCAATACTCTCATAGTAGGCTGTGCCATTGACGGAGAAGGGTGGGCCGCAAGGCATAGCACAAGGACGGCTAAAAAGAACCTGGGAATCATTCAGCGCCTGCCTAAAAACCAGAGCAGCAGGGTAAATATGATACTGACAAGAATACTGGTCGCGAGAGGGAAATAGAATGTGAAATTTTTCTTTTGGACCATAATATCCCCGGGAAGTCTGCCGAGCCATGGGACCTTTCCGGAAAGAAGAAACAACCCTCCCATTGCGGCACAAACAATGCCGATAATTATTAAAAACCTTCCTATTTGTTGCAATCCCTCCATCTGCATTAAAACAACAGGTTAAGGTTAAGGTTGAGGTTAAGGAACACCTGCCTCTCTTTTCTGGTCATCTACCTTAACCTTAACCTTAACCTCAACCTATGCCTTAACCTGCCTTTCCTGGTATCTCTCCATTTCAGAATAAATACATCCGCAGTATTGCTGCCGGTACAGGTCCATTGTTTTGGCCATTTGCCTGCCCTCACGAAAGCCGCGCCTGAAATCCTCGCCATAAAATTCTACAGAGTACCGCTCCTGCATCAGGCGCCCGATGTCGATAATCAGATCAAATTTCTGATACGGGCTCACGAGGAGGGTGGTTGAAAATGCATCCGCCTTTATCTCCCGGGCCTTGAGGGCCGCCTGTTCCAGTCTGGAGGTATAGCAGTATTCGCATCTGTGGTCCTCATTTCCGGCTACCTTTCTAAGGTATTCCTTTAAACCGTAATAATCGATGTACTCAATATCCAAACCCCATAGTTGCCCGAGCCTTTGAAGGGCTTCAAGCCTGTTTTTATATTCCGTGAACGGGTGAATGTTAGGATTGAACCAGAGGCCTTTTACCGTAATACCGCGCCCTTTCAGCACTGATACGGGATAGGCGGCGCAGTTTGCGCAACAGATATGCATCAGCAGTTCCATCCGGTTAAAACAGGCCTTGAGGCAGCTTTCTTCCTAAATGCTCGTAGGCCATCCTTGTAGCAAGCCTTCCTCTCGCTGTCCTTTCAATAAGGCCCTCCTGTAACAAATACGGCTCATACACATCTTCAATCGTTTCCCTGTCCTCCCTCATCGAGGCTGCGATAGCCTCAACGCCGGCGGGCCCCCCGCCGAACTTGTCGATAATGGCCCAGAGCAGCTTTCTGTCGATCTCATCAAGTCCAAGATGGTCGATATCAAGCGCTGTCAGGGCCTCCCTGGTTATCGCCATGTCGATACTTCCATCCCCCTTGACCTGGGCAAAATCCCTGATCCTCTTGAGCAGCCGGTTTGCGATCCTGGGAGTGCCCCGTGATCTCCTGGCAATCTCAATGGCGGCCTCTTCTTTTATCCGCATTTCAAGCAGCTGCGCAGACCGTCCGACTATTTCCTTCAGTTCCTCCGCAGTATAAAACTCAAGCCTGCATATGACGCCGAACCGGTCGCGCAACGGGGAGGTCAAAAGCCCCGTACGTGTGGTAGCTCCTACCAGGGTAAAGCGCGGGAGGTTCAATTTTAAAGTCCTGGCGTTGGGACCCTGGCCTATAATAATGTCCAGGTTAAAGTCTTCCATGGCGGGATAGAGCACCTCTTCCACAATCCTTGGGAGCCGGTGAATTTCATCAATGAACAGTATGTCGCGGTCGGACAGATTGGTCAATATCGCGGCCAGATCACCCGGTCTTTCGAGCACCGGGCCCGAGGTGGTTTTTATATTCACCGCCAACTCGTTGGCTATAATAGCTGCAAGCGTTGTTTTGCCGAGGCCGGGAGGGCCGAAAAAAAGCGCGTGGTCGAGCGGCTCCTTCCTTAACGCAGCGGCGGCAATAAAAACCTTCAAATTCTCTTTGGTGCGCTGCTGGCCTACAAATTCATCAAGTGAGCGGGGCCGCAGGTTAGTCTCATAAGTCAGCTCCTCCTGGTCCGCTTCCGGACACAAAGGCCCCGGCTCCTTATCATCTATTCTCATTTATCCACCGTAAGATATTTTAAAGCCTCCCTAAGCAAACTTTCAATATCGCTCTTGCCTTTACCGAACGCCTTTTCAAGGGCGTCCAGGGCCATGCTCTTTTTATACCCGAGGTTTACAAGCGCCGAAAGCGTGTCGTCATACACGGTATTCTTTTTCTCCTTGAAGGACGGGAGCTTATCTTTCAGTTCAAGAATCAACCGGTTCGCAGTTTTCTTCCCGAGTCCCGGGACCTTGCACAGAACATCGACGTCTTCTGCATCGATAGCCGCATAAAATTTTTCCGGGGGAATGGTTGAAAGGAGGTTGAGCGCAGTCCTGGGTCCGATGCCCGAAATCCCGAGCAGCGTTGTAAAGATCCTTTTTTCATCTTCTGCCTGGAAACCGTATAGCTGTAATGCATCTTCCCTCACATGCGTATGGATGTACAGAAAAATATCCAAGTGTTCGTCAGGCAGAGATGAGATGAGCGTCAAAGGCGCCTGAACACTGTAGCCTACGCCGTGCACATCAACGATCAGGCTGTCAGGCCTCTTTGAAATGAGCTTCCCGCGTAATGATGCAATCATAACAGACCAATGCGGCGGGTGTTTGAGTATGGTTCACTAGGCTTCATATTAATGATATATATTATAACGCAATCCCGGATCTAAAGTATTTTTCCGGACCTCTATCCTGAATTCTGCTCCGTTGCCGGTATCGTAAAATAAAAAACAGACCCCTTGCCGGGCACGGATTCCACCCAGATGCGTCCGCCGTGTCTGTCGATTATCTTCTTGCAGACGGCGAGACCTATACCTGTGCCGGGGTACTCATCCCTCTTGTGCAGACGCTGGAAGATCTGGAATATGCGCGAATAATATTGCGCTTCTATGCCTATCCCGTTATCAGCTACCGAAAATACCCATTCATCACCCTCCCGTTTCGCAGAGACCTGGATGGCAGGCCCGCTGTCTCCACGATATTTTATAGCGTTTCCGATAAGGTTCTGGAATAAACGAATTATCTGGCCCGGGTCGGCGCTCACAACGGGGAGCGGGTCGAATATGACAGCAGCCCTGCTCTCTTCAATAGCTAACCTTAAATTTGCGAGCGCAGCTTTAATTGCATTATTGCAGTCTACCGGGACGAAAGGGTCCCCCCTGGCAGTGACTCTCGAATAATCGAGCAGGTCCCTGATCAACTGATTCATCCTGTCTGCTCCCTCGACTATGTAAGAAATAAACTCACCTGCCTTCCGGTCCAGTTTGTCTTTGTATCGCTTCTGCAGGAGCTGGGCAAAACCGGAAACGGCGCGGAGCGGTTCCTGTAAATCATGTGAGGCCAGGGAGGCGAATAATTCCAATTCTTTATTGCTTCTCTCCAGCTCGACGGCGTATTTAATGAGTTTTTCTTCCATCTGTTTTTTCCCGGAGATGTCCCTGCCGTATATATTCACATAGCCTTCTTCCTTTACAGGAACAATCATCAGCGAGAAAAAGCGTTCGTCCGCAGCAAGTTCAATTTCCCTTTCGTCCCCCGCTTCAAGGACCTGGCTGATCAATTGCCGAAGATGCTCCGGCACTGTCTCCGATATACGGCACCCCCACAGACCCAGCAGCGGAGAACTCGCCTTGTTAGCGTAAGAGAGAACTCCATCCCGGGAAATCCTTAACACGGGATAGGGGTTCTCGTCAGGGAATTTAGCGAGGGCCTTGACCTCTTCCTCGGCCTTCATCTTATCGGTAACATCACTCGACATCAGCACAAAGCCCGTCAGTTCGCCCTTCTCGTCCCAGATCCCCGACACATGCGACTCAAGATAACGAACTCCGCTTTCCGTCTCTACCTTGACGGCATATCTGTATATATTTTCCCGCCTTACTACATCTATGGCCCTTTCAAAGCGTGCAGGGTTCACCTTCAGTGCATCATGAATATGCGGGACCCTCCGGCCCACGACCTCGCCGGACTTGTATCCAAAGAACTTCTCGGCAGCCGGGTTGTAATACTTGATGACAAAATCAAGGTCTGTTGCAGCTATAGCCAGAGGCGAGGACTGCATTATGCTGTTGAGATAGACCGTCTTTTCACTAAAAAGCTCATCCGCCTGTTTCTTCATAATATCACTTGCCCCGATTATTCCCGATTATTGTTAAGGACTGTCGAACTTTCCGGTATGAGCATGGCACAGTGCCAGGGCCAGCGCATCGGCACTGTCAGGAGAAAGGGGATGTCCGATTGCCAGGATTTCCTGCACCATTTTCTGGACCTGATTTTTGTCGGCCTTTCCGTAACCGACCACTGCCTTCTTGACTTCAAGGGCGGAATACTCGTAAATATCCAGGCCCGTGAGGGCCGCGGCAATAAGGACAACACCTCTTGTATGCCCAAGGCTTATGGCCGCTTTTATCCCCCTTGCAAAAAACATTTTTTCTATGACTATTTCATCAGGACTATATTCCGCTATAACTTCGGTAAGGTTGGTGTATAGCTCTTTCAGCCGTATATGGAGCGGCTGGCGGGCAGGGAGAACAATTCTGCCGGAAGACAGATACATGGGCCGCCCGTTCTTCCGGCTGCCGGCAATCCGCGCGTTTCCGTCAGAGGTCTTTATCAGACCATAACCGCAATATATGCTTCCGGGATCGATGCCGAGAATTTTCATCTTATCAAAATTAACCACAGCCAAAAGCGCCGGCAGCAGGTGACTTAGGCTGTGGTTGCTCTCTTCCTGCTATTTCTTTCTCGGGGCTTCAAAAAGTATCTCTTCCACCATCTGGCACATAACATGAGCGAGCGTTATATGCACCTCCTGCACGCGGGGAGTATCGTCGGAAGGAACAACAAAGGCGTAATCATTTTTAGCGGCGAATTTTTCACCTTTCGAACCCGTAAAGGCAATCGTTCTCAGTCCCTTCTTTTTTGCCGCATCAATAGCTTTAAGAATATTTTTCGAGCTGCCGCTGGTGCTTATGGCGATGGAGACGTCCCCTTCGTCGCCCAGGGTCTTGACCTGCCTCGCAAAAACCTCCGAATAATCATAATCATTTGCAATAGACGTCATCACAGCCATATCGGTATTCAGGGCGATAGCAGGCAGTCCCGGGCGGTCCCTTTTAAACCGGTTAACAAATTCGGCAGCAATGTGCGACGCATCACAGGCGCTCCCTCCATTGCCGAATATCAACACCTTTTTCCCGTCATTGAAGGCGTCGGCGATCAGCCTCGACACCTCGGCAATCAGCGGTGCGTTCTCTTTAACAAATTTTTCCTTCACCGCAATGCTGTCTTCAAAGGCCCGGAAGATCTTCTTTTCCATTAGTTTAGTTTACATGGGTCAAAAGCCCGCGTCAACCTCAGTTAGCCGTCAAACCCTGATACGCCGTCAAACCCGGGAGAAATGCGGGTAAAGTTTATCGTAGGTATCGAGAATGTGCTCCGGTATCACGCGTATCTCGCCGGTGACGGTCATAAAGTTCGTATCTCCGGCCCAGCGCGGTACAATATGCATATGCAGGTGCTCTTCGATTCCCGCGCCGGCAGCTCCGCCGATATTAACGCCAACGTTAAACCCTTCCGGATGAAATGCCTTTGTAAGACACCCGATAGAGAACCTGGCAAGTTTCATAATATCGAACAAGTCGGCCTCGGGCAGATTGTCAAACGATGAGGAATGAACATAGGGGACCACCATGAGATGGCCGTTATTGTAAGGATATTTATTCATAATCACGTATGCGCGACTGCCTCTGCAGAGGATCAGGTTCTCCCTGTCCTTCTGTTCCTGCGGCTTTACGCAGAACAGGCATTCGGGATCCTTCGGGCCGAGGATATACTCCATTCTCCATGGCGCCCAGAGAGCTTTCACAAGCCGTTTTCCAATGATTCAATTTTTTTCAGGACCGCCTGGGCGTCCTCCCACGTCAGCCATTTATCACGCGGGTTCCTGAGCAGGTAGGCCGGGTGAAAGGTAGGCATGACAGGGGTCCCTTTATACTCGCTGAAACTTCCCCTCATCTTTGTTATGTAAAATTTGGTTATAGGGCCCGATATGCCCAAAAGCACATAGGCAGCTATCTTTCCGAGTGAAACAATCACTCTCGGCGCAATAATTTCGATCTGCTTTTCGAGAAAAGGGAAACAGGCTGCAATCTCATCTTCCTGGGGGTCCCGGTTCATCGGCGGCCTGCATTTGACGATATTGGCAATGTATACCTCTTCACGTTTAAAATTCATTTTTTCAATCAGCCTCGTGAGCAGTTGACCTGCATCCCCGACAAAGGGCCGGCCCTGTAAATCCTCTTCCTTTCCGGGTCCCTCGCCGATAAACATAATGCGGGCGTTAACATCGCCCTCTCCGAAAACAATGTTTGTTCTGCCCTGCGAGAGCTTGCACCGCCTGCAATCTCCGATCAGCTCACGCAGGGTTTTAAGGGAGGCTTCCCTTTCAGGCGCAGGGCCAGGGAGGGCCGGCAGCGGTCCTTCGGGTACGGCTTCTTCCTGCAGCCGGGTGCAGTAATTCAGCGGCAGCCGCTCAAACCCCAGTTCACCGTAAAACTCAAGCACCCTTCGCAAACTCTCCAACATCGAATGCTCCTTATACAAATTATAGGCTTTGTAAGAAGTCCATAGGCAAGGCGCGCAAGTTCTGAGGAATGAGGCGTACTTCAGGTACTCCGCCTCGGGGTCCCCGAAAAGTCGCAGACTTTTTGGGGTGCGAGTGACGAAGAACGCAGCGCAACGCCGCATATGGATTTCTTACAAAGCCTATCTTTCGCCCCATTTCAATTTTGTCCTTAAAACCTGAAAGTAGTCCCTCTGGCCGGGGATGAGAAGCCTGGTGGTATAAGCAGCCTTCATGATCTCCACAGTGTCATCTTTCTGCAGCGGAAAACCTATCTGGCCGTCCAGTGTAAGATATACATCCTCGTTCGCCGCACAGAGCGAGACCAGGACAGTAACGTTGTCCGGCAGGACAATAGTCCTGTTAGTCAGGGTGTGCGAGCATATGGGAGTAAGCACTATACTGTTGAGAGTAGGATACAGTATCGGCCCCCCGGCGGCAAGTGAGTAAGCGGTGGACCCTGTGGGTGTGGCGATGATAAGCCCGTCGGCCTTGAACGTGGTCACGTAGTTGCAGTCGACGTATGTTTCGAGTTCTATAATTCTTGCAAGCGCCCCTTTATTGATGACAACATCGTTGAGGACGGTAAAATCCGCCGCATATTTACCGTTGCGGTTGACCCGGGCTGTGAGCATGATCCGCTCCTCTATGGAGCAGTGGCCCGACAGCATTTTATCGATAGCGTCAAACAGCTCTTCCCTGTTGACCTCGGTAATAAAACCGAGCCCTCCCAGGTTGACTCCGAGTATCGGCGCCCCTCTGTCACCGATAAGTCTGGTGACGCCGAGCATAGTCCCGTCGCCGCCGAAGGCAATAACCACATCGACAAGCGATGGGATCTCGGCCCTGGGATGTCCCTCAGCACCGATGAGCGCCGCCGTTTCCTCATCGATAAACACCTCATGACCCCTGTTGCCGAGCCACGGGAGAAGCGGCTTCAGGATCCCGGCAAGTTCAGTCTTGCCGGTTTTGCCTATAATCCCGATCCGCTTCACCTATCCCTCACCTTTATCTTCACCATTGGTCCCCAGCGCCTCACGATCAACTCCATCGATAATGATTTCCCTTACCTGGCCGGCGAGCTGCGTAATGTGTACTTTAATAGCATTATCAGGAACGTCGGCAAGCCTTTCCGCCCATTCTATAACCGCAACTCCGCCAGTATCAATATATTCCCAGATCCCGGCTGCATCAACGGCCCCGGACGTTTCCAGGCGGTACAGGTCTATATGGTAAAAAGGCGGCGACGTTTCATACTCCGCAACCATCACGAAACTGGCGCTGCACACATCTCTCTTTGCAATACCGAACGCGTGGGCAATTCCCTTTACAAGAGTTGTCTTGCCCGCCCCGAGATCGCCGTAAAGCATTACCGTTTTTATTCGTGCAGACGACTCCAGGAACCTGCCCAGCCTTAAGCCTGCATGTTCCGTATCCTCAGGGTCCCGGGAAATCATACGCACTGAAAAGCCTTCCGTTTCCATCAACAGTGCACCGCCTTGCTCATATAACGGGCTACCCTGCGATCCCCTTGATAAGATCCATTTTCCCTATTATACCGGTGATTTTGCCTCCGGCTACGACCGGTAAAAGATATGCCTTCTTTTCGGACATGGTGGTGGCGAGTTCCTCGACCGTGGTCTCCTCAGAAACCGAGACAACTTCCTTTGTGCATATATCATTTACGGTGACCGCCGCCATTCTCCTGATCTCTCTTTCAATTGTTGCAGGGCTCTCGAGCATTATATAGGCGTCGAAAAGCCTCATTACCGTGGGGATATGCAAACGTTTGTTCTTGCTGATCAGATCATTTTCAGTAACAATACCGATCAAAGCGCCATCATCGTTTACGACAGGGGCGCCGCTGATATTATGCTTTATCAAAATATGGGCCAGATCTTCTATAGTGGTGGCCGGCTTCACCGTTATCACATCTTTCGTCATAATGTCTTTCGCCTTGAGCATACTCTCTCCTTTCTATTATGGTGGCTGGGTACCTGCACTCCTGCACTCGTACGGTATTATAACTCATATCATACAATTCCGATAACACCGCACTGGCGTCCTGTATGACCCTTTGCAAAACGGTATGAGTAGTATTTTTCAGGCCCGCAAAAGGTGCACTCATCCGCGAGCCATATTTGATTGGGTGGCACGCCTGAAGAGACTGCCTGCCGCCTGTTGGCGCTCGCCAGGTCAATACAATATTTCCCGCCCCTGGTCCGGTAATAATCACCCTCGCCGGTCGCCCTCACCACCTGCTCTATGACTTCATGTCCTACCTCATAACAGCACCCTCCTATGGCTGGGCCTATCGCCATGATGATATCCTGCGGCGAACTGAAAAAACGCTCCGACATCATTTCGATCGTTTTTTTCAGTATCGATGCAGCGGTCCCCCGCCATCCCGCGTGGACCGCTCCCGCCACCTGCTGTTTTTTATCGAACAACAGTACCGGCACGCAGTCTGCCACCTGCACCCCAATGAAAATTCCCCTGACGCCGGTGATGACGGCGTCTGCCACTGCAGGCACACGGTCCTCATCCAGGACCATGACTTTGTCGGTATGCTTTTGGATAGGCATGTAAATATTCACCGCTGGGACGGCGAGAAACTCTGCCAGCCCCTGCACATCACAGCGCAAGGCCCTGGTACTAAAAAAGGCCCTTGCCTTACCGCTGGAAAAAACCGGTGGAACAAGAATATTCTTATGCACTTACGTCCTGGATCTGCCACCTGATACAGCGAACCACAGAGAACACAGAGTTTTTCTCTGTGCACTCAAGTCCCTGGAGAAAAAAAGACAAAACTGACCTTTCACCAAAGAGTGCACAGAGATGAAGGGCCGATCTCATGTTATGTCTTTTAAAATCCATGAGTTTCTCTGTGTCCTCTGTGGTTTGATGGTGGATTATGGTACGTTAGATTACCTTGCAATTCCATAAAAGCCGCCGGCAGCGCATTAATGAGATCAGACGCGATAAGCGAGTATTCTCCAGCCTTTGCCGCAGCTTTGTCCCCGGCCATGCCATGGATAAAGACGCCGAGTGCCGAGGCCTCGGCAGGATTCAGTCCCTGACCCAGCAGGGATGCGATAATTCCTGTCAGGACATCGCCCGCACCTGCGGTAGCCATGCCCGGGTTCCCTGTGGTATTGATAAATATATTCCCTTCCGGCAGAGCGATAATAGTGGGGACCCCCTTCAGCACGAGGTAACTCCCCGAATCTACGGCAAAAGAGACGGGAATTCCCAACCGCTCCGTCACTTTAGGCTTATGAATAAGCCGCGCCATTTCACCGGGATGCGGGGTGAGAATAATCGGAGACTTTGCATTCTGTAAAAGGTCCTTCACTGCGCCCGCATGCTTCGCTGAAGCGCTGATCGAGTTCAATCCGTCAGCATCGAGCACCATAGGCACAGCCGACCGAAGAACAAGCTCCGTCATGATTTTTTTAGTGGCCGGCGATACGCCGATGCCGGGGCCCGCAGCAATTACATCGATTTTTTCAGCCGTAAATTCAAGTATGCCGTCTAAGGCTTTTAAAGACATCATACCGTTGCCGTCGTCAGGCAGCGGCAGGAGCATCTCTTCTGTAACCCTGCACTGGAAGCTTTCTGCCAGCGATTCGGGAACACCGAGGGTCACAAGTCCGGAACCGCTCCTGAGCGCTGCCTGACCGCACATCAGCGCTGCACCCGCCTTGCCTCTTGAACCCGCAATTACCAGTACATGCCCGTAATCTCCTTTAAAAGAATCAGCGGGCCTTGCAGGAACAAGGGCGGAAGCCGTTTCCCTGTCGATCAGGGAAGTTTTGATTGAGTCCGGGTCGAGCAGACAAGTGGGGAATCCGATGTCCTCTATAAAGAGCTTTCCGGTATACCCGGCGCCGGGATAAAGAAAGTGCGCCCTTTTGGGCAGGCCGAAAGTGACGGTGTAATCAGCCATTACCGCCTGGCCAAGAATTTCACCCGTATCTGATGATATGCCTGAAGGCATGTCGACAGCAACCACCGGCGCATCGGCGCCATTCAAAAAAGCAAACAGTCCGGCAATACCGCCCTTCACAGGACGGGCCAGACCGGTCCCGAATACGGCGTCTATGACTACAGAACCATGTATATCTTTTCCACTCATTGTGCTGCGGAACTCCACCGGGATTCCCATCTTCTTTGCTATCTGATACTGTACGGCACAATCAGAACTGAGGGCCTCTTTCTTCGTTGTCATTATGACCAAAACCTTTATTCCCCGGTTAAAAAGGTCCCGTGCCGCGACCAGTCCATCGCCGCCGTTGTTGCCTCCGCCGCAGAGCACCACCACCTTTTTTGACGGGAAAAGCGCCCGTACCCTCGAGGCTACGGCCAGTCCTGCCCTCTCCATAAGCACCAGGCCGGGTATGCCATAGTCTTCAATAGTCCGCCTGTCAATATCTCTCATTTCATCAGCCGTTACAATCTTCATTGTGTTGTCCTTTCGCTAAGGATTTCTCTGTCATGCTCAAATACTACCATCAAAAGACGATTCCGGACAAGCCAACAGTACCGACAGTAGGTGCTTTAAGCGGGTGCGCTTAAGCACCGGAATGACAAAATTACAAACCCGCAACCATGACGCACACTTATGGTCCATGCAGCACTACCCTTTTTTTCTTTTTTTTTGATATACTTTCTGTTGCGTGTTTCGGGGCTGACATGCGTTTTAAGTAAGCAGCCGTATGCAGCGGCATGCCGGGAGGTCCACTTCTTTGCACAGGCGTATTCGCAATATGCTTCAGCTCATTTTTGTCGTCCTGTTCTCAGCCGTTGTTGTTGTTGCTTCAGCGGGACCTGAGTATGCACAGGAGACGCAAACCCGGCAGCCGGTCAACCCTGTTCAGGCTCCGCCGCCGATGATGCCCATCCAGCCGCTTTTTCAGTTGCCGCAGTTGCCTCCCGCGAACATTTCTCCTGAGGCCCCCTCTGCCGCCAGGCCGGCGGCCGTTAATAAATCCGGTGTCAATGTCAATTTCAATTTCGATGACGCTGATATATTCGAAGTCATACAAACCGTTTTCGGCGATATCCTTAAAGTGAACTATATGATCGACCCCAGGATTAAAGGGAGGGTCAATTTCAGAACGATCACCCCGGTCAAGAGAGACGAGGTGCTTCCGCTTATAGGGGTGCTGCTGAAGATGAACGGAGCCGGTTTCATCGATGATAAAGGACTTTACAGGATTGTTCCCCTCGAGGAAGTACCCGGCACT
>Ga0074045_10000177_pt1 | contig 59029 bp, 42 predicted proteins | sample BogForMeECP23OM2_FD_94442 | JGI IMG/M metagenome (GOLD analysis project Ga0074045, IMG submission 94442) | Bog forest soil microbial communities from Calvert Island, British Columbia, Canada - Bog Forest MetaG ECP23OM2 | ecosystem: Environmental > Terrestrial > Soil > Wetlands ... | reverse complement strand
GGCGACGGCGTGGGCGTCGGCGTGGGCGTCCCCGAGGGGGTGGGCGTCGGGGTGCCCGTGCCGGTCCCGGTCGGAGAAGGCGACGGCGTGGGTGTGGGAGACGGCGACGGAGTCGGAGACGGCGACGGAGTCGGGGTCGGCGAAGGAGTCGGGGTCGGCGACGGAGTCGGGGTCGGCGACGGAGTGTGGGTGGGCGAGGGCGTCGGCGTGGCGGTCGGCGTTGGCGTGGCTGTCGGAGTGGGAGTGGCGGTCGGCGTCGGTGTGTGCGTCGGCGTGGGAGTCGGCGTGGGCGTCGGCGTCGGGGCAGGAGTGGGGGTCGGCGTCGGCGTCGGTGTCGGCGACGGGGACGGCGAGGGCGAGGGCGAGGGCGACGGCGAGGCAGTCGGTGTGGGCGTCGGGCTCGGCGTCGGGGTTGCGGTCGGCGACGGAGTGGGCGTGGGCGACGGCGTCGGGGTCGGGGTAGGCAGGTAAACCAGGTTGAAGGACGGGCCGGACTTGTTCGCGAACACCGCGTTCAGCGTGTTGTTGGTGTAAAAGCTCGCCTGGCCCGGAAGAACCTGGACGGCGTCGGAGGCGGGCGCCGTGAGCGACAGCTCGACTCCGACATAGACGGCGGTCCCGTTTCCGGCGACCTTGGGCTGCGGCACGAACGGAAACTGGAATGCCGGCAGCGAATCCGCGACCACCATGGACGTGGGCAGGCTCCCGGTCGCTGGATACCAGAGCAGCGTGGTCCCGGTCATCGAGTCGATCGTGTAGGTCCGCTGGCGCTGGATTGTCGCAACTTCGTTCGCGTCGACCTGGGCGCTCACCGGCTGGCCGGAGATGTTCGCAAGCGTATCTGAAAGTGTTAGCTGGTATTGGTTTACACCTGTCACCGTCACGCCGACTATCGGGGTGCCGCTCGTACCTAGGTTGGGGTAGGGCAGCTTCAGATAGTCGCCGGCCTCGGGCACCAGGTCGTCCGGGGCCGTCGGGACCCCAAGCGTCACGACCACGTAGTTCTGCGAGAGCGGCGCCGCGCTGGTTGTCGGCGCCGCGCCACCGACGTTGATTCGGTAGAAGAATCCCGAGTACCCGGTGCCGTTCGGAGTCGTGAAGTTCGAGTTTGTCATGTCCGCCGCCCTTGCGAGCTCCCTGGACATGTGCTCGAACACGTACCGTCCCCTGACCGTCGTGTCGTTGATCGAGGTGGTCTTCGTAGTGCTGACGACGCCGTTGACAAGGAACGTGACGACCGCGACCATGAGGATGCAGGCGACGCCGAGCGCCACGGCCATCTCGACCAGGGTCATTCCACGCGGAGGCTTGTCCAGGCGGGCGCCGCTTTCGCGCAGACGGAAACGATTTGCAGGAGAACTCATGAAGCGGACACTACAGTGCCTAGAAACCAGCCGACGGCGTCACCCGACAGCCCGTGCTTGACCAGTACGAAGGCGGTCCCGCGATGACCCTGCCAGCCTGGACTGTAAAATTATGGCTAAAGTGAATCCTTCCCAATCCAGTAGCGGGACCATCTCTCATCACAGATTTCATCAACGGCAGTTTGTTTTTTCCGAGTGCTGGAGCCGAATTCGCCTGTCGTAAGTGCATTGCAGGTGAGTTGGACCCCGGAGGCAACTAAAACTTAAAAAAATCGTAATTCGTAACAGTCGCCCCGGCAAATGCAGCATCTGGGCCTCCTTTTCACCCTGGCCGTATTGGCGGTCAACATATGGGGATTGACCCTGGTTGCAGGGTCGTATTGGCGCAATCGCTGGTTCTCCCTCGCGTTAGGCCCATTATTATGTGTCACAATTGTTTATGCGATTGAATGTCACCATGGATTGGGGCCGTCCCTTGCCGGTCTTGGTCTCTTATCCTCGGTGCTTTCGGTTGCGCTGATCTCCTTCAGCCTCGGCGGCTGGGAACCGGTATGGATCGGGCCCCGCGGTGCGGCGGTTTTGCGGGAATGGCGGGCCGAATTCGCGCCCCGGCGGCTGTTTCCGTGCCTCGGGGTGGCCAGTGCGATCTTCCTATACGCAATGCTGTGGCGGTTTACCTATCCGAACATCGACGGATCGTCGGAGAAGATAGCCGACCTTTCGTTCATCTGCAGTTATTACACCGGCGAGAAGATACCGGTCCCGGACGTCTGGTTCTATCCGTACCCCTCGACCCAGTACTACAGCTTCCAGCACTACGCAGCGGCGCTCATGGGGCGGGTGCTGGTGGTCCCCCCCGGGACCGCCTACAACGTCGGCTTCTGCCTGCTGATCGCGCTCGGCGGCGCAGCGTTCTCCGGCGCCGTGTTCATGGCGGCGAGGCGGGCCTGGGCCAGGGCGCTGGTCATCGCGGGATTCATCGTGGGCGGTATGGGCACGACCCTCTTCGTCCACCTTACCGACCAGCATGTCTCCCCGTGGACAAGCATGCGCTTCATCGGGAGCGCTCCGATGGACAAGGCGCCGTTCGGCACGTGGCTCAAGGCCTATCAGGACGGGTATGCGCACATGGAGCTCCCCGGCGAGCCCTTCTCGTACTCCATCCAGCTCGGCGACTACCACGCCCCGCTCTCGGGCTATTACCTCATGGGCGTGTGCGCCATGGCGATGCTTCTCTGGTACCGCCATCGCCAGAGAAGGTACGCGGTCGTCGCGGGGTGCACGCTCACCTGGACCCTTCTCGCCAATCCCTGGGTCCTGCCGCTCCAGGCCATCGGCGTCCTGGCGTGGCTCGGGGCCAACCGCCGCGACTGGCGCCGCCTGGTCCCTTCCGTTGTCGCCGGGGCGGCGGCCATATGGCTGGCCGCATGGGTGTACCTGTCGGTGTTCACGGCCTCCGCCGCCGGCTACAACACATCGCTGCGGCTGGTGGCGTGGAACCAGCACACGCCACCGCTCGAATTCCTGCTCTTCATGCTTCCGACCCTTGGCCTGATCACCCTGGGGCTCGCATCCTGGAGCAGGCAGGGCCTGCGCCTGGGCCTGCTCTGGCTCGGCCTCCTCCTCTTCTCCGAGTGTTTTTACGTAAAGGACATCTACGGAGGGGTATACGAGCGGTTCAACACGACGCTGAAATGGTGGCCCTGGGTGGCGGCCGGGACGCTTATGACGCTCGGCCCCTTCGTCATTGAGCAGGCGAGGCGGCGCTGGGTCCGGATCGCGGGCATGCTCTTCTGCCTTTATCCCTGCTTCTACGCCCTCGACCTGTGGGTTCCGATGCGCAACGGCTCCAAGGACTCGATGGGAAAGATCGAGGGGACCTACTACCTCACGAAGGACGAGTTCCCGCGCCTGATGCTCGGGCGCCTCAAGGTGGAGAAGCCGGGCGTGGCCGTGGAGCGGCCCGACAAGGAGGGCGGGTTCGTCAACTCGTCCGTCATCCCCCTCTTCGCGGGGCAGCGCATGTGGCTTGGGTGGTACGGGCACGAGCTCCTGTGGAGGGCCTACAGCGAGGACGTGCACCGGCGCCACGAGCAGCTCTTCAAGCTCTTCGACGGCGACATGCCCGGCTCGGGCGAATGGCTTGTCGCTCAGGGAATCGACTACGTGCTCTGGTACCGCGACGGCGACACGCCCGAGCTCTGGGAGAAGGTGAACGCGACGATCGGGCCCCGGTACGTCTGGTGCGACATCCTCACCTATCCCGAGAACGGGCGCAGGGTCGGGTTCTGGAAGCGGGCTGCCTTGGTCAAGCCCTGACGGCGCGCACCCGGCCCCGCGGGCGTCACTGCTGGCGGCCGCACAGCTTCTCGAATGTGTGCAGGGCCGCGGCGACGACCTGGTCCATGTTCAGGTAGCGGTACTGCGCCAGGCGGCCGATGAACGTGACGGCCGGCTCGCGCTCGGCCAGCTCGCGGTAGCGCGCCGCGAGCGCGTCGCTCTCAGCCCCCGGAACGGGGTAGTTGGGATCGCTCTCGCCGGGCCTGTACTCCGCCGGGAACTCGCGCACGAGGTTCGAGCAGGCGCTGACCTGGCCGGTGACGTGCTTCAGCTCCACGGTTCGCGTGAACGGCTCGGGCCCCGGGTAGTTCACCTGGAGCACCGGCTGGACGAACCCGCCTGCGGGAACCTGGTCCCGCGAGAGCTCCTCCAGGTGGTAGCGCGCGGTCCGGTACGGCAGCGCGCCGTACCGGCAGTCAAAGTACTCGTCCAGCGGGCCCGAGTAGATGAGGTGCCGGTAGCGCACGAGGGGAAGGACCTCCCGGTAGTCGGTCTCCAGGCGCAGGTCGGCCCCCGAGGCCTCCAGGATGGCCTCGAACATCGGGTGGTAGCCGTCCCTGGGGAGGGCCTGGAACTCGTCGCGGAAGTAGCGCTCGTCCAGGCCGGTGTGTATCGGGATCCGGCGCGTGACCGAGGCGTCGAGCGCCTCGGCGGGGCGCCCCCACTGCTTCTGGGTGTAGCCCTTGTAGAAGAACTCGTAGAGCTCGACGCCGACAAGCGCCAGGATGGCCTCCTTTGAGTTTGCCGGCGACGCGATCGGCACCGCGCTCCGCGCGAGATAGGCCTTGAAGTCGTCCTCCGTCGCGGCCGGGTTGCGGGAGAACTGGCGGAACGTGCGCAGGTTTATCGGGAAGCTCCAGTAGGTCCCGCCCGCGAAGACGTTCACCCGGTACTTCGCGTCGTTCCACTTGGTGAAACGGCTCAGGTAGGTGCGCACAAGCTCCGAGTTCGTGCGGAAATAATGGGGCCCGTAGACGTGGAAGAAGAGGCCGTTGCCGTCCTTCCGGTCGTGGCAGTTGCCCCCGATGTGGTTGCGCCGCTCGACCACGAGGCAGCTTTTCCCGATGGAGCCCAGGCGCTCGGCGAGGACCAATCCCGAGAGGCCGGCTCCGACGATTAGGAAGTCATAGCTGTCGCGCATTCACCTAATGCCCTAGCCTAAACAGGTCGAGATGCAACCGCATGGCCTTGGGTACAAACCCCCACAGGCGCACGGTCGGGTGCCCCCCCATGCGGTCGCGGAAGTGGATGGGCACCTCCTCGAATCCGGCCGGCTCGAGGAGAAGCGCCATGGCGATGTTGGCCAGGCTGAAGTCAGGCGGTATCCGCTTCGCCGTGGCCGCCGCAAGGGGCGCGTCGTAGAGGCGGAACGGGACGTTGGTGTCGTTGAGGCGCGTGCGGCGCGCGACCTTGAGCGACGCTCGCAGCACCCGGCTGATGAGCCTGCGGGCGAGGCCGTCGTCCCTCGTGATCCTCCTGCCGTAGATCGCCGGGGCGTTGCCGCGCCGCTTCCAGACCGCCGCGAATCCGGCCGGATCGCACTGGCCGTCCGAGTCGACCTGGAAGAGGCGAGGCGCGCCCATCTTGGCGGCCTCGATGTAGCCCGCGAGGCAGCTCTGGCCGTGCCCCCGGTTCGAATGCCGGTGAACGCGCAGCTCCGGCCAGCCGAGGCCGGCGAGGCGGGCAGGCGTGGCGTCTGTCGACCCGTCGTCGACCACGAGGATGGCGAACCGGCCGGCCCCGACCGTGCGCGCCAGCTCGTCGCGCCACTCGGTGAGCACCGGTACGATCGCGTCCTCCTCGTTGTAGACGGGAACGACCAGGACGAGTTCGGGGGGCGTCGTTGGCACTGGTGTATGCGCGTTTTGGCCGGACGGAGAGGCCGCGGGATCGTCGCAGCGCGGGCCGATTCGACGCAATGCCAAATCCCGGCCCGCGCCTGGCGGCGGCCCCGGGGCGCCTCAGGACGGGATCATCCAGGTGAAGTAGTACGCCTCGAGGTACGTGATGACGCAGACGGCCGCGAGGAGCACGAGCGAGTGCTTCAGGGTGAACCGGAGCAGCGAGCCCTCCTCGCCGACCATTCCGGTGGCCGCGCAGGCGACAGCAAGGGACTGGGGCGAGATCATCTTGCCCATCACGCCCCCGCTCGCGTTGGCGGCGCCGGTCAGCAGCGGGTTGATGCCGAGCCTCTCGGCCGCGGCCTTCTGGAGCCCGCCGAAGAGGACGTTGCTCGATGTGTCGGATCCCGTGAGGAACACGCCGAGCCAGCCGAGGACGGGCGAGATGAGCGGGAAGAGGCGGCCTGCCCTCGTGCACCAGATCCCGAGGCAGACGGTCATGCCGGATGCGTTCATCACGTAGGCGAGGGCCATGACGGCGGCGATCGTGATCGCAGGGTAGCGCAGGTCGTACAGGGTCTTGCCGAGGACCCGCGCGGTCTCGCCGGCCCCGAGGCCGCAGACCAGGGACGAGAACAGGGCGGCTATGAATACCGCCGATCCCCCGCTCGCCAGGTAGTCCAGCCTGAATCTTGCCGGCACCCTGGCGGGGCCGGGCGCGGCGCCCGCCGCTCCGGCGGGATGCGCCGAGCCAGCGGCCCCGGGCAGCGCGGCCGGCAACCTGGCAATCGCGTTGTCGAGGCCGGCGACGGGAATGTTGAGGGTGCACCGCCCCAGCGCGGCCTTCACGGGCGGCAACCCCCAGAGCAGGACCACGATGGTCAGGGCGAAGTAGGGCGTCCAGGCGCGGGTAACCTGGGCCGCCGTGAAGCCGTGGGTCTCCCTCTCGATCGCGTGCTCGTGCCCGAATCGGAAGGTCGTGCGCGGCCTCCAGACCCTGAGCAGAAGCACCAGGGCGGCCATGGAGGAGAGCGAGGCTATGATGTCCGGCAGGTACGGGCCGAGGAAGCAGGCGGTCGCCCACTGGCAGCTCGCGAACGTGACGCTGCAGACGGCGATCGCGGGCAGGACCTCGACGGACCTCTTGAGGCCGGCCATGACCAGGACGATGTAGGGGGGGATGATGAGGGAGACGAACGGCAGTTGGTGGCCCACCATGACCGAGAGCTTCGCGAGCCCCTCGTCGCCCAGTCCCATGACCCCCCCGAGCGCCACGATGGCCGTGCCTATGGCCCCGAACGCGACCGGCGCCGTGTTCGCGACCAGGCAGATGGCGGCGGCGTAGAACGGGCGGAAGCCGAGGCCGGCGAGGGTGGCGCCGGCGATGGCCACCGGCGTGCCGAATCCGGCGGCCCCCTCGATGAACGCCCCGAAGCAGAACGCGATGAGGAGCGCCTGTAGGCGGCGATCCGAGGTCACGCTGGCCAGCGACGCGCGGATGACCTCGAACTGCCCGCCCTTGACCGTGATGTTGTAGAGAAAGAGGGTCGCCAGGACTATGAAGTACACGGGAAACAGGCCGAAGGCCGCCCCGTGTAGCGTGGCGAGGCAGGCCAGCTTCGCCGGCATTCCCCAGGCCGTCACGGACAGGACGAAGGCCGAGGCCAGCGCGAGGACGACCGCCTTGAACGCCTTCACCCTCAGGATCGCCAGGCACACGAAGACCACCGCGATGGGGACGGCCGCGACCGCAGCGGAAAGGCCTATGCTGCCGTCAATGGGGTCATAGGCCTGGATCCAGGGCATGTTCGCGGATGGGCGGTCGGCGGGCCTCGGGCCGCGCCGGCCTCAACGACTGGAAGCTCGCGGGGGCTTTTTCGAGACATTTGTGGGGGGCTTCCGCCGCGCCGCGTCCGCAGCGCGGCCCCGGGGATTTGCCTTTGCCGGGGGCCCGGTCCCCGTTAAGTCTCCCCGGCCGCGATGAATCAACCCAGACCCCGCCAGGAAGCGAAGAAGGGAGGCCCGGGCGCCGGCCACTGGCTGGTGAAGCAGGAACCCGAGAGCTACCCGTGGGAGGATTTCGAGCGCGAAGGCCGCGCGGTCTGGGACGGGGTGCGCAATTACCAGGCGCGGAACAACCTCAGGGGCATGCGCCGCGGCGACCGGGTTCTCTTCTACTCGAGCGGCGAGTCGAAGTCTGTCATCGGCGTCGCCGGGGTCGCCCGGGCGGCGTTCCCCGATCCCTCCGCCGACGAGCCGGGATGGGTGGCCGTCGAGCTGCGGCCGGTGCGGCGCCTGGGCCGGCCCGTCACCCTGGCGCAGATTCGCCTGGAGCCGTCCCTCTCCGGGATCCTCCTGCTCCGCAACAGCCGGCTTTCGGTCATGCCGCTTGCCCGCGATGCGTTCGAGCGGATCGTCGCGATGGGCGGCTGAACGTGCGGGCCGCGGGGCCCTAGTCGCTCGGCCTGCGCACGAGGCGGCCGGTCTCGGCCGGCGGCGTGGCGGCCGGCTCCTCCCGTATGAACTCCCGGGTCGGGGCCAGGGTCCGGCCCGAATGCGTGCTCAGGGCGCCGCCCGCCGCCTCAACATCCTCGACCCGGTAGAGCTCCCCGTCGCGGCGCAGGAAGGCGTCAAACTCCGCGGCGTTGAAAGGGCGGCTCCCTCGCCGGCCGAAGACGACGGTCTGGCTGCCGGTCTCGTCGACCACGCGGTCGCGGTCGAGGCCGCGGCCGACGGCGACGGCGGCTCCCCGCGTGCGGTAGGTCGCGATCAGCTTCGGGCTGGGTGCGGGGCTGAAGCCCATGTAGCCGGGGACGTTCTCGGGCGATATCATCTGCAGCACCCTCAGGCCGTTCTTTCCGTCCGCCACCAGGGCGTACATGGACGCGCTCACAGCCCCGACCTGGACGGCGCGGGTGTCGTCCATCGCCCCTCCGGCGCTGTAGATCTCCCGCAGCAGCGGCGCCTCCGGGTTCTTGATGTCAATGACGGCCAGGCCGTCGGCGCCGTCGGCGACATAAAGGAAGGTGCGCGCTGCGTACAGTCCCTGCGCGTCCCTGAGCGCCACCGTCGCCGCCGGGACGGGCCGGGGATGGTCCGGGTCGCCGAGGAACAGCACCTTGAGGCCGTCGTCGTCCGTCACGAAGGCGTAGAGGAACTGGACCGCTATCCTGCGCGGGTTGCGCAGGAATCCGGCCGGGGCGGAGCCTGCGACGCGGGGCCTCGCGGGGTTGCCTATGTCGACGGCCGTCAGACCGGCCGTGCAGGTGACGTAGAGGCGCGTGCCCGCGACGTAGGCGTGCGCCGCCCCGTCGAGGGCGCCTCCCGGGTTGAAGCGCGTGACGTCCGATTCGCGGAAGAAGTTGTTCGTGGGATCGCCGTCGAGGAGGGTGCCGACCATGACCGTAACGAGCCCCTCGTACCTGTCGGTCACATAGGCGTAGCCGTAGACGGGGCTCACCGGCTGCTCCTCGTTCTCGGGGCGGTGGGCGCGCAGCGGATCGATCCCGAGCGTGCTGGGCAGGACCACGCTGGTGGCGAACCGGGTCGCGACCCAGAGGCGCTGGCCGAGCGGCGAAACCGGTGCCGATACGATCCGCTCCGAGAAGCCCTTGTTGTCTACGTTCGCGACGTCGAAGACCTCGAAGCCGCCGGGTCCGTTGGCCGTGTAGAGGTATTCGCCGCGGAGGACCAGGTCGCGGATGTCCTCGCCGTCGTGGTGCCAGGCCTCCTGCAGGAGGCCCTGGTTGGCCTCGACGTGGCGCCGGTAGTTGTCGGGAAACGCCAGGCGCTGGAGGTGGCTGCCGATGGGAGCCTGGGGCTCCTCCTGCTCGGTCCATGCGACGGCGTCGAGGCCGTCGCGCCCGGAGCCGACGTACGCGTAGCGCCCGAAGAAGTTCACCGTGCCCGTTCCGAATCCGAGCAGCTGCGCCATCCATGCGTTGTTGTCGTTGGCCGCGGACAGGTGGCAGTCGGTGCAGTTCTTCGTGGTCCCCACGGACCCGGTCGTGTGGGGGAAGTGGGGGTTGAACGCCTGGCCGGAGTAGCCCTCGGCGGAGATGGTCTGCTGCTGGGAATAGACCCACTCGCGGTTGGCGTTCTGCGAGCCGACGATGACGGCGCTCGACGAGCGGATGACGGCCAGCCTGTGGTCCTTGTAGGTGGCGTCGCGCCCGAGCATGAAGACGTCGTCGCGCACGACCTGCGGGTTGTAGCTCGTGTAGTTACGCGTGGTTGTGCCCTCGAACTTGTTTGCCTGGACCCTCTTGTTCGCGCGCATCGGCAGGTGGCAGCCGAAGCAGCTCGTCGCCCACGAGGTGTGGCAGATCTGGCAGGAGATGTTCGAGTTCGCGTGGGCGAGCTGCGCCGATAGGACCGCGGGCTCGGCCCCGGGCACGTCGCCCCACGCGACCCCGTCGCGCCGCAGCGTCTTTGCATATGCGGACTTGGGGTTGTAGCGCGCCGACGACGGGTCGATCGTGTCGATCGTCTGCGGCACCTCCCAGACAAGGTCGGGGGTCATCATCGAGCGCTGGAAGAGCCTGCGGCCGACCCAGCGGAACCGGGGGCCCCACGGCGTCGTGCCCTTGGCGAGGTCGGCCGGCTCGACCCGGCCGTCCCCGAATGTTCCCGAGTTGCCGCTCGTCACGAGGGTCGGCCGCCGGCTCACGGTGCCGTGGCAGTCGATGCACTCGATGGACGTCGCCGCGCGCGGCTCGCCGTACAGAAGCCCGTTGCCGTGCACGTCGCTCCCGAAGTGGCAGTCGACGCACTGCATCCCGCGCGCGAGGTGGACATCCTTCAGGTGGACCGCCTTCGCGAACTTGGCGGGGTCGTCGTGGTCGATGGGCTTGTCATCGAGCGTGAGGAGGTTTCCGTCCCGGTCCTTCTTGAAAACGGCGCGGAACACCCAGCCGTGCCCGTGGTAGTCGGCGAACTGCGTCTGCTTCAGACCCGGGTTGAGCTCGGCCACCTTCTCCAGGAAGTCGGGGTCGCTCCACAGCCCACGGGCGGCCGCGGCCTCGGGATTGCGCTGGAGGGACGCCGCCATCTCCTCCTCGGTGGGGTTGCGCTGCGCCTGGGGATACATGGACTCGCCGTCGCTTTCCTGGTCCCACCACGTGTAGCCGAGGTAGCTGTTCACGAAGAGGTTCCCCTGGTGCATGTGGCACGTCATGCACTGGCTGGCGGGGATGCTGCGGGTGAACTGGTGCCGGATCGGGTGCGCCTTCTCGCGCTTCGAGATCATTGCGTCCGCGGTGAAGCTCAGGCCCTGGTTGCCGTACTTCGACCACCAGCCGGAGTTTGTCGGCGACCGGTCGTTCGCGTAGACGACGTGGCACGCCGCGCAGCCCGACGAGCGGAAGTCGCCCGCGTGGTCGTTCGTCCCCATGAAGCCGAGCAGCGGGTCGTGCAGGCGGGTCTTCTGGAGGTTGAGGTACACCGGGTCGATGCGGTTGAGCGTGCCGAGGCCCCGCTCGGACAGGCGCCTGGCCGGGTGGCCCGGCTCCTCGAACGGGTCCGGATTCCCAATCCCGAGCTGGCGCTCCCCGCCCTTCTCGAAGATGCGCAGGATGTTCGAGGGCTGGCCCACCTCGAAGCGCGGCAGCGGCCCGAGGTACGGCAGGATGCCGTGGAGGCGCGTCATCTCCGGGGTGACCGGGATCGGGCTGTCGAGCCTCAGGGCCTCGCCGCCGGGCCCGTAGGCCTGCCCGTAGCGTGCGTCCTTGAATGGAGCCGCCCCGTTGTTGTAGAGCGCGGCCCCCCAGAGCATGGCCCCGTGGTTCATCATGCTCCTGCCGACGCGATCGATGATCGCGCGGTGGCAGAGCCCGCAGGCCGCGTCGGCCACCCGCAGGTCGGAGGGATTCACGAAGCGGATGAACTCGGCGGACTCGTGGTTGAGCAGGACGGATGATTCCGACGGCTTGGCCGAGGTCTGCCAGAAGACGGGGTTCCTCGGAGGGACGTGGGCCTTGCGCATGGTGAGGCCGGGCGTCGGGTCGCCGCCGTGGCAGTCCGTGCACCCGAGCACGACGTACGGCGACGCGTGCATGTCCTCGATCCCCCGGTGGCATTCGAGGCACCCCGCGCTCTTGCGCCCCGCCTCCTGCGGGCTCTGGTCGATCCAGTTGGCCGGCTTGGGCGCCGGCGGCGGCGCCTCCGCCGAGCGCGCGTCGCGCGGGACGGCGATCGGCGGCCCGAACAGGCTGTCCGGGGGCGTGAGGGACGCCGCCTGCCCGGCCGCGCCGAGAGCCGAGAGCGGGCACGCCGCAAGGGCCGCGGCCCCGATGGCCGCCGCGATCCCCTTGGAGAATCCGGAGGTTTTGGACGTTGGATTCATCGCGGCGTGTCCCCGTTTCAGTACGTGAAAGTCGCGGCGAGGATTGCGCTGTACAGGAAATCGTCAACCTTGCCGCCGGTCGACGCGGGCGTGAAGCCCGGCACCGCGGGCTCGGTCGTCGCGTAGATGTCCCGGTAGCCGCCGCCCGGCAGCAGGAACCCGCAGCCTGCCGAGATCACGACGTTGCTTATCAGGAACGGGCGCCACTGGATTCCCAGGCTCAGGTCGGCCCCGATGTTGCGGCCCGCCTGGTTGGTCACGAGAAGGGTCTTGATCGGGTCGGTCGTGTCGAACCAGAGGTAATTCGCGTTCGCGAAGGCCCGTAGCTTGGGCGTCAGGTCCGCCTCGGCGCCCACGCCGAGGAGCAGGAGGCCCGGGTTCACGAAGTTGGACTGGCCCTCGAAATTGGCGCCCGCGCGCAGGTCGGGCAGAAGGCTGAAGCGCTGCTTGATCGGAAGCGACGTGCCGGCGAGGTTGAAGCTCTGGCGGACCCAGTAGCTGAACGGTCCCCCCGTGAAATTCGTGTTGTCGGCTATCGAGTCGAATCCCGTCGCTCGGCCGTTCTGGCTGTCGCTGTCCCCGGACGCGAAGAACGCCGAGGCCTTGTACCGAAGCCAGTCGCGGTCGTAGCTCACCTCGAGCGCCGCCATCTCCGCCAGTATGTCGACGGGGCGTCCGGCGACGCCGTTGAGCTCGTCGCGGCCGGTGACGAGGTAGGCCGCGTCGGAGATGTTCCACCGGCCGAGATGGCCGTCTCCGGTCCACCCGACGTAGTAGCTGTCGACGCGGTGGGGGACCACCGTCCCGACCGGCGCCGGGCGCACCAGGAACCCGTTCGTGTCGTACTGGGTGTCGGGCCGGTCGAAGCTTGCGAGCACGCTCAGCTCCGCCGTGTAGCCCGGCACGAGGGTGTCCTGGCGGTACACGTTCGCGACGGCCACGAGTTGTCCCCGCCGGTTGAGGGAGTTCAGCCCGGAGTTGGTGTCCTTCTCTCGCAGGTCGAAGAGCGCGACGTTGTACTGCCACCGGTTGTCGCCGTAATTGCCGAAGAATCGCGCGCCGAGATTGGTGTCGTTGAAGACGAACCCGCGGAAATCGCTGTTGAAGGTCTGGTTCCCCACCTCGACCGCGCAGAAGTCGTAGTTCATCGAGAGGTCCGCGATGTGCCATTCCACAAAGGCCTCCTGGAGTGAGACATAGGCCTTGTTCCGAGCGGTCGCGTCGGTGTTGTTCAGGCTGGCCGGGGCCTGAGTCAGCCCGCCGTTCAGCAGCGTGCCGACGTCCCCGGGGTTGTTGGCGTCTCCGTTGTCGGGAGGGCTGCCGACTCCCGAGACGAGCGTGCCGCGCGGGTCCGGCGAGACGAGGCCCGTCTCGCGGAAGTCCACGTGATTGAAGTCGAAGACGGGCTTGATGTGCACGAGCCAGTCCACCGGCTTGAAGACGGTGTCGCCCTTGAACAGGTCGGCCTCGAACGAGAAGTCCGACGTGACGAACCGCGATTGGCTCTCGCCGAAGAAATCGAAGCTGCCCGCCCTGGCCGCGCTGGCCCCGCTCGGCACCGGGAGCCTGCGGTCCTCGGCCACGACGGATGCCGACGCGGTGAGCCTTAGGAACACGTCCTGGCCGCGCACCGGCAGGTCCCCCTTGAGGGTGCTCTGGCGATAGTAGTGCCAGAACTCCGGATCGGAGTAGTAGTAGGGCATCTCCTGCGTGTCGCCCGACGTGTAGCGCCGCCAGGGCTCGAACCCGATCCGCCAGCGGTCGGGAACCTGCAAGGAGCCGGGGAACGACCCGGCCGTCCCGCCGGGCGGGTACCGGGAGGGCGCCGTCCACGACCCGGCGATGAATCGGTTCTCGCGCACTCCCTGGCGCGGCAGCGCGAGGGAGTCAGGCACGGGCTCGAGGCCGTAGCCGGACTGGGGGGCCGCGGGCTTGGGCTCGATCAGGGTCCGTTCAAGCGGCCCGTGGTTCGGCGGAGCCGGGGCCTGCTCGGGCGGGGCCGGCTCGGCGCCCGGGGCCGTCGGGAAGAACGGCGCCTCCGGCGCGGCGCCGGGCGCCAGCCAGGCGCCCGGATCCGGGTCGAACTGGCCGGGCGCCGGCGGGCCGGAGCGGCTCTCGGGAATCCGGCGCACCCGCAGCTCGGCCTCGGCGCCGGCGGAGGGCGCAGGCGGAAGAGGGGCCCCGGGGTCGACCCTGAGCTCGGCTGGCGCAACGGGCGGCGGGCCCCTGCTGACCCTCTGGCTCGCCAGGGGCGCGCCCGGCGCCGCGGCCTTCGGCGCATGGTCCATTCCGCTCCGGCACGCCGCCAAGGCCGCCAGGCCGGCCGCCCCAACGAGCACGGCCCGCCTCATGGCAGCGACGCCGCCAGCGGCCCCGCGGGCCCGGGCGCGGGCGGCTGATTGTGGTAGACGTGGCAGCTTGCGCATCCGTGGTCTGCCCCGCCCCGGGGGCTGTGGCACCTCGCGCAGCTCTGGCGCGAGGGAAGGATCACGTCGGAGGTCCGCTCGCTCCTGGCGGCCGCGTGGCACTCCGCGCAGGCCATCGACGCGTGCTTTGAGTGGTCGAACGCCGCCCCGGGGAGCCAGCGGTCGGGGGTCTGGGGAGGCGTCACGACGGGTGCGGCGCCCTCGCGCCACGAGACCTCGTGGCAGTAGGCGCAGGCGTTGAATGCAGGCCGGGGCGCGCCGGGCGCCGGCCCTGCGCTTGCGACGCCTAGGAAGACGGAGCGCTCGAGGTCCTCGCCGCTGAGCACGCGCTCCCGCAGGGACCTGATCTGGCGCTGGACGAACGCATCGATCTCGCGGCGCCCCGTGATGCCGAGCCTGCGCTGGGCGTAGTCGGCGTACTGGGCCGGCAGGCTGCGCAGGAAGGCGCGCACGTACGCCGCGTCGCCGTGCGGCAGCGTCATTCCGGGGTTGCGCCCGTCAAAGTCGAGGGCATGGCAGGCCCGGCAGTCCTTCTCAAAGGAGATGCGCCCCATGAACGCGTTCGTGGAGTCGGGCTGGTGGCAGTAGGAGCAGTCGAGGGGGCGCCCGTTGACCAGCGGTATCTCGCTTCCGGTCAGGTGCAGGCGATGGTTGAACCTGAGCGTGTTGGTGTCGCGCGGCCCATCCCGCAGGACCCTGAACTCCGGGTGGTCGACCGCGAAGCTCGTGATGACATCCGTGTAGCCGTCGGCGGGCCGGGGTTCCGAGTGCACGACGAGCCCGGGCTGGACCCTGCGGGCAAACGCCGCGGCCGGGAGGCGGCGGCTCTTCTCCCGCGCGGCGAGCATCTGCCCGGCGTCGCCGTGGCAGTCGACGCAGTTGCGAGCCGCGACGGCTGCCATGGGGGCGGCGCCCTGGTGCTCCCTGTGGCAGACGCAGCACGACGTGTCCCGCGCCACGTCGGCGTGGTGGAATGCCTGGGCCCGGTGGCAGGCGAGGCACGCCTGGTCCATGCGGGAGAAGTCCACGGGCTGCCTGCCGGCAAGAACGGCGAATCGGAGCGAGGCCCGGGAGGCGGCCAGCGCGTCCACGAACAGGCTTCCGAGGTCGGCCTTCGCCTCGGCGTGGCAGAAGGCGCAACCCTGGCCCTTTCCCTCGCTCGCGGCGATGTGCGCGAACTCGGCGCCCGAGTGCTGGCGCGAGAGCGCCCGCGGCCTGATGAACGACTCGCGCGCGGAGCCGGAGAGGCCGACGAGCAGGGCCCCGACGCACGCGGCCACCACGGCTCGCGTGGCCAGGGCGCGGCGCGCGCGGATGCCGCGCACCGGGCTGCACCTCGGGATCGCGCGGCAGCACGCGCCGTCGGGCAGCGGCCCGTCCCCGCACGGACCGCCCCAGTCGGCCGGGCGCGTGCACTGCCACGTGCCCTTGGCCTCCCCGGGCTTGAGCACGAGCCTCGGAGTGCACTCGGTGGTGGCCCTGCACTTTCCGGAGGGGCTCGGCCCGACCCGGCACGGGTTTCCGTCGCAGGCGTGGCCGCAGACCCACCTCTTGTTCGGGCGCTCGTAGCGCGACGAATCGAAGTCGGGTGCCGGCACGCGCCCCTCGCTCACCTCGCACCTCCGGAGAACGAGTACACGATCACCACGTGCGCCGCTATGAACACGAGCATCCCGTAGGTCAGCGGGATGTGGACGAACAGCCAGCCCTTCAGGACGAGCTGCATCGACCGGTGGAGGTCCAGGGCGTCCTTCTGGCGAACGAGGCCCGCGAGCTCCTGGGCCGCCTTGCGCTCGCTGGCGCTGAGGTAGCGCTCCACGCCCCCCAGCTCGGACAGAAGCGCGTTGACGGCGCGGGCGGAGCCGAACAGGTGCGACCCAAGGTTCGCCGGCCTCGCGAAGAAGCGGCTCAGGCGGGTCGCGTAGAACTCAGCGAGCGTAGACGCGCCCGCCTTGGGGATCCCCCCGACGACAAGCGCCTCCGCGCGCTCGCGCATGGCGCGAAGGACAAGGGGGATCCTCTCATACGGGACCTCGCCTCCGGCGCTTGTGAGCCTCCGGGCGACGGAGCGCGAGAGCCACCAGCCCGCCACTCCGCTCAGCGTGACCGCAGCAAACAGTGCCGCCAGGAGCCAGTCGAACGGCCCGGCCGGCAGGCGCCAGCGCAGGTGCATGAGGAAGACGAGCCCGGCGAACCCGCCTAGCCAGGCGTGGGCCCGCAGCCAGGCCTGCGAGCTCAGCAGGGGCAGGAAGGCCAGCTTCTTGCGGGCGTTGTAGGCCGTCAGGGCGAGAATGAGCGCCAGCAGGAGCCAGCCCGTGAGGTACACGAGGTGGGGATGGCCCGGCTCCGCGCGCCGGTATGCCCACGCCGCGCCGGCGGCCGCCGCAGCCAGCGAGGCCGGGCATATGACGCGGTGGAAGATCCGGCGGCCGGTCATCGCTGGGTCCAGCTGACCAGGTCATCGAGCGTGTTCAGGTTCACGCGCCCCAGCGCGTCGTGCGGGCACGCGCGCACGCAAGCCGGGCCCCCGTACTGGTCGATGCACAGGTCGCACTTTGTAGCCTTCTGGATGGAGTTGCCGTCGCTGGCCACGAGCAAGCTTCCGGCCTCGTCGCGGACCTCCACCATGCGGATGGCGCCGTAGGGGCAGTTGTTCGCGCAGGCCGAGCAGCCGATGCAGCTCGCGGGGTTGATCACGACGTTGCCCTCGAACGTGTCCCGGTGAATCGCGCCCGTTGGGCAGCCTATCATGCAGATCGGGTCCGCGCAGTGCATGCACGCCTGCGCGACCATCAGGTTGTTGAGGATCGGCCCGTGGCGCAGGAATCGGGGGTTGTTGTTGTGGGTCTGGGCGCAGGCCCTCACGCAGTCGTCGCACCGGGTGCAGCGGTCCAGGTCGATCACCATGGTCTCCGTGCCGTTGAAGAATCGGTTCTGGGTGATGAACTCCATCACCTCGGCCGAAACCCGCGAGTCGGCCGCATGCTCCTCCTGCGCGGCGGCGAAGGGCGCGCGGGAGCGCCGGTCGGTCACGATGAGGGGGGGGAGCATGGCCTGCGGTATCGCAGGAAGCACGGCCTGCTCGATCACAGACGCCGGGATCACCAGGACGTGGGTGTAGCCGATCACGCGCAGGGTGTGCTGGAGGGCCACGTGGTTCTCGGGCTGCCTCCAGTTGTGGGCGATCTCGTCGAAGCCGTACATCCGGCCCGAGCCCAGGTAATTGAGCGTGCGGTGGCCGCTCCCGTAGCGCTGCGTGACGCGCGCGAAGCCGGCGCGCACCATCACGACGCTGTTGGGGTAGTCGCCCTCGACGGCGATCGTCGCCTCCTGCGCGGCGGTGGAGCCCGACTGCACGAGCTGCTTGTACTCGCCCGACCAGTCGTAGTCGCCGTAGGTCTCGAACTGGGTGGCGTCCATCAGCCGCTTGCGCTCGCCCGGGCCGAGGAACCTCATGAACGGCAGCTCGTCGAGGAAGGTGGAGAGGGCGCGCTCGCGGTAGACCCCGTCGATGAAGTTCCTCAGCTGCGGGTCATAGCGCATGAGGTCGCGCAGGCCCTGCCACCGGATCTCGAGCAGCTCCGCGCCGTCCGAGTTCGCCAGGATCGTGGCGGTCCTCGGCATGCGCGACAGGGCCGCGATCTCCCCGAACACGTCGCCGGCCGCGATCGTGGCCGTGCGCTGCCGGCTGAGCACCCGCGGAATGTCCTGAAGGATGACGCCGGGCGCCGAGTCGTCCTCGCCGACGCGGGCGTCCGGGGCGCTGCGCCGCTCGTAGCGGCGCGCGACCTCGTCCTCGCGAGGGTTGGCCCAGGCCTGGGACAGCGCCCTGAAAAGGCCCCTGCGCGTGGGCTCGCGCCTGCCGACCATGGCCGGCGGCAGGCCCGGGCTGAGGACGACCTCGGCCGTGCCCGACAGGACCATGAACGCCGAAGTGCCGTAGTCGCCCTCGCGCACGATGATCTCGCCCGCCTTGAACCTGCGCAGGCGGGCGTCGTTCTTCAGGATGTCGCGGAGCTGCGCCGAGCGCGGAAAGCCCTTGGGGTCCATCTCGCTGAACGGGGAGAGCCTGAGCAGGGCGTCCACGTCCGCCGAGGTCATGTCCGCGCTGAATGGGACGTCCCAGCGCCTGGGTCGGTTCAGGCTTGGCGCGGGGGGGCTCATCACGCGTCCACGACCAGCGCGGTGGCGGGGCGGCAGATGCAGGCCAGGCACGAGCCCTCCTCGACATCCGCCCCGTGCTCGCCGATGTACTCGACCCTGCCGGACTTAATGGCCACGCTGCAGGAGCCGCAGTTGCCGGCGCGGCATCCGGCATCGATCTTTATGTGCGCCTCGTCGGCCAGCTCGAGGAGCGAGCGGCCCTCGCCCTGCCACACGACCTTGCGGCCGGACCTGGCGAAGGTCACCTCGAGCCCGCCGAACGGCGCAAAGGTGACCGCCACCTTGGCCTCGGGCGTCGCCGCGCGCTTCACGGAGGCCGGGCCGAAGGCCTCGAAGTGGACCCACTCGTCCGGCACGCCCCACTTTCGCAGGTCGTCGGTGATGCTCTCCATGAACGAGCCCGGACCGCAAAGGTAGTACTCGTAGTTGTTCGAGGGCAGGAGAGCCTTCATCAGATCGACGGTCACGCGCCCCTCGTGATGGTAGTCGCGCCCCGCCACGTCGGTCGCAAGCGGCTTGGAATGGCACACGTGCATCCGGACGTTCTTGTTGTCGGCCGCGAGGCCCGCCATGTACTCCCTGAACATGTGGTCCTTGCTGTTGCGCGCGCCGTGGAAGAACCAGATCTCCCGGTCGGAGCGGGCCTCGACGAGGGCGTTGGCCATGGCGATCATGGGCGTCACGCCGACCCCGCCGGAGATCAGCACGATCGGCCGCTGCGCTTCGAGGTCCAGGTGGAAGTGCCCGTTCGGCGCCTTTACATCGAGGATGTCGCCCTCCTTGACGCGGTCGCAGAGGTACGACGAGCCGGCGCCCGGGGGGTGGCCGCTGTTCTCGGGAGGGGGGCAGCGCTTTATCGTCACCCGGTAATGGGACGGCCGCGCGCAGTCCGAGAGCGAGTAGCACCGGACGAGCGGCTTTGCCGCGCCCGGGACATAGAGCTGGAACGTCAGGTACTGGCCGGGCCTGAACGGCGGCAGGGGCTTTCCGTCGTGCGGCCTTAGGATGAACGAGAAGGTGTCGGCGCACTCCATGACCTTCTTGGCGACGGAGAACTTTCGGTACCCGTTCCAGGCCGACCGCGCCTCCTCGGCGATCTTTATCTGGAGCTCCGCCCGCTTGATCTCGAGTTCGAGGCGCCGGCTCTCGAGCGAGGCCCGCCTTCGCTCGGCGACCATCCGCAGCACTCCGGCGCCGACGAGAAGGCAGACCTGCAGCGCCAGCCCGCCGATGATGAGCAGGCCCGCAGCCGGCGCGGGATGCTCGACTATCAGGTTTAGGACCTTCGCCAGCACTGGGTTTATGGGGATGGGCGCACGCTAGGTCGCGGCCGTCGCCGCCCCGGGCCGCGTGCGGGCCCGGGCGGCGACATTTGACGCTGGAACAAGAGCCTTGACCGACATAGGCGTAGATCAGATACGCCTGCCGGGCCAAATCAATACTCATGCGACCCGATATCAAGGTAGGCCTGCTGTTTGCCCTCGGCCTCTCGGCCCCCGCGGGGGCGCGGGCGGGCGAGCCGGGCGCGCTGGGCGCCGGCTCATGCTCGTCCAGCGGCTGCCACGGGGGCGCCGGCGACAGGAGCAACCAGTTCGTTGTCTGGTCGCAGAGGGACGCGCATTCGCGCTCCTACGCCACGCTCACCACGTCGCGCTCCGCCCGGATGGCCGAGGCCCTGGCCATCGCGGACCCGGCGACCAGCCCGCGCTGCGTCGTGTGCCACGCGCCCCTGTCGGGGGCCGAGCCGGCGGGCCTGGCGGCCGCGGCCGATCCGTCCGAGGGGGTATCGTGCGTTAGCTGCCACGACCTCCCGACGAACTGGCTGCGCGGCCACACGCGCAGCGACTGGACGCACGCCGACAGGGTGGCGGCCGGCATGCGCGACCTTGGCGACCTCTACACCCGCGCGGACACGTGCGTCGCGTGCCACCAGAACATCGATCCTGCGCTCGTGGGCGTGGGCCGGCATCCGGCGCTCATCTTCGAGCTCGACGGCCAGAGCCAGGACGAGCCGAGGCACTGGCGCGAGCGCGCCGAGGGCGTAGGAGCCCAGGCCTGGTTCGTCGGACAGGCCGTGGCCCTGCGCGAGGTGAGCTGGGCCCTGCTCAACGGCCGGGCCGACCCGGCCCGCTCCGTCGCGGACTGGCGGGGCCTCGTCTGGCTCCTTTCCCGCAGCGGGCTGGACTACGGCACGGCGCCCCTCGACCCGGCGGCCCTAGGCGGGGCGGCCGAGCTCGCCTCGGCGGCCGAGGCCGCGGACCTCCTTGCAAGGCGCGCCGCGCAGAATTGGGACCGCCGGTCCGAGGGCATCGTTCTTCGGCGGCTGGCCGCCACGGGCGACGACTTCCTCTCTCCGGGCGCCGCCCAGCCAGCGCAGGCCTGCCGCGCCGAACGCCTGGTGCTTTCGCTCGACCGCCTCCTCGGCGCCCTGCCCGCCGCCCGGCGTCCGTCCGGCTCGTCCGAAAGCCTCAACCGACTCTTCCACCTCGCCCAGTCGAAGCCGGACTTCGCGCCGGCGGAGTTTGCGCGCGAGCTGGCTGAGTTCTCAAAGACGCTGGGGGAGAAGGGGTAGGGCGCCGTCGGCGCCCGGATGCCCTCAGCGGGTGCTCGGGGCCCGGGGAGGAGGGGCGGGGATGAGCCTCGGGGCGCGCGGGAACACGGCGTAGGGGAGCCTTGCGCCAAGGTAGGCGAAGTTGTCCGCGCGGATCGCAGGATCAGGCTGGAACCCGGCGGTGCCCGACGCCGCGATGAGGTCGTCTTGGTCGACGCCGTCCCCGGACACGCCTATTGCGCCGATCAGCACGCCGTTCCTGTAGAGGGGGAACCCCCCCGGGAAGATGGTGATGCCGTCGGGTAGGTTCGGGTCCACCGCGCCCACGCCGCTGATGATCGGCGCGGAGAAGCGCTCCTGCATCCCGTTGAAAGGCCCTGGCGGCTCGTTGTCGATGCCGGGAGGGTACAGCGACTGGGCCAGGAACCCAACGGTCCTGGTGGAGAACGCCCGGGTGTTGTCCGAGAAGAACACCGCGGTGCGCGCCTTCTGCACCGAGACGTCCCAGGAGAAGACCGTGGCGTCGGGCGTGCGGAAGGTCCCGAGGACCGCGGGCGCCTGGCCGGGCTGGTTCGGGTTGTTGACGACGGTTATGAACGTCTCCGCCGGCTGGCCCGCCGGAAGGCGGATCCCGGCCCGGGTGACAAGGGTGCGCGCGGCGGCGTTGGCGATGATCGCCGAGACCTCGGCCGCGGTGAGCCGGGGCTGCCCGTCAATGTCGCCCGCAACGGGATCCGCGATGATCGGCGCCCGCACCTGCCCGAGGACGCCCCCCAGGACGGCTGTCGGCCAGGCGACGGGAGCCGGCACGGCCAGCCCGGAGGCGTCCGGCTGGCCCGGGGCGGCCAGCGGACCTGGGCTGCTCGCCACGTAGGGAAAGCGGATCCCGCCGACGAATATGTTGGTGGCGACGATCTGCCCGGGGGGCTCGAAGCCCGTCTGGCCCGCCAGGGCCACCCGCTCGTTCGTGTCGGGCCCGTAGATGCTTCCGTCCTCGACCTCAAGCCCCGCTCCGGTGACCCCGATGCCGCCCAGCAGCGCGCCGCCGCGGTAGAGCGGCACCCCCCCCGGGGACCCGTAGAGGCGGGTGCCCGGGATGCGGCTCCCGTCGAGCCGGCGGAAGCTGCACACGTCCGAGAACGCCATCGTCGAATACTCGACGCCGACGAGAGGGCCCGGCGCGGTGTAGTCGATGCCGGGGGGGAAGTGCTGCTGGACGATGAATCCCGCTGTTCGTGTCGTCAGAGCCTCGCCGCCGCTGCTCAGGAACGCCGCCGTGCCTGCCTTCGAGACCGCGATCGCCTCCTGGGCGCCGGTGAAGCTCTGGCTCCCGTCGGCGGCCCGAACGAGGAGCTCGCGCCCGTCTCGGTCGACTATGGCGATGACCACGCCCGGGAAGAGCTGCTGGGCGCTTGCGCCCGCATTGGCGAAGATGGTGGCGATGTCCTGGGCCGTCAGCTCCTGGCCGCGGGCCCCCGCGGCGGCCGCCAGGAAGCAAGCGCCGGCCAGCGCCGCCCGCGGCGGCCCTGTCCTGCGGCGCTGTGCTGGTCTCACGCGCCGAATCAAAAAGCCGCGGTGAAAAATGGCCAGCCATTTGGCGGTCCCGGCCGGCCCGCCGGCGCGGCTCCTAGTGCCCGTCCCCGGGCGGCTGGCGCGTCGGCGCCGCGCCGCGGGACCGCAGCCTCGTGAAGACGAGGGACACGATCAGGAGCACCGAGCCCAGGACCAGGAGCGAGAGATTGCGGTGCAGCGGCTCGAGCCGGTCGATCCCGGCGACCACCAGGTAGAGCGCCGTGAAGAGGAGCGTCGCGTGGCCCATCCACCGGTACTTCCGGTTGCGCACGACGAGGTTCATGCCGTAGTAGAGCAGCGCCACGCCCACCCACGCGAGGCCGACGTACGCGCCGGGGACCAGGTGGTAGAGCGCGTAGGGGAAAATGACCAGTGCGCTCACCAGGTAGGCGTTGCGCATCAGCTCCGTCTTGAGCTCGAGCCGGTCCTTCTGCCAGTTTAGCAGGCGCGCGGTCCCGAGAGCGACCATGCCGAAGGCCAGGCTGATCCCCGTCTCGACGCGGGCGAGCGCCATGTACGCGATCACGATGGCCGCGTAGATGAGGAAGTTCGCGACGACGATGAAGCGCGACTGGAACCAGATCGCGGTCGCCACGACGACCACGCTCTGTAGCGACAGCCAGATGAAGACATCGGGCACCTCCGAGGCCCTGATGATGGCGACGCTGAGCGCCATGTATCCCGTCATCGCGTAGACGAACGTCGCCACGCGGCTGCGCCCCCGGGCCCAGAACGCCACGGCTATCGCCAGAAACACGGCCGAAGCGGCGATGTTGGCGGCGACGAAGATCGGGGCGAACGAGACGAGCCCGTGCACGAGGAAGAGCCCGTAGGCCGCGCCGCAGTTGAAGAGCGCGCACAGGTTGGAGACGGCGTCCTCGGGCTCCCCGGGCCGGCGGCCCCAAGAGCCCGCGGCGAGGACGGTCGCGCATGCCAGGAGGAAGCCGAGGCACGCGGGGGGGCCGGACACGAAGCCAAGCGGCCGGCCGAGCAGCGGGTCCCCGATCGCCCAGAGAAGGTAGGTCGGGTAGGTCAGGGCGATCCCCAGGAGGATGAACCCCGGCCACCGGAATGCGCGCCCGACGACGACGGCGGCGCCCGCCGAGGCGGTGACGGTGACGAGAGCGAACCAGCCCGAGCCGACGGCGAGGGCCGTCGCATAGGCGCTGGCGAGCGCGATGGCGGCCAGCCACTGTGATCTCCAGTGGATCGCGAGCGCCAGGTTCGCCGCCGCGGCCAGCACGAGCAGGGCCTGCCCGGGCGGCGACGCAGCGTCGAGCGCGTGGTGGTCTCCGAAGTAGCACAGCCGCAGGGTCGCGAAATAGAGCAGCGCCATGGCCGCCCCGCGGAGGTTCCCGGAGACAAGCTCGAAGGCCCGGTGCCAGGCGCGGGCCAGCAGGAAAAGGGCGGCCGCGACCCCGTATCCGATCAGCGAGGGCGCGGCGTCCGGGAGGCCCGAGTACGGCAGCGAGAGGGTGAATGCGGCGCCGATGACCAGGACCAGGATGCCGACGGTGGCGAACCAGTTCTGGCCGACCCTGAACTCGAATTCGTCCTCGCTGCGGCGGGAGGCGTCAGGCGGGGGCGCGGTGGCGTCGCCAGCATCGAGCTGGAGGTAGTCCTCCAGTCGGGAGAGCCTCGCCTCCACCTGTGCCAGGCGCTCGGCCGTCGTCCGCTCCCCTGGGGGCTGGCTGGTCCCGTTCATGACATTTCCCCGGGTGCGCCCCCCGGGGCCGCGAGCCGGGAATCGCCTGCCGGCGGGGCGCGGCCGGGATCTGGCAGGCTTCCGCAGCCGCTCGGGTCCTCCTCGTCGTCGGCCAGGTGGCTGGTCGAGACCTCGTCGGCCATGGCGCAGAGGGCCGCGTAGTAGTCCTCGCGCGCCATTCCAAGGGCGGCTGAGCCGAACACCTCGGCGTCCGCCGGGGACGCGAAGGCGCCGTAGTTGATCGCGACCAGCTGATAGAGGGCCAGAAGGGCAACGCGCGCCGGATCGGCCGAGAAATACGGGTGGACGCAGAGGCGGAAGCCGTCCTCCGGGCGGGCCCCGCTCGGCAGAGGGAACGCGCACTCGTCGGGCAGCAGCGGGGCCGCGTCGAATGCGAGCTCGCAGGGATAACGGACGCAGGCGGGATCGGCCAGGATCGCCTGGAGCTGCGACCAGCCGATCGTCGGGCCGTATTTCGCGCGTATCTCGGCCCCCTTGGCCGCGACGTGCGCGGTGAGCGACTCCCGGGCGTCTTCAGGGGTCAGCTTGTGCTGCATGGCGTGGGGCTAGTGCCTGCCCTAGCCTCGCGGCTCGTTTGCCCGCGAGAGCTCCCCCTGCAGAATGGGCACGGACATCCGCAGGAAGATCGTGAAGCAGAGCAGGCCGAAGGCCCAGATCCCGATGCAGACCAGGGTCTCGTTCCATGTCGGGACGTACTCGACCATCTCGCCGAGCGGCGTCGGGACGAAGCCCGGTACCACGAGGCCCATGCCCTTCTCGATCCAGATGCCGAAGATGCACATCACGCAGGCCGCGTTGAGCCACTTCAGCCTGCGGCTGGCCGGGAGCATGAGGATCACCATCGCGCCGACGTTGAGCGTGACGGCGCTCCAGAACCACGGGACCAGCGCGTGGTAGCCGTCGAGGCCGAGGACGAGATACCTCCATGACACGTCGTGGCGGTTGCTGTTGTAGAATTCGGTGAAGAGCTCGTTCGCCAGGAGGAACACGTTGATGATCATCGAGACCTGCACGATGGCCCGCAGGATGAGAAGGCTTCGGTCGGAGATCATGAGGCGCTCCCCCATCCGCCAGGTGATTATCTCGTTCATCCTCGGGTTCTGCATGAGGCGGCGCAGGGACGCCTGGGGCACGCACAGGACCAGGGACGGCTCCTCGGCCGTGGCCGTGGCCGCGCGCGGCGTTCCCGCGAGCGCCGAGACCTCGCCGAACTGCTCGCCCGGCCCGATGTTGCGGGTGGTCCGGTAGAGGCCTCCCTCAAAGCGCCGGACGACGACCCGGCCCTTCAGGACGAAGAAGGCGTCGTTGTCGACCGCCCCCTGCTCCAGGAGGACGTCACCGGCGCCGACCGCGAGAGTCGTCATGCCCGAAAGGCACGCCCGGCGCTCGTCCGGGGGGACGGATCGGAGCTCGGGCAGATGTGCGGCGAGGAGGTCCAGGTCGGCTGCGGCCGCCGGGCGGCGCGCCGGCTTCCTCGGCGCCGCGGCCGCGGCCGCGGCGCCGTCCCTTCCCTCCGCCGAGGCGCTGGCGCGGCGCACGACCTGCAGCGCCAGGATCACGAAGGCGGGGCCGGCGGTGAACGCCGAGGCGAGGAAGCGCGGGCCCACTATCGAGGAGTTCCAGAAGGGCCGCCCGCCGAGGCCCACGTAGAGGAACGCGGTGACCGTGTGGATCGAGATGGCCCAGAAGATGGCTGTGAAGACGAAGGGTATGTAGAACCACTTCGCCGGCTTCCTGTTTTGATAGCGGCAGTAGAGCAGGTAGCCGCAGATGTAGACGTTGAGCAGCAGGTAGCCGTTGAGGACGAGGACGTCCCAGCTGAGCATCGAGCCCGGAAAGTGGAAGACGCCGATGAACGGGATCAGGTGCCAGAAGCGGTCGGGGCGGCCCAGGTCCACGGTCACGAACGCGAGGCACATGAGGATCGCGGCCACCGCGAGCAGTTCGCCGAAGATGACGAGGTCGTGCAGGTCCTCGTTCTTGTAGATGTAGACCGGGATCACGAGCATGACGGCCGCTGCCGCCATTCCCACGAGGAACGTGAAGTTGGCGATGTACACCCCCCAGGACACCTGGTCGCTCATCCCGGTGATCTCGAGGCCGGCCACGAACTGCTTGGCGTAGGCGTTGAGCCCGACCAGGCAGGTCGCCACAAGGACCCCGATCCACGCGTGGTAGCGCCAGTCCCCGGAGAGGGACACCCCGGCGCAGCGGCGAAGGAATCTGAGGTAGTTTTTCACGTGGTGGGCTCAGACATCGAAGTAGTAGAAGAACCGGGGAAGCGTCCCCATCTCCGCCTTGAGGACGAGGACTCGCTTGTTCCTGAGGATGTAGGAGACCTCGCTCTCCGGATCGAGGATGTTGCCGAATTTGCGCGAGCCGGTCGGGCAGACCTCGACGCAGGCGGGGTAGCGGCCCGCGCGGGTGCGCTGGATGCAGAAATGGCACTTCTCCATCACCCCCTTGCGCCGGGGCCGGTTGCCCAGGTAGGACATGTTGAGGTTGAGCTGCTCCTTCGGGATCGAGGGGGTGGTGAAGTTGAAGCGCCGCGCGAAATAGGGGCAGGCCGCCTCGCAGTAGCGGCAGCCGATGCACCAGTTGTAGTCGACCACCGTTATGCCGTCCGCCTCCTGCCAGGTCGCCTTCACCGGGCAGACCTTCACGCAGGGCGGGTTCTTGCACTGGTGGCACTGGACCGGCATGTAGAAGACGCCCGCCTCCGGCACCGACTTCGGCGCATAGTAGTGGTCCCCCTTGTCCACGTCGAAGGTGCCGTCGTTGGGCATCTTCAGCACGCGGATGTACTGGATCTCCGGGTTGCGGGACTGGTTGTTCTCCGCTACGCAGGCGTGGACGCACTTGCGGCAGCCGACGCAGCGGGTCAGGTTGAGGGCGTAGACGAACTCGACGCCGTTCATTGGCTTGTAGTCGCGCACATGCGGCCGGATCCCGTACTGGCGCTGCACCTCGTCCTCGATGCGCGCCAGCACAGCCTTCATCTCGTCCGGGGTCAGCTCCTTGTAGTATTTCTGGATGAACTCGTCGACCGAGCCGAACTCCCCGAGTTTGCGCAGCGGCGCCAGCCCGGCGGCGATCGCGGCCAGTCCCGCCGACAGGACGGTCGAGGATCTCAGGAAGCTCCGGCGGGACATCCCGGCGTCTGTCGTGTCAGAGGGCATGACCGGCGGGGCTGCCCGCGCCCGGGCGCTGCCGGGGGGGGAGGGGATGGAGGAGGTGGGGACCGGGCATCGGGATGATGCCGGTGAACGCGGGCGCGTGGGGGTCGTGGCAGGAGGTGCATTCCTCGCGCTTGATCGGCCCGGCCTTGCGGTCCCAGTAGCCGGCCGTGCGCCCGTGGGCCCCGGCGGTCCAGTCGCGGTACGTCGGCCCGTGGCACGCCGCGCAGAGGAGCGTCGCCTGATCGAACTTGAGCGCCGCCCCGTCGGGCGTGTGCAGCTGGTCGAGCTGGTCGCGGTCGTGGCAGTTGTAGCAGTTGTTGTTGCGGAGCGTGTGGCCGTGCGCCATGGACAGCAGGCCCTGGTGCGCGTCCGGGACGATGACGTTGCCGGCGTCGTCGTAGTTGAGCTTCACCGGGTCGTTCGGCGGGTGGCATTCCGCGCAGTTGCGCATGCTGATGATCAGGTCGGCGTGCTCCTTCGGCAGCACGATGCGGTGGCTGGCGTCGAACTTCACCTCCGGAGGGCTCTCCTTGTGGTGGCAGGCGTAGCAGTCGAGGCCCGAGGCGTCGCCGCCGCTGCGGACGAGCTGGCCCGCGGAGATGCGCACCGTCCCCGGGACGATGGCCAGGGCGTCCGGCGGCACGAGGAGCGGGAGCGACACGGTCCCCGGCCGAGCCGGGACCCGGGCGAACGAGTACGCCAGGGCCAGGAACGCCACGGTAAGGAGGGCGAATACGATCGGGGCTTTGGGGCTTGGGTTCAACCTGCTCGCAGGTGAGTCTATCGGCGGGCGAAGGCCCCTGCTTGTCATCTTTTGCGCGAATTCACGCGTATTTTGCCGGCGACCGGCGGCTGTGCGCGGGATGGCGCGGGGGCGGCGCGAATTTTGGCTTCGACAGGGGGGGCCGGCGATGCCGCAATCACCCGCACGGGCCCGGACCCGGCCGATCAACGAAGAACGCCCATGAACAAGACCACAATCACAGCCTGCGTCGCCACAGCCCTTATGCTCGGAGCCACCTCGGCGCTTTGCGCCGAGGCCAGCGACAACTGGGCGAAGAACTGCGCCGCCTGCCACGGCCCCGACGGCGCCGGGCATACCAAGGCCGGCCGGATGGCCCAGGTGAAGAACCTCACCGACCCGAAGTATCAGGCGACCTTCACCGACGAGCAGGCCGCCAAGCAGATCAAGGAGGGCTTCAAGGACTCGACGGGCAAGGAGAAGATGAAGGCGTTCGGCGACGTGTTCTCGGACGCCGAGATCAAGGCGCTGGTCGACTACGTCCGCTCCCTGCAGTCGAAGTAGCGCCCGGGGGGGCTAGGACCCGAGCGTGGCCTCCACGCTGACGGCGGCCTTGGCGCCGGAGGAGATGGGGATCACGTTCCCCTCGACCCTCCGGCCGTCGACCAGGAGGGATTTGACGCCCTTGGACCGGCCCCTGGGATTCCTGACCGTGATGGTGTAGGTCACGCCGCGGAACCTGCGCCGGACGGTGAAACCCTTCCAGTCGCCGGGGACGCAGGGGTCGACCCGCAGGCCGTCGAACTCGGGCCGGACGCCGAGGATGTACTGGCTGCCTACGACGAACGACCACGCGGCGGTGCCGGTGAGCCAGGAGTTCTTGGCCTCTCCCGGCGTCGGCGAGAACTGGCTGGCCGTCATCTGGGCGTAGACGTAGGGCTCGGACCGATACACATCGTGGTCCCTCTTCGCCGAGGGGCAGATGCTCAGGTAGTAGTCGAGCGCGCGCCTTCCGTCCCCGAGGAGGGCCCAGCAGATGTGGATCCACGTGTTGTTGTGGGAGAAGACGCCGGCGTTCTCCTTGAAGCCCGGCGGGTAGCTTGTGACCTCGCCGAGCTCGAGGTGGTAGGTCGAGTAGGGCGGCCACTGCAGGGCGCAGCCGAGGTCGGGGCTGTACAGGTGCTTCTCGACCGCCTGGAGCGCCTTCCTCGCCCTGCCGTTGCCCGCGCCCGCGCCGCCGAGGACGCACCACGCCTGGCTCTCGATGAAGATCTTGCCCTCGTCGCAGGCCTTGGAGCCGACGGGCCTGCCCTCGGCGTCGAACGCGCGCGTGTACCAGGCCCCGTCCCACGCCTGCTCCTCGACCGTCTTGAGCATGTCGGCGTGGCACCCCTCGAGACGTGCGGCGTCGGCGGGGGAGCCGAGGAAGCGGTACAGGGCGGCGAGCTCGCGCGCGGCGTAGAGGAAGAGGCCCGCGATCATGACCGACTCGGCCTTTGAGCCGGCGATGTCGCCGGTGACCTGGAAGGATTCGTTCGGCTCCTTCGAGAAGCAGTTGAGGTTCAGGCAGTCGTTCCAGTCGGCGTGGCCGATGAGCGGAAGGCCGTGCGGGCCGCGGTTCCTCAGCGTGTAGGCCATCGACGTCTCGATGTGCCGCAGGAGGGTGTCACGGGAGCCCGGCTTGTCGGCGAAGCCGCACGGCTCGTCGAGGATCGTCTTGTCGCCCGTCTCGCGGATGTAGGCGCAGGTCGACAGGATGAGCCAGAGGGGGTCGTCGTTGAAGCCGCCCCCGACGTCGGCGTTGCCCTTCTTGGTCAGGGGCTGGTACTGGTGGAAGCACGTGCCGTCGGACAGCTGAGTGGAGGCGATGTCGAGGATGCGCTGGCGAGCGCGGGCGGGCAGGAGGTGGACGAATCCGAGGATGTCCTGGTTCGAGTCCCGGTAGCCCATCCCCCGGCCGATGCCGGTCTCGTAGCCGGAGGTCGAGCGCGAGAGGTTGAACGTGGCCATGCACTGGACCTGGTTCCAGACGTTGGTCATGCGCTGCAGGTGCTCGTTCGGAACCTGCGCCGCCTGGTAGGCGCCGAGCAGGTCGAGCCAGCGCCGGCGCAGGGCGGCGAAGGCGCCGTCGACGACGGCCATGTCCGAGTACTTCGCGAGGACCGCCCGGCCCTTCACCTTGTTCATGACGAACGGGGCGTCGAACTTCGGCAGGTCGCCCTGCTCGACGTAGGCGAGCACGAAGGCGAACACCTCCGACTCGCCGGGCTTGATCGAAAGGTCCACCTGATGCGCCCCGATGGGGTTCCAGCCGTGGGCGAGGCTGTTGGAGCACCGGCCCGCGAGGACCGCCCGCGGGTCGTGCAGGCCGTTGTGGACGCCGACGAACGCATCCCGCGAGGTGTCGAATCCCGCGATGTCGCGGGTGCACCCGAACAGGGTGTAGTGGTTGCGGCGCTCGCGGTACTCGGTCTTGTGGTAGATGGCCGCGCCCTCCACCTCGACCTCGCCGATCGAGTAGGTGCGCTGGTAGTTGGTCATGTCGTTCAGCGCCTCGTAGAAGCAGAACTCGACAAAGGAGAACAGCGACAGCCTCTGCGTCTTCCTCGACACATTGCGCACCGAGACCTTCCAGATCTCCACGTTCTCGTCGGGCGGGACAAAGATGAGCTGCTCCACCTCGACGCCGCCCTTGCGGCCCTTGATGCGGGAGTAGCCGAGCCCGTGGCGGCATTCGAACGCGTCGAGATTGGCCCGCACGGGCTTCCAGCCGGGGTTCCAGACCGTCTTTCCCTGCCTTATGTAGAGGAAGCGCCCGTCGTTATCCATCGGGTTGCTGTTGTACCGGTACCGCGTGAGGCGCCTGAGCCTGGCGTCCTTCCAGAACGAGTAGCCGCCGGCCGTCTGGGTGCAGATCCCGAAGAAGTCGTCCTGGCCGAGCATGTTGAGCCATGGAAGGGGCGTGTCCGGGCGGGTGATGACGTATTCGCGGTTGGTGTCGTCGAAGTGACCGTACTTAGCCATGGGAGGATGGGGGTTTTGGGAGGGTCTGGGCGCTGGGGGCGGGCCGGAGCCGGATGCCGCGCGCACGAAGCGACCTGCCGCCAAGGAGTCGCGGGAATCGGTGCCGATTGAATGGGATCCCGGGGCGCGTTTGCAAGCCTCTGGGCACCGCGGCCGCTCGGGCGCGGGCCTAGCGAGAGGATCTGATAAGGTCCAGCATCCGGCTGGCCGAAGGGTCGTCCGGCCGCAGCTGCAAGACCCTCCCGAACTCGGCGACCGCCTCTTCCCTGCGACCCACCTGCAGCAGGGCCATGCCGCGGGAGAAATGCGCCTGGGCGAAGTCCGGCTGCGCGCGGATCGCGGCGTCGATGCGCTCGATCCCCTCCGCGGTGCGCCCGGTTCGGCAGAGCAGCACGCCGAGGTTGTTGCCCGCCTCGGCGAGGCCCGGCTGGATGCGCAGGGCCTCCTCGAAGCTCCCGATCGCCTCCGGTATCCGCCCGGCCTGGGCCAGGGCGTTTCCAAGGTCGAAGCGCGCCCGCGCGAGCCCGGGGCTGATCCGCAGCGCGGCCTCGAACTGGGCGACGGCCTCGGCGGTGCGCCCGCTCCTGAGCAGGGCCTCGCCCAGGCCTTCGTGCCCGTCCGCGCGGCCGGGCTCGATCCGCAGGGCCTCCTCGAAGTGCCCGATTGCCTCGGCCGTCCGGCCGGTCCGGTCGAGGGCCTTGGCGAGATTGTAGTGCGCCGCGGCGAACCCGGGCACGATGCGCAGCGCGGCCTCGTAGCACCCGATCGCCTCCTGGGTGCTCCCCGAGAGGTCGAGGGCGTTTCCGAGGTTGTTGAGAACCCCGGGATACGCCGGCTGTATCCCCAGCGCCGCCCTGTACTCCCGGATCGCCTCCGGCGTCCTCCCGGCCCTGAAGAGGGCAAGCCCCAGGTTGTTGCGGGCGTTCGCGTTGTCCGGGCGCTTGGCGACCGTGTCCGCCCAGAGGCCCATTTCGCTGGCGTAGGTCTCGTTTCGCCGCGCGGTCAGGGCGCCGAGCGCGAGGGCCAGCAGGCCTAGGGCGGCCAGGCCCCGGCGGCCGGCGCACGAGTACGCTGCCGCGGCCGCGGCAACGGCGACGGCCGCGAGCGGCAGGTACATCCTGTGCTCGGCCATCGACTGCGTCGCCACGGGCACCACGCTGCTCGGGGCGAGGATGACGAGGAACCAGGCCCCGAGGAAGCCGAGCGCCGGCCGGCGCCGGAGGGCCGCAAGGGTGGCGGCCGCCAGGGCGGCGAAGCAAAGGGCGAAGGGAAGGACGCCGGCGACGGAGTGGACCCGGAACGGGCCGTACTCGAAGACGAGCGGCCGCGGCCAGACGGCCAGCCCCGCGTAGCGGGCGATCGCCTCGAACTGCGTCAGCCAGTAGTCGCCCGGGGACACCCCCGCGTTGAAGCCGGCCGAGCCCCCGCGGCTCCAGCCGGTGCCCGCCGCGAGGCCCGCCAGCAGAAGCCACGTCGCCGCAAGGGAAAGGTAGAGGCCGCGCCGGCGCCGCCACGCCTCCCGGAAGGAGCCGGCGACAAACGTGCGGTCATAGAGCAGCACGACCAAAGGGGCCGTCGCCATCACCTCCTTGGTAGCCATGCCGAGCGCGCAGGCGGCCACTGCGCACGCCTGCCAGCCCGTCGGCCGCCGCGACCCGGCGGACCGGATGAAGCAATAGAGGGTGAGCAGGTAGAGCAGTCCCATCAGCGACTCGACCCTCTGGACCACGTAGGTCACGCACTCGGTCTGCAGGGGATGCAGGGACCAGAGAAGCGCCGCCGCCAGCGCGAGCGCCGCGGCGTCCTTTCCGAAGCGCCCGGCAAGGGCCGGCCCCTCCAGGGTCCTTCGCACCACGCCGAACAGGGCCAGGGCGGCTAGGACGTGAATAAGGACGTTGAGAGCGTGGTAGCCGCGCACCTGCGTCCCGCACAGCGCATAGTTGACCGCGAGCGTCAGGTTGGCCACCGGCCGGCCGGCGACGGTGGTGCCCGCGGGCGCCGACAGGAGCGCGTCCCCGGGCGGCCAGAGGCGCCTTATCGAGGCGTTTTCGAGGATCGCGGACTGGTCGTCGTAGACAAAGGGCGCCCGGTAGCAGTTGTTGTAGGCCGCCAGGATCGCCAGGGCGATGAGCGCGGCCGCCGCAAGAGTCTGCAGCCGCCCCGGCGCGCCTTCTGGAGCCGTCGTGGGGGCAGGGGCGCTCATCGGGGGGGCGCGCCCGGGCTCCCGCGTCCGCAGCGGCACCTGTTCCATCGCGTGGTCATCGATTGGGGGTCGTTCCCGAGCCTGTCTGACCGCCGTTCCCGGTGCAATCAACACCATTGAACTGCGCGGACGGCGGGTTCGCGGACAGGCGCGCCTATCGACTCCGCACACCCGCCAGCCGCATGAATCCCGTCGGCCTCAGGTCGGGTTCCATGATCGTCCGCGGCTCGCCGATGGCCCGGCAGACGGCCTCGGCCGCCAGGTGGCCCGATCGCGACGCGCCCTCCATCGTCGAGGGCCATCCGGTGGCCGTCCAGTCGCCGGCCAGGAAACAGCTCGGCCACGGCGAGGCGGGGGACGGCCGCGAGGCGTCGATGCCCGGAGGCACGCCGAAGGTGGCGCGCAGCTCCTTCACAAAGGCCGCCTTCTCGAGGCGCGCCGGGCGGACGGCGGGAAAGAACTCGGCCAGGTCGCTGACGGCCCGCGCCACGGCCTCCTCGCTGGAGAGCGCGGCGAAGGCGCGCGAGGCGCTCACCACGAGCTCCAGGTAGCTGCCGGCGCACTTGCGCCAGGGCTGGAGCCGGCCCTTGTTGAACATCCATTGAACCTCGCGGTCCAGGAGGACGGCGTGGTCGAGCTCGGTGACGTCGCGGTCGAACCACAGGTGCACGCTGCAGATCGGCCAGTGCACGTGGCGACCGATCTGGGCGGCGAGCGCGCCCGCGCCCTCGCGCTCCGGCATGCGCGGAAGCAGCCTGGCCATAGCCTCGAACGGCAGCGCGAGGACGAGGAACTCGGAGGCCAGGGCGCCCGTGCGGGTGGCGAGCGTCCATCGCGAGGCCCCTTCTTCCCATGCCGCCGACTCCACGGCCTCGTTGAGCGAGACCGTGCCGCCGCGCCGCAGGACGAACTCGGCCGCTCCGCCGTAGAGCTCGGCGAGCGGCACCGTGCTGAGCCCCATGCGGCCCGCCTCGGCCGAGTTCATGAAGAGCTCACGGACCACCTTGGCCGCGTAGGGCAGCGCGATGGATTCGATGTCGGCATTGAGCGCGCTGGCGATCACCAGCCGCCAGAAGCGGTTGAGCGCGCCCTGCGTCTGGCCGTTGCGCGCAAGCCACGCCGCCAGGCTCTCGGTGCTATCCGCCGGCACGGGGCGCATCAGGGCGCGGAAGGCCCGCCCGAGGGCCGCCTTGTCGCCCAGGGTGAACGCCTTCGCGGCAAGGAGGCGCGGAAGGCCGTGCAGCGGCGCAGGCAGCCACGATGGGCCGAGCCGCGAGCGCCGCCCTCCGGGCTCGATCATGGTCATCGCGCTCGTCCAGCGCATGCGGCCGGCGACCCCGATGCGCCGATAGAAGCCGGAGAGGTTCGTGCAGCAGCCGAAGAGGACGTGCTGGCAGTTGTCGATGACCTCGCCCACGCCCGGGTGAAGGAACGAGGTCGCCCGCCCGCCCAGGTAGCTGCGGCGCTCGACGAGCTGCACCCGCAGGCCGGCCTCGGCGAGGGCGCACGCCGCGCTCATGCCGGCGACGCCGCCGCCGACCACCGTGACCGTCCGGGCTGTTCCCGAAGCGTGCTCGCCGTGCATCTCGTTGCGCGGTCAGGCGGACAGCCGCGCGAGCGCCATTCGCGCCTGGCCCACGGCAAGGATCCCGAGCTTCTGCGCCAGCGGCACGCTGACCCGGCGCGAGAAGACGTCGTAGTCCGCCCGCCGGATCCGGTCCAGCAGGCGGTGATAGATCGTGACAAGGACCCACAGGGCGGGCCGGCTTTCGCGGTCGATCAGCGGCAGCAGCCTCTGCGCCGATCGGTAGTAGGCTTCCGCGCGTCGGGCGACCTCGGCAAGCAGGGCGCGCTCGTTGGCCGTGGGCGGGGCCCCGGGCGCGCGGTGCAGCAGGGACTCCAGCGTGACGCCGTGGGCCTTGAGGTCCTCGAGCGGCAGATAGACGCGGTTGAAGCCCGCGTCCTCGGCGACGTCGCGCAGGATGTTGGTCAGCTGAAATGCGATCCCCGTCTCCTCGGCCAGCTTCTCGGCGCCGCGGTCCTCGTATCCGAAGATGCGGATGCACACCAGGCCCACGACCGAGGCCACCCGGTAGCAGTAGCCGTAAAGGTCGGAGAAAGTGGCGTACGTGTCCGGCGCGTCGCACGCCGACGGCCTTAGGTCCATCGTCATGCCGGCAACGAGCTCGTCCAGCAGGCCGAGCGGGATGGCAAACCGCCTGGTCGTGTCGGACAGGGCGAGGAAGACAGGGTCCGTGGTGGCGGCGCCCCTGCAGACATCCCGCCACGCCGCCAGCCAATCGTCCAGGCGCCGGCGGCGCTCCTCGCGGGAAAGGCTGTCGTCGTCGGCCAGGTCGTCGGCCCTGCGCATGAAGGCGTAGGTGGCGCAGATCGCGTTTCGCCTCTCCTCGGGCAGGGCGACAAAGGCGTAGTAGAAGTTCTTCGCCTTGCTCCTGGCCACAGCCCGGCACGCGGCGTAGGCCTCGTCCAACCCGCCTCCATCCGGTCTGGGCCCGGCCATCACGCCTCCTTCCCCTTGGGGATCCCGCCGAGGCGAAGCGCGGGCAGGGCCCTGCCTCCGACGGCGCGCAGCGCGAGCCTGAGCTTGGCGCCCCTCGAGAGACTGGGCCGGGAGCCGAGCACGTCGTAGTCCTGGCGCTCGATGGCGCGCAGGATCTCCAGTCCGCCGCGGTTGAAGAGCTCAAGGTCGAGAGCGATGTCGGGGCGAACCATGCCGATCAGCGGGAGCCCCCTCTCAAATAGGCCGCGCGCAATGTCGACCTCGTGGCGCAGCAGCGCGCGAAACTCCGGCGTGGCGACGGCGCCGGCAATGGTCTCCTCGGTCACCCCGAAGCTCTTCATGTCGCGTTGCGGCAGATAGATCCGCCCCTTGGCGTAGTCCCTGCGCACATCCTGCCAGAAGTTCGCGAGCTGCAGCGCGGAGCAGGTGGCGTCGGACAGGCGGAATCGCTCCTCGTCCGCCTCGCCGCAGGCGTAGAGCACGAGGCGGCCCACGGGTGCGGCCGAGTACCGGCAATAGGCCAGGACGTCCTCGATGCCGGGGTAGCGCGTGACATTCTGGTCCTGGCGAAAGGCCGTCAGCAGGTCGGCAAACGGCTCCTTCGGGATGGAGCACGCGCGGATCGTCTCGTTGAGGGCGACGAAGACGGGATGGCGCGCGCGGCCCTCGTAGCAGGCGTCCAGCTCGCGGCCCCACGCGCCGAGCAGGGCCGTGGCCTGAGCCGTGTCGCCCACCTCGTCCCCCAGGTCGTCCGAGATGCGGCAGTAGGCGTAGATCGCGTAGAAGTGCTGGCGGAGCTTCCTCGGAAGGAACCACGAGGCCACGTGGAAGTTCTCGTAGTGCGACTCGGCCAGCCGCCTGCAGTAGGCGACGGCCTCGGCGAGCGTCGGCGCGACCTCGGGGATGCGGTACGAATCCGGCAGGGCCTCCCAGCCGCGCTCCGCAAGTTCCTCGTCGCCCGGTCCCCCGGAGGCCGTGGTCATGGCTCGAGCCCGCCCCGGTTCGCCCGCCTCCCCGGCGCGCGGCTTGGTCCATGCGCTCCTTCGTCGCGCATGGCTACCCGTGCATTGCGGGCCGTGGCCCTCTTGGTTGCTTTCGCCAACACGTCGTTTCGATCTCACCCGCCTCGGCAACACGGGACAAGCTCATTAAGGCTCGGCCGCGGCCCCGCCCGGATCCTGGCGTCCGTCGCCGCCCCCCGGCGACCCCTGCCGGTCCAGGGCCTCGAGCAGGGACTCGCCGACGGCCCGGGCGGCCTCCCTGCTGTTCCTGCCCATGCGCATCAGCGCGGCCCAGTGCCAGGGACGGGCCAGGGCGTGGGCGGTGAAGCGGGCCCGCTGGAAGCTCCCGTCGGCCGAGAAGAAGCCGTTGAAGTCGGGCAGCCGCTCCTCGGCGCCGTCGCTCACCCCCTTGACGCAGCAGAACGGGACGGCGCGGGCCGCCGCCAGGCGGGCGACCGCGGCCGCCTCCATGTCGACGAGGCCGGCGCCGTAGTCGGCGGCGAGGCGCAGCTTCCGCTCGCGGTCCGCGACGCCGCTGCTGGTCACCAGCCAGCAGTCCCCGGGCCAGGCCGAGACCCGGAAGCGCTCCCCGGTCAGCTCGTCGATGACCCCGGACACCCAGTAGGCGCGACCGGCCGCGAACTCCGCGCTCAGCGCCCCGGCCCAGCCGACGGAGGCGACCAGGTCGGGGGCACCGTCCCGGACCGCCTCGGCAAAGGCCCGCCCGGCGGCCTGCGCGCCGGCGCCGGCGCAGGCCGCGGTCCACTCGCCCCGGCCCTGGCGCCGCCGCCAGAGATCGACGCCGTTGCGCGACTCGCGCCGCCAGCCGCGCACGAGCGGCGCAAGCTCGCCCTCCATCGCGGCGATGATCGCGACCCTGGTCATGGCCCTGGCGCGCAACCGTGGGCGCGGAACCACTCGATGGCGGCGCGCATGGCTGGCTCGACCGCCACGGCGCGGAATCCCAGCTCCTCCTGGGCGCGGGCGCTCGAGGCGAACATCTTCTTGCGGCCCATGCGGACCTGGTCGAGCGTCGCGCGCGGCTCGCGGCCGAGCATCCGGCCCGCGACCCACTCGTCGAGGAAGGCGTAGGCGAAGGCGACCGGAAACGGGATCCTCGCCGTGGGGGCCGCGATGCCGGTGATCGCCGACATCTTGTCGAGAATCTGCTTAAGCGTCAGGTTCTCGCCGCCCAGGATGTAGCGGCGGCCGGGCCTGCCGCGGGTGAGCGCGTCGGCGTGGGTGCGGGCGACCTCGGCCACATCCACGAGGTTGAGCCCGGTGTCGATGTAGGCGGGGAACCTGCGGTTGAGGAAGTCGACGAAGATGCGGCCCGTGGGCGTGGGCTTGGCGTCGTTCGGGCCGATGGGGGTCGTGGGGTTGAGGATGACGACCTGCTGGCCCGCCCGGGCCGCGGCGACCGCCTCGAGCTCGGCCAGGAACTTCGAGCGCTTGTAGTGGCCCACCATGTCGCCGAGGCAGACCGGCGTGTCCTCGTCCACCGAGGAGCCGTCGGTTCGGAAGTGCATCGTGGCCACGCTGGACGTGTAGACGAACCGCGGCACCCGGGCCTCGCGGGCCAGCCGAAGCAGGTCGCGCGTGCCGTCCACGTTGGCGCGGTACATGGCCGCCGGGTCGCGGACCCAGAGGCGGTAGTCGGCGGCCACGTGGACGACGGCGTCGCAGCCGTCCAGGGCCGGCCGCAGCGACTCGGGCCGGGACAGGTCCCCCACGTGGGTGTCGCCCGGTATGCCCTCGAGGTTGGACAGGCTGCTAGTCCTGCGAACCAGCAGGCGCAGCACGGCGCCCTGCGCCGCCAGCGCAAGCGCCACGTGGTGGCCCACAAACCCCGTAGCGCCCGTTAGGAAGATTTTCACGGATGACCTGCCGACCTCCCGGGTGGGTCCGAGGTCCCGCTGCCGGCCGGCGCGCCCGGCCGCGGGCCCCTAGTCAAGCGCCTCCGGGTGCAGCGCGATGCCCTTCTCGCCGGCGGCCTTGCGCTCGTTGTACTTGCGCACCCAGTCCTCCCACTGCTTGCCGGCGGCGCAGTCCTTGCCGCTGAACTCGACGCGGGCGATCTCGGCGTAGCTCACCCTGCGCTTCTCCGGCGCCTTAGGGGTGAAGTACTGGACGTAGGAGTCCGCCAGCGCCGCCCCGTCCTGGCGGTTGAAGATGTAGGCCTCGACGAGCTCGCCGCTCTTCAGGGTGAGCGTCACGTTGCCGCGGTAGTCGAAGGCCGCCTCGAGGGCCTTGCGCAGGTCCTCGTCGCTCGCGAGCCTCGGGATCCAGCCCTCCAGGTTGTGCTGGTCCGCACCCGGGGCCAGCTCGAGGGCCTCGACCTGGTCCAGCGTGTATTTCTGCACCTCGGCGCCCATCAGCGGCCCTCCTCGAGGCTGGCGACGGGCTGCTCGACCGGCGCCGCGGGGCGGTGGGCCGCGGACTCCTCGAGCATCTTCATCGCCTGCGGGTCGCCGTAGGTCCTAAAGCTTCCCCTGACCATACCGAAGAGGCCCCCGAGCGAGCTGAAGCCGTCCACCACCGCGGTCGGCTCGTAGCCGCAGCTGACCATGCAGTTGGCGCACTTCGGGTTGCCGCTCGCCGCGCCGTACTGCTCCCACTTCGTGGTCTCCAGCAGCTCCCTGAAGGTTTCCGCGTAGCCGTCCTGGAGGAGGTAGCAGGGCCGCTGCCAGCCGAAGATGTTGAAGGCCGGCGAGCCCCACGGCGTGCACTCGTACTTGCGGTCGCCCATCAGGAACTCGAGGAACAAGGGCGACATGTTGAACTTCCACGTGCGCTTGCGGTTGGAGAGGGCCGCGCGGAAAAGCCGGCGCGAGCGCGCCCGGCCCATGAAGTGGCTCTGGTCCGGTGCCTTGTCGTAGCTGTAGCCGGGCGAGAGCACGATGCCCTCGACGCCCATGTCCATCACCTCGTCGAAGAAGCCGCGGATGCTGACCGGGTCCGCGCCGTCGAAGAAGGTCGCGTTGGTGGTCACGCGGAAGCCGCGCTTGACTGCCTCCTTGATCGCCTCGACGGCGATGTCGTAGCCGCCCTCGCGGCAGACCGAGAAGTCGTGGTGCTCGCGCTGCCCGTCCAGGTGCACGGAGAACGTCAGGTACTTTGACGGCGTGAACTCCGGGAGCCGGCGCTTGAGCACCAGGGCGTTGGTGCACAGGTAGACGTACTTCTTGCGTTCAACGAGCCCGTTGACGATCTCGACAATCTGCGGGTGCAGCAGCGGCTCTCCGCCGGGCAGCGAGACCATCGGGGCGCCGCACTCCTCCGCCGCCGCAAAGCACTGTTCGGGCGTGAGCGCCTTCTTTAGGATGTGGGGAGGATACTGCACCTTGCCGCACCCGGCGCAGGCCAGGTTGCAGCGGAAGAGCGGCTCGAGCATCAAGACGAGCGGGTAGCGCTTGTTGCCGGCCAGCCTGTTCTTCACCACGTAAGTGGCGATCGTCCACATCTGGGAAATCGGTACTGCCATATTTGGTTTGGGCTGCGCCGCCGCCTCAGGGAGTGTTTTCGGCAGCCCGCCGGATGCCGACGAGGGCCAGCAGCGGAAAGTACTGTCGATAGAGGTGATACGCCAGATAAAACACCTTTGGGAAGCCCGTCGCGGTGTACAGGGCCTGGCGGGCCGCCCCGGTCCCCGTCGACTCGTCCCAGCTGCCGTCCGGCCTCTGGCGGGCGAGCAGCCAGCGGACGCCCCGGCCGACGCAGTCGGAGCGGCTGTCGCCGGCCGAGAGCAGGCCGAGCAGCGCCCAGGCCGTCTGCGACGGCGTGCTCGGCCCAAGACCGCGCGTCGCCGGGTCGTCGTAGGTTCCGCAGGTCTCGCCCCATCCGCCGTCGCAATTCTGCACGCTGCGGATCCAGTCCGCGGCCCTGCGGATCCGCGGATCGCGCCGGTCGAATCCAACTGCGTCGAGGCCGCGCAGGGCCAGGAACGTGCCGTAGATGTAGTTCACGCCCCAGCGGCCGAACCAGCTCCCGTCGGGCTCCTGCTGGGAAAGGACGAATCGGACGGCCTCGTCGACGCGCGGGTCGGCGCGCCTGTACCCGTAGGCCGCCAGCATCTCCAGGATGCGCCCGGTGATGTCCGCCGTCGGCGGGTCCAGCATCGCGTTGTGGTCCGCGAAGGGGATGCTCTGGAAGATCATCTTGGTGCAGTCCCTGTCGAAGCTGCCCCAGCCGCCGCCGCGGCACTGCATGGCGAACTCCCACTCGATTGCGCGCCGCTCCGCCTGGCGCTGGTCGTTGTCCCTGGGGTTGTCCACCTTGCTCAGGGCCAGCAGCACCTGTGCCGTGTCGTCCGTGTCGGGATAGAATTCGTTTGCGAACTCGAAGTACCAGCCGCCGGGCTCGGTGCCCGGGAGCTTGACCGTCCAGTCGCCCTTGTGGCGGACCTCCTTTGAGAGCAGCCAGTCAGCGGCCTTGACCATGCGCGGGTCGGCGCGCGCCACCCCGGCCTCCCCGAGGGCAAAGACCGCCTGCGCCGTGTCCCAGACCGGCGACGTGCAGGGCTGCATTCGGAAGGTGGCCTCGGGCGCCTCCGCCGTGGCCGGCTGCTCGATTCCCAGCTTCTCGAACTCGGCGCGGGCGCGGATGACCTGCGGGTGGTCCTCCGGGTAGCCGAGGCAGCGCAGCGCGATGACCGAGTTCAGCATGGCCGGGTAGATGGCGCCCAGGCCGTCGGACATCTCCAGGCGCTCGAGAAGCCACTTCTCCGCCCGCCTGAGAGCCAGGCCGCGCAGCGGCCGGATGCGGGCGGCGTCCAGCCAGTGAAGGACCCGGTCCAGGACGATGAAGAAGTTGCGCCAGGAGAGGACGGCCTGCCGGTCGAGGCGCAGGCGCAGGTCGGAGTTGGCGCGGCCGCCGACGAACAGCTCGTCGATCCCCTGCTCGGGCCGGAGTTTCCTGAAGGGCCTCTCGGCCCAGACAATCGCCAGCGGCACGAGGATCCCGCGCGACCACGATGAAATCTCATAGATATTGAAGTAGAACCAGGTGGGGAACAGCACGATCTCCGGCGGGATGGCCGGCGCGCTGTCGTAGTCGTACTGGCCGATTGAGCAGAGATAGATCTTGGTGAAGGTGTTGCACTTGACGACGCCCCCGTGCTCAAGGACCCACCGGCGGCACCTGGCAAGGCGCGGGTCATCCGCGCCCATCCCCATCAGCTTGCAGGCAAGGTAGCATTTTACGGCGAGCGATATGTTGCCCGGGCCCCCGGGGTAGAGGCTCCAGCTGCCGTCCTCGTTCTGGCAGCGCAGGATCTCGGCGACGGCGCGCCCCAGGCGTCCCGGATCGCCGCTCCCGAGCAGCGTGTGCATGTATATGTAGTCGGCCTCGAGCATCGAGTCGGCCTCCAGCTCGCCGCACCAGTAGCCGTCGGGGTGCTGCCGGGAGAGCAGGAAGTCGCGCGAGCGGGCGATGGCCGACCGAAGATCCGCATTGTCGGCGCCGCGCCAGCCAAGGCCGGGTGCCGCTGCCTGGGTTGTCCCCTCCGCGATGGTCATGGGGCCGAATACGCCGCGGCTCCTGCCGGATCGAACTGGGGCCGTAGTCCTTGAGCCATGCGGAATTCCATTTTTTCAGTAATCGAATCGAAAGATCAAAAACGGCAAGCGATATTTCTCCGCGGCCCCGCGGAACGGCCGGATGCCGGCGCATTGAATGCGGCCGACGGGCATCGACGGGATCGAGCATCGGTTGGTTATTGCCGCGGGACCGGCGATGGCATTCTGTCCGGTGGACCTTCGTCCGCGGGCCGCCCGCCCGCGGAATGCCCCAAGAACCAGCCGTTTACACCCATGAGCGAAGCCGCCCCGCGCCGAACCGCCTCCGAGATGATCGTCGGCTACTTCAGGGATTTCGGGGTGCTGCGGGAGACGCGGGCCGAGTACTGGGGCATCCAGATCATCAACTTCCTCGACTGCACGGCGTACTTCGCGCTCCTGACGATCGCGGCCGTGTTCCTGTCCGATGACCTCGGGCTCAGCGACCGCCAGGCCGGCTACGTCATCATGGCGTTCACGTCGACCACGTCGCTCATGCTGCTCTTTTCAGGGATGGCCACGGACTGGCTCGGCATCCGGCGGGCGCTGAACGTGGCCCTGGGCGGCCAGCTCGTGCTTCGGCTCGCGATGGTGTGGGTCGGCCTCACCCCCTCGCTGCCGCACCGCGGCCTTCTCGCGGGCATCATCTTCTTCCTCATGGCGCCCTTCATGGCGGGCCTGCAGACCGTCTTCCAGGCGGCGACCAACAGGTACACGAACCGCCGGTCCCGCGGCGCGGGCTTCAACCTGTGGTACCTCTTCATGAACATCGGGGCGGCGGCGGCGGGCTTCTCCATAGACATCGTGCGCAAGCTCCTGCACCTGGCCAACGTCCACATCTTCACGATGGGCGTGGCGATGGCCGTTCTTAGCATCATTGCGGCCAGGCTTCTCATCCGCAGCGAGGAGCAGCTGGTCGGCGCGGACGAGCCCCCCGAGGAGCGCGAGAGGGAGAAGCAGGTCGTGCGCAAGAACCCCCTGCGGGACTGGCGCGAGATGGTCAGCGAGCCGACGCTCTGGCGCCTTGTGGTGCTGAGCGCGCTGATCGTCGGCGTCCGGGCGGTCTACGCCTACCTCTACCTCCTGATGCCGAAGTACTGGCTGCGCACGATCGGGCCGGACGCGGCCTTCGGGACGCTCAACGCGATCAATCCGGTCGGAATCGTGATAGGCCTCGTCCTGTTCATCCCGTTCGCAAACCGCTACCGCGTGTTCAAGATGCTCGTTTACGGGGCCATGATCTCGTCGATCTCGCTCTTTCCCATGGCGCTGCCCTGGACCGTGTACGGGCTCAAGATAGAAAACGCCCACTACCTCATGGCGCTCCTGTGCATGGCCCTGCTCACCGTCGGCGAGGTGGTGTGGTCGCCCAAGTTCTACGAATACGCGGCCGCCATCGCGCCAAAGGGCCAGGAGGGCATGTACCTGGGCCTGTCGCTCATCCCCTGGTTCGTGGCGAAGACGCTGGTCAGCGCCCTCTCGGGCCACCTGCTTGAGCGCTGGTCGCCCGAGACGGTGACGATCAACGGGGCCTCGGTGCCGCTGCAGCAGGCCATGGTCGCCCACCAGCTAACCTACTGGCACCGCCCGGAGGCCATGTGGCTCGTGCTCGGGGCCTACGCGCTCGGCGGATGCCTCGTCGCGGCCCTCCTCGGGAAGTGGTTCAGCCGGGGCGTGCAGGAGAGCAGGTCGCCGGCGCCCTGAGCCGGCGCGGCCGCTCAGCGGCCGCGGACGTACGCGCGGATCGCCTCGAACTGGCTGTCCCCGTCGAGCCCCGCCTCCGCCATGACGACCGCGCCTGCGCCGCTTCCGAGGAAGTGTCCGAGCCGGAACGGGTGGAGCGAGTGGGCGCGGCCGCGGTCGGAGCGCACCCAGCGGGTCATCGTCGCCATGGTGAAGTCCGTGACCGCCATCGCCTCGAGCTGGTGGGCCTCGGGAAAGACGCGCTCGCGCTCGAGCAGGGGCAGCATGTCGAAGAGCTCGCACGAGGTCACCGCGTAGGCGTTCAGGTCCAGGCCCTCGCGCTCAAGCAGGGGCAGGGCCCTGGTCGCGAACGCATAGGCGGCGCCGGTCCCCTGAAGCACGACCGTGCCCTGGCTGCGCCCGCGCGCCGCCCTCAGGCGATAGACGCCCTGTGCCGCAGCGGAGGCCGGCGCCAGTCCCAGGGCCGCCCGGTCGAGGACCGCCACGGGCGGGCGCGTGATGAACGGGGCGATGACCGCGGGCCGGCGCGCAAGCGCCGCCTTCACCAGGAACCAGACCTCCTGGGGGTCCCAGGGGGTGAGCGTGACCATGGTGCCGGCGGGGAAGTTGTCCTGCAGCAGCTGGAGGGACTGCGGGTCGGCATGGGTCGGACCGTCCTCGCCCGTCATGAGCCCCGCGTGGGCGCACACGAGGAAGAACGGGCGGTAGGCGCCGCCCTCGGCCGCGACGCGCGCCTGGTTCCCGATGGCGTGGAGCCTCGCCGCGATGTGCCCGAGCGGGGCGCTGAAGGCCCCGTAGGACGAGCCCACGCCGACGTGGCCGCCGAAGGCCGAGATGCCGGAGAGCATGGCGGTCATCGCGTCCTCGCAGATGCCCCCGATCGAGAGCTGCCGGGCCGCCGGGTTGTCGCGCCGGTTGTAGAAGCCCGGCGGGAAGCCCTCGGCGACCCTGCTCACGCTCGTCGAGGAGAGGAGATCGGCCGACGCGACGACGAGGGCGCCGGCGCTGGCCCTGTTGTAGTGGTTGAGGACCCGCCCGAGCTCATCGCGCAGCGTCGTCTTGGCGCCCGGCGCGAGGGCGAGCTCGCGCGGGACCTCGGCCCCCGAGTGGCCGGCGATCTCATGGACGGCCTCGATGCGGGGAGCGCCCGGGCGCGCCCGGCGCCGCCTCCCGTCGAGCCGGTCCCTCGCGGTGCGCAGACCCTCGGCCAGCGCCACGACCGCCGTCCGCCGCCCGGCAAGGGCCTCGCGGACGAAGCCGAGCGTCTGCCAGTAGCACTCCTCGATTACGCCGGCGTCGGCGCCGCCGCCGCAGCGCTGGGCGCCGCCGTCGCAGCACGGCAGGTGCGTCGCGTCCTTCGGCAGCAGCGGCGCGAGGGCGGCGAAGAAGCCCTCCGAGCACAGGGCGTGGCCGGCGCCGTGGGACGAGCGGCCCTCGATCCCGTACTGCCACCCCTTCACTGTCCGGTAGACGATCGCCGTCGGCTGGCCGTTCTCGAGGCCGCGGGCGAGGCGCTGCGCCTTGGCGATCTGCTGCCAGTCGAAGCCGTCGGCGACCATGATGACGTTCCAGTCGTTGAGGTAGGCGAGCTCGGCCGGCGTCCACTGCACGTAGTCGCCCGGGGTCTCGCCGTCGCGGCAGACGCGGTTCGAGTCGATCGAGGCCTGGTTCCAGTCGACGTGTAGCACGACGTTGCCGAGCGACGCGGTGCCGCCTGCGGCGAGGGCCTCGGCCACGCGGCCCGGCGTCAGGCCGCCCTCGCCCTCGACGATGTGGACGCGCGGCGCGTTGGCCCCGTAGAGGTCCGCGGCCCCCCAGGCGAGGCCGAGCGAGGCGGCCAGGCCCACGCCCGAGGCCCCGGTCGAGAGGCGCACGAACGGGGTCGCCGGCGTGGGATGGCCGTCCAGCGCCTTCGCCCGGAACTTCGCAAACAGGGGCGTCCTGGCGGAGGGGTTGCGGCGGAAGCCGAGCAGGTCCTCGATCCTCAGCTGGAGCCGCTCCTCGCCGGGCAGCAGCTCCGGCGCCGCGATGCGCGCCACCTCGTTGCGCAGCGCCCACATCGCGTAGAGCCCGAGCGCCTTGTGGCCCGCGGCGTACGAGATGATATCCGCGTCCCGGCGCCCCGGGTGGGCGAGGTCGTAGTCCATCGTGTCGAAGAGCAGGCGCGCGACGAAACGGCCGGACGAGATCGAGCCGCCCGGGTGGCCGGAGAGCGGCACATAGTTGTACATCACCGCGCAGAGGGTCCGGTAGATCAGGTCGAACGCCTCGAAGTGCGCGACCGTGCGTTCGTCGAGCGGCGCGCCCTCCGCCTGCACGCGCTCAAGCGCGTCGATGTAGACGCCGCGCCGGGAGCCGAAGGAGATCCCGGCGGCGGGCGCGCGCCCCGGGGCCCCGGCTGTGGACGGCCGGGTCACCATAGGTGGGCGCCCTCTTTCAAGAAGGCCCGGAATCCCGCGCGGTCGGCGGCCGCGGCGCGGATGCGCTCGAGCCCCGTCCTAAGGTCTTCGATCCCGGTTGCGATCGACAGCCGCAGGTAGTGCATCCCGGCGGAGCCCAGGCGGCCAAACGAGCGCCTGTCCATGGTGGCGACCTGGTAGCGCCAGAGCAGGAACATCTGCACCAGCGTCGACGGGCTGGTGCGGCCCCGGTCCGCCGCCGGCATCCTCCGGTGCGCCTCGATTGCGCCCAGGTTCTCGCACATGCCTTCGATGTTTGGGAAGAGGTAGAAGGCCCCCCCCGGCTTCCGGCAGCGGATGCCGCTGATCGCGTTGAGGCCCGCCACCATGAGGTCGCGCCTCTGGGTGAACGCCTCGCGCATGGCGGCGATGCTCTGGCGGCTGAGGGGCGATTCGAGCGCGGCCCGCGCTCCCATCTGGTTGTAGGCCGGGATGCAGGAAAAGTAGTTTATGTTCAGGTTCTTGAAGACGTTCGCCTCCTCGGCCGTCGGGAAGACCGCCCAGCCGACCCTTCCGCCCGTCCACGCGTAGGACTTCGACACGCCGCTGACTATGATCGTGCGCTCCGCCATCCCGGGGACAGAGGCGATCGAGTGGTGCTGGTTACCGTCAAAGAGAATGTCCTCGTAGATCTCGTCGGAGTAGACGCGGGCCTGCGCCGGGGCCCTGCGCAGGATCGCGTCGGCGATGCTCTCGAGCTGCCCCCGGGTCACGACGCTGCCGGTGGGGTTCGAGGGGAAATTGAGGATGATGACCCGCGTGCGGTCGCTGACCAGGGGCGCGAGCTCGTCTCCGCCGTAGCTGAAGTCGGACTCCTCGCGCAGGTGGATCGGCCGGGGTCGCGCCCCCACGTAGGTCGTGAAGGACTCGTAGATCGGGAACCCGGGGCTCGGGTAGATTACCTCGTCGCCGGGATCGCAGTAGACCTGCTGGGCCAGGCCGATGGGCGGCTTGGCGCCCGGGAACACCACGACCCTATCGGGGGTGACCTCGATGCCGCGGCGCTGCGCGACGGTGCGCGCGACGGCCTCTCGCAGCGGCAGGATGCCCTGCGGGTCGCAGTAATGGGTGAGGCCGAGGTCGATCTGCCGCTTCACCTCCTCGGCGATGTGCGGCGCCAGCGGGAAGTCGGGCTCGCCCAGGTTGCACTTGATCACCTTCAGCCCCTGGTCCTCCAGGGCCTTTATCTGGGGTCCTATCCGGAAGGCGTTCTCGCTGCCGAGCAGCCGCGTGCGGGCCGAGAACAGGCTCGCGCGAGCCTTGGGCTTCTTTGGGCTGGCCTGTGCGGCCTTCTTATTGGGGCCCCGGGCGCGGGGTAGGGTGGAGGCGCGTGATGTCATGGTTAGTGTCCCTACCGGCTGACATCAGAGAGTGGGTCGCGCTCTGGTTTGGCGCAAGACATGCCTTGCGCGGCCCCGGGAAAACAGGGGCCTGCGACGATCGGGCGCCCGCCCATTTCGCGCGGCTGGGCCCGGCGCGCTCCTCGGGACTATCCTCAGGCGCGAGTGCGGCCGAGCTCCGCGGCCAGCCGGTCTATGCTCTGCGTCCAGCCGGCCTCCATGCCGGCCAGGTACGCCCGGGCGAAGGGCACCACGGCGGCCGCCCGGGTGCGCAGGGTGAGCTTCGTCCTGGGGCCGTCCTCCTCGAAGGTGACGCTCGTCAGCCCCTTGAGGAGCGGCGAGCCGGCGCCGTCGACCGCGTCGTTCGTGAAGACCAGGCGCTCCGGCCGCACGACCTCCCGGTACACCCCCTGGCCGGGGTAGTCTTTCCCGTCGGGGCCCCGCATGACGATGCGCCAGGCGCCGCCTGGCCTGGCGTCGAGCTCGCACACCGGATTCGTGAAGCTCGCCGGGCCCCACCAGCGCGCCATCTGCTTCGAGTCGGTCCACGCCCGGAAGACGACGTCCCGGGGTGCGTCGAAGACGCGGGTTATGACGACCTCGCGCTCCGCGGGCCCGCCCTCCACGGCCCCGCGGGCCTCCGCCAGGTGCTCGGCCAGGCGCTCGAGGGTCTGCTTGCCACCCTCGACCGCCCCGAACTCGCGCGCCACCCGGTCCCGCTCCTGCGCGGAGGCGAAGACCATCCGGATCGTGACCCGGGTGCCGCCCCTCGCAACGGTCTCAAACGTCCACGTCGAGACGAACTGGGCCCCCGGCCCGTCCTCGCGGCTGCCGCCGTGGGAGAAGACGATCCGCTCGGGCCTCACGACCTCGGTGAACACGCTCCTGCCGGGGTAGTTCGCGCCGTCGGGCCCGTGCATCACGTGCCTCCACAGCCCCCCAGGCCGCACATCCATCTCCTCGATAGTGGTCGTGAATCCCCGCGGCCCCCACCAGCGCACAATGTGCGCCGGGTCGGTCCACGCCCGCCAGACAAGCTCCCGCGGCGCGTCGAAGACGCGTGCGACAACGATTTCACGGCCGGCGGTGCCGGCCCCGGTTTCAGCGTTTGGGGTCATGTTTTTTGTCCTTTGATTGAAGTTCCTTCAGGTAAGCGTCCAGGCGGTCGAAGCTCTGCTCCCAGAAGAGGCGGTAGCCCTCCACCCAGTCGGCGGCCTCCTTGAATCGGTCGGCGCGCAATGCGCAGAAGTGCTGGCGGCCCTCGCGCCGCTTCACGATGAGGCCGGCCCTTTCCAGGTAGGCCAGGTGCTTCGAGACGGCCTGCTGGGAGATGCGGAACGGCCCGGCGAGATCGCAGACGGAGGCCGGGCCGCCGGCCAGCCGCCTAAGGAGGGAGCGGCGGGTCGGGTCGGCGAAGGCCCCAAAGGTGGCGGTCAGTGAATCCACAACCAAATGGTTGTGGACTGACCGGCGAATGTCAAGCGGCCGACTTGCCACGGCGGCAGGGGCGCGGGAAGCGGCGGGCAGTCCCGCGGGTTTCAGGCGCTTTCCAGGGCCTGCCGGAGGTCCCAGACAAGATCGTCGGGATGCTCGATGCCGACGGAGAGCCGCACCAGGTCGTCGGTGATGCCGCCGAGCAGCTTGTCCTCGGGCGTGAGGCCCGAGTGCGTCATGGTGGCGGGATGCTGGGCGAGAGACTCGGTCGACCCGAGCGACACGGCGAGCCTGAAGACCTTCAGGCGGTCGAGGAAGTCGAAGGCCTCAGCCTCCCCGCCGCGCAGGTAGAACGAGATGAGCGAGCCGGGCCCGGTATGCTGCTTCCGGTAGATCTCGTAGTCGGGATCCTCGGCTGTCAGCAGCCCGAGGTAGCAGACCTTGCGCACCCTCGGGTGCTTCGCGAGGAACGCGGCCACCTGCTGCGCGGATCGCTGCTGCTTCTCGGCGCGCAGCTGCAGCGTCTCGAGCGAACGCGTCAGCAGCCAGGCCGTGTACGGGTTGGGCATGCCGCCAAGGAGCGCCCTGTGCTGCGCGATGGCCGTGAGCAGGGCGTCGTCGTTGGCGAGCGCGACGCCGCCGACGACGTCAGAGTGTCCGCCGATGAACTTCGTGGCTGAGTATAGGACGATGTCCGCGCCGACGCGCGCCGGGTGGGCGAAGACCGGGCCGGCCATGGTGTTGTCGACGATCACGAGGATACGTCCGGCGCCCTGGCCGGCGGGCGCGGGGGCGTGGCGCAGCGCGAGCTCCTTCATGCGTCCGATGTCGGTCAGCCGGTTGTTGGGATTCGCGGGGCTCTCGATGAAGATCGAGCGCGTCCGCGGTGTGACAAGCGGCGCGGCCAGATCATGCGCTTCGAACCCCGCCGGCACGAAGCGCGCCGCGATTCCGAACCGCTTGAGGAAATGGTGGATGAGTGAGTCTGTGCCTCCGTAGACCGGCGCGCAGACGATCATCTCGTCGCCCGGGCTGTGCGTTGCGAGCAGCGTCGTTGCGATTGCGGCCATGCCGCTGGAGAAGCTGTAGGCGTCCTTCATGCCCTCCCACAGCGCGACGCGGTCCTCGAATATCTCCAGGTTGGGATTGTTGATCCGCGAATAGATCAGTCCCATCTCGCGCCTGGGGGGCGGCGTGCCCTCGCCGTGGGCCCACGCGAAGAACTGCTTGCCGTCGGCGGCGTGCTTGAAGGCGAACGTGGAGGTGAGGAACACGGGCGGCTTTAGCGCCCCCTCGCTCAGCCACGGGTCGAATCCGTAGCTCAGGGCGAGGGTCTCGGGGTGCATCCGTGCGATTTCGGAATCGGATAGCTTCGTCATGGGGTTGTTTTGCTGCGTTCAGCCTACCAGAAGGCGCGGCGAATGTCGCGCAGCGCGCGTGCCTGCGGTCTACCCGCCCGGGCCCCAAAGTCGAGCACGGCAGACTTGCCGCCCGGCCGCCTTTGTCCTTCTTGGAGCCGTGAAAACCACCTTCGTGCTTCCCGCGATAACCCTGGCCCTTGCGGCCGCGGCTCCCCTTGCGGCCGGCGACGGCGCCCGCCACGCCCTCGTCATCCAGACCGACTTCGGCACCAAGGACGGGGCGGTGGCGGCGATGAAGGGCGTGGCCTTCGGCATCGACCCGCAGCTGGCCGTCTTCGACCTCAGCCACGAGAACACCCCGTACGACATATGGGAGGCCGCGTACCGGCTGAAGCAGACGGCCCCCTACTGGCCGGCCGGCACCGTGTTCGTCTCCGTGGTGGACCCCGGGGTTGGCACCGCTCGGGCGTCCGTCGTGCTTAAGACCAAGTCAGGCCACTACTTCGTGGGCCCGGACAACGGCACGTGGACGCTCGTGGCCGAGGAGCTGGGCATCGATTCGGTCCGGCGGATCGACGAGACAACGAACCGGCGGGCCGGATCGGAGAGGAGCTACACGTTTCACGGGCGCGACGTCTACGTCTACACGGGCGCGCGGCTCGCGTCGGGCATCATCGACTTTGAGCACGTCGGGCCCCTGCTCGAGGCCGGGGTCGTGAGCCTGCCCTACCAGCATCCCGCCCGCGACGGGAACTTGGTCACCGGCGCAATCCCGCTCATCGACTTCCACTACGGCAACGTCTGGACCAACATTCCCGACGAGCTGTTCAGCGGGCTGCAGCCGAGGTACGGCCAGAAGTTCCTCGTCGTCATCCTGCACGACGGCCGCGAGGTCTATCGCGGCACGATGCCCTATGCGCGAACGTTCGGCGACGTTCCCGAGGGCAGCCCCCTGCTCTACGTCAACAGCCTCCTCGACGTCGCCTTTGCGCTCAACATGGGGAGCTTCTCGGCAAAGTTCGGGCTCAGCGCGGGCGGCGGCTGGGCGGTCCGCGTGACGGCGGCGCCGGACTAGGTAAGGGACCGCGGCTCGCCCTGCGCCTTGGGGACGTCACTGGGCGGCGCGCGCGATCTCGACGCCAGGGGATGCCGAACCAAGGGAGACCGAAGGGCTCAAGCTGTACCAAAGGGCCCGTGAACGCCATTTCCCTCCTGCGCCAACCGGTCGCCGTGCTCGGGATAGTGACTCCGTCCGTCCTCGCCGCGGCGGCCGGGCCGTCGTCCCTTAGGGGCGACTCAGCTCCTAGGTGCCGAACGCGGGCTTTTGCGGTTGCTCGAGGCCGCCCGCCGGCCGCCGCTCCCGCTTGGACTCCACTTCCGCTATGTAGCGCCGGGTGGCTGGGGGAAGCTCTAGCCGGATCTTTATCGCGATCGCCAGGCCAATGACCGCAAACGGAGTGAGAAAGAGGGGCCACCAGTCCCAATTCTGAGTGGCGATATACCCTATGCTGAAGGATTGGATCGAGCTGCCGAGGTAGGCAAACCCGTCCACGACTCCGGCGCAGGTGGCGGTTGCCTTGCGCCCGCCAAAATCGGTTGCCGCCGTGCCGGACATGAGCGAGGTGAGTCCGACAGCGCCGCCCCGGCGGCGCGCCGACAGACGGTTTCAATTTGTAACCCTTCCGGCTTCATGCGTGAATACTTATGGGGCACGGCGTCAATCCCCGGACGGCGCACGGCCCAGGCGGAAAGGACGCATCATGAATAGACGGCAATTCATCGAAAAGACCCTGGCAGCCACGGCGGTCGGGACCTTCCTAGGCGCGATAAAGACCCGCGCCGAGGACGAGCCGGAGCAGGCGCCGCCGCCGGCCCCAAGGGAATACAAGCGCAAGATCAAGCTCGGCGTCGTGGGCCTCGGCGGGCGCGGCAACTGGATCGCCGGCCTTTTTCGCAAGCACGGCGGCTACGAGATGCACGCGGTCGGAGACTATTTCCCCGGGGTCGCCAACGCGAACGGCGCGGCGCTCGGCGTGGACAGCGCCCGGCGGTTCTCGAGTCTGTCGTGCTACAAGCGCGTGATCGAGAGCGGCGTGGAAGCGATCGTCATCATCGACCTGCCCTACTTCTATCCGGAGCAAGCCGAGGCCGCCGTTGACGCCGGGCTGCACGTGTACATGGCGAAACCGGTGGCGGCGGACGTTCCGGGATCCCTGTCCATCGGCCGCACCGGCAAGCGGGCCACCGAGAAACAGCGCGTGTTCCTCGTCGACTACCAGATGCCGACGGATCCCATCAACGCCGAGGTGATCCGCCGGGTCGCCGCCGGCGGGCTCGGACCGCTCCAGACGGTCTTCAGCAACGGCGCGGCAGGAGGATCGGCCCTGAGCGACCCGCCGTATACGGCGAACCTCGAAAGCCGCCTGCAGAATCTCGTATGGGTGAACGATGACGCCCTCGGCTGCGGCTACATCGGCAACTACGACATCCATATCGTCGACTCGGTGCTGCGCGCGATTGATCGCCTGCCCGTGTCGGCCGAGGGGTGGGGCACGCGCTACCGCCCCGAGCCGCACGGCGACGCGCTCGACTCGAGCTGCGTGTCGTACGCGTTCGTCGACGGAACGGTCTGGAACCACCAGAGCGTCAAGGGCAATTGCGAAACCTGGTTCGCGTCCAACGGCTCCCTAGCGGCGGAGATCCAAGGCAGGGACGCGTCGGCCCGGGTGTCCTACTGGGGCAAGGCGTACGTGCGCGGGGGCGCCCAGCACCTCGGCGGCGGGCCGGTCGAGAACCTCTACGAGGCTGGCGCCGTGCGCAACATCGCGGCCTTCTACAACGACGTGACGCAGGGGCGGTTTGCCAACGAGACCGTCCAGCGCGCGGTCGACAGCGCGCTGGTCTGCATCCTCGGCCGGGAGGCCGCGGCCCGGCGAAAGAAGCTGACGCTGGCCGAGGTGATCCGGAAGAACCGGCGCCTGGAGGCCGATCTGCGGGGGCTCAACACATGAGCGCCAGGGCCGCAGTCATCGCCGCCCTCCTCGCCGCGATCGCCGCGGGAGCGACGGCGGCGGGCACCAACCCGTTTTTCCCCTTCTGCATCGACTGGCACGACGCCAAGAAGCGCACCTACGACCAGCAGGCGGTGATGCTCAAGGAGCTCGGCTACGAGGGCGTCGGTCACATCTGGCTCGACGGGGTCGGCGACCGCATCCGGTCGCTCGACGCGCAGGGGCTCCGACTCTTCCAGATCTCGGTGAAGGTGAGCCTCGCCCCGGGGGACGAGCCCTACGACCGGCGGTTTGGCAGCGTCGTGAAACTCGTCCCGGGGCGCGGCGTTCAGTTCTGCGTGCTGATGGACGGGATGAAGCCGTCGGATCCTTCGGGAGACCCGCGCGCCGTGGCCATCGTGCGCGAGATGGCCGACCAGGCCCGCGGCGGCGGGGCGCAGCTCGTGCTATATCCACACACCGGATACTGGCTCGAGACCATCGAGGACGCCGTGCGTGTGGCCCGCGAAGTCGACCGGCCGAACGTCGGCGTGATGTTCAACCTCTGCCACTGGCTGCGCGTCAGCCGGGACCGCGACTACCGAACGCGCCTGCAGAAGGCCCTGCCGCTCCTCTGGGCCGTCTCGATCAACGGCGCAGACGAGCACGACGATGGACCGGGCTGGGCCAAGTACATCCAGCCGCTGGACCGCGGGGACTTCGACATGGCGGCATTCCTAGGAACGCTGCGGAATCTCGGCTACCGAGGCCCCATCGGCCTCCAGTGCTACGGAATAACGGGGGACGCGCGCGAGCATCTGGCGCGCTCAATGGCCGCCTGGCGGCGCCTGAACGGAATGAACTGAGACGGCGCGCGGCCAAGAAACCCCTCGCCGCCGAGGGGGTTTAGATTGGGGCGGCCAACGGGACTCGAACCCTTCGTCCGCGGCGAATACTAAGTCGCTAGAAACCGGGGACTTACTTGAGGGTTAATGGTTTGGAACAGGACGAAAGATTCATTCAGATGCACCGATGTGAAAACAAAGACGCGAATCCTGGTAACCTAGTGGCAACCTATCCTCGTCGAAGAAATTGGCGCACTGCCGGCCGCGAGATTTGTCCAAGCCCAATCGGAGCTTCAAACAACATTGACCGAGCTCGCCAATCTTACTGACAGGAATCTAGAAAAGCCAAGAATTCGCCACGATGAAAGGCTCCTTAAGATATTCGGGGTCGAAAGGCGTTCAAGGATCGACGCTGAGACGCGAAATTTCCAGGCGGCCAAGAAGCAAGAAGAAGGAATCCCTCAGGGCATTGCGTGTGCTCCGGCCAGCTGATATCGAGGTTGTCCGCCTTGGTTCCGCGCTGTTCTCAACTATCAGAAAATCAAAGGCGCCTCTGCGCTGAATTGGTGCCTACTCGGCCACGATCCGTAGAAAGCCCTCGTTAACCAAGAGGCGGCAGAGGACGAGCTTGCTCTTGTTGGTTAGGCCCCCTGGAATTTCTCGCGGGCGGAACGATTCGGCGTCCGCAAAAAATTTTACGGCGGCGCCAACAAAGGCCGGGAACAGGATCTTTTTTCTGAAGAATAGCATGCAGATCTTGTTTCGTTGCATCCAGAAGCGAAACAGGACCTCCGGTCTCTTCGCGACGATGGATCCCAGCCTCAGACGCCTGGCGCGTTCGAAATCCAGGAGCTGACCCTCTAGAAATGGTTGTCGGCGATACACGAATCGGTCCGAGAGTTCCTCGAGCGCTCCGGACAGGGGCAGATTGGACCCGACCTTCGCCTTTAGCTTCGAAAGCGTCCGCTGCACCGATACGGTAGCCGAATGCCGCTTTGCAAATCCGGCAGGAAGGGACGTTCGCAATGTTGCATCACGCCGGACGAGTATGCTTACTGCCTCCAGCAGGAGATCTCCCCATGTTGTGCCCTTGATCCCAACTGTGACATGAAGCGAGGCCTCGTTCGTTGAGACGGCGTCATGAAGGTCACCTCGCGGGATATAAAGAAGGTCACCTGTGCCTAGAGTGCAGCTTTTCTTAATTCTGCCGACTGGAACGATCGACGAATTGAAGCGTTGTTTTTCGTCCGGTAAGATTACCGGGCTGCCGTAGAGGCGCCAGCGCTTCGTTCCCGCAATCTGCAGGATGAAGACGTCGTGCGGATCGTAATGGACAGCAAAACCCTGCGAACCCTTTGGCGTCAGGTAGGCGTTGGCATGAACTGGGACGGAGAGCAGGCGCTCTATTTCGAGGCAGAAATTCGAAAGCGGCCTCCAATATCTGTGAGCGGCATTGATTATGACTGTGGCCCCTTTTGAGTATTCCGAATACAGGGCTTCTGTATCAATCGTGCCCATGGCCATATCCCCGACCACGTAGCGGTTGGGGGGGATCTCACCGCCGTCCTTGACGAGCTTGCACTCGGGGTGCCGCAGATAGCCTGAGGAAACGATGCAGTCCATCGTCTCCATGGAGAAGAGATGTTGAAATTTGTCTCCGGCAACTCCGCTAACAAGCAAAGTGGCCTTCTCGCGGTAATCCCTCAGGAATGTTCGAACGGAAACGGGCCGAAGCAGATCGCTGAGGGCGGACATGCCTCTGCTCCTGGACCGGGGTGTTACAAGGTCGAATCCATCAAATCAGGTCTCTGAACGTCCGACATGTCCGGCTTACGAAGCTTTACAGAAGCTCCGCCCTTGGGGTTCTTCTTCGCCCGGAGATCCTTGATCTTTAGCGGGGTTCTTGACGCAGTTTTCTTTTCTTTTGAGGACATGTTGAATCTGCTTTCGGCGTTTCTGTGCTGAGGCCTTCGTTGCTCTTATTGGCATTTTTGCCTAGCGCGGACAACAAGGACGAGCGCCTCGTTTGCCGGATTCTCTGATTGCATCACTAAATGTGGTCAACGATTTTATGCCAATGATTTGTAAGGTTCATAAGGGACATTCAGCAATACACTTGCGATGCATCATTCCGCGACGGGCGCAGGGGTCAGCTGGCACGACGATCGAAATCGAAGGCCGGATATCAGCAGAGCTCGGCGGGCATTCCGGATCGCGGATTGCGTTACATCAGAAACCGATCAAGTAGTGCTGCCAACGATCCTCGGGCATTCCAGCGCCGCTTTTTCTATTTCTTAAATGCGTGAGTGGCGCGACAAGACGGCGGCGTGAGAGCATAACAACTGACCGGTACCAGCCGTTTGATCGGCGGCGCTTTGAGACGTCGTTGGCGTGGAACTTGGAGTCTTTCCTCTCCATTAAGGCTGCGAAATGGTCGCTTAACAACCGTGCCGGTGTGAAGTGGAGGGGCCTCAGGGTTCTTAAGGATCCGTTTACGCTCAGCCTTTATATGACCCTGCTTTGGGAGCTAAAGCCGGAATCCATCGTCGAGATTGGCTCCTTCGAAGGCGGCTCAGCGCTTTGGATGGCTGATATGACCAAGGCGATGGGCCTTAAAACCCGTGTCATTTCATATGACATTCGGCGGCCAACGATTGGCTTCGGGTGCCCAAGGGTGGCATTCAAAGAGCTCGATGTGATGAACATCACGCGAGATCTCAGCATTGCTGGCATCAGGCGATTGCCGCGGCCCCTCTTGGTGGTTGAGGACGCACATAAGAACCTCTTTGAGGTCCTAAATCACCTGTCGCGTGGACTCACGAAGGGCGACTACTTGGTAGTCGAGGATACGTGCGACTACAAAAAGCACCGCGAATTCGCGCGGTTCATGAAGAATCATCGGGACACGTTGCTCGTAGACACGAATTATACGGACAACTTTGGGTACAATGCCTCGTGGAATTGGAACTCCTTCTTGAAGCTTATGAAATGAAACTGACCGGTGGCACGAATGGAGACGATAGGTTCTTGCCGCATTTCCGGGAGTCATTGCGAACCACCGAAACGTCGGTTGCAGAAGCGTGCTGTCATCTACGAGACAAAGCTGGGCTTTGTCCGCAATTCTCAGGATAATTGACGCGAGCGCTTTGGTGTCGGAACCGCTTGTCCTGCGGCGGGCAGCGCCATTGACTCCGCAGTTATCTGCTTCGCGGACACGCGGGGAAAATGGTATTCGTCCCTTGCCCAGTCTAGGTGCGGGGACATGGGACTTAAACTCCGCTTTGAAATGGGGCGGCCAACGGGACTCGAACCCGCGACCCCAAGATCCGCAAAATTGTGCGCTCCTTGCAAATAAACGTTTTACAAAACACGCTCTCTTCGCCGTCCGCTCTGTGCCTAGGGATGGGGTGTGTCACGGTGTGGCACGATTAACGCCGGTTTTTCATCCGCGCCGCGCCGTGTGACTGCCGATCACCCGCTAGTCCTAAGGGGCGTGAACTACCGGAACTCTCTCGTGATTAGACGACCGCAAAGGCGTGTTTGGGCCATGCAATAAGTATACCGTTGTCTCTGGTCGCTAGCACGACGTCGTGCTTGGCCGCCGTTTGCACCAGATAAAAGTCCATTACTTGCTTATGTCCTTCTGCCTTCTTCAAAAAGGCGTCATCTGGCGGTCCGCCAAACACGATCTTGCCAGCCCGAGGACCTGTGAACTCGGCTCGAACCACTCTCAAGGCATCGGTGGTTCGCAGGCCATGGCCCTTCATGACCTGTGGGTTCATGAGCAGCCGCACGCTTGCCAGGCAGGTCTCAACGGCGACACCCCATCCATCCTCCTTTATCGATTCCAGCCACTTTCGGCACGCACCATGCCGTTCATGTGCCGTATTGATCGCGGCAAAAAGGACATCGGTGTCCACTAGCCATTTCACAGCATCTCCTCCAACGCTACGGCGACGTCGGAATCTGTGATTCTCACTCCCTTTGGCATAACAACCATTCCCTTACCAGGGCTCGCGACCACTTTAGCTTCGTCGCTTCCCCTCTGGGACCTGAACACTGTTCGAACGGCTTCAGAAATGAGCCGATTCATGGGAGCCTTGGCGCGTCCTCCCCGGCGGGCCGATTCACGTCGAAGGGTGTCGGTTACATCGGGCGGAAGGTCAAAGGTGGTCCTCATGAATATGCTTTTATGCCTCATATTCGTGATGTCAAGGTTGACGTGATTCCGCCGAACTGGGTGTAGCGGGTAATCACTATTCCCGGGCTTCAACACCCAAACGTGTAATTCCGATCTATGATAAATGGGGCGGCCAACGGGACTCGAACCCGCGACCCCAAGAT
>Ga0074045_10000176_pt1 | contig 59053 bp, 56 predicted proteins | sample BogForMeECP23OM2_FD_94442 | JGI IMG/M metagenome (GOLD analysis project Ga0074045, IMG submission 94442) | Bog forest soil microbial communities from Calvert Island, British Columbia, Canada - Bog Forest MetaG ECP23OM2 | ecosystem: Environmental > Terrestrial > Soil > Wetlands ... | reverse complement strand
GACCACGATGGTCTTCGGCATCATCATGCTCCTCAAGCGCCTGCACCCCGACACCATCGAGCGGCTCTCCCTCGTCCATCCCGAGGCGATCATGGGCCTGCTCATGGGTGGGGCCGTCATATACTGGTTCACGGGAGCGAGCACGCAGGCCGTGGTCACCGGCGCCTACCGGGCCGTCGTCTACATCAAGGAGAACATGAAGCTCGACGCCTCGACGGCGTCGGTCGCGGCCTCGAAGGAGGTCGTGCGCATCTGCACGCAGTACGCCCAGAAGGGGATGGTCAACATCTTCGTCGTCGTGTTCTGCTTCGCGCTGTCGCTCGCGTTCTTCAATTCGTACTTCTTCATCGGGTACCTCGTCGGCATCGCGTTCTTCGGCCTGTTCCAGGCGATATTCATGGCCAACGCGGGCGGCGCGTGGGACAACGCGAAGAAGATCGTCGAGGTGGACCTCAAGATGAAGAACACGCCCCTCCACGCCGCGACGGTCGTGGGCGACACGGTCGGCGACCCCTTCAAGGACACCTCCTCGGTGTCGCTGAACCCGGTGATCAAGTTCACGACGCTCTTCGGCCTCCTCGCCGTGGAGATCGCCGTCAACATGAACCCGGCGCTCAAGCTGGGGGTCGGCATCGCGATCTTCGCCGTCGCCCTCGTGTTCGTGTACCGGAGCTTCTACTCGATGCGGATCCCGGTCGACTGAGCCGCGGGCGCGGCCAGCGAGCATTCCACCCGGACGGGCCCGGCGACGACCTTCCCGAAGATCGTCGTCAGCCCGGCCGAGGCGGCGTCGCGACCGCGCGTCGCCGCGACGATCATCCCCGGGGCTATCCCGTCGGTCGGGTCGAACAGGCGCCACTTGCCGCCGAGATACGCCTCGAAGCAGGCGTGGAAGTCCATCGGGACGAGCCCGACGGCGTAGCCGCCGACGTAGCGCGCGGGGATCGACAGCGCCCGGCACAGCGCTATCGCAAGGTGCGTGTAGTCGCGGCAGACGCCCTTGCGCCCCTGCCAGACGTCCCATGCCGACGTCCGGCCGTCGGTCGCCCCCGGGGCGTACTCGACGTTCGCCCCGACCCAGGCGCAGATCGAGCGCACCTGCTCCGCCCGGTCCTCGGCCCTGCCGAAGATCTCCCAGGCGCTGGGCCCGAGGCGGTCGCTCTCGCAGTAGCGGCTGGGAAGCGTGTACGTGAGGACGGTCAGGGGAAGCCGGCCGGGCTGGTCCGCCGGCACCGCGGCCGGCATCTCCGGGCGCTCGACCCCGACGACGGCCGAGTACTTGAGCTCGAAGGGGCCGGTCCCGGCCTCCAGGCGAAGGACGCGCTCGCCCTTCGCCGTCGTGGCGATCTCGGTCGGGACCTGCGGGGAGCAAAGGATCGCCTCCGTGATCAGCTGCTGCTGGGTGTCCGTGTTGACCAGGACGTTGAAGGTGAACGCCGCGTTCTGCGCCATCACCTCATAGCGCAGCGTGCAGCCGACGGAGATATTCATTCGCGAGCAAACTGGATCCGCCCGGCACCGTCCGCAATCCCCGGGTTTTGCGGCCGCCTCCGCCTAGGCGCGGGCAGATGATGCCACAAGTGTCAGTGTTCCACATGGTTGCGCTCCATTCGATCGCCGGCGCGGCCGGCCCCGGCCCTGAGCATTGCTGCTTCTCATGGCGCCCGTGGCGGGTAATCCTTGGCCGATGACCGACGCCCCGGAGGACAGGAGCCGGATGAAATGGGAGATGTTCGCTCTCTCGTTCACGGCGCTCTTCCTGGAGATGATGGTGATCCGCTGGGTGCCCTCCGTTGTGCACCTGGTCGCGTACTACGCCAACCTGATGCTGCTCAGCTCCTTCCTCGGCCTCGGCCTGGGGGCGATGGCCGCCGGAAGGAAGTGGGACCTGCTCGGATGGTTCCCCGCGTTCCTCGCGTGCGACATAGGCATGCTGCTCATGGACCGGAACGCGGCCATCGGTGCCTCGACGAGCGAGCTCCGGTTCTACGCGCTGCCGCCCTCCCTCCTGCAGGCGTTCGTCCTCTTCCGGATCTTCGCCGCGAACGCCCTCGTGTTCGCCCCCCTGGGCCAGCGGATGGGCGCGCTGTTCAACTCGCTGCCGCGCCTCTCCGCCTATGCGTGGGACCTCGCCGGAAGCCTGTCCGGCACGCTCTGCTTCGGCCTCTTCTCCCTCAGGCTCTTCTCCCCCGTGACCGGGATGGCGGGAGTCATGGTCGTGTACCTGCTGGTCGCGCCGCGGCGCCGCTGGCTCCTCGACGTGCCGGTTTTCGCCGCCGTCCTCGCCGCGATCCTCTGGAACAGCGACCCGAACGCCATCTGGTCGCCGTACTATCACATCACGGTCCGGAAGCTCTCCACGCTCGGGGTGACGGAGTCCGCGCCCCCGCCGCATCTCCTGACGATGCGGGACCCGCCCATATACTCCGTGAAGGTCAACCAGTTCGGCTACCATCTGGACGGGTCGCTCGACCCCGCACGCTACACGCGCGGCTCCGGCGCGGCCGCCGCCGTCGACGGGTTCAACCAGCTGTACGGCCTCCCGTACGCCGTGGCCAGGGGGCGCGGCCGGATCCTCGTCGTGGGCGCGGGTGGCGGGTTCGACGTCGAGGCGGCGCTCGCGGCGGGGGCCCGCCATGTCGACGCCGTGGAGATCGACCCGGCCGTCGTCGACATCTCCCGCAGGTTCAGCGCGGGGGCGCCCTACAGCGACCCGAGGGTGTCGGTCCACGTCGACGACGCCCGCTCGTTCCTCGCGAGGGCGGAGCCCGGCTACGACCTCGTGGTCTTCGGCTTCCTCGACTCCCAGGCGCTCTTCAGCACGATGGACAACGTCCGCCTCGACGGGTACGTCTACACGGTCGAGGGCGTCCGCTCGGCCTTCCGGCTCCTGAACGACCGGGGCGCCCTCGTGCTTTCGTTCGCCGTCGCCAGGGACTGGCTGGGGCCGAAGCTCCGCGACCTGATGGCCGCGGCCACGGGCCGCGAGCCGGCCGTCTACCTCGATCCAGCCTCGCCGCGCCTTGTCCTCTGCGTCTCCAGGGAGGCCAGCCCAGAGTGGCCGCGGGCCGTCGGCAGCTTCGTCCGGTCCAGCTACGTCAGGCCGCCGAAGGTCGACCTGCCGACCGACGACTGGCCGTTCCTGTACCTGGTCGGCAGGACGATCCCGTCCGATTACCTGGCCGCCATAGGCGCCCTGCTGGCCTTCTCAGTCGCGGCGGTCGCCTGCCTGAGGCGCCGCTCGTTCGGCTTCGGCGACGCCCACTTCGGCCTCCTCGGCATGGGCTTCCTTCTGCTCGAGACCAAGAGCATCAGCGACTGCACGCTTTTCTTCGGCGCGACGTGGTTCGTCACGATGGTCGTCGTGGCGGGCGTCCTGCTGATGGTGATCGGCGCGAACCTGCTTGCCGAGCGCCTCAGGGGCTTCTCCGCCTGGATGTACGCCCCGCTCTTCGCGGCCCTGGCCCTGCTCCTCGTCGTGCCCCGGGAGCACGTCCTCGAGTTCAGCTTCGCCGGCCGCATCGTTTGGACGCTCCTCGTCGTCCCGCTCCCGGTCTTCTTCGCCGGGATCATCTTCTCCACCACTTTCCGCGGCGCCGCGTTCCCGTCGGCGGCGTTCGGCGCCAACCTGATCGGGGCCATGATGGGGGGATTCTGCGAGTACCTGGGCATGGCGGTGGGCAGCCACCGCCTCTCGATGCTCGTCATCGCCGCCTACCTCGGCAGCATGCTCGCCCTGGCCTCCGCCAGGCGCCTGGGACGCCAGGTCTAGGAGAGCGCGCCTATTTGGCCACCGGCCCGATCGGCAGGACCGTCCGGCCGAAGACCTCGTTGAGGACCAGCGCCAGGCCCGCGTACATCGCGGACAGCCCGCAGACGATCCCCTCGTAGCCGGCGAACCGCTTCAGCCCGGCGCTCTCGAGGTAGTCCCCGGCGGCCAGGAGGAAGAAGAGGACCGTGAGCGTGCCGAATACGACCTGCAGCGCACGGGTGAGCCGGAGCGTGCCGAGGAACATGACCGCGGTGAAGAGGCCCCAGATGCACAGGAAGGCGACGATTGAGGCCCCGCTGGGGGCGGGAACGCTCGGGACGAGCTTGGGCAGCACCACCAGCGTCGCAAACGCGAGCCAGAACATCCCGTACGATGTGAAAGCGGTGGTTCCGAACGTGTTGTTCTTCTTCCACTCCATGGCGCCCGCGATGACCTGGGCCAGGCCGCCGTAGAAGATGCCCATGGCCAGGATCACGCTGTTCAACTCAAAGAACCCTGCATTGTGGAGGTTCAACAACACCGTGGTCATTCCGAATGCGAGCAGGCCCAGGGGGGCCGGGTTGGCGGTCGTGTCTTTTGTGGCAGTGGTTGCGTCGGACATGATGCTTTGGGGTTTTTGGTCCCTTAACGCGTTTTGCTGGACGGGACCCGGCCGCGGGCCCGCGGCCGGGGGGGTATGGGCACCTTGCGGTCCGGGAATTGCGTGGAAGCGCAAAACAACGTCAAGGGCAAACCCGCGGCCCCGGGCCCGCCCGTCCCGCCGGGCGCAGACGCCTCAGGCCGGCTCCAGCACCGGCGCCGACTCGCGCTTGAGCTCGCGCATCATCAGGGAGGATATCGCGTCGGCAGGCCGGCTCCCCTGGAAGAGGATGGCGTTCGTCTCCGCGAGGATCGGGGCGTCGATCCTCCTCTCCGCGCAAAGGCCGGCGAACGACCGGGTGGTCTCGTAGCCCTCGACGACCGTCTTGCGGCCCGCGAGCAGCTCGGCGATCTGGCGCCCCTCGCCTATCTTCTGCCCGAACTCCCGGTTGCGGCTCCACAGCCCGTGGCAGGTGGCCACGAGGTCCCCGAAGCCGCTCAGGCCGTAGAAGGTCTCCCGGCGCGCCCCGAGCGAGGCGCCGACGCGCACCATCTCGGCGACCGCGCGCGTCATGAGCGCCGCCTTCGCGTTGTCCCCGAGCCCCAGGCCGTCGCAGCAGCCCGCCGCGATCGCATAGACGTTCTTGAGGCTGGCGCCGTATTCCACGCCGGGGAGGTCGTCCGTCGTGTAGACGCGCAGCGTCGGCCCGCTGATGGCCGCCTGCACCTCGGGGACGGCGGGCTCGCCCGCCCTCGCGGCGAGCACCATGGCCGCGGGCAGCCCGCGCGCGAACTCGGCCGCGTTGGTCGGGCCCGACAGGGCCCCCACCGTCGCCTCCGGCAGCGCCTCGGAGACAATCTGCGACGGGCGCATGTGGCTGCCAAGCTCGAGCCCCTTGGCGAGGCTTATGACGAGGCGGGGGGCGGCTTCGGCGCCGAGGGCGGCCCTGACGTGCTCGGCCGTCTGGCGCATCGTCTGGGCCGGGCAGGCGAGAAGGATGACGTCCGCCCCAGAGAGGCCGTCCGCCAGCCCCGCGCACACCGCCACGGCGGGCGGCAGCTGGACGCCGGGGAGGTATTCGCGGTTCTCGCGCGCGGAGGCGATCGTCGCGGCCTGCTCCGGGCGCCTGGGCACAAGCGACACGGCGCGCCCGCCCCTCGCGAGGTGCAGCGCGAAAGCCGTGCCCCAGGCGCCGGCCCCGACTACGCAGAACTTCATGGCCCCGTTCTAACCGGACCGGTGAGGGCCTTGCTACCTCAAAAACGCGGGAATCTTCTCGTTGGCGACCATCTGCTCGAACGTCTCGCGCGCCGTGACCTGCTCGAACGCGCTCCCCATCACGAGCACCTCGGCGGGGATGGGGCGGCTGTTGTAGCGGCTCGCCATCACGTGGCCGTACGCGCCGGCGCTCATGAACGCCAGGTACTCGCCCTCGCCGAGCTCCTGGAGCTGCCGGTCCGCGGCGAAGCAGTCCGCGGTCTCGCAGATCGGCCCGACGACGTCGGCAACCAGCGCCCGGCGGGTCGTGTCCCTGCGCAGCGGGACGATCTCGTGGTACGCGTCGTACATGGCCGGCCTGACGAGGTCGTTCATCGCCGCGTCCACGATGAGGAAATTCTTGCCCTGGCCCCGCTTGAGGTACTCGACGCGGGAAAGGAGGACCCCGGCGTTGGCCACCATCGCGCGCCCCGGCTCAAGGAGCACCCTGAGGCCGAGCCCAGCGAGCGTGGGCGCGAGCGCGGCGCCGTACGCCTCGGCGGTAAGCGGCCGCCTGCCCTCCGGCTGCGTCTCCCACCACGAGAACGGCCCGCTCGCCAGGGCGTCCCGGTAGACGACCCCCATCCCCCCGCCGATCGAGATGTACGTGATCCCCAGGCGCTCCTTCAGGTCCGCGGCCAGCGGGGCGAGCTTCTCGAGCGCCTCGACGAAGGGGCGCACCTCGGTGATCTGGGAGCCTATGTGGGTCTGTATCCCCCTGATCGCGATGTTCGGGTACTTGGACGCGGCCTCGTACGCCGCGGCGGCCTGCCTGATCGGTATGCCGAACTTGTTGGCGCTCGTACCGGTCGTTATCTTCGCGTGGGTGTTCGCGTCGACGTCGGGGTTGACCCGCAGGGCGATCGGCGCCTTGGCGCCAAGCTTGCCCGCCACGTGGTTGAGCCGCCCGAGCTCCGGCTCGCTTTCGACGTGGAACGAGAAGATGCCCGCCTCAAGGGCGAGCCGGATCTCGGCCTCCGTCTTGCCGACTCCCGCGAAGACGCTCTCCCCGACGCCGGCGCCCGCCGCGAGCACGCGGCGCATCTCGCCCGAGCTCACGAAGTCGAACGCGGAGCCCAGGTTCGCCAAGTGCCTCACCACGGCCAAGTTGGAATTGGCCTTGAGGGAGTAGCACACCCGCACGTCGAGCCCCTTCATGCTGCCGACGAGCCGGGTGTAGTTGTCGGCGATCGTCGCGGCGCTGTACACGTAGGTCGGCGTGCCGTAAAGCCGGGCCACCTCCGCGAGATCCACGGATTCGCAGTGGAGGTTCTGGCCGGCGTACTGGAAGTGGTGCATGTCTGGCTGGGCCGAGAGTGATAAAAAGCCGTGAAAGGTCGAGTGTAGCGAGATTGACCTTGAAAGAACCACCCCAAAATAAGGATAGTGACGGGCCAGCCCAATGACCACGCTGCTGAAGCGCATCCTGCACCGCCCCGCCATCCGTTTCGGCATGGAGAGCGACTCGCGCGGGAAATTCCGGGATCCCCGTTTCGTGAGCTTCATCGCGGAGAGCAACCGCAAGACGCTCAACACCGATTTTCAGGACGCGGTCCTCAGGGGCCGCAAGCTCCTCAGGTACGCGCTCATCGCCGCGGTCGTCTGCGGCGGCGCGTGGGTCGTCCTCGAGAGCGCCCACGCGCTCTCGATGTTCTGATCAGGCCGCCTCGCGGAGCCCGGCCGACGGGCAGCCGGGCTCGTTGAACGGTATCAGCCGGGGCTTGACGCGGACCGGCTCCACGTTGCGGCCGTAGTCGGCGGCGAGGACCGAGAGCATGCCGGTCACCGAGAGGGCGATGGAGGCCGCTGAGGCGCTGACGGGCAGGAGGACGCAGGCCAGGATGGTGGCCAGGAGGGCGATGGAGGGAAGGATGTCGGCTTTCATTTTCAATGGCTTTTCGTTTCGCCGAGGAAAGACGGCGCCCGCCCAGAAGACGCCCCAGATTTTGATGAGCGGGGATTCCGGGCGGATGGACGGAGGCGGCGCGCTCCCATGAGCTGAAAACAGCGAGGGCCGGCCCGTGGGGCCGGCCCTCTCCCGCGTTCCGCTGCCGCCGGAAACCGCCATTCCCGTCAGGCCGCGGCCCGGCTCTCGGCCGATGCCATCTGCGACAGTTCCATGGGAACGATCGCCGCCGGGACCGCGAGGGGCTTCGCACCCCTGCCGTAGTCCGCGGCGATGACCGAGATCATGCCGGTGACCGAGAGGGCGATGCTGGCGGCGACCGCACTCACGGGGAGGAGGATGAAGGCTGCGATTGCGGCCAGGAAGGCGACGGGGGCAAGGGTGTGGATTTTCATATTCGTTTGATTTCTTTGGTTGCCTGAAAAACACGACTGCCGCCCGGAAGTTACAGGAAAAGGCTCGGCCCCCGGCGGGCCGGGGCCCACTGCGCGCCCGGCACGGGCGCACCCGCTCGGGATGATCGCTGAAAAGCAGATGGCCGGCCCGACGGGCCGGCCATCCCCAGTGCCCCGCTGAACCAAGGCGGCGGGTGCAGCCTGTCCAGTCAGGCCGCGACCCGGTACTCATTCAGCGCCGGGCGCGACAGGTTGACCCGAACGACAGGCGCCGGAGCCACGAGGGGTCCGACCGGCCTGCCGTAGTCCGCGGCGATGACCGAGATCATGCCGGTGACCGAGAGGGCGATGCTGGCGGCGACCGCACCGACTGGGAGAAAGATGAAGGCCGCGATGGCGGCCAGGAACGCGATGATGGGAAGGACGTTGGTCTTCATGTTGTGTTTTCCTCTTGGTTACCCAGAGAACACGCGCGGTCCCCGAAAAGTTGCAGGAAGCGGGGGCGTGCCCCCGCCGTCGGCGATGCGCGCCGCGCGCATGGGGCGCGCCGGGGCAGCCCGGCGATTCCGGAGACGCAGATGGCCGGCCCGGCGGGCCGGCCATCATGAGTGCCGCGCTTTCCATTGGGGCCGGGGCCCTGGCCTCCCGGTCAGGCCGCGGCCCGGCAATCGGCCTGCGCCAGGCGCGGCAATCTGGCCGGATCGGCGGGTGCCGGCACCCTGAAGGGCCCGGCGGTCCTGGCGTAGTCCGCAATGAAGATCGAGAGCATGCCGGTGATCGAGAGGCCGACGCTCGCGGCGACGGCGACCACGGGGAACAGGAGGAAGGCCGCGATTGCGGCCGCGTATGCAATGGAGGGGAGGATCGTGGTGTTCATGTTCGACTGGCTTCCTTTGTCGCCAAGAGAACACGCCGCCCCAGCCGAAGTTACATGAAAAGGGTCAGTCCCCCGCCCCGCCCGCGGCCACCGGCTTGAAGGACGAGCGGAAGACGGCCTTCGCGTAGTCGCGGTTCATGCGGGCGATGAAGTCGTGGGAGATCAGCTTGGGGCACGCGGCGCTGCACTCGTACTGGTTCGTGCAGCCGCCGAAGCCGAGCCCGTCCATCGTCTTCACCATGGCGAGCACGCGCTGGTAGCGCTCCGGCTGGCCCTGGGGGAGGAGCCCCAGGTGGGAGACCTTCGCAGCGACGAAGAGCATCGCGCTCGAGTTCTTGCACGCCGCGACGCAGGCGCCGCACCCGATGCACTGGGCGGCGTCCATCGCGAGGTCGGCCACGTCCTTCGGCACCGGAGCCGAGTTGGCCTCGGGCGCCGACCCGGTCCGCGCCGTGATGAACCCGCCCGCCTGCTGGATCGCGTCGAACGCGCTCCGGTCCGTGACGAGGTCCTTCAGGACCGGGAACGGCCGCGCCCGGAACGGCTCGACCACGATCAGGTCGCCGTCCTTGAAGCTGCGCATGTAGGTCTGGCACGATGCGACGCCGCGGTTCGGCCCGTGCGGCTTGCCGTTGATCGTGAGCGAGCACGTCCCGCAGATCCCCTCGCGGCAGTCGTGCGAGAACGCGATCGGCTCCTCGCCCCTGGCCGCGAGCTCGTCGTTGAGGACGTCGAGCATCTCGAGGAACGACATGTCGGGATTCACGCCGCGCGCGGCGTAGTCGGCGAAGGCCCCCCCCATCCCGGGGCCGGACTGGCGCCAGACGCGCAGGGTGACGTCGAAGGTCCTCGCGGCGCTCATTTGTAGTTGCGCACGCTCATCTTGACCGTCTCGTACGCGAGCGGCTCGGTGTTGCGGACGGGGGCCGCGCCCTCCCCCGCGTATTCCCAGGCGGCCACGTGGGCGAAGTTCTCGTCGTCCCGCTTGCATTCGCCGTCCGGATACTGGTGCTCCTCCCGGAAATGGCAGCCGCAGCTCTCCTCGCGCGCGAGGGCGTCGCGGCACATGAGCTCGCCGAGCTCGAGGAAGTCGGCCACGCGGACGGCCCGCTCGAGGGACTGGTTGATCGAGTCGCCGGTCCCGGGCACGAGGCCGTTGGCCCAGAACTCCTCGCGCAGCGCGGGGATCTCCTGGAGGGCCTTCTCGAGGCCCGCCCTGTTGCGCGCCATCCCGCAATGCTGCCAGAGGATGTGCCCGAGCCTCTTGTGGAAGTGGCTCACGGGCTCCCTTCCCCTCACGGAGAGGAGGCGCCTCGTGAGCGCGGCCACGCCCTCCGCCGCCCTCGTGAACTCCGGCGCGTCCGCCGCGGGCCTCGAGCCCGGCTTCTGCGTGGCGAGGTAGTCGCCGACCGTGTAGGGCAGGATGAAGTACCCGTCGGCGAGCCCCTGCATGAGGGCCGAGGCCCCCAGCCGGTTCGCGCCGTGGTCGGAGAAGTTCGCCTCGCCGAGGACGAAGAGCCCCGGCAGGTTGGACATGAGGTTGTAGTCCACCCAGAGGCCGCCCATGGCGTAGTGGACCGCCGGGTATATCCTCATCGGCACCTTGTAGGCGTTCTCGTCGGTGATCTCGTGGTAGATGTCGAAGAGGTTGCCGTAGCGCTCGCGGACGCCGGCCTCGCCGAGGCGGCCGATCGCGTCGGAGAAGTCGAGGTAGACGCCGAGCCCGCTCTCGCCCACCCCGCGCCCCTCGTCGCAGACGCGCTTGGCCGCCCGCGAGGCCACGTCCCTCGGGCATAGGTTGCCGTAGCTCGGGTAGATCCGCTCCAGGTAGTAGTCGCGCTCCGCCTCGGGGATCGAAGCCGCGGGCCTGAGCCGGTCCTCCTTGTTCCTCGGCACCCAGATGCGCCCGTCGTTGCGCAGCGACTCCGACATGAGCGTGAGCTTCGACTGGTAGTCCCCCGTCACCGGGATGCACGTCGGGTGGATCTGGGTGAAGCACGGGTTGGCGAAGCACGCGCCCCTCCTGTAGGCGCGCCAGATCGCCGTCGCGTTCGAGCCGCGCGCGTAGGTCGAGAGGTTGAAGACGTTCCCGTAGCCCCCCGTCGCGAGGACGACGGCGTCGGCCGCGTGCCGCGAGACCTCGCCCGTCACCAGGTTGCGCACGACGATGCCCTTGGCGTGGCCCCCGACGACCACCAGGTCGAGCATCTCCGAGTGGGTGTGGAGCTTGACCGCGCCGCAGGCGACCGCCCTCGACAGCGCCGAGTACGCGCCGAGGAGGAGCTGCTGGCCCGTCTGGCCCCTCGCGTAGAAGGTGCGCGAGACCTGCGCGCCGCCGAACGACCGGTTGGCGAGGAGCCCGCCGTACTCGCGGGCGAAGGGGACCCCCTGGGCGACGCACTGGTCGATGATCTGGGCGGACACCTCCGCCAGGCGGTACACGTTGGCCTCGCGGGAGCGGTAGTCGCCGCCCTTGACCGTGTCGTAGAAGAGCCGGTACACGCTGTCGCCGTCGTTCTGGTAGTTCTTGGCCGCGTTTATCCCGCCCTGGGCCGCGATAGAGTGCGCTCGCCTGGGGCTGTCGTGGAACACGAAGCAGCTCACCGCGAAGCCGAGCTCGGAGAGCGAGGCCGAGGCTGAGGCCCCCGCCAGGCCCGCCCCGACGACAATGACCTCGTACTTGCGCTTGTTGGACGGGTTGACGAGGCGGATCTCCGCCTTGTGCCTGCGCCACTTGTCCGCGAGGGGGCCGGACGGTATCCTGGAATCGAGCTGTGCCATGGCGCTGGGGGGCGGGTCCTTCAGTGCAGATAGCCCAGGATCGCGGCGCCGGGGATCGACAGGTTGCCCAGGAAGTACGCCGCGCAGAACAGCGCCACGACCGTCCTGAGCCCCCGATCCCACCTGCTGCTTCGCAAGCCGAACGTCTGGAAGAGGCTGTCGGCGCCATGCAGCAGGTGCAGCGAAAGCAGCCCCACGGCCGCCATGTAGAACAGCGCGACGAACCGCCTCTTGAACCCGAGGATCACCATGCTGCGGACGTCGAGGACGTCGGTCCCCGCCTTGACCACGGTGAAGCCCAGCACGTGGTAGTCGGCCACCATCGTGTAGGGCGGGAGGTTCTCCTTGAACGTCGACTGCTGCGCGGCGCCGACCGTGAACTGGGCGATGTGGTAGAGGATGAACGCGAGGACGACGTAGCCCGTCCAGCGCATGTGGCGGGAGGAGATGGTCGCCTGTATCCACGTCTTGACCGCGTAGGGCTCGTCGCCGCGGGCCCGGCGGTCCTCGATCGCGAGGACCGTGCCCGCCCAGACGTGGACGGCGGCGCACGCGATCAGGAGGATCCGCACCGCCCAGAGCGCGGGCCCGAGCGACTGCAGGAAGTGCGCGTACCCGTTGATCCGGTCGGGGTCCCCGAAGAGCTGGAGGTTGCCGACCAGGTGCCCGGTGACGAAGGCGATGAGGACCAGGCCGGTCGCGGCCATGAGCAGTTTCCTGCCGATCGTGCTTCCGAACAGGTTGCGGAGGAGTTCCATCGCGGGATAGCCGGCCTAGATTCCTACCGCAGCCGCCCGCCGAGTAAAGACCCGGGATGCGGAAAATTCGCGGGGAAGGGGCGCCCCGGGAACGGGAAGGCGCTCACGCCTGCGCCAGCGGCCTGAGGAGGGCGAACTTCCCGCTCGCCGCCGGGGCGATCGACTTGCGCCGGAACGCGTTGACCCTCACCCCCTCGCCGAGGAAGGCCGAGAGGGCCGAGTCGACGCTGCCGTGGTGGGCGGGCCTGTCCGAGACATAATGGAAGTCCCAGCGGCTTGGGGCCGTCTGGGCCAGGCAGTAGTGCCAGCATGCGAAGTCCGCAGGCAGCGCCGCGTCCACGTCGGCGGCCGAAACGAGCGTCCCGTCGGGCCTGATGTGCAGGTCCCGCTCCCGGCCCAGGATCCGGAATCCCCCGTTCATCGAGCGGACGATGTCGCCCGTGTGGTAGCGCAGGAGCGGCATGGCCTCCCTGCCCCGGGTCGTCACGTAGATCTGGTGGACGTCCCCCAGCCCTGGGCGCCACGGCGCAAGCTCGATGAACGCGTTGTCGTCGATGACCCTCGAGTCGTCGCGGAACGCCTCGCCGACGAAGAGATAGCCGGCCTCCGTCGAGCCGTACAGGTCGACCTGGGGGGCGGGGAACGCCTCGGCGATGCGCCGGCCGTGCTGGCGGCTCGCCTTGCCGTAGGTCAGGATGACGGCGCGGATGCTCGGCACCCTGACGCCGCGCCGCAGGGCCGCGCGCGCCAGCAGCGACAGGTAGACGGGCTCGCCCTCGAGGATATCCGGCCCGGTCGCCTGGAGCTCGACGACGATCCGGTCCCATTCCGCCTCGGAGAACGCGAAGGGGTCGCTCGAGAGGTTGAGGTACACCGTCCCGTCGAAGTAGCGGTGCGGGAACGGGTGGTCCTCGTAGGGGCAGAGGTTGCTCGAGCAGCCCACCGGCGCCAGGACGCACTTGCGGTGCGCCCGGTCCGCGAACTCGCGCAGGATCGCGGACGCGCGGTACGCCCGGCGCGTCTGCGCCGCCCACCAGCCGTCCTCCATGATGATCGTCATCGGGGCCGCGGTCGTGCCCGACGTGTTCTCGTACTCGAAGCGGTGGTCCGCGAGGCCGCGCTCGACCTCGCGATAATCGGAGAAGAAGGACTGGTGGCCGGTCTCGACGATCTCCCGCTTGGAGAGCGCCGGGATGTCGCGGTAGCAGGACCACCTCAGCGCCTCCTTGTGGAGGGGGAACCGCCGGCCGTAGATCGGGCTCCGCGAGTAGATCCTCCGGATCTCCTCCTCGAGCGGCGCCGGCAGGAGGCCCTCGTGCGCGGCCGCGCCCAGCGCCGACAGGCTGTTGGCGAAGATGGAGGCGTTCATGGCCTTGCGCGGATCGTTCTCAAGGGGTGAGGTGTAAGGTGCCCGCCCGAAGGCCTAAGTCAAACGCGCCGGACTCCCTCGTAGAGCATGAGGGCGGCGATCGTCAGGCTGTGGGTGATCGCGCCCGAGCGCGCCCACGCGAGCGCGTCCGCGACAGGCGCCACGAGCACCTCGATCTCCTCGTCGTCGTCCCACCTGACGGGGCCCACGGGCACCGCGCCCTCGACGAGGACGATGTGGCAGCGGTTGTCCATGATCGCCGGGTTGGGATGCACGCTGCCGAGCAGCCTGGCGGGCCCGCCGTAGCCGGTCTCCTCCGACAACTCGCGCACGGCCGCGGCGATGGGATCCTCCCCCTGCTCCATGACGCCGCCGGGGACCTCGAGCGAGAGGGCGCCCGTGCCGAAGCGGAACTGTCTCACCAGGACAAGGCCGCCCGCGGGGGTGGCCGCGACGATGTTCACCCAGTCCGGCGCATGGGCGACGATGTAGTCGCGCTCGTCGCCCCTTTGCGGGTGGCGGTAGCGAAGGCTCCTGAGCTCAAGCACGCGGGTCGAGGCGAGCACCCGCTCGGCGCCGCGCAGCCACCGGGACGGCTCCCCGGGAATCACTTCTTCTCGGGCAGCTTCAGCTTCTCGCCAACCTTGAGGTGGGTCCAGGAAACGCCCGCGTTGACCGACTCGAGGTCGGCAAGCGAACAGGCGTTGGCCCGGGCGATCTTCATGCCCGTGTCGCCCGGCTTGACGATGTACTCGCCGGGGCCTGCGACGGCGGGCTCCCCCTTGGGTCCCTTTGCGGCCGCCTTAGCCGTGTGGGCCTCCTCCATGTGCTTGATCTGCTCATGGATGCCCGCGAGGTCGTTGGCAATCTGCGTCACGGCGCTCTGCGTCTGGGTCGCCAGTGACGAAATGTCCCTCGCGGCCTTGTCGCTCGCCGCCTGGGCCGAGGAGACCTGGGTCGCGAGATCGTCGATCCTCGCGACCTTGTCCGCCTGCGCCGCAAGCGTCCGGTTAACCTTGGAAAGGCTGATGGCAGCGTAACCTCCGATGATGAGAGCCACGGCGCCGACGATGACGCCACCCATTGGGAGCATGCTGTTGTTTTCGCGTGAAATAGTATCCATGAATAGGTAAGGTAAGGAACGAGATCTGAGACTTAATATCCATGGTACGCAAGCACATTGCGCACTTTGGACATCTCGCCTTGACACCCCCCGGAAACGGCCCTGCCCTCAGCCTTCCGGGGTGTAGCTTAGCCTGGTAGAGCGCCTGGTTTGGGACCAGGAGGTCGAGAGTTCAAATCTCTCCGCCCCGACCAATTTGGAGCCGCAGGCCCGTGTGACGATCAGGCGAAGACGCGGCCCCCGTTCCCCGGCCGGCCCCTGTCTTTCTTGCATCTGCCGGAGAACGCGGCCTTTAATTTTCCCGGCATCCGCCTTCGAGTGTCCCCACGCCAGTTCCCATCACCCAAGATCCATGATCGAATTCCGCAAAAAGATCCTGTTTGTCGGCTACGGCGCCGTAGCCGAGTGCACCCTGCCCATCCTGTTCCAGCTGGTCGACGTCCCGCCGGGCAACGTCACCGTGATCGACTTCGAGAGCAAGGAGGACAAGCTCAGGGAGTGGACCGCCAAGGGCGTGCGCTTCCTCAGGGAGCGCGTGACCCAGGAGAACCTCTCGTCGCTCCTCGGAAGGCACCTTTCGGCCGGGGACATCCTGATCGACCTCGCGTGGAACATCGACGCCTGCGTCATACTGCAGTGGTGCCACGACAACGGTATCCTTTACATTAATACGTCCGTGGAGGTATGGGACCCGTACGCAGGCGGCAGGAAGCACCCCACCGAGCGCACGCTCTACTGGCGCCACATGAACCTTCGCCGCATGCGCTCGGGCTGGGACAGGAAGGGCGCGACCGCGGTCGTCGAGCACGGGGCCAACCCCGGCCTGATCTCGCACTTCACGAGGCAGGGCCTGATCGACATAGCGAACGCGATGATCGGCGAGCGCAGGGCCAAGGGCAGGAAGGCCGAGGCGCTGCAGGGCTTCATAGCCGGGCGCCAGTTCAACCACCTAGCGAGGGAGCTCGGCGTCAAGGTGATCCACTGCAGCGAGCGCGACACGCAGATCACCGACGTGCCCAAGCAGATCGACGAGTTCGTCAACACGTGGAGCATCGAGGGATTCAGGGAGGAGGGCACGACCACGGCCGAGATGGGCTGGGGCACGCATGAGAAGGCGCTGCCGGCCCACGCCTACCGGCACAAGGCCGGCCCGAGGAACCAGATCTGCCTGGCCCGGATGGGCATCAACACGTGGGTGCGCTCGTGGGTCCCCGACTACACCATCCTGGGGATGGTCGTGCGCCACGGCGAGGCCTTCACCATCTCGGACTCGCTGACCGTGTGGGAGGGCAAGAAGGCCGCCTACCGGCCAACGGTCCACTACGCCTACTGCCCGTGCGACGAGGCGATCGTCTCGCTGAACGAGCTCAGGGGGCGCAGCTACGAGCTCCAGCCGAGCCTGCGCATAATGAACGACGAGATCACCAAGGGCGCGGACATCCTCGGCGCCCTCATCATGGGCCACGCCTACAAGTCCTGGTGGATCGGCTCCGACCTCTCGATCGAGGAGTCCCGCCGCCTGGTTCCGCACCAGAACGCGACGACCATGCAGGTCGCCATCTCGGTGGTGGCCGCGACGATGTGGATGATCGCGAACCCCGAGGAGGGCGTGAGGGTGCCCGACGACCTGCCCCACGAGTACATCCTCGCGGTCTCGAGGCCGTACCTCGGCAGGTGGATCTCCAAGCGCTCGGACTGGACGCCGCTGCGCGACTACAGGAACCCCTTCAGCGGCTGCAACAGGCCGGACTTCGACCCGAGGGACCCATGGCAGTTCAAGAACTTCCTGGTGAAGGACGGGGACTGAGGCCGGGCCGGGCCGCGCCCTCGGACCTCTTGCATCCAGCCGTTTTTTGCCGAATCTGAGCCGCACCGATGATCACCAAGGCCCACCTGCGCAGGCTAGGCCGCGAACACGGGACGCCGCTGTTCGTCGTCGACCACGACGCGCTGCGCAGGAACTACCGCGAGTTCAAGAGGCACCTTCCCCGCGTGCAGGCGTACTTCGCCGTCAAGGCAAACCCGCTCCCCGAGATCGTGCGCACCCTCTACCTCGAGGGGGCGAGCTTCGACGTGGCGTCGATGCCCGAGTTCAAGATCGTCTACGACAACGTGAAGGACATGCCGCCCAGGCAGCGGCAGGACTGGATCTGGGACAAGATCATCTACGCGAACCCCAACAAGCCCGAGGAGACCCTGGAGGAGCTGAACGGGTACAAGCCGCTCGTCACCTTCGACAACGCCGAGGAGCTGCAGAAGATCAGGGAGCACGCGCCGCAGGCGGGAGTGGTGCTGCGCCTGAAGGTCCCGAACACGGGGGCGATGGTCGAGCTCTCCTCGAAGTTCGGAGCCGCGCCCGGCGAGGCGGTCGACTTGATCCTGCTCGCCGAGAGGCTCGGCCTCACATGCGAGGGCCTGAGCTTCCACGTGGGCAGCCAGACGACGAACTTCGAGAACTATGTCCAGGCGCTGGCGCTGTGCGCCAACCTCTTCAAGGAGGCCAGCGAGCGCGGGTACCGCAAGATGAACCTGCTCGACATCGGCGGCGGCTTCCCCGCCCACTACGACGAGTCGGTTAAGCCCTTCCGCGAGCTGGCCGGGACCATAAGGCGCGAGCTCGAGCGGCTCTTCCCGAGCAACATCCAGATCCTTGCGGAGCCCGGCCGGTTCCTCGTGGCCACGGCCTGCAAGTCGGTGTCCAAGGTGATCGGAAAGGCCGTGCGCGAGGGCAAGCCGAGCTACTACATCGACGACGGCGTCTACCACACGTACTCGGGCGTCATCTTCGACCACTGCAAGTACCCGATCAGGTCCTTCAGGAAGGGGCCCACGAGGATCAGCGCGGTGTACGGCCCGACCTGCGACGCCCTCGACGTCATCTCGATGGCCGAGAACCTGCCCGAGCTCGAGCGCGACGACCTGGTCTACAGCGAGAACATCGGCGCCTACAGCCACGCGTCGTCGACCCACTTCAACGGGTTTCCCCCGGCGAAGGTCGTGCACGTGAACGCCTGATTGCATGAGAACCCGCGCCCCTTTCCTAGCGGTGGCGGCCCTGGCCGCCCTGGCATGGCCCGCGATCGACGCCGCGGCCCAGGACTCCCGCAAGAACCAGGAGATCGTCTTTGAGGAGATCCCGGCGCGCTCGGTGGACGACCCGCCGTTCGACGTCGCCGCGCGGGCGACCTCCGGCCTCCCGCTGAAGCTGGAGGTCGTCGCGGGGCCCGCCGTCCTCGAGGGGGCGAAGCTCAGGCTCACGGGCGCGCCCGGCCTGGTCATCATCAGGGCCTCCCAGGCCGGCGACGGCGCGTACCTGCCGGCGCGCGACGCCGAGCGCGCGTTCACGGTCCGGCCGAGGCCCGTCGCCCCGGCGATCCAGTCCGGCCCCCTGGGACGGAACGCCGTCATCGGCGACTCGGTGGCACTCTCCGTCCGGGCCTCCGGCGAGCCGCCGCCGGACATCCAGTGGCGCAAGGACGGCGCGCCCGTCACGGGGGCGAAGGGCCCCACGTTCACGATCGCGGCGGCGGAGCTCACGGACTCCGGCGCCTACGACGCGGTCGCCTCAAATGCCCTGGGGAGCGCGACCAGCGCGACCGCCCGCGTGTTCGTCGGCAAGCGCCACCAGTCCATCACCTTCCAGGCCTCGAGCTCCGCCGTCGCCGCGGGCCAGCAGGTCGCCCTGAGCGCCAGCGCGACGTCCGGGCTGCCCGTGCGCCTTGAGATCGTGTCCGGCGCGGCGACCCTGAACGGCGAGACGCTGACGTCCCAGGGGGGCCTGGTGACCGTGCAGGCGGCGCAGATGGGAGACTCCATCTACGAGGCCGCCATGCCCGTCAGCCAGACGATCATGTTCGGCACCGGCGTGGGCCAGCGCTCGCCCTAGGCGCACCCGGGCGGATCCCCGGGCCGACTCAGCGCTTCTGCGGCTGCGCGATCACCGGGGCGCCCGGCGGGGGGGCCGCCGGCTCCGGCAGCTCGGCGCGCAGCGCGAACGCCCGCTCGGCGAACGCGCTCGTCGCGTCGAGCTGCATCAGCTGCTCCGCAAGCTTCTGGACCTCCTCCGTCCGCCCCGCGGCGAAGGCGATCTCGGCCAGGTGATATCCCGCCTCGCAGCGCACGGAGCTGAGCTGGCTTGGGTCGTTCAGGAGCCGGCGCAGGCCGGCCTCCGCGTCGGCCCCCCGGCCCGACTGCGCCTGCGCGATCGCCAGGCCCAGCCTGGCGCGCGACTGGAACGGGCCCGCCGGCAGCTCGGCAATGCACCTCTCATAGCCCGAGACCGCGTCCGCAAAATGGCCCTGGCCATAGGCGTTGTCGGCAACCTTCAGGTCCGCAACCCCGGCGAGGGGGTGTCCGGGATGGCTGGACGCAAACCCCCTGAACGCCTCGGCCGACGTGCACTCGGAAAACTCCCGCTGGATTCCAACCTCCTTCTGCGCAACAAGATAATCCCATCCGCCCTTTGCCAGGATCCCGGCCACGACGATCGCGCACATGGTGTAGACCGTGTTCCCATAGCGCTCCCAGGCCTGGCGGAACCTCTCTTCATGGGGCACCGGGATCGGGGCGGCGGCCGATGGGTCTGACGGGGTCGGGGGCGTGGGCATAGGCGGTGTGAGCTTCCTGCGTGAACCGATGACAAAAGAGAAACCCCGGGCTCCTGTAAACCCGGAAACGGGACCCTCAGGACACGCTGACGTTGCCCCGGTACTTCTGGATGGGGCGGACGCCGACGGGATTGGTCCGCAGCGAGCGGATCGCGTCGACCGCCGCGCGCGCCGCCCCGATCGTCGTCATGATGCAGATGTTGTGGCTGTACACTGCGGCCCGGATCAGGTTCTCGTCGCGCCTCGGGATCATGCCGCTCGGGGTGTTGATCACCATCTGGATCTGGCCGTTCTTGATCATGTCGACGGCGTTTGGGCGGCCCTCGGCAATCTTCGGCACTCGCTTCACTGATATCCCGTTGTCGGTGAGCGTCTTCGCCGTGCCGCTTGTCGAGAGGATCGTGAAGCCCATGCCGGCCAGGGCGCGCGCGAGCTCCACGGCGCGCGGCTTGTCCGCGTCCTTGACGCTCAGGAACACGTTGCCCCCGGCCGGGAGCCCCGGCCTCGCGGCGGCCTGCGCCTTGGCGAACGCGATCCCGAGGTCCGCGTCCAGCCCCATCACCTCGCCGGTCGAGCGCATCTCCGGCCCGAGCGTGATCGTCGCCCCGGGGAACCGGACGAACGGGAAGACAGCCTCCTTGACGCACCAGTGCCTCGGGGTCGTCTCGCGGGTGAATCCGAGCTCCGAGAGCTTCATCCCGGCCATCACCTTCGCGGCGTGCTTGGCGATCGGCACGCCGATCGCCTTGGCGACGAAGGGCACCGTGCGCGAGGCGCGGGGGTTGACCTCGAGGACGTACAGCTGCCCGTCCTTGATAGCGAACTGGACGTTCATGAGCCCCACGACCCGCAGCTCCCTCGCGAGCGCGTGCGTCGCCGAGCGGACCTGGGCGAGCATCCTCTTCCCGAGCGTGTGGGGGGGCATCACCATGGCCGCGTCGCCGGAATGGACGCCGGCGAACTCGATGTGCTCGAGCATCCCGCCGATGACGCTTGTCTCGCCGTCGCAGAGGCAGTCGACGTCGAGCTCGATCGCGTCCTCGAGGAACTTGTCGATGAGGACCGGCTTGCCCGGCATGACCTCGAACACCTGCCTGACGACGGCCTTCAGCTCCTCCTCGCTGTAGAGGATGAACATCCCGCGACCCCCGAGGACGAAGGACGGCCGCAGCAGCACCGGGTAGCCGATTTCCTGGGCAAAGGCGGCCGCCTCGCCCTCGCCGAGCGCGGTGCGGTTGTGGGGCTGGCGCAGCCCCAGCCTGTCGAGCACAGCGGAGAAGAGCTTCCGGTCCTCGGCGATCTCGATCGACTCGGGCGACGTGCCGATGATGTTCACGCCGTTCGCCTTCAGCGCGACGGCCAGGTTGAGCGGGGTCTGCCCTCCGAACTGCACGATCGCGCCCTCGCAGCCCTCCTGCCGGTACACCTCCAGGACGTCCTCCAGCGTCAGCGGCTCGAAGTAGAGGCGGTCGCTCGTGTCGTAGTCGGTCGACACGGTCTCCGGGTTCGAGTTGACCATCACCGTCTCGAAGCCGATCTCGCGCAGCGCGAAGCTCGCGTGGACGCAGCAGTAGTCGAACTCGATCCCCTGGCCGATCCGGTTCGGCCCGCCTCCGAGGATCATGATCTTGCGCTTCGCGGAGGGCATGACCTCGTTCTCCTCCCCGTAGCTGGAATAGTAGTACGGCGTGAACGCCTCGAATTCCGCCGCGCAGGTGTCCACGAGCCGGAAGGTCGTCCTGATGCCGCGCCCCTCGCGCTCCGCGCGCACGGACGCGAGGTCGCTCTTCAGGAGGTGCGCGAGCTGCGCGTCGGAGAACCCGAACTGCTTGGCCCTGCGCAGGAGCCCGGTGTCTATCGCGCCCAGCGTCTTGCCCGCGAGGCGCCCCTCCATCTCGCAGAGCTCGCGCAGGTGGTGCAGGAACCACGGGTCTATCTTCGTCAGCTCGAAGATCTGCTCCACGCTGTAGCCGGCCCTGAGGGCGTACCGCACGTAGAAGATGCGCTCGGCGTTCGGCGTGCCGAGCCTGGTCTTGATCGTGGCGTCGTCGGGCTGCTCGTCGCCGCCGTACTTGCCCCCCCCGCCGAAGCCGAGCGCCCCGATCTCGAGGGAGCGGATCGCCTTCTGGAATGACTCTTTGAACGTGCGGCCGATCGCCATCACCTCCCCGACCGACTTCATCGACGAGGTGAGCGTCGGGTCCGCGTTCGGGAACTTCTCGAAGGTGAAGCGCGGGATCTTCGTCACGACGTAGTCGATCGTCGGCTCGAAGCTCGCCGGCGTCAGGCGGGTGATGTCGTTGCGCAGCTCGTCGAGCGAGTACCCCACGGCGAGCTTGGCGGCGATCTTCGCGATCGGGAAGCCCGTCGCCTTCGACGCGAGGGCGGAGGAGCGGGACACGCGCGGGTTCATCTCGATCACGACCATCCTGCCCGTCCGGGGCTCGACCGAGAACTGGATGTTCGACCCGCCGGTCTCGACGCCGATCTCCCTGATGACCGCGAACGAGGCGTCGCGCATCACCTGGAACTCCTTGTCCGTAAGGGTCATCGCGGGCGCGACCGTGATCGAGTCGCCCGTGTGGACCCCCATGGGGTCGAAGTTCTCGATCGAGCATATCACGACGCACTGGTCCTTGTGGTCGCGCATCACCTCCATCTCGAACTCCTTCCAGCCGAGGAGGGCCTCCTCGACCAGCACCTCGTGCACCGGGGAGACGTCGAGCCCCGCGGCGACGATCCGCTCGAACTCCTCGCGGTTGTAGGCGATGCCGCCGCCCTGGCCTCCCAGCGTGAAGCTCGGGCGGATGATCAGCGGGAAGGTCCCGATCTCCTCCGCGGCCGCGCGCGCCTGGTCGGGCGTCCGGACGGTCCTCGACCTCGGGATGTCCAGGCCGATCCTGACCATCGACTGCTTGAAGAGCTCGCGGTCCTCGCCCTTGGCGATCGCCTCCGGCTTGGCCCCGATCATCTCCACCCCGTACTTGGCTAGGACGCCGAGCTTGTGCAGCTCCATCGAGAGGTTGAGCGCGGTCTGGCCCCCGAGGGTCGGCAGGAGCGCCGAGGGCCTCTCGGCCGCGATGACCTTCTCGAGTATGTCCGCGGTCAGCGGCTCGATGTAGGTGACGTCCGCGAACTCGGGGTCCGTCATGATCGTCGCCGGGTTGGAGTTCACGAGGACCACGCGGAAGCCCTCCTCCTTGAGGGCCTTGCAGGCCTGCGTCCCCGAATAGTCGAACTCGCAAGCCTGCCCGATCACGATGGGGCCTGCGCCGATGATAAGGATGGACTCTAGGTCGGTGCGTTTGGGCATTATCGGGGCGCGTGAACCCCTCCGACCGTTGCGGCCGCCCAAATCCGCCGCAAGGGAAATTGGTCTAGCCCAGCTTCGAAACGTCGACCCCGAGCACCTCCGCCGCGGCCGCCTTGTCGCCGCGGCAGACGTGGACGACCCGGTCGATGTACTGCTTCTCCTGGCCCTCGAGGAAATTGGCCAGCGTAGGCCAGTCCTTCAGGTCGCGCAGCCTCAGGGGCAGCTGCTGGGAGGTGATGACCCGCGTCTCGGTCGTCGAGGCGAGCTTCGAGACCACCTGGGACAGCTCGGCCAGGTTGCCCGGCCAGTGGTAGGCCGTCAGGACCGACATCGCGTCGCCGGTGAACTCGATGAGGTTGGGGTCGACGCTCGGGTTCGTCGCCTGCATCGCGAAGTGTTTCACGAGCAGCGGGATGTCATCCTTGCGGTCGCGCAGGGCCGGCATCTGGAGCGGAAGCGAGGCCACCCGGTAGAACAGCTCCTCGTTGAAGCGCCCCTCGTCGACCATCTTCTCGAGGTCCTCGGTCGTCGTGCAGACGAGGCGGAACGCGTGCGCCGTGTTCCTGAGGACGCTCACGAGCTCCTTCTGCACGGGAAGCGCGAGGCACTGGAGGTGCCGCAGGTACAGCGTGCCGCCCTTCGCGTCGCGGATCCAGGGCCCGCCCTCGCCGTTCTTGCCCAGCAGGCCGTCGCGGAAGTTCTGCTCCGAGCTGAGCGAGCAGTCTATGCGCACGAACTGCTGCTGGACGGCCCCGGTCACCCCGTGGAGGATGTCCGCGACCAGGGCCTTCCCGGTCCCGTTCTCGCCCACCAGGAGCACGGGGGTGCGCACCGCCGCCAGCTTCTTCACCTTCTGGATCAGCTTCTTCACCGTGGCGCTCTTGCCGATGAGCCGGCCCTCGACGTCGTCGGGACGCAGGCCAGCGCCGGTGCTGATCAGGGCCCGCTGGGCCTGGATCTCGCGGAACTCGAGCCCGCGCCGGAGGGTCCCGATCAGCTCGTCGACGCGGAACGGCTTCTGGAGGTAGTCGAACGCGCCGTACTTCAGCGCCTGGACGGCGCTCTCCGTGCTGGCGTACGCCGTCATGATGATCGTGACGGAGTTCGGGTCGTACAGCTTGAGCTGCTTGAGGAGCGTGATCCCGTCCATCGGCTTCATGTCGATGTCGGCGAGGACCATGTCGAACTTCTCGCCCTTGTAGCGCGCCAGCGCCTTCTCCCCGTCCGTGGCGAACGCCGTCGAGAAGCCCGTCGGCTGGATGACCGCCTCCAGCATCTCGTGGATCGAGATCAAGTCGTCGACGATGAGGACGGAGGGCATGGTTAAGTTGGGGAAGGTGGAGCCTCCCGACAGAGCCCGGGCAAGTCAATAACGCCCTCTGCCGGACGGGCGGGCGGACCGCCTGCTGGGCGTCAGCCCATGCCGCCCGCCACGGCGCCCAGTTGGAAGATCGGCAGGAACATCGCCATGACGATGCTTCCGACGATGACGCCGAGGATGACGATGAGCAGGGGCTCAATGAGCGAAGTGAGCGCACTCACGGTCGCGTCGCACTCGACGTCGTAGAAGTCCGCGATCTTGTTCATCATCCCGTCGACGTTGCCGGTCGCCTCGCCGGCCTTGACCATGTGCTTCATCATCGGCGGGAAGAACTCGTTCGACGCCAGGATCTCCGACACCTGGCCGCCCTGGCTGACGTGCTTGGCTATCTCCTGGCACGCGTCCTCGATCTGCACCTTGTTGCTCGCCGTGGCCACGATCTCGAGCGTCCTAAGGATGGGCACGCCCGAGCGGATGAGCGTCGCGTAGGTCCGGCTGAAGCGCGAGAGCGCGATCTTGTGGACCAGGTTGCCGAATATCGGGGCCTTGACGAGGAAATGGTCCTTTGCGCGCCGGCCCCTGGGCGTGTTGATGAGCCTCCTGAAGAGCCACCATGCCGCGAAGCAGCCCGCGGCTATGAGGATGAAGTAGTGGCCCATGAAATGGCTGACGTCGATGAGGAGCTGCGTCGGCATCGGCAGCTTGGCGCCGAAGTCCGCGAACATCGCCGCGAACACCGGGATGACGAAGATCAGCAGCACGTTGACCAGGACGACGGCCAGGGAGATGACGCCGATCGGGTAGGCCATGGCCGACTTGACCTTCTTGGTCAGCTTGACGGTCGCCTCGAAGTAGCCCGCGACCTTGCCCAGGATCTCGGCGAGCCCGCCGCTCGCCTCGCCTGCCTCGACCATCGAGATGAAGAGCGAGTTGAACGACCTGGGGAACTTCTTCACGGACGACGAGAAGGAATTGCCCTGCGAGATGTCGAGGCGGACGTCGCGGATGACGATCCGGAACACGGGGTCCTCGGTCTGGTCCTGCAGGGCCTCGAGGCACTGCACGAGGGGGAGGCCCGCGGTGAGGAGCGAGGCCAGCTGCTGGGTGAACATGGTCAGCTCGCCCAGGGGCAGCTTGTAGCGCTTTGCCTTTTTCTCGAGGCTCTTCTGCTTGGCGAGCTCCTGCGCAGCGCGAACGCCCTGGGAGCCCTTCTTGACGCCGTCTTGACGAAGGGCCCCTGCGGCTGCCGATGCGGAGGAGAATATTGCCATGGCAGGGTTAGAACACACCCATCTCAAACCCGCAACCCCATTTGCGCCCCTACTTGTGTGAATAAACCTTAAAGCAAGGCCTTCGTGCAGGCCCAGTTATCGGGCCGCCCGACGACCCGGGGCGGCGCGGGAGACCCGGGCCGGGCGGGGGTCCGGAGGCCCGTCATCCGGCAGTCCGGCCGGCTCCGGCGAGAGTCCGCGGCCGGCGCGGCCCGGGTTGCGCCCGGCCGGTTCCGGCGCCACCATCCCCTCATCATGCGCCGCCCACTTGCATTGATTCTGGCCGCCGCGCCCTGGCTTGCGCCCCGGGCCCCCGCCGCCGACACGCCCGGCCCGGCACCCCAGGTGCTCTTCGACGACTTCTCCTACTCGAGCGTGGCCGGGCTAGAGGCCCACGGCTGGACCGCCCGGGCGACGCCCGGCTGGCCGGGCATCGCGGGCGCCACCTGGAGAAAGGCGGGCGTCGCCTTCCCGGCCGACCCGGACATGCCGGGCAACCGGATCCTCCGGATGACCTCGTCGACGGACGGGACGCCGGCCGGCACGTCCGAGACGCAGATCTGCCAGCAGCGCAAGTTCAGGGAGGGGACGTACGCGGCGCGTGTGCACTTCGCCGACGGCCCGGCCTCGGGGCCGGCCGGGGACCTCGTGGTCCAGAGCTGCTACGCCTTCTCCACGGTGGACGTGCCCAAGAACCCAAACTACAGCGAATGCGACTTCGAGTACCTGCCCGAGGGGGGCTGGGGCCAGAAGGGGCCGGCGCTGTTCGTGACAAGCTGGGGGAGCGACCAGCCCCTGCCCGACGGCAGGCAGGACAACACCCACGACGTCGTCCCGGGCCCGGAGGGCGGCTGGCACGTCCTCGTGCTGCAGGTCGCCGGCGGCCGTGTTCGCTATTTCCTCGATGGAAGGCTGATCGGCGACCACGGGGGCCGGTACTATCCCCGGGAGACAATGTGCTTCAACTTCAACCTGTGGTTCCACCCGGAGGCGGTGGCGCCCTCGAGGCAGCCCCGGAGCTACGAGGAGGACATCGACTGGGTCTACTTCGAGAAGGGGGCGGCGCTGAGCCCCGCCGAGGTCGGGCGCAGGGTGCAGGCGCTGCGCGAGGCGGGGACGTCCTGGGTGGACACCGTGGAATCGGCCGGACTGCCCTGTCCCTGCAACTCGTAGGGCCCGGTCCCCGGCCGGGCCGCTCAGGGCAGCGAGACCACGGCGACCGCGAACGGGGCCAGCTGCAGCGCCCGTTCGGCGGGGTGCGACTCGCGGGGGGGGTTCTCGCCCGTGGCCTCGTCGACGACCTGGGCGACCGCGCCGGCGGCGGGCAGGGTGACCTCGACCGCGCGGTTGCGCCTGTTGACAAGGAGCAGCGTGCGGCCCGCGGGCGTCATGAAGCCCTGCGCGTAGACGTCGCCCCCGTTCACGCTCGTCGCGACAAGCCGGTCGCCGGGGTGGAAATGGTCGACCAGCAGCTTGAGGACCCAGTACCTCGCGTTCGGCCGGCCGTTCTTCCAGTCGATCATGGTCACGCTCGGGAACTGGCCGGGGTAGCCCACAAGCTGGGATTCGCCGACGATGTCGATTCCCTGCGCGGCAAGGCCGGCGTAGACGTAGGCGAACAGGGCGCCGGAGGCGTTCCAGTACCTGCCGGGGATCGACGGGGCCGGGCCCGACAGGGTGCCGGGGTCCCCGGGCAGGATGGTGCCGATCTCATCGGTGTCGGTCTTCGTCGCGGGCGACAGGCGCTTGCGCAGCAGCTCGACGTACCTGACGGTCGCGAGGAAGCTGTCGGCCTGGCTGAAGAACGTGAACTGCCAGGTGTCTGGGCTCTCGCCCTGCGCCGGGGTGGCGTAGAAGTGGTACGATATGTAGTCGAGCGGGATCCCCGCCTTGTGGTGCGACGGGTCGAGGAAGTACTCGATCAGGGCGCCGTTCTCCGACGGCGCCCCGAGTCCGAGCCCCATGAACTTCGACTTCGGGCTCACGCGCCGGACCGCCTCGACGATGGCGTCATACCTCTGCGTGTACTGCTCGGCGGTCATGTGGTGCTCGAAGTCGACCTCGTTCAGGACCTCCCATATCGGGAACTGATAGTGGAGGCCCGACGTGTGGACCCGGCCGTTCTCGTCGGTGAAGCCCCCGTTGACGTACCATCCCACCAGCCGCGCGAAATAGTCCCCCAGCTCCCGGCACGTCGGGTCCCTGAGCTCGGTCCCCTGCACGTAGTCCCAGTCGAGGCCGTTCGGGTCCGGCGCGTAGGCCACAGGCCCGTCGGTCCTGAACATCCACGCCGGGATCGTGCTGAAGTTCATCACCGTCGGCTCGCCGCCGGCCGCATCCATGAAGTCCCGGGTCATGGGGTCGATGAGCGAGAAGTCCCAGTGGGTCGCGGCGCCCGTCGGCGTGTCGAGCTCGGGCACGACAAGCCGCGGGTACGGGAACCACGGGACATAGCGGACGTATCTCGCGTGGATCGCCTTAAGGGCCGCGAACGCCCCGTCGTGCGCCGCCGTGGCCGCGCGCAGCAGCGGGTTGACGACCACCTGGAGCGTCGGGGTGGACCTGGAGACGGCGGTAGTCCGGTTCCAAGAGACCGTCACCTCGCCGGCCGCCGGGCCCTGCCCGGCGGCTCCAAGGCGCGCCGCCGCCGCGATCGCGAGAAGCGCAAGCGTTGGCCGAAGCCGGGGAGCAGGGGGCGTCTTCACTCGGTTGAGGTTGGCCGGGGGGTCCGGTCGGCCGAGACTATGACGGCTCCGCGCCGGCTGAGAAGCCCCATTTCTCGCGGGCGCATTTCTCGCCTGCGAGGCCCTGGGCAGGGGCCCCGCGCGCGTGCGGGAGCGGTTCGGCTTCCTAGACACGGAGCGAATGTGCAGTATTAGACGGCCTCGCTTGAAGGGCGAACGTAAACCGTTTGCCCATAATATCGTATGAAACACGGGCCCGCGCCGTCCGCCTGTCCGGCGCAAGCCATCAGCGCGGCGGCTTTAGGCTCGCCTGGGCCCGATGCCGGCTTCTTATTTGACGACACAGGCATCGTTCGTTCCCCGGCCCCCATTCCTTCCCTTTTTCGGCGACCATCACCGCCTTTTAGACCACCCAGGTACAGAGCTTCTCATCCAGTCAGCGGTCGCCGGTCCCGCCACCATGGCGCCCACCCCCACATCGTCCGCCGGTCCCGCTCGGGAGAACCCCCCTCCCCCCGAGGTGGTTTTCGATGAGAACCTGTGCAAGGGCTGCGAGCTGTGCGTCACGGTCTGCCCGACGAAGGTTCTGAAGCTCGACACCTCCCGGGTGAACCTGCGCGGATACTTCCCCGCGATCGTCTACAACCTGGCCCTGTGCAGCGGCTGCGGCAGCTGCGCGAGGATCTGCCCGGACTCGGTCATCACCGTCAGGCGATGAGGCAATAGCCATGGCAAAGAAGCTCATGAAGGGAAACGAGGCGATCGCCGCCGCCGCGATCAACGCGGGCTGCCGCTACTACTTCGGCTATCCCATCACCCCGCAGAACGAGGTCCTGGAGTACCTGAGCCGCGAGCTGCCGAAGGCCGGCGGGGTGTGCCTGCAGGCGGAGTCGGAGGTGGCCGCGATCAACATGGTCTACGGGGCGGCGGGGGCCGGAGCGCGCGTCCTCACGTCCTCCTCCAGCCCCGGCATCAGCCTCATGCAGGAGGGCATCTCGTACATCGCCGGGGCGGAGCTGCCGTGCGTGCTGGTCAACATCATGCGCGCCGGGCCCGGCCTCGGCGGCGTGCAGCCGGCCCAGGCCGACTATTTCCAGGCCACCAAGGGCGGCGGCCACGGCGACTACCGCGTGCTCGTCCTCGCGCCCGCCAGCCTCCAGGAGGCCGCCGACCTCACCCAGCTGGCGTTCGACCTGGCCGACATCTACCGCAACCCGGTGATGGTGCTGGCCGACGGGATGATCGGGCAGCTCATGGAGCCCGTGGAGCTCTCGCCGTACCGCCCGGCGGCCCGGATGGCCCCCAAGGACTGGGCCACCACGGGGACGGCCGCGAGCGCGGGGCGCAGGCGCGTCATCAGCTCGTTCTACCTGTACCCCGAACAGCTGGAGCAGCACGTGCGGGCGATCTACGCGAAATACGCGGCCATGGAGAAGAACGAGGCGCGCTACGAGCTCCACCAGTGCGACGACGCCGACGTCGTGATCGTGGCGTACGGGACCACGTCGCGGATCGCGCGCTCGGCGATCGAGAAGTGCCGGCGCCTGGGCATGCGCGCGGGCCTGCTCCGCCCGATCACGCTCTACCCGTTCCCGTTCGCCGCGTTCGAGGAGGTCGTCGCGCGCCCGCGGGCGTTCCTCGTCGTGGAGATGAGCATGGGCCAGATGCTCGACGACGTGAAGATCGCGGTGGCCGGCCGCAGGCCGATCTCTTTCTACGGGCGCACCGGCGGGATCGTCCCCACCCCGGACGAGGTCGTCAAGCAGGTGCGGGCCATCCTGGAGGGCGGCGGGCCATGAAGGTCGTCTACCAGAAGTCCGCCGGCCTGACCGACGTCCCGCTGCACTACTGCCCGGGGTGCACGCACGGGATCATCCACAAGCTGGTCGCGGAGTCGCTCGTCGAGCTCGACGTGCTTGGCCGCGCCATCCTGGTGGCGCCGGTGGGATGCGCCGTGTTCGCGTACGACTACTTCAACTGCGACGCCCAGGAGGCCGCCCACGGGCGCGCCCCCGCCGTGGCCACCGGGATCAAGCGCGTACACCCCGGCGCGATCGTGTTCACCTACCAGGGCGACGGCGACCTGGCGTCGATCGGGACGGCCGAGATCGTCCATGCGGCCATGCGCGGAGAGAACATCACGGTCATCTTCGTCAACAACGCCATCTACGGCATGACCGGCGGGCAGATGGCGCCCACCACGCTGGTCGGCCAGCAGACGACGACGTCGCCGCTCGGACGGAGCCTGCTCGGCCAGGGAGGGCCCCTGCACGTCTGCGAGATGCTTGCTACCATCGGCGCCACCGCCTACGTGACCCGCGTCTCCGTCCACAACGTGCCGCGCCTGGCGGCCGCGAAGCGCGCGATAAAGAAGGCCTTCCAGATGCAGATGCAGAACAAGGGCTTCAGCCTGGTGGAGGTGCTCTCGACCTGCCCCACCAACTGGGGCATGTCGCCGGTCCAGGCGATGCGCTGGGTGGAGCAGACCATGGTCCCGGTCTACCCGCTCGGCGTCTACAAGGACATCGAGGGAGGATCCTGACCGTGGCGGAGGAGCGCATCATCATCGCAGGCTTCGGGGGCCAGGGCATCCTGATGCTCGGCAAGCTGCTCGCGCACGCGGGAATGCTGGAGAACATGCAGGTGACCTGGCTGCCGTCCTACGGGCCGGAGATGCGCGGCGGCACCGCCAACTGCCACGTCATCATCTCGGAGGCGAGCATCGGGACGCCGATCGTGACCGAGGCTACCGGCGTGATCGCCATGAACCTTCCCTCGCTCGACCGCTACGAGGCGTCGGTGGAGCCGGGCGGCTGGCTCCTCCTGAACAGCTCGCTCGTCCCGAGGGTCCCCTCGCGGCGCGACATCCGGGTCCTGGCCGTCCCCGCGAACGAGATCGCGCAGCAGCAGGGCAGCCAGCGGGTGGCCAACGTCGTGATGCTCGGCGCCTGCCTCGCGATCGCCCGGCCCGTCCAGAAGGCGTCGATCGCCGCGGCCATCGGGGACGTGCTGGGCCACGGCAAGCAGCACCTCCTCGCCATCAACCTCAACGCCCTGGAGGCGGGCCTCGCGTTCACCCCCCAGGTGCCGGCATAACCATGGAAAAGGAAAAGGTCATCATCGAGGTCCCGTCGAGGGCCCTGCACGTCGAGCACGCGCAATGCCCCAGCGGCCACAGCCTGATGGACCCGGCGGCGCCGATCTCCGGCTATCCGTCAGTCAGGGTGGTCATCCAGTACGGCGCGATCCGCGGGAACATCCATCTCGACCCCGTCTACGGCAGCTTCCACAACCTCTACGACGTCGACATCCCGGACGGCGTGGTGGTCGAGATGTTCTGCCCGGTGTGCGGGGTCTCCCTCAAGGCCGAGGCCGAGAGGTGCGGCTTCTGCTTCTCCCCGATGTTCGCCATCTACCTGCCGAACGGGGGCATCCTCGAGGGCTGCCTGAAGAGCGGCTGCCACGAGCACAAGCTGGTGCTGGTCGACGTGCACGAGCAGCTCGGGATGGTGCACGGCCACGACCAGATCCAGCTGCTCATGTAGGCGGCCGGCGGACGCCGCGCGGGGCCGCTCAGGTCAGCCCCTGGTCCAGCATGGCCTCGGCAACCTTGCGGAAGCCGGCGATGTTGGCGCCGTCCACGTAGTTCACCCAGCCGTTCTGCTCGCCGAAGCGCACGCACTGGCTGTGGATCGCCTTCATGATGTCGCTAAGGCGCTTGTCGACCTCGTTGCCGGTCCACTGCAGGCGCGGCTGCTCTGGCTCATCTCGAGGCCGCGCTCGTAGGATTCGCTCATGGCGGAAAGGTGATTTCCCATGGGCCGCGCGGGCCGCCGCTATGACAGCGATACCATTGCCGGGCCGTTTCGCATTCCGAGGGTCGAACCCAGGTTGAGGGTACCTTATCGTCGGACGGCTCATCGACCGGAATAAGAATGCCGCTCGGACTGCCAGTGGGTCGCTCGACAAGAGCGCCAGCGGTCGCTCGGCGGCTCTTGGATCACCTTTCCCCTCTAGATTCAGGATGACCGTAACTCTCGTCCACCGGGCATGGATATATCATGGGCGCCAGAGAGGACGAAGCCCTAATTCCCGGAGCCGAAGAATATATGATCAAGGTGCGCCGCTCCGGAAGCAGCCGGGATAAGCCGCACCGATCCTCAAAGGAATCGGACGGGAATTCGTCAACCCGGCGGTCACCCGTCCTGCACGCGCCGCGACCTCGGGCATCCTGCCCGCATGGTCACTCCGGGTCGTCCGCGGGCGGTGGGGCCAGAATGAAGACGCCCTGCCCGTTTCCGGCGCTCACCAAGTCCAGCAGGAGGCGGGCATGCGATCGATCAAGCTCCTGGTCGATTGCGTCCTCTGTGGTAATCATTATCCAGCAACTAAGCAGGGGCCGTGCCAGCCTGGATACGTGCACAAATATGCGCCATTGTTGGCGGGAAACCCACGGGGATCTACGTGCTGCACAAGCCACCCAGGATCCGGGACAAGACCGTCCTCACCGTGGAAGTGCCCATGGCGCCTTGCCGTTAGCGACCCGCGTCCGAAGCCCTTCACCTACCAGGAGGGATTCTTCAGGGGCGGCGGAACCCCATGGTGATTGCCTGCCGCCTGGCTGAACGGCAGAATAAGTTCCGCCAAATGCTGCCCCCCAGGCTTCTCCCCGCAGTTGTCGCGCTTGGCCTTGGCGCGCTATCGCCCATGTGTGCGGCTCCGTTTCCCGCCCGCCCGGTGGAATTCACGGCGAGCGCAGATGGGCGGCCTCTCGAGCTCCATGAGTGTCAGTTGGGCAAATTCGCGATCTTCGAGGTGGCGACGCCCACCGACATCGACATCCGAACGGGATTTGATGTTCGCTGGGTCAACCTTCGCCCCAGGTCCGCCGGTGTCATCCCGACAACAGGAGGCGACCACCACAGCGTTCGATTCAAGGTGACCGGCGCGCTGCCTCTCACTGTGGAGTTCAACGACGACCTGACGAGGGTGGTGCACCTTTTCCCGTACGCTCCGGAGAAGGATCCGCCGAAGCCTGGCGATGCGCGCGTCCGCTACTTCGGGCCCGGCACGCACGAGCCGGGCCTCATAGACCTGGGGGACGGCGAGACCCTCTACCTCGCGCCCGGAGCATGGGTCAAGGGAACGGTGCGCTCGATCGGCTCCAGGAACGTCTCGATCTGCGGCCGGGGCGTCCTGGACGGCTCGGACGTCGGCGGACCGGACGCGCCGGGGACCGTCGGCCCTGGCGGCGCAGCCTTCAGGAACCTGATCTATCTCGAGAAGACGGACCGGGCGAGGATCGAGGGGATCACCCTCTTCAACTGCCACCGGCCGCCGACGGCGACGTGCTTTGGCACCGTGTACATGACCGGCACTACCGGCACGCGGGTCGACGGCGTGCGCATACTGAACCCGAGCGGCAGCTACGGCAACGATGGCTTTGACATCGTCTCGTCGAGCGACGTGCTGATACAGAACATCTTTGTCCGGACCAACGACGACTGCGTGGCCGTCAAGAACCTGGCGGACGTCGACACGCATGACATCACGGTGCGCCACGCCGTTCTCTGGGACATGCCGATGGGCGGCAACGGGATCGAGATTGGCTTTGAGATCAGGGGACACAGGGTCCACGACATTCATTTCCAGGACATCGACCTCATCCACATCGAGCGCGGCGCGGCCATAAGCATCCACAACGGGGACACGGGCGCGGTCGAGAACGTCTCCTATGACGACATCAGGGTTGAGGACGTCCGCCGCAAGCTGGTGGACTTTGCGGTGCTCTACTCGCAGGGCAGCCTGGACCGGCCCGCGGACGACGAGGAGAACACGCGCCGGCTGGACATTGCCGGCGCCTGGGACGGCCTCCTCGGGTACACTCCGCGGGAACGGGCCGAGAGGGCGAAGTTCCGGGGCAGCATCCGGGGAATCCGGGTGACCAACCTCCATGTGATCGAGGGGGCGCTGCCCTACAGCGTCATCGCCGGCTTCGACGAGGCACACGAGGTCGAGAACGTGGTGTTCGAGGGGTTGGAGTATCAGGGTCGGCCGATCCGGAACGCGGCGGAGGGAAAGTTCACCATCGAGCACGCCTCCGGCGTGGAGTTGAGGTAGACGCCCGCCGCCGAGGCGAGCATGCCGGCCCGGCACCTTGAGCGATAACGCGCCCTCGTTGAATCGGGTTTCAGAATCACGAGCCGCGGGCGGTTTGCCGCCAGTCTCTCCTGGCGCGACCGATTTTTTGGTGGCCCGGATCACCGGGACCGCATCACAGTAACCCGCCTTGAGCCTCCACCCCGAGGCAGCCGGTCCAGGATGACTCCGTTGTCCCGGAATGTGCGCAGTTGCCCCCCTCCTGCCTTTAGCCATGCCCTCCACCGCCGTCACCCCGGATCCATCGGGAAAGCTGCCCGTATCGGAGAAGGTGGCCTTTGGCCTCGGCGCCTTCGGCAACAACCTGTTCTGGCAGTTCTTCATGTACTTCCTGCTCTTCTTCTACACCGACGTGTTCAAGATAGCGCCGGGAAAGAGCGCGGCGGAGGTGGCGGGGGTGATGTTCCTGATCGTGCGCATATGGGACGCCTTCTTCGACGTCCTCATCGGCGTGATCGCCGACCGCACGCGCAGCCGATGGGGCAAGTACCGGCCCTACCTTCTATATGGCGCGCTGCCCTTCGCCCTCTCGGGCATCTTCGCCTTCACAACGCCGGATTTCAGCGCGGCGAACAAGATCATCTACGCCTACGCGACGTACTCGTTCCTGATGATGATCTACTCCGTGGTGTCCATTCCCCAGAACTCGCTCCTCGGGGTAATGACCCCCAACACGCTGGACCGGGCGAGCCTGTCGAAGTACTTCTTCGCCTTCGCCTTCAGCGCCGGCCTCGTCGTGCAGTCCCTCACCCCAAAGCTGGCGGACTTCTTCGGCGGGCACGGCAGGGACCTCGGCCACGGCTACCAGATGGCCCTTGTCTGCTACGCGGTGGTCGCCTTCGTCCTCCTCCTGGTCTGTTTCGCCGGGATCAAGGAGCGCGTCTACCCTCCGCGGTCGCAGGAGAACGATTTCGGCCGCGATTTCGTCCACCTGCTGTGCAACATCCCATGGATCGTCGTCTGCCTAGCCACGCTGGCCACCATCATGTGCCTCGCCGTCCGAAGCCAGACGATCGTCTACTACTTCAAGTACTACGTCGGCGACCGGGACGTGACGCTGCCCCTCGTCGGATCGCGCCACTACAGCTACGAAGCCCTGGTCTCGGACTTCCTGGTCCTCGGCAACATCGCCACCATCGCCGGCGTCCTGACGGTGCCCTTCTTCGTGCGGCTGATCGGAAAGAAGGCGCTCTATGTCGTCATGCTGGCCGGCTCGAGCGTGCTCTCCCTAGGTTACTATGTCCTAAGGCCCGAGCAGATCGGCCTGATCTTCGGCCTGCAGGTCCTGGTCAGCGTCTTTCAGGGCCCGTTCTGCGTCGTGCTCTGGGCGATGTACGCGGACTGCGCGGATTACCACGAGTGGAAGAACAGCCGCCGGGCGACGGCCCTGATCTTTGCGGCCGGCATCATGGCCCAGAAATTTGGCTGGGCCTTCGGCGGATGGTTCCCGGGCGTCCTGCTCACCCGGTTTGGCTATGTGGCCGACACAAGACTCGGGCCCCATACGATCAACGGGATTCTCGAGATGCAAAGCACCCTGCCCTGTGTCTTGGGCCTCGTCGCATCGGCCATCATCCTCTTTTATGGCCTGCCCGAGAAAAGGATGGGTATCATCGAGTCCGATCTGAAGGCCCGCCGGATCGCCGCCCCGCAGCCGGCCTGACTTCGGGAGCAAGGGGGCCGGCACCGCCGACGCTTGATTTGCCGCACAGCCTTTAGCCGACAACTGCGAGCCGAGGCCGTGTGGACGGGGGACGAGGGGCGGCGGATGACTCTCTACGTGGCTTGAAGCCGCGATATCACGTCACTAAGGCCGCACGAGCGCCCCTCCTTTAGGGGAATACCGCCGGGCCCATTGCCTCCGTTCATTCAAGAATATGGTGCGGTCGCCGAGAATCGAATCCGGCACCCACCCTTCTCACAAGCCCGCCACCGGCCAACAGAATCCTCATTCACGACGGGTGTCCTCGATTCGCCGAGGCTGCAGGTAGTGGCGGGAGCCTGCACCAAGCGGCACTTGTGTTGGCAGGAACCGGACAGGAATTTGCCTATCGAGCCGTCCGCGAGCCAACCCGTGACTCCACCACCGTCGCCTTGACAGGGCTAGAATGTATGACAGGGTGTCAAACATGAAAATTTCCACGCGTTCGCTGATACGCGAATTCCCCAAGGCTAAGGCCGCCGCCCGAAAAGGGCAGGCTGTCGAAATCGTCGACGGAAAATCGGGCGAACGGTTTCTCTTGACCGCCAAACCGACCCGGACTTTTGGCGAGCTAGCTGCACCCGCCAGGGGGATCTACGCCGGTCCGCGCGACCTTTCGACGCGGGAGGGCTTCGGTGGCTGAGCTGATCACGGACACCGGCCCTCTGGTCGGTTGGATTAACTCGCGCGACCAATGGCACGCATGGAGTGCGGGTGTGTTGGAAGCGCTCGCCCCCCCGTTGATAACTTGCGAAGCCGTTATTGCCGAAGCTTCATGGCAGTTAAGCCGATCGCCGGCCGCTGTGGACCAGCTCTACGGACTCGTTGACTCCGGGGCTCTCCGGGTGGTGGAGCTGTTGCCCGAACACATGCCCCATATGCGCGCTCTCTCGGCAAAATATCCGCAGATGGATTTTTGCGACGCCGCGGTCGTGCGCCTTGCCGAGATATTTCCTCAGGCCAAGGTGATCACAACCGATTCCGCGCACTTTACGGTCTACCGGCGGTTCGGCAATAAGCCCATCGCATTGCTGCATCCAGCGGGCGACTGAAAACCGCCTTAAAACCTGGCGTTTTCCTTGAATGCGACCGGCGTATTCAGTCCCTTGGTGCGTTTCAGATGGCGCGGTCGCCGAGAATCGAAGTCGGAGCCCCCAGTTATCACCAACACTATACGGGGCAACAACATCCGTCTTTGAATCGGGCGCCCCATTTCTGTCGAGGCTGCACGTAGCGGCAGGAGCTTGCACTAGGTGGCACCATTGTTGGCAGGGATCGGACAGGGATTATTTCCTAGTCGCTTGACAACGCCTGCCACAATATAAGGCTTTTCTATATGAAAAGTACGTACAGCATAAAGGAAGCCCAAAGCCAATTTCCGAGCCTGGTGCGGGAAGCCGAGAACGGCGGGATGGCAACCATCACCCGCCACGAAAAGGCCGTGGCTTACGTGATGGGCGCGGAAGACCTCGCGGCCTTGATCGAGACCGCTGAGATCCTTGCTAATCCTGCGGCAATGAAAGCCATTGCCGATGCCGAAGCTGGACGAGGACGAGTCTACTCAATCGAAGATCTTGGAGAATGAAACATAGGGTCCAAGTGCGTGAGCAGGTGAAGGCATTCCTCGGCACGCTGGCGCCGGAGTCCCGGAAAAAAATCAGGTTTGGCCTGCGCAGGCTCGAGACGGAACGCGGTGATTGCATGGCTCTGAAGGAAAAGCTGGCTGGCTACCATCGCCTGCGAATCGGCGGATATCGCGTCTTGTTTCGGTACCTCCCTGGGAATGTAATCGAATGCGTTTTCGCCGAGAGTCGTAGCCTGGTCTACCATCTTTTCGAGCGGGACGTCCTGAAACATCTTCGACACGAAAGGAAGTAGCCAGCCGCTGAGAATCCTGGCGCGCTGGCATCGCTTTGCAAAGATGGTGCGGTCGCCGAGAATCGAACTCGGGACACCTGCTTGGAAGGCAGGGGTTTTACCCCTAAACTACGACCGCTCTCCTGCGAGCGGCGATGCTCCCGCCCGGCGTAGGGACCGTCAAGCCTCCATCGGCGCCCGGCCCCCCAAGAATGGGTTTGCGGACGCCGGCTGGAACCATCTCTCTCGAACACCAACCGTGAGCCACACCCCTTCACCCGCGCGATACTCGAACCCTTCACTCTACCGGCGCTGCGGCCGGAGCGGCCTCAAGCTCCCGCTTCTCTCGCTCGGCCTGTGGCACAACTTTGGCGCCGTGGACAGCTATGCGAACAGCCGGGCGCTGGTCCTGAGGGCTTTCGACCAGGGCATCACGCACTTCGACCTCGCGAACAACTACGGCCCGCCCCCCGGGTCCGCCGAGTCCACCTTCGGCAGGATCGTCCGCGAGGACCTGGCCGCGCACCGGGACGAGCTCGTCGTCTCGACCAAGGCGGGCTACGACATGTGGGAGGGGCCCTACGGGGACTGGGGATCGCGCAAGTATCTGCTCGCGAGCCTCGACCAGAGCCTTGAGCGCCTCGGCCTCGAGTACGTCGACATCTTCTACAGCCACAGGCCCGACCCCGGGACGCCGGTGGAGGAGACCACGGGGGCGCTGGCGCACGCGGTGCGCTCCGGCAAGGCGCTCTACGCGGGGCTGTCGAACTACGATCCCGCGCAGACCGAGCGCGCGTCAAGGCTGCTGCGGGAGATGGGGGCGCCCTGCCTCATCCACCAGCCGAAGTACAACATGCTCGAGCGGGCGCCCGAGCGCGGCCTCCTCGACACTCTTGCCCGCGAGGGGATCGGGGGCATCGCGTTCTGCCCGCTCGCGCAGGGCCTTCTCACCAGCCGGTACCTGGCCGGGATCCCCGCCGATTCCCGCGCCGGGCACGACCCCCGGTTCCTGAAGCCCGAGCAGATCACGGAGGACAGGCGGGCGCGGCTGCGCAGTCTGGACGCCGTCGCGAAGGCCCGCGGCCAGTCGCTCGCCCAGCTGGCGCTGGCCTGGGTGCTGCGCCAGCCGGCTATCACGTCCGCGCTCATCGGCGCGAGCAAGACGTCGCAGATTGACGAGAACCTCGGCGCCCTTGAGGGCCTCGGCATCAGCGCGGACGAGCTGCGGACGATCGACGGCATCATCTCGTGAACGGCGCCTGGGCCGGTCGCGGCGGACATTGAACCTCATCCTTCTCGAAGCCGGCGAGGTGGAATCCCCCCTGGCGCTCTCGGATCCCCGCGCGGCGCACCTGATCCGCGTCCTCAGGAGGAAGGAGGGCGACACGTTCGACGCAGGGATCGTCAACGGCCCCGTGGGAAAGGCCACGGTGGTCGCAATCGGGCCGGGCGGCCTCGCGTTCAGGTTCGAACCCGGCGCGGAGCCGCCGCCGCCCGACCCGATCCACCTCCTGATCGCCCTGCCGCGGCCCCAGACCGCCCGCAAGATCCTTGGCGAGGCGACGTCCCTCGGTGTCGCCTCGATCAGGTTCTTCCGGTCGGAGAAGGGCGAGCCGGGCTACGCCGCCAGCACCCTCTGGAAGAGCGGGGAATGGCGCAGGCACCTCCTGGACGGCGCGGCCCAGGCGTTCGACACCCGGCTTCCGGAGGTCCTCCACGACGCGGGGCTGGCCGCCTCGATCGCGGCGCTTCCCCCCGGCTGCCCCAGGGTCGGGCTGGACAACTACGAGGCGCCGCGGCGTCTTCGCGCGATCCCGGGGGCCCCTCCCCTGGCGCTGGCTTTCGGGCCGGAGCGCGGATGGTCGGCAGCCGAGCGCTCGATGCTCAGGCGGTGCGGGTTCGAGCTCGCGCACCTCGGCCGGCGGGTCCTGAGGACCGAGACCGCCGTGGTCGCGGCGCTCGCCGTCGTCAAGTCGGGGGCCTGAGTCAGGCGGCGGGCGCGAAGAACGCGACGCTCGGCTGGCGCGCGCCGCGCCCCAGCCGCTTGACGCACTCCCACCCCAGCGGGGCCAGCGTCACCTCGCCCGGCGCCTCGAAGACGACGAGCCCCCTCCAATCCGGCCCGAGCGCGGCCGCCAGCTTGCCGAAGAGCGCAGGGGCGACGTCCGGGATCGCGTCGTAGGGGGGGTCGACGAAGATGAGGTCGGGCGGATCGCCGACGCCCGTCGGCATGGAGAGCGCGTCGGCCTCCACGGCGAGCAGCTCGCCCCCCTCCTTCCTAAGGCTGCGGCAGACGGCGGCGATGTTCCTCCTCAGGCAGGCGGCGGCCTTCGGGCTCCGCTCCACAAACGTCCCGCCCGCCGCGCCCCGGCTGAAGGCCTCGAGCCCGTACGCCCCGCTCCCGGCAAACAGGTCCGCGAACCGCGCCCCCACGACCCGGCCGCCCAGGCTCGAGAAAACGGCCTGGCGCATCCCGTCCGTCGCCGGCCGCACGGCCTGGCCCCTCGGGACGGCCAGCTCGATCCCGCGCGCGAGGCCGCCGCTTATGCGCACGGCGCCCTTTCCAGGCCGCGGACCCTGCGCGGGCAATTGTTCGACTTCAGGAGCGACATGGCCACAAAGGCAACCCGATGAGACTGCCGCCGTCCGACCACTTCAACGGGAAAACATTCTTCTATCCCGGCGAGGAGTCCGACCGGGGCGTTCTCGACCTCCTCAAGTGGAGGCTGACCAGCCGGGCCGAGCCGTGGCCGGCCAAGGTCGAGGTCGACCGGCGGCCCCCGCCGCCCGCGCCGGTGTCGGACGGGATAGTCGCCACGTGGGTCGGACAGTCGACGGTCCTGCTGAGGAGCTCCTCGGCGACGATCCTGACCGACCCGATCTTCTCCGACCGCGCGAGCCCGATCCCCTGGGCGGGGCCGCGGCGCGTCGCGGCGCCCGCCGTCGACTTCGGCGCGGTCCCCAGGGTGGACGTCGTCCTCCTGTCCCACGACCACTTCGACCACTGCGACCTCCCGACGCTGCGGCGGCTGGCCCGCCGCGACGGCCCGCTCGTCATCGCGCCCCTGGGGCACCGGCCCCTCCTGGCCGGCGCCGGGCTCTCCCGGGTCGTCGAGCTCGACTGGTGGCAGGCCCATGAGTGCGCCCCCGGCCTCGTGGCCACGCTCGTCCCGGCGCTGCACTGGAGCCGAAGGCGGCCCTTCGGCACCAACCGCCGGCTCTGGGGCGGCTTCATGCTGAGCGCGGGCGGGCGCCTCGTGTACTTCGCGGGGGACTCGGGCTACGACGGGCGGCTCTTCGCCGCGATCGGCAGGCGCTGCGGCGCGCCGGACCTGGCGCTCCTGCCGATTGGCGCCTACGAGCCGCGCTGGTTCATGCGCGCGGCGCACATGAACCCGTCCGAAGCCGTGCGCGCGCATCTCGATGTCGGCGCGCGCCGGAGCATCGCGGTGCACTGGGGCACGTTCCAGCTCACCGACGAGGGCCGCGAGGAGCCGGTCCGCGCGCTGGCCGCGGCCCGAAGCCTGGCGAACCTTGGCGCGGAAGCCTTTGACGCGCCCCCTCTTGGCGCAAGCGTCGCCGTCTGACCCGCCCGCGGGCGGACCTGGGAAGGGGCAAGTTCATGGAACAGTGGCTTTTCTAAAGCGTCCAAGTCCAATCAACTCCGTTGTAAACAGTTGCCGATGTTGCATCGCTGGGCAGACTGGGCTGGGGATTCCAGGCCCGGAGCCCCAGCGATCATGACACGCGCCAGGCTCACCGCATTGATCGGCCTCGCGGCCGCCGCCGCCGCATTCCGGGCGCAGGCGGACGAGGTGAACGTCTGGCCGGCGTACGTTCTCCGCGAGGATCCCTCCGGCCAGGTGCAGTCGTGGTCGGCGCTGGGACCCCTCTTCTTCTCGGGGCCGTTCCCGGCGCCGGATGCCGGGCACGTCTCCGGCATGCGCCCCTTCTACGTGGAGCTGCGTGACTCCGACAGCACGAACACCGACATCCTTTACCCGCTCTTCTTCTACAGGCGGTACTCCGACTCCTACAGCTGGTCGGTCTTCCAGCTCATCAACCACCAGGGGATCTACGCGGGCGTGACGAAGGCCGGCGGCCAAACCGACCGGCGCCTCGACATCTGGCCCTTCTACTTCTCGCACGTGACGGACGACCCGTTGAACACGTACCACGCGCTCATGCCCGTCTACGGCACCGTGAGGGGGCAGCTGGGCCTCGAACGGCTCTCGTGGACGCTCTTCCCCCTCTACGTCGAGACCGAGAAGAAGGGCACGCACACAACCTACGCCCCTTTCCCCTTTGTCCGCGTGGCGACGGGGGCGGAGGAAGGCTTCGCCCTCTGGCCCCTCTTCGGCGCCACCAAGGGGCCCGGCACGGCGCGGCACTTCTTCTGCCTCTGGCCCCTCGTGTGGCAGAACACGCTTGAAACCCCGCCGGATGCGCCGGCCGGCGCCCCCCCGGGCACCCAGACGGGCTTCCTTCCGTTCTACACGCGGGAGCGGAGCCCCGGGTCGGTCAGCGAGAACTACCTGTGGCCCTTCTTCGGCTACACGGAGCGCACCTCGCCCGACCGCTACAGCGAGCGCCGGTACTTCTGGCCGTTCCTCGTCCAGGGCCGCGGCGCCGACACGGTCGTCGAGCGCTGGGGCCCGTTCTTCACCCATTCCAACGTGAAGGGCACCGACTCGACCTGGGTCGGCTGGCCGCTCTGGAAAAGGACCGAGTGGACATACGGGGACATCAGGCAGACGAGGACGCAGTTCTTCTATTTCCTCTACTGGTCCGCCGAGCAGGAGAGCGTGTCGCGCCCGGCGGCGGCGCCCGCCTTCAAGCGCCATCTCTGGCCCCTCGTCAGCGTGTGGGACAACGGGGCGGGCGCCCGGCAGGTGGAGGCACCCAGCCTGATGGAGGTCTTCTTCCCCAACAACCCCGACATGCGCGAGACATGGTCGCGGTTCTTCACCCTGTACCGGTTTGACCGGCGCCCCACGGGCGAGACGCGCAACTCGCTCCTCTGGGACGCCGTCACCTGGCGGCGCGGCGCCGGCGACGGCCTCGAGGAATTCCACCTGGGGCCGCTTCTCGGCATGCGCAGGACGCCCTCGGGCCCGGGCTGGACCATCTTAGGATTCGATTTTGGGGCAAAACTGAACAAGGATAGGCAACCGCCGATAAGATGAAGCAGATCCAGATAGTCCTCGAGGGTGCCGGGAGCCTCGTGCAGCTCCTGATCCGGTCCCTATCCTATGTGGGCACGCTCCCGCGCCAGTGGGCGCGCTTCATCGAGCAGTGCTACATGATCGGCTACACGACCCTCCCCATCGTCGCCGTCCTGAGCTTCTTCATCGGGACGGTCCTGGCGCTCGAGGCCGGCTACTCGATGGAGGGGTTCGGCGCCAAGCAGTTCATAGGGAGCCTGGTCGGCCTCGCGATGGCGCGCGAGCTCGGGCCCATGATGACCTCGGTCCTCCTTGCGGGGCGCGTGGGGTCGGCGATCACCGCCGAGCTCGCCTCGATGAAGGTGTACCAGGAGATCGACGCCCTGACGACGATGAACATACCGGCGGCCAAGATCCTTGTACTGCCGCGGCTGGCCGCCGTGCTCGTGATGATGCCGGTCCTGATCGTCATCTCCAACATCGTCGGCTGGTTCGGCGGGGCGGTCGTCGCCCGCTACGTGACCTCGATCGGGATAAGCTCGGAGTCGTATTTCGCGGTCCTGCGCCAGTACACGGGGTTCAAGGACGTCATGAACGGCGCCACGAAGGCCGAGGTGTTCGGCTTCGTCGTCGTCCTCGTGTGCTGCAACATCGGGCTCAACACGCGCGGGGGCCCGCGCGAGATCGGCGCCTCCGTGACCCGGGCGGTCGTCACCTCGCTCATCATGATCCTGGTCCTCGATTACTTCGTGACGAAGCTCCTCGAATAGCAGCCCATGAGCCACGAGATGACGCAAGCCAGCTGCAGCAAGACCCGCAACCCGTTCACCGGCGCGGAGGCGGACGCCGTCAGGGTCAAGGTCGACGGCCTGTCGAAGAGCTTCGGCGAGCTGAACGTCCTCAAGAGCGTCAGCTTTGACGTCAACCCGGGCGAGATCTTCGTCATCATGGGGCCGAGCGGCTCGGGCAAGAGCGTGCTCCTTCGCCACATAGCCGGCCTGGAGATCCCGACGGCCGGCAGCGTGACCGTCGAAGGCCTCGACCCGTCGCTCGAGAGCACGCGCGACCGCGTGCGCCTGGCGCTCGTCTTCCAGGACGGAGCCCTCTTCAACTCGCTCAGCGTCTACGACAACCTCGCGCTCTACCCGCGCGAGCACCGCGCCGGCGACGAGCATGCCATCAGCGACAAGGTGATGCACGCGCTGACGATCCTCTCGCTCGAAAAGTCGGCCGGGCAGTTCCCGTCCGAGCTGTCCGGCGGCATGAAGAAGCGCGTCGCGATCGCGCGGGCGCTCGTAATGGAGCCGCAGCTCCTCCTCTACGACGAGCCCACGAGCGAGCTGGACCCCGTGATGGGCGCGACGATCAGCGAGATCATCGCCACCCTAAAGCAGGAGTACAGCGTCACGAGCATCGTCGTCACCCACGACCGCGAGCTCGCGCTCACGATCTCCAGCCGCGTGGGGATCCTGATGGCGGGCAGGCTGATGTCGCTCGGGCTGCCGGAGGACCTCAGGAAATCCCGGGACCCGCGGATCATCGATTTCCTCAACCCGAAGATAGACATAGAGCATCCCCGCTTCAAGGAGCTCGAAACCCAGGACAACCCATGAACTCAACCCAGCAGACCGCCCGAGTCGGCCTCTTCTTCCTGCTCGGCGTCGCCCTCGTGTGGGTGACGTATGAGACGCTGAGCGGCGGCAAGATCTTCGAGCCGCGCAAGCACACGATTGTCGCCATGTTCGACGACGTGCGCCAGCTCAAGACCGGCGACGAGGTGCGCCTGGCCGGCGTGAAGGTCGGCTCCGTGCTCAGGACGCAGCTGGCCGGCCGCCGCGCGGAGGCCGTCCTGGAGATCGACCCGAGGATCCCGATCGCGGGCGACGCGACCGCGACCATCGAGATGTCCGGGCTCATAAGCGGCAACTATGTATCGATCGACATGGGAACCCCCGGCGTGGCCCCGCTCCCTGACGGCGCGGAGATAAAGACGGCGGAGTCGCCCGACCTCAACACGCTCATGACGGACCTGAGCGGGCTCGGCAAGCAGCTCCAGGACTCCCTCGGCACGCTGAGCTCGGCGCTCAACGGAAGCCCGAAATCCGGCGGCGGGCTGATCGCGAAGCTCGACAAGCTCCTTTCCGACAACGAGGGCAAGCTGAGCGCGACGATGTCCAACCTCCAGGCGATCACCGAGAAGGTGAACCACGGAGACGGCACCATCGGCAAGCTGCTCAACGACCCCAAGCTGCACGACGAGCTCCTTGCGACCGTGGGCGAGATAAGGGCGGCCGCCGCCCAGACGAAGGAGCTCGTCGCGAGCGCGCAGTCCGTGATCGACCAGGTGAAGTCAGGCCAGGGGGCGATCGGCGCGCTCGTCTACGACCCGAAGGCCGCCGCGGACATCCGGGCCTCCATCGCGGACATTCGCAGCGTCTCCGACAAGCTCGCAAAGGGCGAGGGGACGCTCGGCAAGCTGCTCAACGACGATGGCCTGTACAACAGCGCCCAGACGGCCATCAAGAAGGCCGACCGCGCGCTGGACGGGCTCAACGACTCGGGGCCGATCACCGCTGTCGGGATCGTGGCGAACGCCCTCTTCTGAGCGCCGGGCCCCGCGTCAGGTCTTCGGCCCGCGCTGCGCCAGGGCGCGCGCGCGCAGCCTCAGGCCGTTCAGCCGAATGAAACCGGTCGCGTCGCCCTGGTTGTACCAGCTCTTAACGCCCTCCATCGACGCCACCTTCATGTCGTAGAGAGAGTACCGCGACCTGCGCCCGCATGTTATGACGTTGCCCTTGTAGAGCTTGAGCCGGACCGTGCCGGTGACGTACTTCTGGCCCTCGTCTATCAGGGCCTGGAGCGCCTCGCGCTCCGGGGCGAACCAGAACCCGTAGTAGACGAGCTCGGCGTACCTCGGCATCAGCGAGTCGCGCAGGTGCATGACCTCGCGGTCCATCGTGAGCGATTCGACCTGGCGGTGGCCGTGCATGAGGATCGTGCCTCCCGGCGTCTCGTAGACGCCGCGCGACTTCATCCCGACGAAACGGTTCTCGACCACGTCCGCGCGGCCGATGCCGTGCCGGCCGCCGAGCTTGTTGAGCGCCCGGAGGACGCCGGCCGGAGTGAGCCGCCTGCCGTTCACCGCGACGCAGTCGCCCCCCTCGAACTCGAGCTCGACGTGCTCGGGCCTGTCCGGAGCGTCCTCCGGGGACGCCGACAGCCTGAACATCGCCCTGTTGGCCCTCGTGCTCGGGTCGAACCACGGGTCCTCGAGAATCCCGGCCTCGTACGATATGTGAAGGAGGTTCCGGTCCATCGAGTACGGCTTCCTGGGCGAGGCGGCGACGGGGATCCCGCTCCTCCTGCAGTAGGCGATCATCTCGGCGCGGCCGGGGAACTTCTCGCGGAACGAGTCGATCTTCCAGGGCGAGATGATCTGGAGCCGGGGGGCGAGCGCCATGTAGGAGAGCTCGAAGCGGCACTGGTCGTTGCCCTTGCCGGTGGCGCCGTGCGCCACCGCGCCCGCCTTCTCGCGCTTCGCGACCTCGACCTGGGCCTTCGCGATCAGCGGCCGCGCTATGGCCGTGCCGAGCCGGTACTGGCCCTCGTAGACGGCGTTGGCGCGGATCACCGGGTAGATGAAGTCGCGCGCGAACTCCTCGACCAGGTCGAGCGTGTGGTGCCTCGACGCGCCGGTCCTGCGCGCCTTCTGGGAAAGGCCCCTTAGCTCCTCCTCCTGGCCGATGTCGGCCGCGAACGTGACGATTTCTGCGTCATACGATTCGCGCAGCCACTTGAGGATGACGGACGTGTCGAGACCGCCCGAGTAGGCGAGGACGATTTTCATGGATTATGGAACCGGCATATAGGCACAAAACCCGCCCGCTGGCGAAACCCAACCGGCGCCCCCCGGCAGGGGGCCTCCCCGGCCATGCCCCGGGGGCGCAGCTCAGCCCGACTTGCCCCGCGCCTCCGATAGCACCGCGAGGATCGCCTTCTGCACGTGGAGCCTGTTCTCGGCCTCGTCGAAGACGACCGAGCGCGGGCTGTCGAGGACGGCCTGCTCAACCTCGTGGCCCGGGTGGGCGGGCAGGCAGTGCATGAAGAGCGCATCGGGCTTCGCGGCCGCGAAGAGGCCGGCCGTCACGGCGTAAGGGCGCATCCGGACCGCGCGGTCCTCGGCCTCCTCCTCCCGGCCCATGCTGGTCCAGACGTCCGTGTAGACGATGTCGGCGCCCGCGACGGCCTCGCCGGGGTCGGCGGTGAAGCTGAAGTCGGCGGCGCGGCCCTCGGCCTTGAGGAGCGCCCGTATCTGGGCGCCGGGCTCGAAGCCCGCCGGCCCCGCGAGCGAGACCCGCATCCCGAAGAGGCTCGCCCCGAGGATCCAGGAATTCGCCATGTTGAAGCACGTGTCGCCGAGAAAGGCTATCTTCCGGCCCCTCAGGGAGGCGAGCATGTCGCCGCTCGGCCCGGCCCAGCGCTCCGCCGCCGTGAAGGCGTCGGCATAGGTCTGGCAGGGGTGAAGGAAGTCCGTGAGGCCGTTCACGACGGGAACCGTCCCCGCGGCCGCGAGCCGCTCCACCTCGGCCTGGTCGAAGGTGCGGATGACGATCCCGTGCACGAAGCGCGAGAGAACCCGCGCCGTGTCCTCGACCGACTCCCCCCTGCCGAGCTGGATGTCGTTCCTGTTCAGGTAGAGCGGGTGGCCCCCGAGCTCCTGGATCCCGACCTCGAAGGAGACGCGGGTCCTCGTGCTCGATTTCGCGAAGATGAGGGCCCATGTCTGGCCCGCCAGCGCCTTGCGCGAGCGCCCGCCCCGGGTCCGCTTGAACTCGCGCGCGAGGGAGAACACCCGGCCCAGCTCGCTGGGCCCTAGGTCGGTGCCTTTGAGGAAGTGCTGCATCCGGTGAAACGGGAACACATAGGGCATCCGGGGGCGCCCGACGAGGGGAAAATGGCCCCCCTCCCGGCCCGTCAGCGCGACTTCAGCACGTCCCTGAAAATGGCCACCGAGCGGGAAAGCTCCTCGGCGGAGGCGTTCAGGGGCGGCAGAAGGCGGACGACGTTGACCCCGGCGACGGCGGTCAGGAGGCCGCGCTCGAGGAGCGCCGCGGCGTAGGGCGCCGAGTCCGAGGCCATCTGCACGCCGACGAGGAACCCGCGCCCGCGGACCTCGAGCACGTGGCCGGGGTGCTCCCCCGCCATCCTCGAGAGCTCCTGGAGCCAGGGCCCGCTCACGCTCGCGACGTGGGCGAGGAGGCCCTCGCGCTCGATTGCGTCGAGGACGGCGAGCGCGGCCGCGCAGGCGAGCGGCGTGCCCCCGAAAGTCGACCCGTGCGAGCCCGGCTGGAAGAGATCCGCCGAGCGCTCCCCCACCCACATGGCGCCTATGGGGAAGCCGCCCCCGAGGCCCTTGGCCATCGCGATTGCGTCGGGGCGCACCCCGGCGTGCTCGAAGGCGAAAAACCGGCCGGTCCTGCCGGTGCCGCACTGCACCTCGTCGAGCATGAGGAGCAGGTTGCGCTCATCGCACAGCCGGCGCAGCCCGACCAGGAACTCGGCGGTGCACGGGTTGATGCCCCCGTCCCCCTGGATCGTCTCGACGAGGATCGCCGCGGTGTCCGCGTCCACGAGCCGCGCGAAGCTGCCGAGGTCGTTCAGCTCGCCGAACGAGAAGCCGGGCACAAGCGGGCGGAACCCCTGCTGGACCCTCTCGCGCGGCGTCGCGCTCATCCCGCCGAACATCCGCCCGTGGAACGCCTGCTTCGCGCAGACCACCTTGAAGCACTTCCCCTCGGCGCCCGCCTTGCGGACGCCGTGCAGCCGCGCGAGCTTGAGCATAGCCTCGTCGGCCTCGGCCCCGCTGTTGCAGAAGAAGACGCGCCCCGGGCCGGCGTAGCCGACGAGCCTGCGGGCGAGCTCCCCCTGGTTGGGGTTGCGGAACAGGTTGCTGACGTGGATCAGCTCCCCGGCCTGGCGCCGCACCGCCGCGACCCAATCGGGGTGGCAGTGGCCGAGCGCGCTCACCGCTATCCCGGACGAGAAGTCGAGGTAGGCCCTGCCCCGGTCGTCCCAGACCGTGGTGCCGCTGCCCCGCACCAGCGTCAGGGGCTGGCGCGCGTAGTTCTTGAGGACGTGCGCGTCGTACATCTCGGCCGCGCTCGTCCGGACGATGGATGGTGGCTCAGCCATGGATGATCTCGGTCCCGATCCCCTCGTCCGTGAAGATCTCGAGCAGGAGGCTGTGAGGGAGCCTTCCGTCGATGAAATGGACGCGCTGGACGCCCTCCTCGAGGGCCCGGACGGCGCTCGCGACCTTCGGCAGCATCCCCTTGTCGATCACGCCCTTCTTCTTGAGCTCGTCGACCTGGCTGGTCCTCAGGGTCGAGATGAGCGAGGCGGGATCGGGCGGCGAGGCGAGGAGGCCCGCGACGTCGCTCATGTAGAACAGCTTGCGCGCCCGAAGCGCGCTCGCGACGCGCCCGGCCACCAGGTCGGCGTTCACGTTGTAGGGCTTCCCGTCGTAGCCCTCGGCCACCGGAGAGATGACCGGGACGAACCCGTCCGCTATCTCCTTCTTGATGAGCTTCACCTTGACCTCGGTGACCTCGCCGACGAAGCCCAGGTCGACCGCGTTGCCGTCGTCGTCCGTGGCGAGCTTCTGGCAGACGAGGACGCTGTCGCCCGGAAGCCCCTTCGGCCGGGCCTTCGCGGTGTCCAGCGCCGCGCACACCTCCCGGTTGACGGTCTCCTCCAGGGTCTTCTTGACGATGGCCATCGTCGCCTCGTCCGTGACGCGCAGCCCCCTGACGAAGCTCGCCTTGAGGCCCGAGTCCTCCATCGCCTTCGTGATCGCCCTGCCGCCGCCGTGCACCACGACGACGTTGATCCCCACCCCGGCGAGGAACGCGACGTCGTAGGCCACGCGCGACCGCACCTCCGGGTCGGGGTCGTCCATGAAGCTGCCGCCGTACTTGACGACGATCGTGGACCCCCTGAAATCCTGGATGTAGGGCAGGGCCTCGAGAAGGACCTTCGCCTTCGCGGTGACTTCCTCGACGTTCATCTCAGCTATGCGCGCGCCGCCCGCGCGGCCGTGGGCCGCGCCCGTCCCTGCGTCGAAGCGCGCATGTGCGTGTCGGAGGCATGCACCGAACCACTACAATACCGGCCCCGTCCATTCCACAACATTTTGACGACTGCGTGAAAAATATCGGCTTCACTCCGGGGCGCTCCGCCCACAGTTGTCCACTCATGTCCAGCACGCAGATGACCTTCGCGGACCGCGCCTCGCACCGGGCCTGGCTCGCGTCCCAGTCGGCTCTCCCCGCCGGGTTCCGCGTCGGTGTGTCGCGTTTCGACTTCACGCCGGCGGAGGTCCGCAAGCCCGCGAGGATGACGATCGCGCTGATCGCGCTCGAGCGGCCCTCGGCGGACTTCGCGGCCGTCTTCACGAGGAACGCGTTCCCCGGGGCGCCCGTCATCATCGGGCGCGCCAGGCTCGACGGGCCCGCGCTCGCGGCGGTCGTCGTGAACAACAAGATCTCGAACGTGTGCGCGCCGGGCGGGGTCGCGGCCGCGGAGCGCGTCTGCGCGGAGGCCGCGCGGCTCCTCGGGTTCGCCCAGGGCGAGATCCTTCCCTCATCCACGGGCGTCATAGGCTGGGCCCTTCCCGTCGACGAGATCGTGCGGGCGCTCCCGGCGGCCGTCGCCGCCCTGGCCGGCGGCTCGGTGATGCCGGCCGCCGAGGCGATCGTCACGACGGACCTCTACCCCAAGGTCCGCCGGGCCGCGGTGGGCGCGGGCTCTATCGTCGGGATCGCCAAGGGCGCGGGCATGATCGAGCCGAACATGGCCACCATGCTCGTGTACCTGCTCACGGACCTCGCGGTCCCCAGGGGCGAGCTGCGCAGGATGCTCGCGGGGGCCGTCGTCCCAACCTTCAACTCGATAAGCGTCGACAGCGACACGAGCACGTCGGACACCGTGGCCCTCGTCTCGTCCGGGAGGGTGGCCTGCGCCGACCTCGGGGCCTTCGAGCGGGCGCTCCTCTCCGTCTGCGCCGACCTGGCCGAGGACGTCGTGCGCAACGGCGAGGGCGTGCGCCACGTCGTCCGCGTCTCGGTCGTCGGCGCCCCCGACGCCGCGGCGGCCCGCTCGCTCGGCAAGACGGTCGTCAACGCGCCGCTTCTCAAGTGCGCGGTCGCCGGCAACGACCCCAACGTCGGCAGGCTGGTCCAGGCCGTGGGCAAGCACGCCTGCTCCCAGGCGCCGGGGATGGACCTGTCCAGGATGCGCCTGGCGCTCGGGGGCGTGGAGATCTTCTCGGCCGGCGCATTCCGGCTGGACCCGGCCAGGGAGGCCGAGCTCGTCGGCCACCTGCGCGCGGCCGAGCTCTACGCGAGCGCGCCCCCCAGGGACGGGGTCTTCACCCCGCCCGTCGACTTCCCCGCCCACGAGCGCTGCGTCGAGATCGAGATCGACCTCGGCCTGGGCGGCGCGGCGTCCGCGGTCGTGCTCGGCGCGGACCTGACCCACGAGTACGTGAGCGAGAACGCCGACTACAGGAGCTAGTGGCCGGGCCCCGTCAGAGGAGCCCGGCGGTCTCGTCGAACCCGTACCAGAGGTTCATCGTCTGCACCGCCTGCCCCGCGGCTCCCTTGATCAGGTTGTCCTCGGCCGAGGTGATCACGAAGTTTCCCGTGCGCGGATCGTGGACCGCGGACATGTCGATCCGGTTGGTCCCGACGACGTGCGCCGTGTCGGGGGTCTCCCCGCTCGGAAGGACCTGGACGAACGGGGCCCGGGCGTAGGCCCTGCGCCACGAGGCGTAGAGGGACTCCGCCGTGGCCCCCGGCGCCGCCGGCACGGTGATCGTCGTCGCGATCCCGAAGCGCATGGGCGCCAGGTGCGGGTTGAACTGGATCACGGTCGTTGCGCCCGAGTGCAGCGCGAGCTGCTCCTCGATCTCGGCAAGGTGCCGGTGCCTCGTGAGGCCGTAGGCCTTCGCGCTCTCCGCCCGCTCGACAAAGAGGTAGCCCTCGTCGAGCTTCCTGCCGGCGCCGCTGACGCCGCTGAAGCTGTTGACGACGATGTGCTCGCGGGTGACGACGCCGTCCCTCAGGAGGGGCACGAGGGGGATCAGGATGCTGGTCGGGTAGCAGCCCGGGGACGCGACGATCCTCGCCGCGGCCTTCCATTCGGGGGCGGTCAGCTCCGGCAGGACGTAGCGCGCCTGGGGGAGGAGCTCGGGCGCGGAGTGCCTGCCGTAGTACCGCTCGAAGGTCGCCACGTCCGATATCCGGAAGTCCGCGCTAAGGTCGATGACGCGCTTTCCCGAGGCGGCGAGCGCCCTCGCGAACTCCGCCGCGGCGCCGTGCGGGAGCGCGAGGAAGAAGAGCGGGATGTCGCCGGCCGCGAGCGCCGCGGCGTCGGACGCCACGAACGTGATGCCGCGGTCCATCCCGCGCACGGACGGGATCACCTGCGCGAGGGGCTTGCCCGCGTGCGTGCGCGACGTCACGGCCGCAAGCTCGACCTTGGGATGGCCGAGGAGGAGCCTCACGAGCGTTTCGCCCGCGTAACCTGATGCGCCTACGATGCCGACTTTCATTGGAGTGGAAGAATCCGTTCGGGCGCGCCCAAAAATCCAGCATAAACGCCTTCACCGCGGCCCGGGACCGGGCGGCGGCCGCCGGGCGCGCCCCGCAGTGGGATCAGCGCTTCGAGAACTGGAACCGCTTGCGGGCGCCCGGCTGGCCGGCCTTCTTGCGTTCCTTCTCGCGCGGGTCGCGGCGGATGTGGCCGGCCTTCTTGAGCGCCGGCCTGAGCTCGGCCTTCATCTTCTGCAGGGCGCGCGCGATGCCGTGCGCAACCGCGCCGGCCTGGCCCGCGACCCCGCCGCCCGAGACGTTTACGGTCACGTCGATCTTCTCGCGAAGGTCGACCGTGAGGAGCGGGGCGTAAGCCTGCTTGGAGAAGTTGTCGTGCGAGAAGTACGACTCGAACGTGCGTCCGTTGACGACCAGCTTGCCGGTGCCGTCGGTGATCCGGACGCGGGCGGTCGAGCTCTTGCGGCGGCCGGTCCCGGTGAATACGCTGGCGGCGATGTCTGGGGTGCTCATGGTCGGGTTCAGGCGGGGATCTTCACGGGATTGTTGGCCTCGTGCGTGTGGCTCGGGCCGGCGAATACGCGCAGCTTGGTCAGCATCTTGGCGGCGAGGCGGTTCTTTGGCAGCATCCCCTTGACCGCGTGCGTGATCACGAATTCGGGGCGCTTCTCGCGCATCTGCCTCAGGCTCCGGTAGCGCTCGCCGCCGACGAAGCCGGAGAACGCCATGTACTCGTTCTTCTCCTCCTTCTTGCCGGTCAGGACGACCTTCTCGGCGTTGATGACGACCACGTAGTCGCCCGTGTCGACATGGGCCGTGTAGGTCGGCTTGTTGCGGCCGCGGATGATGTTGGCGAGCTTCACGGCGAGACGGCCGAGCACCTGCCCTTCGGCATCAATGAGATACCACTTGGGCTGCACGGTCTCCTTCTTCGCGAGAATCGTCTTCATGGGAAAAGAGGTCTAGACCAAGGCTACCAAACAGGGGTGTCAACCCCCGTTTTGAGCCTTGGTTCCGCGCGGGAATTTGCAACGATCGGCGCCATGCACCATCGCGCCGCGCTGGCTTGGGCCGGGCTCCTGGGAGCCACCGGAGTCCTCCTGGGCGCCTTCGGAGCGCACGCCCTGCGCGGGGCCCTGGAGGCCGCGGGCACGCGCGAGGCGTGGGAAACCGCGGTCCGCTACCAGCTTGTGCATGCCGCCGCCCTGCTTGGGCTTGCGGGATGGCTGAGGGCCTCGGCAAAGCCGCGGGAGCGTCGCGCGGACTGGGCGGCCCGGCTCTGGGTCGCGGGCACCGGGCTCTTCTGCGGGTCGCTCTACGCCCTGGCGCTCGGGGGCCCCCGCTGGCTGGGACCCGTCACGCCGCTCGGCGGGGTCGCGCTCATCGCGGGGTGGATTCTCGCCGCCGCGGCGGCCTTCTCCGCCTGATGGCGGGCCAAGGAGCGGAAATGGACGCCGTCCCCCCCCTTCCCGGCGACCTTCGCGCGATGCTCGAGTCCGTGCGCCGCGCGGGGCGCCCAAGGCTCGTCGGCGGATGCGTCCGCGACTGGCTCCTCGGGATCGTCCCCAAGGACTTCGACGTCGAGGTCGCGGGGACCGACTTCGAGGGCCTCAAGCGGGCGCTGGGCCCCTTTGGCGCCACCGACGTGGTCGGGCGCAGCTTCGGCGTCGTAAAGGTCCGCGGCGCGGGCGGATCCGAATACGACTTCAGCCTGCCGAGGCGCGAATCGAAGACCGGGGCCGGCCACCGCGGGTTCGCCGTCGAGCCCGACCCGGGCCTCGGGGACGCCGAGGCCGCCGCGCGGCGCGACTTCACCGTGAACGCGATCGCCGTCGATCCCTTCACCGGCGCCGTCATCGACCCTTTCGGCGGCCAGGCGGACCTGCGCTCCCGGGTCCTGCGCCACACCGGCCCGGCGTTCTCCGAGGACCCTCTCAGGGTCCTTCGCGCCTTCCAGCTGGCCTCGCGCTTCGACCTCACCCTCGCGCCGGGGACCGCTGCCCTCTGCCGCGAGATCGCCCCGGCCTATTCCGAGCTGCCCCTTGAGCGGATCTGGGCCGAGTGGGACAAGTGGGCCGTCGAGTCGGTCCGGCCCTCGAGGGGCCTCGCGGTCCTCGAGGAGACCGGCTGGATCCGGCACTTCCCCGAGGTGGCCGCCCTGCGCGGCACGCCCCAGGAGCCCGAGTGGCACCCCGAGGGCGACGTCATGGACCACACGAGGCACTGCCTGGACGCCCTCGTCTCGCTCGAGGGCTGGGTCTCGTCGCAGGGGCCCCGGCGCAGGCTGCTCTCGTTCGCGGTGCTCGCCCACGACTTCGGCAAGCCCCCGACGACCGAGCGGGCGGAGCGCCACGGGGCCATGCGCTGGGTGAGCCCCGGCCACGAGTCGGCCGGAGGCCCCCTGGCCGACTCGTTCCTGGCGCGGATCGGGGCCCCGGCCGACCTGGCCCCGCCCGTGCGGGCCCTCGTCGTCCACCACCTCGTCCACCACCACGGCAAGGACGGAGACTTCACCGACGCGCAGGTGCGCAGGCTGGCGCGCAGGCTCTCGCCGGCGACGATCGACGACCTGCTGGTCGTCATGGCCGCCGATTCGCGGGGCCGCCCGCCCATCGCGCCCGGGGAGGTCCTCGCGATCGTCGGGCGCCTTCGCGCCCGCGCCTCCGAGCTCGCGCTCGAGGCGGCCGCGCCGAGGCCGATCGTGCTCGGCCGCCACCTGATCGCGCTGGGCCGGCGCCCGGGGCCGGAGTTCAAGCCGATCCTCGACTCCGCGTTCGAGGCCCAGCTCGAGGGCGCTTTCACGGACGAGGCCGGCGGCCTCGAATGGCTCAAGGGGCGCCTGGAGTGATCGCGGCCTTCCAGTGGGACCTCGCCCGGCAGGCGGAGCGCCTCGACTGGCTGCTGGCGCGCCTTCCGCGCTACGCGGACTGGGGCTACCGCGAGCTCTACCTCCACCTCGAGGACGCCGTCGAGTACCCGAGCCTCCCGGGGGTCGCGCGCAGGGGCGCCTACAGCCGGCGCCAGTTCGCCAGGCTCGTCGGCGAGGCCGCCCGGGTCGGGATCGGCGTCGTCCCCATCGTCAACCTGCTCGGCCACACCCAGTACCTGATCAAGGCGCCCGGGCTCCGGGACCTGAACGAGCTGCGGGCTCCGGACGGTTCGCCGCTCGAGGCCGGCCAGGTGTGCCCCGTCCATCCCAGGATCCTCGAGGTCGCCGATGCGCTGGTGCGCGACGTCGCCCCATTCTGCACGGCGGGGAAGGTGCACGTGGGCCTCGACGAGTCGTTCTCCCTGGGCCGGCATCCCCTCAGCGCCGCCGAGATCGCGCGGATCGGCGTCGCTGCGCACTTCGGGCGCTACGTGGGCCGGCTTAACGCGGTGGCGCTCTCCCACGGGCTGAGGCTCGGGCTCTGGGCCGACATGCTCGCACTCCTCCCCGCGGCCGTCGCGCACCTTCCGCCGGGCATCGTCGCCTACGACTGGTACTACTATCCCTTCGCGAGGCGGCCGAGGATCGAGCTCCGGAACTTCGCCGAATACGACCTCGCGCCCCTCCTTAGGGCGCGCGGGATCGAGTACTGGGGCTGCCCGATGAACGGGGCGTTCCGCCACGAGCCCCTCCCGGTGTTCGGCGAGAGGCTCGCGAACATCCGCGACTGGTGGCGCCGGTGCGCCGCCGTGGGCGCCGGCGGCCTCCTCGTCACCTCGTGGGAGCCGGGCCGGCTGGCGATGGAGGCGACCACGGTCGTCGACGCCGCCGCGGCCTCGCTGTGGCTCAAGCCAGGGTCGGCCGACCCCGCGGCCATGCTCGCCGACGGATTGGAGCGGGTCTTCCGGCAGCGCCGGCCCCGCGCGCTGGCGGCGCGGCTCCTCGGCGCCGACCGGCACGCGTTCTGCGGCTACGCCCGCTGGCAGATCAACGAGCGGTGGGACCTCTTTGCGGGGCGCGACCCGCTTAAGCCGTACGAGGCCGACCGGATGTTCTTCCGGCGCCTGCGGACGCACCCGATGCCGGCCCCGCTCGCGCACAGCGTCGCATTCAGGTCCTATCTGGCGGAGCGCGACGTCTTTGTCCGCAGGGCCGCCCGCGACGTCTTCCAGCTGCGCCGCCTCCTGCGCCAGGGGGACTCCCGGAAGGCGGCCGGCAAAATGGAGCTCATGCGCCGAGAGGCCGCGGCCTTCCAGCGGGCCCTTGCCCGGGGCCGCAGGGCGGCGCAGGCCATGTGGAACCTCTCGCGCCACCGGGGCGCGCCCGGGCAGAACGGCGCCGTCCTCGACGGGGACGCCCGCCGGCTGCACCGCTGGCGGGACTGGATTGGGCGGGCGGCCCTCCGGCCGGGCGCCGTCTTCCGTGAGACCCCGCTCTGCGGCCCCTGGCAGCTGCAGTTCTGGGTCCACAACTTCGCGCCCGCGCTGCAGATGGTGGCCGTGGAGCAGCGCCGGCCGGACGGCACGTGGCGCGAGCTGGCCTCGCGCCGCCTGAACGAGTTCCGCGCCCGCTCCGCCCGCCCCCGCTCCGGGATCCGCCGTGAGTTCACGGTGCCGGTGGAGTCTCCCGAGGCCGCGCTGCGGGTCGCCGTGCGCGGCGTCGGCCAGCTCGCGCTCAGCCTTGTCGCGGTCACGGACGGGCTGGAGACCCGGCGCCCCGGGAGCCGGCGGAGCACGATCGTCCTCGGCTCGCCCGCGCCGGGGCGGGGCCTGCCCAGGCCGGATTGGGCGCGCAACGCCGGGGTCCTGCGGATCAGAACCGCGCCGGGAGACAGTCAGGCCTGACGCCGGGAGCCCGCGCGCCCGGCCCCGCACCCAAAAGAATGGCCCGGCCAAACGGCCGGGCCATGTTGAGGAGTCTGTTCTAGTCGTCCGACTCAGAAGCTGTACTTGGCGTTGACGTAGAACATGCGGCCGATCGCGCCGTTGTAGTTGCCCGTGTCCGCGTTGGTGTCCGGGAACGCATTGGGCGCCAGCGGCGGATACCTGTTGAACACGTTGTTCACGCCGACGGTCACCTTCAGGCCATCGAGGTACTTGTTCATGTGCAGGGAGGCGAAGTTGTACGTGAGTCCCAGGTCATAGGACGTGAACGAGCCAACCTTCTCGAGGCCGTACTGGTCGTCGCCGCCCGTGCCGACGTCGGTGCCGGAATCGACCCACGTGACGCCAACGAATCCGTCCAGGCCGTGGTTCGACCAGTCGAGGGTCGTGTACGAGCGCAGCCTTGAGACCGTGCCCAGGTTCACGGACGTCGTGCCGACGTAGTCGTAGTACGGCTCGCTCGGGATGAGCTCCAGCTTGTAGCTGTTGTACCAGGTCCACGTCGACGTGAGGTCGAACCTGCCGATGCCCGCGACCTTCTTGACGTAGTCCAGCGTGATGTCCGTGCTGTCGATCTTCTGGCCGGCCAGGTTGAGGAGGTTCTGGATGACGAAGATCTGCTGCGGGGAGTGGTTGCTGATGCCACCCGGGGCGGACGGGCTCGGGCCCGTGGGGGTGTTGTAATGGACGTCGGACAAATAGGGCGATGCCGTCCCCAGCGTCTCAACGCTCTGGATGATCGTGGTCGCCGGGACGGTCCCGACGATCGCCTTCATCGCGATGTCCGAGAAGTCCACGGTTAACGAGAGGCCGTCGACGGCCTTGGGCGTGTAGACGAATCCAACCGCCCACGAATCGGCCGTGGTGGGCTTCAGGTCGGGGTTTGCGCCGCCGGTCTGGTTGAACTGGGCCGTGTTCTGCGCGCCGCCCCCATTGTACGTGTTGTAGGTGATGGAGATGGTCGAGCCGGATGTGACCGGCCCGTAGAGGTTGTAGAGCTCAGGGGCGATGAACGACTTCCCCGCCGAGGCGCGGAGCTTGAACTGGTCGTCGATGGGCGCCCAGCTCATGTTGACCTCGGGAGTGGTCGTGGTGCCCACGTTGCCGCTGTAGTCGTCGTAGCGCACCGCCGCGTCGATGTTGACCGAGTGCGCGAACGAGATGTTCTGCTTCGGGCCCGTGACCGGCACGTTGACCTCGCCGAACGCCGACCAGAAGTTGCGCTGTGCGTTGAAGTACTGCCAGGTGGTCGCGTTGTCCCAGCCCTGCGTGGTGCCGCTGGAATTGGGCAGGCTGTTGACGTCCGGGACGGCCGATAGGGTCTCGCGGACGTAGCCGCCGCCCACGGCGAAGCCGAGCTTGCCCCCGGGGAGATCGAAGGGCGTGCCGTCGAACTTGAAGTCGTAGGAGTTGAGCGTGCTCAGCATGTTGACGAACGCCGTGCCGATGACGCCGTTGAAGGCGCCGGGGGCCTGGACCCTCGCGAACGGGTTGATCTGGCCGTCGGACATGGCGGTGATGAGCGCGCTGGTGTCGAGCAGGCCCGGATTCGTGAAGTTCAGGTTGTAGCGGTCGATGTTGGCTGCCATCTCCCAATGGAGGTCCGGCGTGATGTCGCCGCGGAGGCCGCCCACGACGCGGTAGAGCTGCGCATCCTGCTGGTAGATGCGCGGGTAATTCGTGAAGCGGCTGCGCGCCAGGACCTCGTAGCCGCTGCCATCCCCGTAGCCGGG
>Ga0074045_10000175_pt1 | contig 59099 bp, 56 predicted proteins | sample BogForMeECP23OM2_FD_94442 | JGI IMG/M metagenome (GOLD analysis project Ga0074045, IMG submission 94442) | Bog forest soil microbial communities from Calvert Island, British Columbia, Canada - Bog Forest MetaG ECP23OM2 | ecosystem: Environmental > Terrestrial > Soil > Wetlands ... | reverse complement strand
TATTGGCAAGAAAATGGTCGGTACAGTGATGTATGTTGGGTGGGAGGGGGGGGGGGGTTGGGATGTAGGTACTAATTGGGTAAATGGTTATTAAGCGGTAAACGAGTTTAAGGCTTGGAAAGCGGCCCCGCTCTTATGTTCAGAAGAAGTTTTCTTGCGGCGCTCGCAGTTCTTCTATCCAGTGCCGCCGCTTCCCCCTCCGACTGTCTCCCCATCGGTGAAGCCAGCCAGCATGTCGGCGAAACCAAATGCATAACCGGCAAAGTGACACACGTGAAGGTCGGCCCCAAAGGAGTTCACTTCATCGGCTTCTGCGAAGATCACGCCGCCTGCCCGTTCTCGGTGGTGGTCTTCGCCTCCGACCTTAAGGATGTGGGCGACGTACGCCGCCTTGAAGGCCGCGTCATCGAAATCCACGGTCCCGTCAAACTCTACGAGGGCCGCGCCGAAATCATCCTCAACCGCGTCGGCCAACTCACCGGCGGCTCAACTCTGATCCCTCCCATGCCGAAGAACTATGACGTTGAGAAGCAAGGCCACTACAGCGCCGGCCGCATGCGTCCCACCAAAAAGCCTGCCAAAGTGAAGGGCACGCCCAGCTCCACCGCAACCTACGGCAACGAAGCGGATGTAGAAGCCCAGCCCCCGCAATGAGCAGACTCAAGGTTTACCCAGTGAAACCCTGTGTCCCCTGTGTTAAAGATTTTTTTCGACGCGAGCCATCATGACGAGGCCTCAAACCATCCCCTTCCGCAACTCCTCCAAGGGATACCTCGTCCCCCGCCACACGATCCCATCGTTCCAAAGCGTATGAAACATCGATCGCATCAACGTATAAACAAACAATGCCGTGCTCACCGGATGCAGCAGAAAGTAATAAGCCGGAACCCCCGACCGCAAAGACATGCCAAAATAAATCAAGAACATCGACCCGAGCGCAATGGCATACGGCACTCGTTCCCAACCGTGCGCCAGCCATATCCCCAGAAATGGCATGAGATTCAGGAATGCCAGCCCAAACGCCGAAATCAGGGTGCGCGGCCACTGAAACGACAACACCGCAAAAAAATTCTTCGTCAGATTATTGACCACGCCCATCGCGCCATTCGCCCATCGAATCGAAATCAAATCCCCGCCAAAAACGTTGCGTTGGGCAAACCCTGCGTTCTTGACCACCTTGCCCAATTTCATGTCGTCGAGCACTTCCATCCTCAGCGCTTCATAGGTGCCCACCGTTTCGTACACGCTGCGCCGAATCAGATTAAAAGCTCCTACCCCCATGTGGTCCCGCGACTTCGGATCGGCCACCTTCCACGGCCGGTGTCCAAATACGAACATCGTCTGAAAGAACGCGATCATCATGTATTCGCCCGGAGTCTTCATGATCATCCGCGGGAACAATACGACGTGGTCCGCTTTCTCCGCTTCCGCGTAAGCCAGCGCCCGCCGGACCGAATCTGCCTTGAACAAAACGTCGGCATCGGTAAACAGCAGCCACTCGCCCGACGCCTCGTTAGCCGCCGTCCACATGGCATGCGTCTTCCCCAACCATCCCGCAGGCAGCTCCCGATGATGAATCACGCGCAAGCGCTCGCGCGCGAAAGCACGGCCCGCCACTTCCTCCATGATCTCCCCGGTCCGATCCGTCGACCGGTCGTTCACCGCGATCACTTCATAGTTCTCGTAATCGAGTTGCATTAGCCGACTCAGAGAAAGCTCGATGTCGTCTTCCTCGTTCCGCGCCGGCACAATAATCGAAACACGGGGATTTCCCGCAGCACTCGCCGGACTGCAATCCCACTCAGGCTTGGAGACATCGGCGACGCTGGGCATTCCAATCGCAGCGTCCACGATGCGCGAGAACCACGCCAGCGCCAGGATGGTGCCGGCAATCCAATGAACGTAATGCATTCCGCCTAGATCTTTCTCGCCTGCTCGCCGTCCAGCTGCACCGCCGGCGCAAATCTCATCCCGTAGAACAGTATGGCAGAGGAAGCGATCATGGCGATCACCGGCAGAATGAACGCAGCCTGCAGCGTGCGGCGGTCCGCAACCCAGCCCATCATGGTAGGCGAAGGCACATCGCCCAGAATATGGATGATAAAAATATTCACCGCCAGCGCCGTGGCCCGGATGTGAGCATCGACGGAATTGATCACAGCCGCGTTTAACGGAGCCGTATTGAACAGGAGAAAGAACGCCGCGACCGCAATCGCCGGAATCATCACCCGTCCTTTCACGAACAGCGCCACGATCATCACAGGCACACCCAGTGCCATGGTCGCTGCCGAAACCAGGTAATAGGCACTCTTCGTGCGGCGCAACAGGTAGTCACCGAACCATCCACCCGCTAGGGAGGCAACGATCCCGTCCGCCACTATGATCAGACCAAAGGTTAGGTTGGCGGCTTCCAGCGTGTAATGGCGCTCGCTGTAGAGGAACTGCGGCATCCACACCTGAATGCCGCCGAGGGAAAACGTCATCGCGGCCATGCCCAGCGTCGAGGTTAGGAACGCTGGATTGCGTGCCAGCCCAGCCACCGTCGTTCGCTCCGGCGTACCCTTCAGCGAATCAAATTGTCCCCGCTCCGGCTCTTTGAGAAACAGCACGGCAATCGCCAGCAAGAAACCCGGAGCGGCTGCAATGTAGAACGGAAAGCGCCAGCCATGGTGCGGAGCAAGATAACCACCCAGCAGGTATCCCGCCGCTGATCCCACAGGAATTGCCAGATAGAAGACCCCCAGAATCCGGCCGCGTTGCTTCTCCGCAAAAAGATCAGCAACAAAAGTCGGGGCAATCGTTACGAACGTCGCCTCGCCGATGCCGACCAGGGTGTGTCGAATCAACAACTCGGTGTAGTTGTGAGTAAATGCCGTCAGCAGAGTGAGCCCGCTCCAGAAGACAGCACCCAGCACGATGATGAGTTTGCGCGAATACCGGTCTGCCAGCGGGCCAACGAACGGTGCGGCCACCATATAGAAACCCAGGAATGCACTGGTGAGGTAACCGATCTGCGTCTTGGTCAGATGAAACTCGTCCTGCACCAGCGGCTGCACCGCGAACAGGACGTTGCGGTCCACGTAGTTCAGGAGGTTCAGCGCCGTGAGCACGATCAGCGCCGTGCGCGGATGAAGTTTCGTGGAAGTCACAGGTCGAGCGAATATAGCACGGACCCAGGCTGCGACCGGGCCGCCAAGCAGAGCAATTGACGGTGACGACAATTGTCGCTACAATGGACGACAAATGGTAAACGAACTGCGAGCGGTGGTGAAGGAACTCGGCGGCCGATCCGCTCTTGGACGAAACCTCGCCAGCCAGCGCGATCTATGCGAGGCCATCCGTGAGGGGTTTCCTCCCGCGGTGATCCCGAAGCTAATGCACTCTTCCGGCCTTACCCTCAAGGAACTGGCTGAATCCCTCGATCTCTCGCCGCGGAGTCTGCAGCGCCGGCGACGAAGCGGCCGATTGGCGCGCTTCGAATCCGACCGCCTCTACCGCCTGGCCCGCATCGTGGCTCTGGCGGAGCAAAGTCTCGGAACTCGCGAGAAGGCGATGCGCTGGCTGAAGCGCTGCAATCGCGCTCTCGGAGGAGTCCCGCCCATCAGCGCCATCGACACAGAATTGGGAGCACGGCAGGTCGAAGAGGTTCTGGGAAGGATCGCGTACGGCGGAATCAGTTGACTCGAGTCTATCGCGTACTGCGCAAAGCTTTCGCCCAATCTCCGTTCGATGGGGAAGGCGCCTACCGTTACGGTGGCCGCTGGTCGAGCCCGGGCACTCGCCTCGCTTATACCTCCGAGCATCAGTCTCTGGCCATGCTCGAATATTTCGTCCACCTGGATTCCGAGAACGCTCCCGCGGACCTGGTCCTGGCCACCGCTGACATACCCGACAATCTACCCAAGGAACGGATTCCTGCCGACAAGCTTCCGCCATTGTGGCGACGCTCCCCTGCCCCGCCTGAACTTGCGCGCATCGGGGACGAATTCGTCGAAAGAGCCCGCCGCTGCATTTTGATCGTGCCCTCCGCGATCGCCCCGCACGAAAACAATTGGCTGCTCAATCCGCAGCATTTAGATTTTCGCAAGGTGGTCGCTTCCGGACTCGAACCGTTGAACTATGACCCGAGAATGTTTGGCGGCAAGCGGCACACTCGGCGCAGATCATGAATTGGCTCTGGGCTTATTTTCCGTTTTTCGCCCGCGGCCACTTCGCCACCACCACCGTCGAAATCCCGCCCCGTGGCCGGAAATCGCCCTTCACCTCGGCCCACACCGGTTTCGCCCAGCGCACCACATCTTCCAGCACCCGGTTTACAACGTTCTCCTGAAAAATTCCCAGGTTTCGGTATGACTGCAGATATTCCTTGTAGGACTTCAATTCAAGGCACACTTTATCTGGCTGGTAGCGCAGCGTGATCACGCCAAAATCGGGCAATCCAGTCTTCGGACACACCGAAGTAAATTCCGGATCGTCAATCACAATCTCGTATCCCGGAAACTGGTTGGGCCAAGTCTCAATCTCCGGAAACTTGGCATCCAGTCCCGCTTCGGCATGCTCTGGCGTATATCGTCTCGGTTTTGGCATAGGCTCATTGTAACGGTTAGGCTCGGCTCTTCCGCACTGCCCCCCGGCATGCGAGCCCGGCGATCGTGAGATCCCATTGCCTGAGGGTGCATCTGCGCCATTTCACCCGCATCTAACCACTCAACGGCTTGGGAAGGCGTGCAGTTTTTCGTGGCCGCCGCGGTGGTAAATTAGTGCTTGCAGTTGTCCTCGCCTTACCCTGAAAGATAACTGGTTGGCAGCAACCAACAATTCGAATGGCCATCCCGCCAAGCGCACGGCACGCACCTGGATCACTGTTGGTGTGCTCGCGGCACTTGCGGCCATCCCGTTTTTCCGCCGCCCGACCCCACTGAGGATCACTACAACTACGGTCCAACGAGGATCGATTCGAAGTCTCATCTCCACCAATGGCAAGGTCGAGCCCATACAAAATTTCGAGGCTCACGCGCCCGTCGCCACAATCGTCAAGCGTCTGTTCGTGAAGGAGGGCGATCACGTCCGCAAGGGACAGCTCCTCCTTCAACTCGACGATGCCGACTTGCGCAGTCAGGCGGCCCGCGCGCAATCCAAGATTAAAGCAGCTCAAGCCGACCAGGCGAACCTGACGACCGGCGGCACGCGCGAGGAACTGCTCACGCTCAATGCGCAACTGATCAAAGCCCGCGGCGCGCGCGATGAAGCCCAACGCAACCTGGACGCCTTCCGCCGCTTGCAGCAACAGGGAGCAGCCTCCACCGGCGAAGTTCAGCAAGCTCAGGAAGCCTTGCAGCGCGCCCAGGCCGATACCGCCCTCCTCGAGCAAAAACAGAAAGACCGGTACTCTCTTCCGGAGGTCGCTAGAGTTCAGGCTCAGAGCGCGGAAGCGCAAGCTTCCTATGATGCCGCCGAGGATGCATTGGCCAAATCCAGCGTCCATGCTCCTTTCAACGGCGTCGTCTATGCCCTTCCCGTCAAGCAAGGCGCCTACGTGCAAGCCGGCGACTTGTTACTGCAGGAAGGCGATCTCTCCCAAATGCTGGTTCGCACTTTCGTCGACGAGCCCGACATCGGGCGCCTCGCGACCGGACAGAGAATCGAAGTCACTTGGGATGCCTTGCCCGGGCGGATCTGGAAAGGCACAGTCAGCAGCGTTCCCGCTACTGTCAAACTTCGTGGCTCCCGCAATATCGGTGAGGTCATGTGTTCAGTCGACAACCACGATCTTCGCCTGCTGCCCAACGTCAATGTGGGCGTCACCGTCATCACCGCCGAACACAGCGACGTCCTGACGCTTCTTCGCGAAGCCGTGCACATGGACGACACCAAGCCGTACATTTATGAAGTAGTGGACGGCACACTCAAACGCCGCGCTGTGGAAGTCTCTCTGCAAAATCTGACCCAGGTCGAGATCGCTGCCGGACTTCCCGAGCATTCCCTCGTAGCTCTGTCGTCCGTCGACGCCAAGCCTTTGACTGACGGTGCTCGCGTGAAAGTGATTGAGTAGCCATGAAGCGAATTAGTTTCCAGTTGTTGTTATCGCTTCTTTTGCTGCCAGCGGCCGCAGCCGCCGACGCGCCCCAACAGCTTCTTGCCGACGGCCGCGTTGATCAAGCCGTGCAAAATCTTCAGCAGCAGATTCATACCACTCCCACCGCCGAAGCCTACAACCTGCTCTGCCGTGCCCAATTCGAGCTCGATGCCTGGGACGCCGGAATTCCCGCCTGCGAGAAAGCCGTGTCGCTTGCACCCGACAATGGCCTCTATCATCTATGGCTGGGTCGAATCTATGGCGAGAAAGCAGATCGCACTAATTTCTTCAAGGCCGCCGGCCTCGCCAAGAAAGTTCGCACCGAGTTCGAGCGTGCCGTCGAGTTCGCCCCCAACAATTGCGAGGCCCGAATCGATCTCGCCGAGTTTTATCTGGAAGCTCCCGGCATCGTCGGAGGTGGAGAAAACAAAGCCCGCGCTCAAGCCGATCTGCTCCTCACCATGAATCCCGGAATGGCGCACTGGGTAAGAGCCCGCATCGCGCAGAAGAACAAAGATATGGTCACGGCGGAACAGGAGTATCGCGCCGCCATCGAAGCCACGCACGGCGGTGCCCGTGCCTGGCTTAATCTCGCCGGATTTTATCGCCACACCGGCCGCCTCGATGAGATGGAGGAGGCTCTGCGCACTATGGAAACTCGTCCCGTCGATCGTCCCGCCGCTCTAATGGACGGCGCCAGCATGTTGTTTCGTACCGGCCGCTCTTATCCCATGGCCGTCCGCCTCATCCGCAGCTATCTCACGTCCGCCACCGACGAAGAATGGCCCGCATTCAAGGCGCACAATCTGCTCGGAGAATTGCTCGAGAAGCAAGGCGACCGCCAGGCCGCCGCCGAGGAATATCGTACCGCCCTCTCCATGGCTCACACCTTCATGCGCGCCCAGGACGGCCTCCAGCGCGTCGCCCGCTAGCGCTGGAAGATAATCATGACCTCGGTTCGCATCGACAAATGGCTCTGGGCCGCGCGCTTCTTCAAGACTCGCTCCCTCGCCGCGCGCGCCTGCGAACTCGGCAGAATCCAGTCCAACCACCAGCCCGCTAAAGCCGCACGTGAAATTCACATCGGTGATATGTTGCGAGTGACCAATGACGGCGGCGACTTCGAAGTGGAAGTCCTGCTTCTTAGCGATGTGCGCGGCCCCGCCCCAGTCGCCCAAACCCTCTACCGCGAAACCGACGCCAGCCGCGAACTTCGCAAGAAGGTTGCCGCCGAACGCAAAGCCTTGCGCCAGTTCGAACAGTTGCCCTCAACTCGTCCCTCTAAACGCGATCGCCGCAGAATCATCCAGTTCCGCGGCAGGGCCTGAGCTAACCTCCGTTTCAACTTGATTGTCGTTACGAACCCGAACCCATCCCCAGCGACTTCTTCATCCTGTCATTCCGACCAGAGCCGGAGCGGCAGCGACGTCCTCCCCCTCCTGTCATTCCCACCGTAGCCGGAGCGCCAGCAACGGCGGAGTGGAAGAATCCGCTGTTTACGCAAGACGAGAACTACGCGAGCATCTCGAAAGCGAGATTGTTTGTCCCACGGATGTCCGCACAGGGCATGCTGACAGGAAGCTGCTAGAGGGTCATGCGCTCTTCGAACCGAGTCGAGTCTCGATTGCTTCCAGCAATTTAGCTACTGCTTCACTCGCCTCTTGGGTGGAAAATTCGCTGCCCAGCTCGATCGCTGGAACTCCGGCGCACGCGGTCTGGAAGGCCTGGCGAGTGCCCGGGGACGCATTCATGTCCGGCCCTATCAGCACCAGATCAAAATGCGTGACCCGCATCAGGATCAGAGCGTCGCCCAGGCGGCTGCTGGTGTGGACGTCGTATCCGGTGCGACGCAGTAGTTCGCGCAGGTAGGCGAGCACGTCGGCGTTGCAATCGAGGCACAAGACGCTGCGCCCGGTAGAGACAGGCGCTTCGGCGTGAGCGGCCGGAGCGTAAAATGCCGCCACCGCCTTCTCCTCCGATTCGTGAGTATCGAACAGCTTGATCAGGTGCGATAACTCCAGAATCTTGCGCGCGTGCTCGGGCACGTTGCAAAGCTTCAGGTCTCCCCGCGACTGCCGCGTGCTGGTCAGGCTGCGCACGATCGTGCCGATGCCGCTGCTGTCAATGAATCCCACCTCGCCCAGGTGCAAGACGATGGAGCGGCGATCGCGCAACAGCCAGGTTACGTGCGCGCGCAGCGATTCGCTCTCGCTCCCCGCAACAATCCGCCCGTTGCAGCGCACGATGGTGACGCGACCAACCTCGCGAGTTTCCAGGGATAAACGCAATCCGCCCCCACACGGCTGCACTCGAGCCGCGAAAATCGCCACATTATATCCTCAAGAAGCAAATCAGCGGGACGAAAACTGCGACTCAGATTCTGGTAAAGATTGCGGACTGACAGGTGCGAGAGTACATTATCGTTCGAACGGAAAGTCAAAATCGCATTCCATACGGAATATCGAGGAATAACATGCGTAATCCCGGCCTGGTACTCGCTGTTCTGTGTGTGGCTGGATGGGTGGCTGCGCGATCGGACGACCGGCCGGCAAAGATTAGTAGTTCGGCTGTGTGGCAAGTGTCTCCACAGTTTATGGCAGCCGTTCACGCTGCCTGCGACCAGGCTTCCTCTTCCGGCCAGGCGGAATGCCTGACCGCTCAGATGACAAAGGCCGGCGCTCCCGCCGCCGCCGTGAGTTTTACGCGTGAACTCTACAAGCAGAGCCACGGCGATTTCGGCGTTATGACTGGCTTTCAGGACGAGGGCCTGGTTGCCTTTGCATGGATCACGTATCCCCTTCGCGCCAACACGAACTATGGCCTTCTACTGGTGAATGGACGGCCGCGGATCGTCAATGTCGAAGACCTGAAGCTGCTCGACAGAAAAACCATGGAACAGAGTTCACAGTTTCAGGATCTCAAGAACCAATTCCCTAAAGTCGATCTGTGGCCGGGGGATCGCGATGGGAAGACTTGGCCCAACTCGCAAAGCGGGCCGAATGGGGGAATACAGTTTGTGGTGGGCTATCCGTTGCTCAGCGGATGCCACGCTTGCGAGCGCGCTGGACTTGCCATCTTCACCTGGAATTTCGATGCCCATGGGAAATTTCTCGGAACGACATTTGCGGGGATGACGCCACCTCCCTTGCAATAAGTGCGCGCTGGAGTGACCAGGAACTATGTTGGGCTTCGTCCAATCATTTGTGCTCGCCTTCAGTGCGTTGCTGCCCCTCATCAATCCTCTGGGGTCCGCGCTGATGTTTATGGGAGTCGTTGGCGATGTGCCAATCGGCGAGTTTCGGCACCTTGCCCGCAGAGTGACCGTCAGCACCGTGCTATTTCTGCTGGTCATCGAACTTGCAGGCGCAATGTTGCTCGCATTCTTCGGGATTTCCCTTCCGGTCGTGCAGTTCGCCGGCGGCCTGGTGCTGGCCACGATCGGATGGCAATTGCTGAACGAAAAAGATAAGGACGTGAAACCTGCGCCGTCTTCGCCTGACACCAGTGTAGGACCCGTTGAAGACAAGATTTTTTACCCGCTCACGTTCCCGATCACGGCCGGGCCGGGCTGCATCGTGGTCACGGTTACGTTGAGCGCGCACGCCTCACGGCATGCCGTCGCGCAAAATATTATTGCTCATTTCGGTATCGCGCTGGCCATTGTCGTTTTGGGTGTTACGGTCTTGGTGAGCTATACCTATGCTCCCAGAATCACCAGCAGGATCGCGCCTCAAACAGTCCAGGGAATCCTACGTGTAGTCGCATTTGTTCTGCTGTGCATCGGTGTACAGATTGGTTGGAACGGCCTGGAAGGAATGATTAAAGCTGTTCCGAAATAGCTGCCAGTCTTCAGTTATCCCGCCGGATTTCGCCCCTGCCCGGACCCAGCCTTATCATCTCTCTCGCATCAAATTCTCCGTAGAATCTTCCTAGTCATCACGAGGGTAAGAACAACCATGAGAAATGGATATCGAACTGGATCAGGCATTCCTCGATTTCTGTTTGCGGCGCTTTTATTCCTGCCGGCAGCTTTGTGGGCCGAACCGCTCACGCTGAAACATGCCGTAGAACTGGCCCTGCAACACGCGAGTGGCATCGGCATCGCCGCTGCCGATGAACGGCACGCTTCTGCCGCATACCGCGAGTTGCGCAACAGCTACATTCCTCAGCTAAACGCGGGGGCCGGACTTGGATGGTCCGATGGTTTCCCTCTCAGCCTTGAAGGTGCCGCTCCCTCTCTTTTCAACGTTACTGCGCAGTCGGCACTCCTGAACCTGGCGCTCAAGGATTTCATTCGTGCCGCGCAATCCGACGTTAAGGCGAGCCTCCTGAGCACAAAGGATCAGCGCGATCAGGTCGTCCAGGACACCGTTCTCAGTTACGCCGAACTCGAAAAATGGCAACAGCGTCTCGACCGCTTGCGCGAGGTTTATCCGGACGAGGAGAAAATGGAGGCCGCCGTCGCCGATCGCGTAAAGGAAGGCATCGACAGCGAAATGGATCGTAGCCGGGCTCGCTTGTCGGTGGCGCGCGTGCGTCTGCGTCTGGCGGAGGCCATCGGCGCTGCAGACGTTCTCCGCGAGCATCTTTCGAAGCTGACGGGATTGCCCGTAGCGTCCATCGAGGTCGATGCCGACTCAGTGCCCGCTCTGCCCGCACCGTCCAGGCAAGACACAACTACACCCGAAGAGTCCTCTACGAAAACAAACGATGCAAATCCGTCCGTGCAAGCCGCGATCGAACACGCGCGTGCGCAATATCTGAGGGCCGCCGGAGAGCGCCGAGCCCTGTGGCCCAGCGTAGACTTTGCGGCGCAATACGCCAATCTTGCCACCTACAACAACTATCAGAAGTATTATCAGCCGGGGAGTTTCCAACCCAACAATGCCACCCTCGGCGTGGCTATTCACTTGCCTTTTCTGAATCTCGCCCAGCACGCCAAAATTCAGGAAGCGGAGTCGGACGCCCTCAAAGCGAAGAAGCAGGCCGAAGCGGCGAGAAATCAGGTCTCCGAGCAAACTCTCCGTCTCGAGCGCGCCGTCACCCAGATGCAAGCTGCCCGCGACGTTGCGGAAATCGAATACGATATCGCTCAGAGAAATGTGGACGCCGTCCAGACCCGAATGAAATCCTCCAGCGCAAACCTCCATGATCTCGATAACGCCCAAACCCAAGCCAGTGAAAAATTGATCACATTGCAAGACGTCACTTTCGAGTTGGAGAGAAATCAGGTTGCCCTGCTGCGTGCGAACGGAAATCTGGAAACCTGGGCCCTGGGTAGCAAGTAGCAGGCGCCATATCACGGAACCCAATTCCCTGTTCACTGCATCAAACCATATGTTCAACGCAGGAACCTGCGTAAACACTGCTTTGCGTCCACATCCACCGCATGCCAATGGTAAAATAAGCACTCACCTACTATGCCCTTAAAAACACTGTTTTTGAACCCACCCTCCTTTGAAAACTTCGACGGCGGCGCCGGATCCCGTTGGCCCGCTACTCGCGAGATCGAGTCGTATTGGTATCCGGTGTGGTTGGCTTATCCGGCGGGAATGCTGGAGGGAGCACGGTTGCTCGATGCGCCGCCCCATTATATTTCGGCGGAGCAGACCATCGAGATCGCCAAGGACTATGAGTTTCTGGTTCTGTTTACCAGCACTCCGGGGTTTCCTGGGGACATTGGACTGGCGCGGGCGATCAAGGCGGCGAACCCGAACATCAAGGTTGCGTTTGTGGGGCCGCACGTCAGCGTGCTGCCGGAAAAATCTTTGCGCGATTGCCCCGCGATCGATTTCGTCGCGCGCAAGGAATTTGATTATGCGGTGGTGGATTACGCGAAGGGCAAGCCGCTGGAAGAGATTGCCGGCATTTCATTCTTGAAGGATGGGAAGGTTGTGCACAATCCGGATGCGCCGCAGATTCAGGATCTGGATGCGCTTCCGCACGTCACCGATGTTTACAAGCGCGATCTCGACGTCACGCGCTACAACGTGCCGTTTCTGCTGAATCCTTATGTTTCGCTCTATACCACGCGCGGCTGTCCAGCGCAGTGCACGTTCTGTTTATGGCCGCAAACTCTGAGCGGACATCCGTGGCGCAAGCGTTCGACCGACGACGTTGCCGCGGAAATGGCCAAGGTCAAAGCCTACTGGCCGGAAGTGAAGGAATTCTTTTTCGACGACGATACCTTCAACATTCAGAAGGCGCGCACTATTGAACTCTGCGCCAAACTGAAGCCGCTCGGACTTACCTGGTCGTGTACCTCGCGCGTAACGACGGATTACGAAACCCTGAAGGCGATGAAAGAAGCCGGATGCCGGCTGCTCATCGTGGGCTATGAATCGGGCGATCAGCAGATTCTCAAGAACATCAAGAAAGGTGCAACGGTCGAGCGGGCGCGGCAGTTCACCAAGGACTGCCACAAGCTCGGCCTCGTGATCCATGGCGACTTCATTATGGGTCTGCCCGGCGAAACCCATGAGACCATCAACAACACCATCGCATTTGCCAAGGAGTTAGACGTCGAAACGATTCAGGTTTCCGTGGCGCACGCTTATCCTGGAACCGAGCTCTATGATTACGCGATGAAGAATGGATTCATCGTGGGCGACAACAAGATGGTGGATGAAGGCGGGCACCAGTTGGCGCACATCGAGTATCCGGGCCTGCCGTCGGATGAGATTCTTTCCGCGGTGCATCGCTTTTACGATGAGTATTATTTCCGGCCCAAGGCTGTATTCCGCATTCTCAAGAAAGCTGCATTCGACAGTAATGACCGCAAGCGGCTTTACAAGGAAGCCAAGACCTTCCTGAAGCTGCGCTCGGCGCGCAACAAGATGGTGAAGAAGCATAGCGACGACGCGGCGGCGGAACTGGTTAAAGCCTAACCGAAAAGAGCTTTCACCACAGAGGCGCAGAGACACGGAGAAAAACATGAATAGTGTTTTCTTTAGGGGTTCTCTGTGGCTCCGTGCCGCCGTGGTGGGAACGAAAGAACCGCGAGTGCACGCCGTCTAATTTTCCCGTGAACTTTCGCAAATATCTTGTTCTGGCCGGAGTCACGGTGTTCGCCGCGGCCGGAGACGCCATGCTTTCCCATGGGATGAAGCAAGCCGGCAATATCTCCCTCAATCATCTGCAAGAGGTGATCTTCGCCATCCTGAATCCCTGGGTCGCCATCGGCATTCTTCTGCTGCTCGCATTTTTCGCGACTTACATGACCGCGCTTTCCTGGGCAGACCTTACGTATGTGCTTCCAGCCACATCGCTGGGGTATGTACTGCTGGCGCTGGTCGCCAAATTCCTTTTGCACGAGCACATCAGTTTGCTGCGGTGGCTGGGGATTGCATTGATTACGGGAGGCGTGGGATTTATTGCCGGAGGGCCGGCTCTTACGCAGCATCACGACCCTGTCCCCTCGGAGCCGGCGGCTGAGACGCAAGCGACTGCGGCGGCCAGCGGTGTGAAGTCATGAAGGCCGTCTACACATGGGGCGGCATTCTGGCCATCACCTTCGCTTCGGTGTTGGGGGATGTGCTTCTGGCTCACGCCATGAAGCATGTTGGGGACGTGGGAGCGTTGTGGCGGAAATCCGGTTTAGTTGCGGTCATTCGACGGACGCTGGGCAATCCTTATTTTCTTCTCGGAGTCATGGCGATGGCCGTGGCTTTCTTCAGCCTATTGTTCGCGCTTTCATGGGGAGACGTGAGCCTGGTCGGTCCGGCAGCGGCTTCCCTCACCTACATCGGCAATGCCGTAGCGGCGAAGATTTTCCTGCATGAGCGGGTGGATCGGAGGCGCTGGATTGCGGCGATGCTGGTGGCAGCCGGAGTGGCGTTGCTGGCGGGGTGAGCGCGGATCGGTTGCGTCGATCGGGCAGAACCTCTAGGGCTACGAGACTTGTGGACTTCCACCCTTTCGGCGTCTCAGGGCAGGCTCTCTCGCAAGAGACGCGAAGGATGGGGTACCCGCGTTAACCCACCAGCAAACGGCAGTCTCTCTCCAGGCCTTCGGCCCGGTTCGGAATGACATTGGCTCTTTCTAAGGGCGTGAAATTTTTGTGCACAGTGCGTTTAAACGTTGCGCCTTCAGTAGCCTTGGGCAGCAACCCGGGCGCAGGTTTCCCTAATCCAATCTGTGCTTTGCGACATGAGGGATTTCACCCGCAAGATTGGCACGTGGGTTGCTCATTGTGAGGGTGGCTTGAGCGGGCAGGTCGCCGAGCGACGGGCAAGAGCTTGACGCTTGAGGGACTGGGGTATGTTGAGACTAGTTCTACGGGTTGGAAGCGTTTCGTTTGTATTGGTAGCGGCCTTCACAGCAACGTGCCAAGAGGTTGGTCATTCCCTTCCTGCCCTTCCCGATGCGCCTTCCGTACAAAGCACAGCTCCAACCCTAAGACCTGATCTGCTGTTAACGGACGGGCGTTGGCCACTGGAACCGGGCGCGGCCGCCGATGTCAACATGATGTGGGCTGAGGCATTTACCGCGTCCCCGGCAGAATCCGGCGAAAACCAATCTAAAACTGTTCTTGACAAGTATCTGGCGGCGGGATCTTCGAAGCAGCGGTCGAGCTACCAGCCTGCGAGCGGGCTGATGGGGAGAGCTACGTATGCGGCGTCGAGAATTCTGGTGACCCGGGACGATTCCGGCAAGGGCAGGTTGAACGCTTCCTATCTGGTACGGACGCTGGCTTCCGTGGCGGCGGATACGGCGTCTCGTCCGTATTGGAGGCGCTCCGTTGGCGAGCCATTTAGCGATTTTGGGTCGACCGTGAGCAACGATGCGGGGATGAACTTGTGGCACGAATTCCGGCCCGGGATCGAGCAAGTCATGAAGAGCCACACGCCGAGACTTGTTTCCCGGATCGAAGAGCGCATTGGCCACAATTAGCGCTTAAGACCTGCGCCGCTTTTATCATGCGCGGCGAAAGTCCTGACGCTATCCGCGTTATTTCTGTTGAAGCGAGTCCAGGTATCTGGTGACAGCATCGAGCCGGACTTCGCCCCAGTCCTGGTCGGCCTCAACCTCGTGGAAGATGGGTCCCCAAATGGGCATTTCGCTATTGGCGTGAGCGCGCGGGGCGGGTTGTTTTCCCTGAATGATCTCCTTGATCTGCTGGTAAGGAAACTTGCCACCGTTTCGTGCAGAGAGGAGAGTCAGGTCTTGAAGCGGTTGCTTAAGGGCGGCAGCGGCCGAGCCATGGCCGCGGGCATCGGCTCCGTGACAACTGGCGCAGTGAGACTGAAAAATCTTTGCGCCGTCGAGAGGAACGCGATTCTGGGATGGACCACCGGATGCCTTCTGGCCGGAGAAAACAGGAAGCAGGGAGATAAGCAAGAGGAGTGTAAGAACCGAGTTTGGGAGCATGGAAGCCTCCATCAAGACCTATGGCGGAGTAATCCACCGTGTATGGTTCCAGACGGAGGAGAGCTTGTCTGTGCGCGGAGGCACGCCTGTGAGTGACCGGGCAAACAGCCTAGCCCGTTCGAATGCCACGAGGCGTCAGGGTCGGAAAAGGCGCATGAATCCGGTGGCTGGCAGATCGGGGGCGAGAAACTTCTTATTGCTCGTTCCCCTCGTGCGAAGGAGGGCCTCGGCGGCGAGATAACCGCTGCGGACGGCGCCTTCCATGGTCGCGGGCCAGCCGGTGGCGGTCCAATCGCCAGCGAGGAAGACGCGGGGCCATGACGTGGACTGCGGAGGACGATAGGCGTCGATGCCGGGGCGGGGCGAGTAGGTGGCGTGGACCTCCTTGATCACAGCTGACTTAAGCAAGGTTGCTTCGCGGGCGGCGGGGAAAAATTCGCGGACTTCTTTCAGGGCGAGGTCGACGATCTCAGGGCGCGACTTGTCGATCAGGCTCGTGGAGGCGCTTACGACGAGTTCGATGTAGCTGCCGGCAGGTTGAGAATCGGAGCCTGCGGCACGAGAGGTGAGCAAGCGGGACTTGTGGAACATCCATTGGATGGTCCGGTCGAGAAGGACGGCGTGGTCGAGGTCGGTGATTGAGCGATCGAACCAGAGGTGGATGCCGGTGATGGGAGAGGATTCGAAGTAGGCCAGGTCTTCGCGCAGCGGCTCGGCGTCGGCAGTTTGTGGAAGGACGTCGTCGACAGTGTTGAAGGGCAGAGCGAGGATGAGATAGTCGAAGGATGCTTCCTTCTCTTTCTTGTCCTGATCGATGATGCGAACTTGGACTTGCGATGAGTTCGGGGAAAACGTCTGCAGCGAAGTGCGGAAGAGAATTTCGCCGCCACGGGCGCGGATGTAGTCGCCGGCTTTATTGTAGAGGTCGGTCAGCGGAATGTTGGGAACGCCCATGTGGCGAGCTGTGGGCGACTTCATGGATTCGCGAACGACCTGGGCAGCGTGGGAAATTGAAATCCGATCGAGACGTTCGCTTAAGGCGCTCACCAGAATTGGTTTCCAGAAACGTTCGATGGCATTTTCGGTCTGGCGGTGGTCGTTGCACCATTGCTGGAAGGATTTTCCGGTGTCCGGCTGCGCGGTAAGGGCCAGAGCGGCGATGGCGCGGGAAATGGCGAGCTTGTCTTTTATCTCAAGAAATGGAAATTGCAGGAACGACGGGGCGGTGTGCAGCGGAGCAGGCAGCGGCGAAGCGTGCATAACGCTGGAGCGGCCACTCGGCTCGATGAAAGTCATGTCGTCATACCAGCGAATTTTGTCTTCCACGCCGATGCGACGGTAGAACTCGACGAGGTTGGTGCAGACCCGGAAGAGTACGTGCTGGCAGTTGTCGACCACTTCGCCGGTGCCGGGATGCTCGTAGGAAGAAGCGCGGCCGCCGAGATAAGGACGGCGCTCGAAAAGAGTGACACGAAGGCCGGAGTCGGCCAGTGCGCAGGCGGCGGCAAGTCCGGCGAGGCCGCCACCTGCGATGGCTACACTTGGTGGACTGGGGTTCTGGCTCAATTGTTCAGGTAATGCGCTGCAGAAAACCTTTCCCGAGAATCCGCAGCTTTTCGCCAACGGTGAGGGTGATCTTGCCGCTGAACACGTCGTATTGGCGCGCCACGATTTTTTCCAACAGCTTGCGATAGATGTTAATCAGTACCCACAGGGCAGGCTGGCTATCTTCCGAGATATAAGGAATCAATTGATCGCCCGCCTGGTAGCCTTCGCGGGCGCGGCCGGCTTCGAGAGCCAGCAGCGGGCGAAAGCGCGCAGTGTCCGGGTTGGCAAGCAATTCCCCGGCGGTTAGGCCGAATTTCGACAGGTCTTCTTCCGGCAGATACACACGGCCCATCGCAGCGTCTTCCCTGACGTCGCGAATAATGTTCGTAAGTTGGAAGGCGAGGCCGCACTGCTCGGCAAGCGGCTCGGCGGCGGGATCGCGATATCCGAAAATGTGAATGCAGACGAGGCCCACGACGGATGCGACTCGATAACAGTAGACCTTGAGGTCATCGAAAGTCTGGTATTGTACCGTGAGCCTGGGAGCCGATTGATTTGGCGACATCGAGGCGATTTGACCGTCATCTGAGGAGTCGACGACATCCATCGAGGTACCGAGAGCAAGATCGTCGAGCAGGCCCGCCGGGATGGAATAGCGGCGTTGCGCGTCGGTGAGGGCGAGGAGGATCGGATCGTCAGTGGGCTCGCCTTGCTGCGCGCGGTGCAGCGCATCCAGCCAGGAGTCGAGGTTGTAACGGCGCTCTGAAACGCTGAGGCCGGGATCGTCTGCGATATCGTCGCAGCGCCGCATGAAAGCATAGACGGCGGATAACGCCTGGCGCTTGCGCTTGGGTAGGACTAGAAACGCGTAATAAAAATTCCTGGCGTTGGTGCGCGTGATTCCCCGGCAAACGGAATACGCCATGGTGAGTTGCGCGGGAGCGGGGCTCCAGGGAACCATGACGGGCTGCGCTCCAGCGCTCATAAGATTTTGCCCAGCGCGGCACGGGCCAGCAGGGCGAACTTCCGGCGCTTGGAGATCATGGGGCGGTTTCCAAGAACGGCGAAGCGCTGGCGCTCGATGGCGTTCAGAATTTCCTGCCCACCTCGGCTGAACAGCTCGAGATCGACGGCTAATTGCGAGTGTACTTTCTTCACCAGGGGCAAGCCGCGTCGAAACCATTCACGGGCGCGCTGCACTTCAAATTTCATCATGTCGCAAAAAGCGACCGTGTTGCATTTTTGCGCCAGATCCTCCTCTGTGACCGAGTAATGCCGCATATCTTCCAGCGGAATATAGATGCGTCCCTTGGCATAATCCACGGAGACGTCCTGCCAGAAGTTGGCCAACTGAAGCGCGGTGCAGGTGTAATCGGAGAGTTGCTGGCGCTCGGTGTCGCTGTAGCCGCACAGGTAGAGGACGAGATGACCTACGGGATTCGCCGAATAGTGGCAATAGGCGAGGACGTCTTCGAATGTCTCGAAACGTGTGACGGTCTGGTCCTGGCGGAAGGCGATGAGCAAGTCGGAGAATTCATGCTTGGGAATGCTGAACTTTCTAACGGTCTCCGATAGCGCGACGAAAACGGGATGGCGTGGAGATCCGGCGTAACAGGCGTCGAGTTGCGCCTGCCACTCATCAAGCAAAGCGAGGGACGCCGCCGGATCGCCGACTTCGTCACCCAGATCGTCTGAGATTCGGCAATAGGCGTAAACATTCAGGAAGTCCTGACGGAGCTCTTTGGGCAGGAACCAGGTGGCGACGGAGAAGTTCTCGTAATGAGAGCGGGCTAAGCGTTGGCAGTATTCCCGCGACTCCTCCAGCGAAGGCGCGGATGGCGGGATGGCGTATTCCGCGGGCAAACGGCTCCAGCCTGCCGAAGCAGGGGAAGCAGGCGCCGGGCGAGAATCGGTACCGGTTGCAGCACTCATTTCAGCAATTCACCAGGCTCCCGCGCGAGGTCAGGCCCGAGCCGACATGACAGTTCGTCCAGTCCCTCCGGGACTCGTTCGATCTTTCGGGAGCTTCCCAGGACTTGCGTTCTGGGCTATTCGCCGCCCGGCCCCACGGGGCCGACACTTCGCGACTGGGAGAACAATCTCTCAGTGGCCAGGAATGATGGCGGTTTTGATATCGCCTCCACGGTTCAGCATGTGGCGAAGCACTTTTTGCAAACTGGAAAGCGGAGCCTCGCCGGTAATGTAGTCCGTCGGACGGATTTTCTTAGCGGCGATCAGGCCGAAGGCGCGGCGCACGGTTTCCGGCGTGTGATGGAACGTGGCCTTCAACGTGATCTCCGAATAGTGCAGACGATTGGTATCGAGTTGCACCTTGGATCCGCTGGCGCATCCACCGAAGAAGTTTACCGTACCGCCCTTCCGGACCATTTCGACGGCCCACTCCCAAGCTTCGGGACGGCCCACGGCTTCGATGACTACATCGCAGCCGCGCTTTTGCGGCGCAAGAGCACGCACTGCCTCGACGACGTTTTGCACTTTGGCGGTCTGCACGATTTCGTGCGCCCCCATGTGCTTGGCGGCGACGACTTGCTCATCGCGCTTCACCACCGAGATGACATTGCAACCGATGGCGCGAGCCACCTGGACGAACATGAGTCCAATCGGGCCACCGCCGATGATGGTCACGGTGTCGCCGATCTCGACGCCGGTCTCATGCAGGCCGCGCAGCACGCAGGCCAGGGGCTCGGTCATGGCGGCGTCTTCGAAGGTGACGTTGGGCGGAATGACCAGCATATTGGCTTCGACAATGCGCCGGGGTACGCGGATATATTCGGCGTAGGCCCCGTTGTTGAAGAGCAAATCCTCGCACAGATTTTCCTGATGCTTGGAGCAGTAGAAGCACATCTGGCAGGGCGCGGAATTGAGCGCCACCACGCGCATGCCCTTCTTGAAGCTGTGCACACCCTCGCCGACCTCCTCGATGACGCCGGCCAGTTCATGGCCGAAGAGGGCGGGTGGAACGATCATGCGGGCGTGGTAGCCACGCTGAAAAACCTTGAGGTCGGTGCCGCAGGTAAGGGCAACCTGGACTTTGACCAGTACTTCGCCCTTTTCCACACGGGGAATCGGCACTCGTTCAATTTTGAGGTCTTCTTTGCCGTACAAGACGGCGGCCGTCATTTTTCCGTTCAATGCGAGCTTCCTTCCCGGGACTCACGCTTCCACGTGCTCCCAGGCTGAATCACGATTTTCATCGATGCAGGCTGCGGATGAGCTGCAAGTTCCAACGCTCGCGGGCTTTCCTGCAGCGGGAACCGGTGGCTGATCAAGCGTTCCAGGTCCATTTCCCGGTTCATTACAAAACGAACAGACTCATCCTGTAAATCCACGGATGCGCTGTAGGACCCGACCAATGATTTCTCATCGACGCAGATTGCGGCCGGATCCACCACGACTTCTCCTCGCTGGGTTTGCGCAAACAATAATACGCGCCCTCCCGGACGCGCCGCATCCATCGCGGGACGGATCAATCCATTGCTGCCCACAGCTAAAATTACAGCGTCAGCGCCACGCCCCTCGGTCTGCTCACGCACCGCACTGACCACGTCCTGATTCGACGCATCGACTGTATTCTGTAATCCAAGGCTTTTAGCTATTTTAAGCCTCTCGGGATACAAATCGGAAGTAATTACAGAGGCCCCCGCCCGGAACGCCAGGGCACTCAGCATGATGCCGATTGGCCCCTGCCCAATGGTCAGAACGGTTTCCCCCGGCTGCAGGCGGAGCGCTTCAATGCCCTTCATGCAGGTATTGACGGGTTCCACGAAGCAGGCCTGTTCGAACGAGACGTTATCGGGGATTCGCACCGTGCCCTGCTCGACAATCCAGCCCATGACCCGGACATATTCCGCAAATCCGCCCCCGGAAGGCTCAAATCCAGCGGTACAGCCAACTTTCTTGTAAGTCGCACACTGGGCGAAGGTCTGGTGCCGGCAGTAGTAGCACTCTCGGCACGGAATGTGGTGGAAAACTACGACGCGATCGCCCGGCGCAAACTGGCGGACTCCGGAGCCGACCGCCGCTACTACCCCCGAGGTTTCGTGGCCGAAAATGCGAGGAGCGGAATGCGATCCAGTGGCGATCTTCTTGAGGTCAGTGCCACAAACACCGCAGGTATGCACCCGCAGCAGCAACTCTCCGGCGCCGATTTGGGGGACGGGAACCGTCTCGAGGCGCACGTCGTTCACCGCACGGTACACTGCGGCTAGCATAGTCGCGGGGATCGATGTGGTTTGATTGTGAACTGCGAACTGATCGGCGATGGCCATTCGTTGGTCTTCTTCTTAGATGAGATGCGTTCCGTTTCGCTTCATGGCGATCTTTTCTGATTCTTCTATTTCGACGGATTCTCCCCAGCCCTTGGGTCAGTATTGGTGAACTCCACGGCAACCTTCATCGAATCCAGATACGGCGAATCCGGAGGAGTGAAGTGATACGCCTCGATTTGCAGGACGAGATAAAAACTGTCGACTTTGATGATTCGCTTTGTGGTCGCGGGCACTTGCGCGAAGCCACTTGGAAGCAGGCGCCATAAAGGAATTCTTGATTCCGACGAGGCGTTCCGCGACGACAGCAATACATTGTCATACATGGGATGGCGGAGGTCGACTAATTTTACTTGCCAGCAGGTAATCTCGGTGTCCCCTTCGGGGCCTTGCGGAGTGATGGAAAGCGCGTAACGGTCATTTCCGGTAGAGTCTTTGATCCGGTCGCGATAAGTCGAATCCTGAGGCGTGAGCTTTACTTCGAACCTTTCTTCGATGATGTGAGTCGGGCCCTGACGAAAACTTTCTGCGTAGACGGAAGCGGGCGTTGACTGCGCGAACGAGTACGTCGCAAACAGAAAGATCGGGATCAGTGTACGGAATTTCATTTGCGGCCTCCGGCCGGCAGTGCAGCCGTCGACTCGGCGGACAGAGCATCCGCGTGTTTGGCGCCAAAAGATTTCAGATGCGCGGCCAGCGCCCGGGCAGCTTGGCTGCTGTTTCGGGCAAGAGTGGCGATGCGACTCCAGAGCCAGGGACGAAGCACGGCGAAGAGGATAAATTTCGTGGCTTGAAAGCGGCCTCCGGAGTCGATAACGTCGGCCATCCCTGGCATTTCAAAATCCAGCTCATCGGAGATTACTTTGACCACCCCAAAGGGAATTCCATGAACCTGCGCAGCCTCGGCTACAGCGGCGGCTTCCATATCCACCGCCCGGGCTCCGTAGGCCTGCGCTAGCTTGGCCTTCTGCTCTGCGCCTGCCACTGACATAAAGGTGACCAGCGTTCCTTCTCCGCCGACGAGCTGGGTACGGCTTCCATCGCGCGCATCGAGGACTTGCGAGGGCGAGATGAGATCGCCTACGCGGAGTTTCGCATCGAGGGCGCCGGCGAAGCCTACCGATTGCATTAGTGTGGGACGATATAAAGCGATCACAGCTTCGGCGGCGCGTCGGGCGGATGGCAGGCCGATGCCGCTGCATACCACGACGGTCTCGCCTCGTTCAAAGAACGTGAAGGTGCGGCCTTCATGCACGCGCTGAACCCGAGTCCAGTTCTTGATGAACAAGCTGACTTCGCGCTCCAGCGCGGCCACCATGGCGATCTTAGACATAGTGATTCGCCCGGAACCAGTCTACGGCGCGACGCAAGGCATCGTCGGCCGGGACCAGTTTCCATCCGAGTTCACGCTCGGCCTTGGCGGAGCTGGCCCACATTTTTTTCTTTCCCATGCGCACGGTTTCGACGGTGGCGCGGGGCTCGCGGCCTAGCAGGCGGCCGGAGACGGTCTCGTCCACCAATCCCGCGGCGTAGGCGACAAAGTAAGGCAGTTTGACCGTAGGCGAGGGCAAACCGGCGATGGCACCAAGCTTATCCAGAATTTGCTTCAAGGTAAGATTCTCGCCGCCAAGGATGTAGCGTTCGGCAGTCTTGCCCTTTTCCAGAGCGGCAAGGTGTCCGCGGGCGCATTCGTGAACGTCGACCAGATTCAATCCAGTTTCCACGTAGGCAGGAAATTTCCCCTTCAGGAAGTCGACAACGATTCGTCCCGTGGGCGTGGGTTTGACATCCTGCTCACCGACGGGAGTAGTCGGATTGACAGTTACGACCCGCATGCCGCCACGGCCCACTTCCAGCGCGACCTGCTCGGCCATGAACTTGGAACGCTTGTAGTGACCGATCATATCGGCGAGGGAGACGGGAGAATCCTCGTCGGCAGGGCGGCCGTTGCCGGTGAAGCCGATCGTGGCCACGCTGGAGGTGTATACCACGCAGCGCACTTTATTCTTGCGGGCCGCTTCCAGAATTGCGCGAGTGCCTTCCACATTGGAGCGGTACATCTCGGCGGGATCCCGCACCCACAAGCGGTAGTCGGCGGCGACGTGAAACACAACGTCGCAACCAGAAATTGCTTTTTCCAGCGACGCGGCGTCTCGCAGATCACCGGTCGCAGTCTCGCCGTTCAAACCTTCGAGGTTCTTCAGGTTGCTGGTGGCGCGAACGAGCAGCCGTAGATCGGCTCCCTGTCCGGCTAGAACGCGGGCCACATGAGAGCCGAGGAATCCGGTTGCGCCTGTGATGAAAGCTTTCAAAAGCAGTTCTCAGTTCTCAGTTCTCAGTGAGAACGCAGATGGAAAACTCGGACCTGGGAACTGAGAACTAATTTTCCGCCTTCTCCATCACCTTGGCATACGTGGTCAACGCCAGCAGCGGGAAGTACTGCCGGTAGAGGTGATACTGCAAGTAGAAGACGCGGGGAAATCCCGTGCCGGTGCAGTAAGGCTCGTCCCACGAACCATCGTCCTTTTGAGTGCTTAACAAGTAGGCAACGCCACGAGCCACGGAATCGCTGCGAGTGTCGCCGACGGCGAGCAACCCGAGAATCGCCCACGCGGTTTGCGATGGAGTGCTGGGGCCAACCCCGCGCGTGCTGGGATCGTCGTAGGAGCCGCAGCTTTCGCCCCAGCCGCCATCTGGATTCTGCACCATGCGCAGCCACTCGGCCGCTTGCTGGACGAAAGGCTCGTGGTTGTCCATGCCGACAGCCTCGAGGCCGCGAAGCACCAACGCCGTACCGTAGATGTAGTTCACTCCCCAGCGGCCGAACCAACTGCCGTCGGGCTCTTGTTCTTTGCGGATGAACTGAACCGCGCGCTTCACGGCCGGATGATTCTTATCGTAGCCGTAGGCCGCCATCATCTCGAGGATGCGGCCGGTGATATCGACGGTCGGCGGATCGAGCATGGCATTGTGATCGGCGAAGGGCACGTACTGAAAGACCATCCGATCGTTATCCTTATCGAAGGACGCCCAGCCGCCGTTCTTGCACTGCATGGAAAGGATCCAATCGATGGCGCGCTGCACGGACTCGCGCTGATAGCGGCCGTTAGGATGCTCGACGCGGCTGAGCGCTAGGCAAACCATTGCGCTGTCATCAACATCCGGATAAAACTCATTGTTAAACTCGAAGTACCATCCGCCCGGCTTCCCCTTCTTGTTTTTAACCTGCCAGTCGCCCGGATTGCGCACCTGCTTTTGCAGAATCCAGTCTGCGCACTTCACCATGCGTGGATCGTTGGCGGGCACTCCGGCTTCGCCCAAGGCGAACATGGCATAGGCGGTATCCCAGACGGGAGACATGCAAGGTTGCATGCGGAACGTATCGCCCTCCTCGATTCCGAGTTTCTCGAATTCATCGAGGGCGCGGATCACCTGCGGATCATCCAGCGAGTATCCCTGACAGCGAAGAGCGATGATGGAGTTCATTATCGAGGGATAGATGGCGCCGAGGCCGTCGCTCATTTCAAAGCGCTCGAGCACCCACTTCTCTGCCTGCTTCAACGCGATCGAACGCAGCGGCCGAATGTGCACGCGCTCGAACCAGTGCGTGAGGCGATCTAGGCAGAGAAAGAAATTGCGCCAGGAGACCAGCTTTTTCGACCAGCGCAGGTGCATGCGTGATTTCTGCATTCCGCCGACGAATAATTCTTCGACGCCCATCTCACGCGGAATCTTTTTGAACGGCTTCTTGGCGTAACAGATTGAAAGCGGCACCAGGATGGCGCGTGACCACGAGGAAATCTCGTAGATGTTGAACCAGAACCAATTGGGAAAGAGAACGATCTCCGGCGGAATGGCCGGGACCGCGTCGTAATCGTACTGGCCGAAGAAACAAAGATAGATCTTGGTAAAAGTATTAACCTCGGTGACTCCCCCGAGTTCGAGGATTTTCTTGCGAGCGCGCTGTAACACAGGATGGTCGGCGCTGTATCCAGCCAGCTTCAGTCCGAAATAGGCTTTCACGGACGCGCTGATATTTGAAGGTCCCGCGGGATAGATACCCCAGCCTCCATCTTCATTCTGATGGCGAATGATCCAGTTGGCGGCGCGCTGGAAGCGGTCCGGATCGCCGGTCCCAAGCAGGGTGTGGAGCAGGATGTAATCGGACTCGAGGGTAGTATCAGCTTCCAGTTCGCCGCACCAGTATCCATCCTCGTGCTGGGCTGAGAAAAGCAGGCGACGGGCGGCGGCAATCGCGGCTGACGCACGATCGACCAGGCCGTCGATTTTGCCGAAGAAAAGTTGTGGTGTGGAAGATAAGTTGGCGTCGGGGGAGTTTGTAATCATGAATGTGCGGCTCCGTTAATCCGCGGTAGCACTGGCCGGGGCGGCGGCAATAGCTTCAACAATCTCAGGCGGCAGCCCGAAGCGGACGTTTTCCGGCATCACTTCAAGTTCCTGCACGGTATCGAACCCTCTGGTGGCAAGAAATTCCATGGTTTCTTCCACCAGGCATTCAGGCGCGGATGCTCCGGCGGTGAGCGCGATAGTTTTCACATCGACCAGCCACTGAGACTCGATATCCCTGTAACTATCGATGAGATGTGCATTCGTCCCCAGTTTGCGCGCGACCTCGACCAGACGATTGGAATTTGAGCTGTTTTCCGAACCCACGACCAGTAGCAGATCGGATTCCGACGCTACCTCCTTCACTGCTACCTGGCGGTTTTCCGTGGCGTAGCAGATATCCTGCGCCGCCGGGCCCTTGATGTTGGGGAACTTCTTCTTCAAAGCGGCAATGATGTCTTTGGTTTCGTCGAGACTCAGCGTGGTCTGGGTCAGATAAGCGACCCGATTGGGATCAGGGACCGACAGGGCTTTGACTTGCTCCGGATTGCCCACAACCTGGGTCACGAGAGGAGCCTCGCCGAGCGTTCCGACCACTTCATCGTGATCATGGTGACCAATCAGGATCAGCGAATAGCCTTCTTTCGCAAATTTTACGGCTTCGACGTGGACCTTCGTCACCAGCGGACAAGTAGCGTCGATGACGCGGAGGCCGCGGCGCGTGCTGTGCTCGCGCACTTCGGGAGATACTCCGTGCGCGCTATAGATGATGCGTTCCCCGTTGGGGACCTCGTCTTCGCTATCGACGAAGATGGCGCCTTTGCCGCGGAGCTCGTCGACGACAAAGCTGTTGTGGACGATTTCCTTGCGGACGTAGATGGGCGGACCGAAGGCTTCAAGCGCGATGCGGACCACATCGATCGCCCGTACGACGCCGGCGCAGAAGCCGCGCGGCTTCAATAAAAGCAACGTTTTCCCCTGGCTGTTTGGCACCATTCCACTCCCACTTAGCTATGATCTTCCTTAGACCTTCTACGATGCAAAATAGGGCTTGAACAGGTATATGGTCAGGTTACACCATCGTATTGTCCGGGTACTTATAAATTACTGGAAAGGACCCATCTGGTCAACGTAAGCCACAGAAACGGCTGGGATTAGCAGTGGGCGGGGATTGGGCGCAGCGAACGGTTGGCAACCGTTTTACCCATTTGCCTTAATCATCTGCTCGGCGTGCTTGCGGGAAGTATCGGTAAGCTTGGCGCCGCTTAACATTCGGGCAACCTCTTCCGTGCGTTCTTCGGCGGTCACGAGCCGGATGGTGGTCCGGGTGCGACCGTTGCGTTCTTTCTTTTCGATCACATAATGATGGTCGGCGAAGGTGGCGATTTGCGGTAGATGGGTAACGCAGAGAACTTGATTGGATGCCGCCAGGGATTTCAGTTTCCTGCCGACGGCTTCGGCGGCGCGGCCTCCGATGCCGGTGTCAATTTCGTCGAAAACCATGGTGCGCTGCTTCACACGGGCTGAAGCCCGGGAGGAATTCGAAGCGCTAACGCCGCCCCGAAGGGTTGCTCTTCCACTTTGAGTGGCGCTGTGACTGCCCGACTCTACGCTTACTTTCAAGGCGAGCATTACCCGGGACAATTCCCCTCCTGAGGCGATGTGTTCAAGTTGGCGCATGGGCTCACCGGGGTTGGTTGCGATCATGTAGACGACCTGATCGATGCCGGTTGCAGACCAGTTCCCTTCTTCTTCGGAAATGGTGATCTCGATGCGGAACGTCGACTTCATTGCCAGATCGTTGATCGCAGACTCGACCAGTTTCTCCAGTTTATGAGCCGCATCCTGGCGTTGTTTCGATAGCACTCGAGCGGCCCGAAAGTATTCCGTGGCCGCTTTCGCGAGTTCGGCACGCAAGTCGCGCAGGATTTCGTCTTTGTTTTCGATCTCGGATAGCTTGCGGGCCACGTCGGCGCCGAAGTTGATCACATCGTCGAGTGTGGGACCGTACTTGCGCTTCAGGCGGTCGAGCAATGCAAGGCGGTCTTCCACTTCCGCCAAATGTTCAGGCGAGGCGTGGATTCCGCCGGCGTAATCCCGAACCGTGACGCCTACATCTTCCACGCTGATGCGGGCGGTTTCCAGAGCCGCGAGCGATTCCTGAAATTTGGGCTCGTACCGAGCTAACTCTTCAACCTGCTTCTGCGCCGAACGCATCGAGGCGGAAGTGGAGGCGTCGCCCTCGTAAAGCAGGTCGAATGCTTGCATGGCCGCGTTGTAAATCTTTTCTGCGTTGGCCAGGACGCGCTTCTCGGTCTCCAGCTGCTCATCCTCGCCGGCCTGCAGATTGGCTTGTTCAATCTCACGTTTTTGAAATTGCCAGAGGTCGACCAGCCGCAGGCGATCCTGCTCGCCTTCCTCCAATTCTGCGATGCGCGTCCGAATGTCATGCCACGCCGCGTAGGCCGCAGTAATCGGCTCCAACTGGCTTCCCGCAAATCCATCGAGCAACTCCAGGCGGGCCGGGGGATCGAACGACAGGATCGATTCATTCTGGGCGTGGATGATCGCCAGATGCGGAGCAAGCTGGCGGAGCACCGCAACGGTCGCCGGCTGATTGTTCACAAAGACGCGACCTTTCCCGCCGGGAGCAATTTCGCGGCGCACGATGAGGGACCCGTCTTCGGATTCGTCCAATCCGTTGCGCTCAAGAACTTTTTCGAGGGAATCTTCGGCGCAGCCATCGCACTCGAAGACCGCCGAAACCACGGCTCGCTCGGCGCCGGTGCGGATCACTTCGCTCGATGCTTTCTCGCCCAATAGAAGCGCCAGGGCGTCGATCAGTATCGATTTGCCGGCTCCGGTTTCTCCGGTCAGCAGATTCAGGCCTGGGGCGAACTCCACGGCTGCATTGTCGATTACGGCGTAATTTTCCAACCGCAGTTCAACCAGCACGAAGCGTCCTAAAGTGGAGATGTTAAGTTTTGCGCAGCATAGCATGAAAAGCTGTTAGCGTTCAGTTGGCGTTGCAGAGACGGGTTGACTGGGCAGGCCAGTAGAGAATTTGGGAGGAGTACGGGGAATTTGCATCCTACTCGCGAGAGATGGGGGTGAGGAGTTAATCTAAAGGGGTGGGTTCAAGGAGGGTCGGTGCGCTGCGGACGATGTGGGAATGAGAATGCCGAGGACAACCGCTTTTGCGGAATGTGCGGCGCCAGTTTAGTGGCGAAGCCGCAGCCCTCCGCTCCCGCACCGGCTGCGCCGACGCCTCAGGAAAGAAAGGTTGAACCGGCGCCCCTTCGTCCCTCCGCGGAAGCTCGTATTCCGAGGGTTCCAGTGAGCTCTAGAGGGGAGACAGCTCCACCGCTGACAGAGGAGCGCGTGGTTCCACCGGTGGATACACGCCCAATCATTACTGGACCATCTTTTCTCGGGCTAAATAAGCCTGGGGATGGGCGAGGTGCGGAGCTGCAGTCGCGCCATGAGCATGGACGTGGCCACGATTCGTGGGACCGACCTTCGCGCAGCGCGGATTATCTGCTGGAAGATCTGGAAGATGATGAAGAGCCGAAGCGAGGGTGGGGCAAGTTCTTAATGGTGATCCTCGCTTTGGTTCTGGCGGGAGGGTTCGGATACCTGCGCTGGAAGCAGGGAGGGTTTGACTGGCTGCTGAACGAGAAGAAGGCTGCGCCTGCGGCGGCGGAATCTTCGCAGAATGCTGCGAGCCCCGGGAGTACGCCGAGTGCGAATGCAAATCCTGAGACAGCGAGTCCTAGCCCGACGAATCCGAATCCCGCAGCCCCGGGGCCTACGGCTGGAGGAGCTGCGGCCGCTCCTGCAGCGAGCGGAACTCCGGCAAGCGGAGCCGATACTAGCGCACAAACCGGCACTCCGCCGACCAGCACTCCTCCCGACACAGCTGCTGCGTCGAGCGCTACAGCGCAGAACGCCCCACCGGCCAGTGTGTCGCCGGAAGGTTCGGCCACGCCGGCAGCTAACTCAGCGCCGACGTCCCCGGCGCCAGCGGCTGATGCCGAAGCTCCGGCGAGCAAACCCAAGGCCGACGTATCCGGCAAAGCGCCACTGCGCGAGCGCAAGCCGACTCCAGTGACGCCAGTCGATCCTACGGCCGAGGCGGAGCGCTACATCTACGGGAGCGGCGTGCGGCAGGATTGCGACCGGGGATTGCGCTTGCTGAAGCCAGCGGCGGAGCAATCCAATGTGAAAGCAATGATTTCGATGGGAGTGCTCTACTCCACGGGCACCTGCACGCCCCGCGACCTGCCGACCGCCTATCGCTGGTTCGCGCTCGCTCTGCACAAGCAGCCCGATAATGTGGCATTGCAGGATGACTTGCAGAAACTCTGGAGCCAGATGACCCAGCCCGAGCGCCAACTCGCCATCAAACTCAGCCAATAGGGTAGGGTCGGTATGATTAAGGGGCTTATCCTGAAAGCACTCGGAGAACAGGCGAGTTAAATGAGGGCATTCAGCACCGTATGGTAAGTGGCGGTCAGCCTGTTCTTGGCCTATGGCGGCTGGCTCTTGATCTTTAGAACAAGCACAATTGTCAGGCGGGCACATAGCCAATACCATTACAACTTTTTCCTGAAGCCTTGGTATTCAATGTTCATGCGCTGCATAGGAATCTTCATTTGGCTGCTGACAGTCCTAGCGAACTATGCGTTGCTAACGCTGAGATGATTGCATCACCTGTGGAAATCGGACTGACCCACTACCGCCAATAGAGCTTACTTGCCCGCAGCAGCATCCGGCTGCTATGTTTTCGCCACAGCCTTTGAAGCTGGGCTGTCATCGAACCGGCTCCTTGGCTTCGGATTACGTGCGAACGCAATCCACTGGGGCTGTAGAAACGTATATCTATCAAGGAAGAGCGAGAGCGTTTGTCGAGCCCGCAAGGACAAGACGTTCCGGCGGATCTGGCCATTGTGACCGGCCTGAAGACCGGCGACCAGGGAGCGATGGCGCAGCTCTACGATCGCTACTCCTCCGTGGTGTATGCCATCGCCCTACGAGTGCTCGGAGATACGGGAGCCGCGGAAGACGTGCTGCAAGAAGTCTTCCTGCAATTGTGGCGCAACCCCAGCGCGTTCGATGCGGCTCGCGGAAGTTTAGGAAGCTGGCTGGCGGTTGTCACGCGGAACCGGGCCATCGACTCCCTCAGAAAGCGTCGTCCAGAAACAGATATTGAAAATGTCGTGCTGTCGGTTGCACCCGACTTGGCCAGCGACGCTGAACGTGCGCGGGCCGCGGAGAAGGTGCGTGGAGTCATGGGAACCATGGCGCCGGCACAGCGCAGCGCCTTGGAGATGGCGTATTGGGAAGGCATGAGCCATTCCGAGATTGCGGACAAGACCGGCGAACCACTGGGAACGGTGAAGACGCGGATTCGAGCGGGGTTGATCGCCCTGCGGAAGGCGTTTCAAACTTGAGTAGAGAATGCTGATCAGAGAATGAACGGGCACGAACAATACGCCGAGGATCTCGCGCTATACGCGCTGGATGCGTTGACGGGAGAGGATCGTGTGAAGCTTGCCCAGCACCTGGCGACGTGCGCGTCGTGCCGCCTGGAGCTCGAGCAACTGCGCGGCGACACCGCCTTGTTGGCTCTATCGGCGGCGGGGCCCAGGCCGCCACAGCGGGCCCGACAGCGGTTGCTGGATGCCGTGGCTCGTGAACCGCGGACGGTAATCGCGCGGCCGAACGCACCCCGCCTGGCCTGGTGGGGATGGCTGGGATGGGCTGCCACGGCGGCTGTGTTGGTCTTCGCGTTGTCGTTGTGGCGGGAGAATCTCACGCTGCAGTCGACGCTGGCATCGGCGGGCTTTCAGGCAGCGGAAAGTGCCCGGCAGTTAGATGAACTCCGGAAGATCGCGGCGCCGATTATTGAGCCCGAGGCGCAGCGCGTAACCTTGGTGGCCGCGAAAGCCCCGCCGCAGCCGCAGGGCAAGGCTTTTTACTTAAAGAACCGCAGCAGCCTGGTATTTCTCGCCAACAACATGCCGGCTCTGCCCCCGCAAAAGGCGTATGAGTTGTGGCTGATTCCGACCAACGGCGATCCGATACCGGCGGGAGTATTCAAACCTGACTCTCACGGGAGCGCGACGGTGGTGAATCCTCCGCTGCCGGCTGGAGCCGAGGCCAAGGCGTTTGCCATTACGGTTGAGAATGAAGCCGGTTCCCCAAAACCGACTTCGCCGGTCCTGATGATGGGAACCGGCGAGTAGTCCTGCGTCGAAACTTTTCTCTTCCTGGATCGAGCAGCAGATCTCCGCTCAATACCTGGAACCACAAAACCAACGTTAGTCGTTCTCCAAAACGACAGCGGCCTTTTTTTCGAGCACATGGCCCTTCCTGTAGGCACGGGCAACGTCGCCGAGTGGAGTCTCCTGCTTAAGGGATCCGAAATCGACCACCGGCTGCTCACCCTGGGCATAGCTGTAGGCGGAGGTTCCGAGAAGACTGGTCTCCGGAGCCAGTGCATGCTGCGTGGCGTGTTGAATATGTTCTGGAATGACGGTCGGCTGTGGGGTGTTGCTGAGCACGCTGGCGGCGGTTTGTCCGAAGGCGGCAGTGGCGAAGAGAAGACAGAACGCAAATATTGTGATCTTCATATGATCCTAGTCCGAAGCCGAAACTCCCCGAGAGGCGCGGCTTCCGCAGTGGTAGGGGCAATCGCCATACCAAATCGAAGCGGCTGGGATTCGAGTTAGGAGGCTTAGGCGGGACGAGAAGAGAAAGGGTTTGCACATATATGGAAAAGCCGGAAACTGCCTGAGTTTGGCGCATTTTCGGGCAGTTCAGCGCAAAACGTGGCCTTTCCGACAAACATCAGGTCGCGCTGGGAACTTCGACGGCGCTCATGCCGCCGTACTTCCGAAAAACAGAGTCGCGGGAAACGACCCCTTCCAGACGGCGAGAATCGGCGCGATTGACGACCGGAATCAACGAGTAGTCGTTCACGTAACGTATCGCGGAATCGAGCGCAAGATCCGGGTAGAGGCTGGGGAGTGATTGGGCCGGAAGCACGGACGCGAGCGTGAGTTCGCCTTTGCCTTCCTGATAAAGACGCTGGAGCTTGTCGCGGGTGATGATATTCCAGCCGCTGGGATGCATGCGCACCAGGAAGGCGGAGTCGGTGGAATCCTGGACGCGGCGGAAATTGGCGTCCACGTAGTCTTGCGCGCTCAGGATTGTTTTCGGAACCGAGAGCATGGCGTCTTCGACCCGCAGAATCGCCTCTTCGCGGTCTTCTTCCAGCGAAGGGAGAATAAGGCCGTCCTGGCGGGTGAGCAAGTCAAAGATTGGCACCGTCTGCAGGCTGCGGGAAACGAGGTAAGAAAAGGTGTTGGCCACAATCACGGGAACGATGATTTCGTAATTGCCGCTGACCTCCAGAACCATGAAGACGGAAGTCATGGGAACGCGCAGAAATCCAGCGAATAAAACTCCCATGCCGACGAGGACATAGGTTCCGGTGGATCCGGTTAGCTGAGGAAAGAAAATGTGTTCGATGCCGCCCACTGCGCCACCGAGCATGGCTCCGATGAAGAGCGTAGGCGCGAACATTCCACCGGGTGAACCGCTGACGAAGGAGACGGTCGTGGCGACGATCTTGAGAACGGCGAGGAGCGCGAGAATTTTCCAGGCGTATTGGCCGTGCATGGCCTCGTCCATGGAAGCGTAGCCGGCGCCCATGACCTGGGGAAAGCCGAGAAAACCAATGAGTCCCACGATCAGACCGGCGAGAGCGGGCTGAAAGTATTGTGTCCAGCGCGGCAGAGCTTTGAGGCGCGGCCGCAGATAGCCGATGGACTTCGCGAACACGACCGAGGCCAGGCCGCCGACGATGCCGAGCACGGCGTAAGCCAGGAGTTCGCTGGGACCTTTAAAGGCGGTGACAGGAATGCGGAAGAGCGGCTCACTGCCTAGAAACGAACGAACGATGACCACGCTGGCGACGGCGGAGAGAACCACCGAACCGAGAATGCCGGCACTCCAGCGCCCGATGACCTCTTCAATGACGAAAAGCACGGCCGAGATGGGAGCGTTGAAAGCGGCCGCCAGGCCGGCTGCAGCGCCGACCGGGGCCATCAGGCGCAGTTTTTCACGAGAGATTTCGAGCTGACGTCCGAGGGCAGAAGCGATGCTGGCTCCAATTTGCAAGGACGGATCTTCCGGGCCCAGCGATTGGCCGGAGCCGATGGCGAGCCCCGAGCAGATGAATTTTCCGACGGCCGTGCGAAATGGAATGAATCCGTTAAAGATGTAAAGCGCGGCTTTGGTCTGGTTGACCCCGCTGCCGCGGATTCCAGGAAACACATGCAACACGAGTACGGCTACGACCAGGCCGGCAAGCGAGGGAACGGCGAACAGCCGCCAATTATGGGTTTGGGGAAGCGGACCGAGCAGGGCAAGATGCGTCCAGTCAATGGCGAGACGGAAACAGACCACCGCGAGGCCGGAGAAGATTCCGATGAAGACGCAGAGAATCAGAAAAAATACTTCCTCGTTGAAGACGCCTTCGATCGTAGAGAACAAGCGACGGGAAGGCGTCACTCGCGTCACCGAGGTTGATGACGAAGAAGTGGAAGGATCGACGCCCGGCACGCGGTTGCTCATTGACTGGCAGCCTCGCGCTTCCTGGAGATTAGTAACAGCGCCAAATCGAGGCCTTCCGGCGCGCCGCAGCTAGCGGCAGTCTGCTGTTCGATTTGGAAGACAACGTCCATGATGGCATCGGGAAGATCGGTTTCGGCGGGAGAGCGGAGCAGTTTCAGGTCGGGTTGAGTAAGCAGCCAGCGAGCTTGCAGTCCCGCAAGCGCGGACGATGAGGGCGGATTATCCATAGCTTTGAGATCGATGCCCAACTGCTGCGCGCAATGAGTCAGGCGCTCTTCAGCTTGGGCGAAAGCGGCCGTGATCCGGCGGTTGCGCTCGGCGTCGGAAATAAAGCTGTGAAAAGGATCCGCGCCCAGAACTAAATTAGAGGACGCGAGCAACTGACGGGAGGCGGAATCTTCCGGATTGTGTTCCACCGCCAGGCGCAGGTAACGTTCGGCGCCGGTATAGTTCCCGGAGCGATAGGCCGTTTCGCCGGCCCCGGCCAGCGCGTCTGAGTTCGAGGGATCAACGCGCAGAACCTGTTCATACTGGGCCAGCGCGCCGTCGTAATCCTGCGCCTGGGAAAAAAGCTGTGCAGCCTGAAGATGCTCGCCCGGATCGTCCAGAGGCAACGAGGCGGCGAGGGCGATGAGCTCCGAGTCGGCCTGGGCTCGGGCAGTCCTCTGGAGCAGAAATTTAATCAGTTCAATACGGGCCCGGTTGCGATTGCCGTCGAGATCTGAGTCCCAAACTCCATACATGGCGTTGTGGTAATAGCGAGTGGCGCTTTCGATGTCACCGCGATGCGCTTGGAGGCGGGCCAGAGCCAGATTGATGGCAGCGTCCTGTGGCGTGCGCTGCCAGAGAGCGAGGAGATAGGATTCCGCCTCATCCAGACGGCGAGGGTCATTGCTGTCACGCAGAGCGCGGGCGAGGCTGAGTTGATATTGGGAGTTCGCGGGATCACAAGTGAGGGCCGCACGGAAGGCCGTGATGGCATCTTCGTACCGGCCGGCTTGCATATCGATCTGTCCCTGCGCATGCAGCTTGCGGCCGCGCGCCTGTTGATTTGCCGTGTAGCGGTTAACAAGATGGCTCACCGCGGCGAATCCGCTGGCGGCGGCGAGCGTGAGAACAAGAAGAATGACGGGGGCGGAACGCGGAATCAGTTTTGGGACTTTCCACGACATATCTCGTATCACGATATCATTTTGGACGCTGCGCGGCGCTCAGCGTACAAAAAACAGGCTGAATGGATTTGGCTTCAGGCTGGGTTCAGGTAAGATACTCGGTCCGCTGGACTATCGGGAATGAACCGCGAATATCACAAGGGATACAGCCAGGAACTGAATCGGGATATGGAAGCCCTGGTGTTCGGGCACGCCGGCACTCCATTGCTGGTGTTTCCGACCTCCATGGGCAGGTTCTTCGAGTACGAAGACCGCGGCATGATCGGCGTGCTGGCCGCGAAAATCGATCGCGGCGAACTGCAGGTTTTTTGCCCGGACGCCGTGGACACGGAGAGCTGGTACAACCGGGGCGTGCATCCCAGGGTGCGGGTATTGCGGCACTTGCAGTACGAGCGCTACATTCTGCATGAATTCTTGCCGTTCATCTGGTGGAAGAATCAGACACCGCGACTGGCGGTGACCGGGTGCAGTTTTGGCGCTTACCATGCGGTGAATTTTGCTCTCAAGCATCCGGATGTGGTGACCCATTGCGTGAGCATGAGCGGGGCGTTCGATATCCATCAGTTTCTGGATGGATACTACGACGACGATTGCTACTTCAATTGTCCGCCGGACTATCTGCCGAACCAGAATGACGACTGGTTCCTGAGCCGCTACCGCCAGATGAAAATCGTGCTGGGATCGGCGGACTGGGATATGTGTCTGGATCAGAACGTGAAATTCTCGGCGATCCTGAATGGTAAGGCCGTTCCGCACTGGCTGGATATTTACGGCGATAATTCGAAGCACGACTGGCCGCTGTGGTTGAGGATGGTGGGGAAGTATTTTTAGCGCCGAGAACACGCGCGAGAAGCAGGTTCGTCATCGAGCTTTCAGCCCGATTCGGAATGACAATGTGGGAGGGATGGGATGAAGAAAATTGGGATTCTCTTTGGAATGGAGAACACATTTCCGCCGGCGGTGGTCGAGAAGATTAACGCAATGAAGGTCGCGGGCGTTGAGGCGGAGTTTGTGAAGATTGGCGGCATCCGGATGGATGAACCCAAGAAATATGACGTCATCATCGACCGGATCTCTCAGGATATCCCTTTCTACCGGGCTTATCTGAAGAACGCCGCTCTGCATGGAACCATCGTTGTGAACAATCCCTTCTGGTGGACGGCGGACGACAAGTTTTTCAATTACGCGCTGGCGCACAGGCTGGGCGTGGCGATTCCGCCGACAGTGATTATGCCCCACAACAAGCATCCGGAAGGAACGACCGACCGGTCAATGCGGAATTTGATCTACCCGCTGAACTGGCAGGAGCTGTTTGACTACGTCGGCTTCCCTGCTTTCCTGAAGCCTTATTCCGGCGGCGGATGGAAGCATGTGTATCACGTGCATTCACCGGAGGAGTTCTTCCAGAATTACAACCAGACCGGCGATCTGTGCATGACGCTGCAGCACGGCGTGGTGTTTGAGGAGTATTACCGGTGCTATGTAGTGGGTCAGGAAAAAGTGCACATCATGATGTACGATCCCAGGCTGCCGCATCACGAGCGCTATGTGAAGGGCAATCCGCCGCCATCGTCGGAGGCCTTACGGGCCAGGATTGAAAAGGACGCGCTCACGTTGTGCCGCGTATTGGGGTACGACCTGAACACCGTGGAGTTTGCGGTGGAGGGCGGCGTGCCGTATGCAATCGATTTTCTGAATCCGGCGCCGGATGCGGAGATTACCTCGGTCGGACAGGAAAATTTCGATTGGATTGTGAATGCCGTGGCGGAGATGGCGGTGAAGATGGCCGTAACCGGAGAGGATCCGGCTCGGGAGTTACGCTGGACGGCGTTCCTGGCGGGAGAGCCCCCGGCAGCGAAAACAACGCGTAAGGGAGAGCCGGATTGGGTGGCGGAGCGTAAACGCGGGAAGGCCAAGCACTAAAATCCCTCCTATTAGAAGTTTGAGTCGCGAGTTCTTTCGGGTCAATTGTTATAATAGCTGCGCTCGTGAGGTACTCCGCTGCGCAAGGCGCGCACGTAGCGGATTCCCCCTTCTTGGATCGTCAAAGGACTTTTGCAATGAAACCGACGTTCACCATTGGGATCGAAGAGGAATATCAGACCATCGATCCGGAGACCCGGGATCTGCGGTCGCATATTCAGGCCGAAATCCTGCAGAAGGGACAGCTCATCCTGCAGGAGCGGGTGAAGCCGGAGATGCATCAGTCGGTGGTGGAAGTCGGGACCAGCGTTTGCAAAAACATCAAGGAAGCCAAAACAGAAGTAAAGATGCTGCGCCGCGACATCATCCGGCTGGCCCGGGAGAATGGGCTGCGGCTGGCGTCCGTGGCCACCCATCCGTTTTCCGACTGGCGGACTCAGGAGATCAATCCTGACGACCGTTACAAAAACATTGTCGAAGACATGCAGCTGGTGGCGCGGGCAAATCTGATTTTTGGATTGCATGTGCACATCGGAATCGAGGATCGCGAGACGGCGATCCACATGATGAATCACGCCCGATATTTCTTGCCCCACCTGCTGGCGCTGTCGACGAATTCGCCATTCTGGCTGGGAATGAATACGGGGTTGAAATCCTATCGCTGCAAGGTGTTTGACAAGTTTCCGAGGACAAACATCCCAGATTATTTCCCCAGCTGGGGCGAGTACGAAAACTTCATCAAGCTGCTAATCAAAACCAATTGCATCGATAACGCCAAGAAAATCTGGTGGGATATCCGTCCGCATCCATTCTTCAACACCATCGAATTCAGGGTGTGCGACATTCCCATGCGCGCCGATGAGACCATCGCCATTGCGGCGCTGATTCAGGCTACGGTGGCGAAACTCTATAAGCTGCATACAGCGAATCAGGGATTCCGTCTCTATCGGCGGGCGCTGATAATGGAAAACAAGTGGCGGGCCTCGCGCTATGGCCTCGACGGGAAGCTGATCGACTTTGGCAAGCAGACGGAAGTGCCGGCCCGGGATTTGATCCGCGAGTACTTGGATTTCGTGGACGATGTGGTGGATGAATTGGATTCGCGCGAGGAACTGGAATACATCCACACGATACTGGAGGAAGGAAGCGGCGCGGATCGGCAGTTGCGTGTGTTCCAGGAAACTGGGGATTTAAAGAAAGTTGTCGATTACATTATGGAAGAGACGGAGGTGGGTTTGGCGGAAGTTGAGCCGGCTTCCGCGAGAAAAGTAGGTTAATGACCATTCCAACCGATACGACCATCGCTCCAGCCCTTCGTCAACACTCCGGAGGATGGGGAAACCGAAAACAAATTCCAGTCGACCCCGAATATACTCCCGGCGCGCGCAATGCGGTCGGGGTTTGTTTGCGCGTCCAGCCCGAAGAGAAAGTCTGCGTGATCACCGACGAGGCAACGATCGGCATTGCCGCAGCAATCGTCAAAGAGTTGGAGGGAATCGGCGCACCGCATCGCGTTTGGGTGTTGGAAGATCTGGCGGAGCGGCCGTTGAACGACTTGCCCCCCCAAATTCTCGGGGATCTGGAAAGTAGCCAGGTTTCCATCTTTGCCGTATGGGCCCAGCGCAACGAACTGCGCTCGCGGATGCAGATGACGGACGTGGTAAACCGCCGGAAGATTCGGCACGCGCACATGGTGAACATCAACCGGCAGATCATGCTGGAAGGCATGCGCGCGGATTTCCTGAAGGTCGACCGGTTAAGCGCAAAAGTGATCGCCATGGTGCGCCAGGCACACCGGGTGCGGGCCACCACGGCGGCTGGAACGGATCTAACGGCGGATTTGAACCCCAATTACCGCTGGCTAAAGACCAGCGGGATTATTAGTGCGGAGAAGTGGGGGAATTTGCCCGGCGGAGAGATTTTCACCACCCCGGGCGAGGTGAATGGAACCTTCGTGATCGACGGCGTGGTGGGCGATTATCTGTGCACGAAATTTGGCAATCTGCAGGAAACGCCGCTAACCATTCGCATGAAGAAAACCCGCCTGACCGAGGCGCACTCGGAGAACCGCGAGCTCGAAGATGATTTCTGGAAGTACACGCACACCGACGAGAATAGCGACCGCGTGGGCGAGTTCGCCATCGGGACCAACATTGACCTGAAGAACGTGATTGGGCAGATTTTGCAGGACGAGAAATATCCCGGCGTTCATATCGCGTTTGGAAATCCCTATGGAGCACACACGGGAGCGGAGTGGGATTCCACCACGCATATCGACGTAGTGGGCCGGAAGTTCAATATTTGGGTGGACGACCAGCAGATCATGCAGGACGGGAAATTTCTGGTGGAAGCGTAGGACGGCGCGATCTAAACGTGATGGTCGAAGAGTCCCAGGTGGTGTTGCTCAAGAAGGCGTATGCGGCCTTCAATGCCCGTGACATTGACTCAACCTTGGCTACGATGCAGAGCGATGTGGAGTGGCCGAATGGGATGGAGGGTGGTACCGTTCATGGGCACGCCGGGGTCCGTGAATATTGGACGCGGCAATGGGGCATCGTAAATCCTCACGTCGAGCCAAGGAGTTTCGCGCTGGATAAGACGGGACGAGTTGTGGTTGCGGTCCACCAGGTAGTTCAGGATCTGACCGGAAAGATACTCCTGGATCGAACCGTCGAGCACGTCTATTCGATCGAAAATGGCCTCATCCGCAGCATGGAAATCCGCGAGTAATGATTCCCATCCTCAGAAAACAGTTCAACGCCAGCTTTACTCCCGATAAATATCAGGCGTTCTTGCGGTGCATCGATGACGCATGCGGAACGCATGTGCAGTTCCGGCTGTCAGAGACTCCGTGCTTCTTTCCCAGGACTCTGCTCGACCGGATGGCGGAGGACGGGAAGGAACTGATCCGGCAGTTGGTGGAGAGTCCGGAATACTGCGCGAAATCGGAGGCTTCGATTCCGCCGGAATTCCGGGTTCCGAATGAGCCTGCGGGCCCGCTGTTCGTGCAGGTGGATTTCGGATTGGTCCGGGATACGCGCGGCGAGTTGCAGCCCAAACTTGTGGAGTTGCAGGCCTTCCCTTCCCTCTATGCCTATCAGGTGACGCTGGCGCAAAGCTACATCGACGTGTATGGATTGCATCGACTTGAGGGCGGTGAGCAGCTACGGTTCTTCTTAAGCGGGCTCGACGACAAATCGTACCGCGAACTCTTGCGACAGGCGATTGTGGGCACGCAGGATCCTGAGAACGTAATCCTGATGGAGGTTCACCCTGAATCGCAGAAGACGCTGCCGGATTTTGTGCTAACGGAGAAGATGCTCGGCGTCAGGACCGTCGACATCGAGGCCATCAAGAAGTATGGCTCGCAACTTTACTACGAGCGCAGGGGAGGACGGGTTCCGATACGCAGAATCTATAACCGGGCCATTGTGGACGAACTGCAGCGGAAACAAGTGAAGCTGGGCTTCGATTGGCGGGACGATCTGAACGTGGAATGGGCGGGGCATCCGAACTGGTATTTCCGCATCAGCAAGTTCTCTATTCCGTATCTGCGGCACGAGTCGGTTCCGAAGACCTGGTTTCTGGACAAGCTGGATGAGATCCCTGAGGATCTGCACAACTACGCGTTGAAGCCTCTCTATTCCTTTGCTGGTCTCGGCGTAGTGATTGCGCCGAAGCGAGAGGATATCGAGGCGATTCCGGCGGAGAAGCGGGCGGATTACATTCTGCAGGAACGCCTGCACTTTGAGCCGGTGATCGAGACTCCCTTTGGCGCGACCAAGGCGGAGGTGCGAGTCATGTATGTGTGGCAGGAAAAGTTGCAGGCCGTGCTGACGATCATCCGCATGGGACGCGGTTTGATGATGGGCGTCGATCAGAACAAGAATATGGAGTGGGTGGGAGCGTCGGCTGCGTTGTATGCGGGATAGCGGTCAGGAAAAGCCGTTAGCCCCTAGCCGATCCTCTTAACGATGCTGGTCTCGAGTTCCCGTCCATTGGGGCGGCGAAGAAAAAGACGATCGCCCTGCAATCGGACCGGTACCCGGTCTCCGACCTTCCACTCACCGGGCAGGTATCCGCCAGCAGCGACCACGTCGTACTCCCCGGTGTAAACCACGCCTTCGACATTGATGACAACGGCAGGGCGAGAAGCTTGCGAGGCGTTTTCGCGCATGATTTCGGCCTCCGCCTGGCGCCAATTTTCCAGGTCGTGACCCTCCGCAGCTCCGCTTCGCCGATACAACTCCTCGGCTCGGGTACGAATCCGCTCCTGCAACGCAGATGGAGAGATTTTGAATTCTTGGTCCATAAGATAGCCTGGCTGGTTGCGCCGGCTAGATTCATAGTAGTCGCCGCTGCGCCGGTCGAGCACAATACCAGCTTACAAAAGGACATAGCGGTTGTCAGTTTGGAAAACCAGACGCTGCGAAACGCTTCTTGGAGCCGGCGATTTAAGCATCTAAGTTTATCGAGGAAAGTCCAGTTGACCCAGATCACTGGCGGAGCCTAACATTACCGCGGTCGGGAGTATCGTCCACTCATGATCGGTCAGACTGTGTCCCACTATCGCATCCTGGGCAAACTCGGGGGCGGTGGTATGGGCGTGGTCTATGAGGCCGAGGACCTGAAGCTGGGACGGCACGTTGCCCTGAAGTTTATCCCGGAAAATCTTGTAGGCGACCCCAAATCGCTGGAGCGGTTCGAGCGGGAAGCGAGGGCGGCGTCCCTACTGAATCACCCCAACATCTGCACTATTCATGGCATTGAGGATAACGGCGGACACCCCTTCATCGTGATGGAGAAGCTGGAGGGCGAAAGCCTGAAGCAATGTATCTCGGGGCGCGCGGTGGAAACGGAGAAACTGCTGGATATCAGCATCCAGGTGGCGGACGCGCTGGCGGCGTCTCATGCCAAGGGGATCGTGCATCGCGATATCAAGCCGGCGAACATCTTCCTGACTCCGAGCGGTCAGGTGAAGGTATTGGATTTCGGGCTGGCCAAGCTGGTGCACAACGTTGGCACCGATAGCGACGGGATAGCGGCGGACAATTCGTTGACGGCCGTAGGAGTGATCCCGGGGACAGCGGTTTACATGTCTCCGGAGCAGGCCCGGAGCGAGGAAATCGATTTCCGCAGCGACCTGTTCTCGTTCGGCGTGGTCATGTACGAGATGTCGACCGGCAAAAAGCCGTTTTCGGGCAGGAATTCACTGCTGACGCTCGACGCGGTTCTTCACGATAAGCCAGTTCCACCAAGGGAATTAAATCCCAAGATGCCGGTGGAACTGGAAGGCATCATCGGCAAGGCGATGGAGAAGGACCGCAAGGAGCGGTACCAGAGCGCCGCGCAGATGAAGGCGGACCTGCAGCAGCTGAAGCGCGAGAACGAATCGGGGCAGATGAAGAGTGGAATGCACTCTTCGAAGCTTCGGGTTGCAAGCAAGACGTTTGGCCGCACCAGCAGCCGCTGGCAGTTCTGGCTGCTGCTGGGAAGTCTGGCGATGCTGGTTACGGTTTTGGCGGCTGTGGGAGCGTACTGGCTGAAACACCGCGAAGTCGCTAGCGCTGAGCTTAAGAATGCAATTGCGGTGTTGCCTTTGCAGAACATGAACGGCGATATCAGTGTGGACTACCTGAGGTTTGCGCTGGCCGATGAGCTGACAAAGGTTCTCAGCTATTCGCGCTCGTTGGACGTGCGGCCTTCATCGGTCACGCGGAAGTATGTGGAGCAGGACCTGGATCCGCATAAGGTCGGTCAACAACTGCACGTCGGCCGGTTGCTCACGGGCCATTTTATGAGGCAGGGCGAACAGCTGACCGTGACACTGGAAGCAATTGACGTGACCAACGAGCGGCTGTTGTGGCAAGGAAGCGCGACCGCGTCGGTAAATGATTTGATCTCTATGCAGTCGCAGCTGAGCACCCAAGTGCAGCAGGGACTGTTGCCTGCACTGGGGGTTGCGGCGGGCACATTGAGTGCGGCATCGCGCCCGAAGAGCCAGGAAGCTTATGACCTGTACCTGCACAGCCTGGCTTTGCCTCACGACCCTGAACCCAACAAGGACGCGATCGCGGTGCTGGAGCATGTGGTGGGAGAGGATCAAACCTACGCTCCCGCCTGGGAAGAGTTGGGCCAGCGCTATTACTACGATTCTGACTACGGCGGAGGCGGGGAGACCATGTTCCAGCGCTCTAATGCCGCGTATGAACGTGCGCTCTCGCTGGATCCGAACCGTGTGTCGGCAGCCAGCAACTTGATTGTCAACCGGGTGGAGCGGGGCGAATTGGGCCGCGCCTACGACGCTGCCACCGATCTGGTGCATCGGCGCCCGCAGAGTGGCGAGGCTCACTTTGCACTCAGTTATGTCCTGCGTTACGCCGGAATGCAGGAAAAGGCGGCGCAGGAGTGCAATGCGGCACGATCGCTGGATCCTGGAAACTTCAATTTCCGGTCGTGCGCCTGGGCGTTTATGGAATTAGGCCAGACCGACCGTGCCATGGATTTCATACACCTGGACGGAGGCTCGGAGTGGGCGAACTGGGCGACTCCCTATGATTATTTGACTTCCGGAAATGTGGTGCAGGCAAGGCTGGCCGCCAAGAGCGTCGGAAAATCTCCAACTTACCATCGAGACTTGCTGATTGCCTGCACTCAGCCGCAACGGCCCGCCGATATGGACAGAATTGTAAAGCAGGAGGAAACATCGGTAATGACGGAAGCGGATCCGGAGGCGTGGTATCACGTAGGCGCCCTTATGGCCTATTGCGGCCAGAATGAAGCCGCTCTGCGCTTGCTGAAGTCAGCGGTGCAGCAGAATTATTGTGCGTACTCGGCGCTGTTGGATGATCCACTGTTGAAAGGCCTGCGCAAGGAGACGGCTTTCAACGAGGTGCTCACCGCAGCCAGCACGTGCCAGGATACGTTGAAGGAAGGGCGCGGACAGTAGGGCCTCCCCGTCGGGATCAGCCGCGTTCCACTTTTCAGTTTAGCCGGAAAACGTAGCGGTGGCTTTGCGGCATTCACCGGAATGTTCCGAGTGCACGAGGGGAAAGAATTTGCGTCCAAGCGGGGCCAGGCCCCATCCTTGTAGGGTGAAATATTTGGAAACCGTCCATCTCGCGAGCCGCCTGCAGCGGCTCTTCCTGCATTTTATAAAAGCTACACTTTTCCAAAGCTCATTCTTGACGATGCTGGTGATTTGTCCCTTCCTGCTGGTCGCCTCACCCCAGCGGACCCAGGAAAGTATTGCGCGTCCGGTTCCTCGGGAGGCAGCTGCCGAGGGTCGACCAACCCTGGCGACGGATTTTCCTCAACTGCCGTATCAGGGATCTCCTCCCGAAATCCCGCAAGATGTGGGAATGCCCGGCTTGCGGCTTATGCTGCAGCGGCTAAATACGACTGCGGCCCTGATGCAAACGGTGGCGCATCCCGACGACGAAGATGGCGGAATGCTGACGCTGGAATCCCGCGGTCGCGGCGCCAGTGTCCTGTTGATGACACTCAACCGTGGCGAAGGGGGTCAGAACAAGATCGGCAGTAATTTATCGGACGTGCTGGGCGTGCTGCGCACGCTGGAACTGCTGGCGGCGGACGAGTATTACGGTGTGCAGGAACGGTTTTCGCGGGTGGCTGACTTCGGCTTCTCGAAGAGCGCAGATGAAACTTTCGCCAAATGGGGTGGCCATGATATTGCACTGGCCGACATGGTGCGAGTGATTCGCACGTTCCGTCCGGATGTGCTGGTGGCGCGTTTTTCCGGAACTGAGCGAGACGGCCATGGGCACCACCAGGCATCGAGCATCCTGACCCAGGAGGCGTTTCGAGCTGCCGCCGATCCGAAGCGGTTTCCGGAGCAGATTGCGCAGGGGCTGCAACCCTGGCAGGCGAAGAAGCTTTACATCGGCAACGTATGCGGCTTCGGAGCGATGACCTGCCCGGATGCGAGCTGGACGGTGAAACTGAATACCGGCGAGTCGAGCTCCGATCTGGGTATGTCCTATGTTCAATTCGCAATGCAGGGATTGCGGCATCAACTCTCGCAGGGCTCCGCGAACTGGACCGTTGATCCCGGAGATCGGTTTACGTTCTACAAGCTGGTGGATTCGGTAAAGCCGGCGAAGCTCGACAAGAACGGGCATGAAAAAGATTTCTTCGATGGATTAGACGCTTCTTTACCCGGGCTCGCGGAGCGGCTGGGGCCAGAAGAATCGAAACTTCCGCGGTTACGACGCGAATTGACCGAAATTGCGAGCAACGTTGCGAAAGCCAACGAGAGTGCGAGGAGGAACGATGTTAACGCGGCTGCAAAATCGCTGCTGGAAGTCGTGGCCGAACTAAAGCAGGCGTATGGCGAAGTAGACAAGGCCGATGTGGCCCCCGGGATTCGGTCTGACTTGCTGACGCGGCTCGAGGAGAAACGTCAGCAGGCGGAAGCGGCGGTGAACGACGCGTTGAATTTAACGCTGGAGGCGACCATGGTTTCGCGGGCGGGTCCCGAAGGCCAGCCGGTAAAGGAGCCAGCGAAGAAAGAAGCGGACGCCATGACCAGCGTCTCGCCGGGGCAGGAGTTTCTGGTTGCGGTGGACTTTCATAATGGCTCGAGCCAGCGCTTGTTCGTCGATGGTTTGAAGCTGGAGGTGCCTGACGGGTGGGCGACGATTTCCGACAAGACCAAGCGCGTCGCGATCAAACCCGGAGAAAATGAGCGGGCGGTGTTTCGATTGAAAGTACCGAAAGATGTGGAATACACGCGGCCGTACTGGCATCGCGACAATCCGGAAACGGAGAGCGTGAATCACGTCGACAACGAACGGTATGCGACGCTCCCGTTCCCGCCACCGCTGTTGCAAGCCCGTGTGGAATACTCAGTTGCGAATGCAAGAAGTGGCGCATCTGGAAAGAACGGGATTGGAGCAATCGTCGTAGCAACATTCAAGGACGATGCCGGTAAAGAACGGGCGCGGCCGTTGGCCGTAGTCCCGGCGTTTTCAGTAGCGCTGGAGCCCGGAACGCAGGTGATCTCTACTCATAATGGCGCGAGTTCGACCGTCACCGTGGGCGTGACCAGCAATCTGAATCGCGAGACGCACGCCACCTTGCGGTTGGAAATTCCTCCGGGTTGGCGGTCGGAACCGGTGCAATTGGCTGTGAATGTTCCGCGTCGCGGCGAGAAGCAGGATTTTCAGTTCAAAGTCTTCCCTGCCGGTTTGCAGGAAAGTCGAGCGCAAGTGCGACCCGTGCTGGAGGCGGACGGCGACAAGTTCAGCGAAGGCTACACGCTGGTGACTCGCGAAGACCTGGGCAGCTTTTACTACTATCAGCCTGCGATCCAGCGAGTAAGCATTGTGGACGTGAAGGTTCCGCACGATTTAAAAGTCGGCTACATCATGGGCGCGGGTGATGATATTCCCACCGTGCTGAAACAAGTGGGAATGGACGTGACATTGATTCCCGCAGAAAAGCTCGCGAGCGAGAGTCTGAATTCTTACGGAACGATTGTGCTGGGCATTCGTGCCTACGATACGCAGAAAGATGTGTTCGCGAATAATAAGAAGCTGCTCGATTACGTTGCGGCCGGAGGAACGCTGGTGGTGCAATACAATACCAGCGTCGGAGACTTTAATAGCGGACATCTCACGCCGTATCCAGCCGAACTGAGCCGCGCGCGAGTTTCGGTGGAGGAAGCTCCGGTAGAGATTCTGGCGCCTGACGATGAGGTGTTTCATTATCCGAATGCGATCACCAGCCGCGATTTTGATGGATGGGTGCAAGAGCGCGGGCTCTACTTCATGGACAAATGGGATGACCAGTTCAAGCCGTTGCTGGCTTGCCATGATCCGGGTGAGGCGGAGCAGAAGGGCGGGCTGCTGCAGGCGAGGTATGGCAAAGGAACTTATATCTACACGGGATACGCATTCTTCCGGCAGCTACCTGCGGGAGTGCCGGGAGCAGTGCGGCTGTACGTGAATCTGTTGAGTGCCGGGCACGAGAAGCAGTGATCATTGGGTAGTGGCCAGGGGTCAGTAGTTTTGTGAGGATCTTTCGCATATGAACCGTCGAGAGCAATGGCGGCCTGTTCTAGATGCCGAGGTCAAGAAGTGGAGTGCGAAATCCTCGGGGGCGCTTGTCGCTGAATTGCTCGACGAGCAAGCGTACGAAGTTGAATTCGCGGGCAAGAAGTATCAGGTTGAAGTGCAACTGCTCGAGAATACCGCCAAATACGTGCACGTAGGAGTGACCGTGGACGACGGCAGTATCCCAGCGTCATTCCGGCCTCTAAGCGAGAGCTTCGTTCGTGAGAAGTAGAAAAAGGGTGAGGGACTAACGACAACTATGCGCGCCATTCGCATTCATTCCTACGGCGGTCCCGATGTCATGCAGTGGGAGGAACTTCCGGCGCTTACTCCCGGCCCGGGACAAGTATTGGTTCGAATCGAAGCAGCGAGCGTTAACTTTCTGGATGTTCAGAAGCGGCGTGGTGAACTTGTCGGACAAGCATTCTACCGCCGTGCCGGCGTGGGCCAACCCGATCTGCCAGCGACTCTCGGCAGCCAGGGAGTCGGAGTCGTCGAGGCGCTCGGTCCCGAAGTTCGCAATATCAATGTTGGAGATCGTGTCGTTTTCGTAGGGGATTCGTACGCGACCCATGCGCTCGCTCCGGCAGCATGGCTCAATCGAGTTCCTGACGGGATCGGGATCGAGCAAGCTGCCGCGGGAATGAATCAGGGATTCCTGGCTTACGCGTTTACGCATTTCGCCTACCCGGTAAAGCAAGGAGACTGGTGCCTCGTCCAGGCGGCGGCTGGCGGAATCGGACTTCTGCTTTGTCAGATGGCCAAAATGCGTAGGGGCCGGGTGATTGGCGTCACCTCGTCCAAAGAGAAAGCCCAGTTTGTCAGAGACGCAGGGGCGGACGAGGTCATCATTTCCAAAGAGACTGACATCGCCCAGGAGGCGAGGCGGATCACAGAAGGCCGCGGGGTGAGTGTTGTTTATGACGGCGTCGGTAAAGATACATTTGAGGCCAGCCTCAATAGCCTGGCTCCTGGAGGATATCTCGTGATCCACGGCCAGTCCAGCGGGTATGTGCCTCCGTTTGACCTGATGACGCTGCAGGAAAAAGGTTCGCTGTTTCTTACCCGCACGAACGGAAGCCCTTACTTCAGGGAATACCCTCGCTATGTGGAGCAGCTGGTGGGCTGGCTCAATCAGGGGAAGCTTTCTATCCGGATTGATCGCACGTATCCGCTGGCGGAAGCTGCCCAGGCACATGCGGCGTTTGAAAAACGGCAGGTCAGCGGCAGGGTTTTGCTTCTTCCATAGCTGCAGTGACGGTACCGGGCTTACCGAAAAAATGCAGTCTCCCTCTCAAAACGAATCGAATTCGCCCGGCTTGATCCGCGGAATGGGGCTGGGGAGCGCGACCGCGCTCAACATGATCGACATGATCGGCGTGGGGCCATTCATCACCATGCCGCTGGTGTTGAGCGCGATGGGCGGCCCACAGGCCATGTTGGGTTGGGTAGTGGGCGCGTTGCTGGCCGTGTGCGATGGGCTGGTGTCAGCGGAACTGGGCGCAGCGCTTCCGGGATCGGGCGGACCCTATCGCTATCTGAACGAGATTTACGGGCCGAAGAAGTGGGGGCGGCTCATCTCGTTTCTGTTCATCTGGCAACTTTCCTTCAGCGCACCGCTTTCGATCGCCACGGGATGCATCGGCCTCGCAGGCTACGCTGCCTACTACTGGCCCGGCCTCGAGACGGTGTTGGCCACACACACTGCGGCGTTGCCCATCCCATGGGCTGGACCGCTACAGGTCAGCTGGGTTGTGACGCCGGGAACTGCGTTAGCGGTCATCATCTGCTTCTTCACGGTGCTACTGCTCTATCGCCGGATCACGGTGATTGGACGCCTGTCCGAAATATTGTGGCTGGGTGTGATGGGAACGATCGGATGGATTATTTTCGCCGGGCTGACCCACTTCAACGCGGCCCGGGCATTCGATTTCCCGCCGGGCGCCTTCACTCTTTCGCGCGGATTCTTTACCGGGTTGGGCGGTGCCCTTCTGGTCGCTACCTACGACTACTGGGGCTACTACAATGTTTGTTACCTTGGTGATGAAATAAAAGATCCGACGCGCAACATTCCACGGGCGTTGCTGCTTTCCATTCTGATCGTCGCCTGTCTATATCTGATGATGAACTTGTGTATTCTGGCCGTGGTTCCGTGGCGTGAGATGATCCAGGCGGGGCAGAGCAACAATGGATTGTACGTTGTGTCGTTGTTTATGCAGAGGATTTATGGGCCGTGGGCAGCGCGGTTGGTGACGGGGCTTGTAATCGTAACCGCATTTGCCTCGGTCTTTTCGCTGACGCTGGGCTATTCGAGGGTTCCGTATGCGGCCGCGTTGGATGGAAATTATTTCAAGGCCTTTGCCAAAGTCCATCCCGTCTACCGCTTCCCCTATGTTTCGCTACTGTCGCTCGGAGTGGTAGCGGCGGCGTTCTGCTTTCTGCGGCTCAGGGACGCGATCGCGGCTTTGGTGGTCATTCGCTTGATTCTGCAGTTTCTAGTACAGGCCGTTGGGTTGATGGTGTTCCGAGTGACGCGGCCGGAGGTCGTCCGTCCGTTCCGCATGTGGCTGTACCCGGTGCCGGCGGTCGTCGCGATTGCGGGATTTCTCTTTATCCTGTTCAATCGCGCGAACTGGCAGAAAGAAATAAGATATGCGGTGGTGATTTTGCTGGCTGGCTTGGCGATTTACATGATCCGCGCCTGGAAAGATCGCCAGTGGCCATTCCAATTGCAATCCGAGGGGGAATAATAATTATGAGGAATATATTCAGCTGTCTTGCACTCTCAGTTCTGGCGCTGGCAGCCGTCTGTACAGCCCAGGAAAACAACATGAAGGACGAGCATCGGACCGTCACCCAGGTATTGGACCACAGCGTGACCAATGTCGAGCACGAGTTCACGTCCGCTGCGGAGGCCATGCCGGGAGACAAGTTCGGATTCGCGCCGACCAACGGCGAGTTCAAAGGTGTGCGCAATTATGGCGAGCAGATCAAGCACGTGGCGGCTGTAAATTACATCTTTGGCGCGGCCATCCTGAGCGAAAAAGTTCCGGTGGACGTGGGCGATGAATCCGGCCCGGCGTCGGTCAAAACGAAAGCAGAAATCCTAAGCTATCTGAAGAATTCGTTTGCCTATGTACACAAGGCGATTCAGACCATTAACGAGAAGAACTTGGTGGAACCATTGAAGAGCCCGTTCGGAGAAGGATCTGTGACGCGGCTGGGACTGGCTACCAGTGTCGGGTCCCATTGCTTCGACCACTATGGACAGATGGTGGAATATCTGCGTATGAATGGCATTGTGCCTCCGGCGAGCCGTTAGCTCACCTCGCCTTGATCAGGTGCCGCGGGCGATCGTACTGCGCTCCCAGGAAATCGGCCAGATGCCGATGGAAGCTGAGCCCGGGTTCCTTGGCAACACGGTCAGGGTAGGAGTCTACCGCCCAAAGAAATTTCTGGATCTCTTCCGAGGCTTGCTGATTGCGCCGCTGGGCGCTCTCACGTGGCTGGACGTGGTGTTCCATTTTCGACTTCATCTCCACTCACCCCGCAAAGACTTGCCCAAGCTTCCACTGAAGCCGCGGCCCCTCATGGAATAAACACCACCGGGACGGGTAAGTTTCAATTCGGGGGAAGACCCAAAATATCCCGGATCTTCAACTCGGGATATGGCACATTCGTGCCCAGTTGCCGTCACTTTAACACAGGCCTAGTGGAATGCAAGGATTCTCGATCAGCAGCGGTTCATCTTTAGATTCGCGGGGCAGAAAGGCTGGCGCGTGCTCCGCGTGGAGTGATGGAGGTGAGAAGAAGTTCCGCGCGAAATCCCGCAGCTGCGATATGGGCAGCGACAGTCTTTTTCGTTTTCTGTGTAGGTATCCGGGGATCGAGAAAGACTACCACCGACGGACCTGCGCCACTGAGGGCCGCGCCCAGAATCCCCGGCCTTCCCGTCAGCTCATGTAAGCAGGGCAGAAGCGGACAGAGCGGAGCGCGATAAGGCTGGTGGATACGGTCTTCGAGGGCGGAGGCCAGCAATTCATAGCGCCCCTGCGTAAATGCCGCCAGCAGCAACATGGAATTCTGGATGTTGACCACCGCATCGGCGCGGGAATATTGCGCCGGAAGCGCCAGGCGAGCTTCTTTCGTGGACAGGACATGGTCAGGGATGGCGAACAATAACGGCCACTTCCCTTTCGGCTTGATGTTGACCACTTGGGCCTCGGCATCCCCCGACATGCGGGCGACGGTGAGACCGCCCATCCAGCAGGCGGAAGCATTATCGGGGTGGTGCTCGCGCCGCGAGGCCTCGCCAATAATCTGCGAGTCGGTCCAGCGCATTCGGCCATAGTGATTGGCCAACGCGATGCCAGCCAGGCGTGCCGCCGCCGAGGACCCGCAGCCTTTGCCGATGGGAATATCGTTCTTGATGCGAAGCGATAGCGGGACAACTTCGGCAGCGTGGCTTTGGAGCACCTCACGGTAGGTGGCGAGAATGAGATGATTTTCCAAGCTCTGGCAGATTTGAGGATCGCGCCCTGTTGCGCGAATCGAAAAGTTGGCCGACGGCCTGGCGTCGATCGTGATGTAGAGGTCCATCGCCAACGCAGCAGCATCAAAAGCCGGCCCGAGGTTCGCTGAGGTTGCCGGAAGGGCCAGATGCAGCGCGGATAGCCGTTTGCTCTTCTTTTTCTTAGGCGTTCGATTTTGCATTCGGGTGAGCGGGATCGGATTTCTCGGCCCGTTCCAAGGTCTGGATTACGGCGTCTAAAGTGGCATCGAGAACGATGGGAGGATGACGCAACGCATTCAGTGCGTCGGCTGCGTGCGGGGTGTCACGAAAAAGATCGCCGCGATGGAATTCCATGGTGAAGTCTGGATCCTTTAGTAGATTTCCGGTCAGAACCAGTACGACAGTTTCATCGGGCTTCACAAAACCCTGTCCCACCAATTTTTTCAAGCCCGCGAGCGTAACCGCGGATGCCGGCTCACACCCAATGCCCTCGGCTCCAATCTCCGCCTTGGCCTGTGCGATCTCCACTTCGCTGACCTGCTCGCAAGCGCCGCCGGTGGCTTGGATCACTTTCACAGCCTTTTCCCACGAAGCCGGATTACCGATGCGGATCGCGGTAGCCCGAGTCTCTGCCTGCACGCTAACAAGACGCTTGCCTTCGGCTTCTCGCAGCGTGCGTACCAAGGCGTTCGCACCTTCGGCTTGAATCACGGATAACCTCGGAAGATGCGGGATCAGTCCGATATCACGCATTTCGAGCAAAGCCTTGCCAATCGCCGAACTATTCCCCAGGTTTCCGCCGGGTATGATGATGTGGTCGGGCGGATGCCACTCCAACTGCTCCAGCAATTCAATAGCGAGAGTTTTCTGCCCTTCCAAGCGAAAAGGATTAATAGAGTTCAGCTGATAGACCGGAGCGCGTTTTACAAGCTCCTGGAGCAGCCGAAGACAGCCGTCAAAGTCGGTGCGAAGCTGGCAAGTAAGTGCGCCATAGTCGAGCGCCTGCGATAACTTGCTCCAGGAGATTTTTCCTTCGGGTACGAGTACTAGACTCCTCATGCCTCCGCGCGCCGCATAGGCGGCCATGGACGCCGATGTATTGCCGGTCGAGGCGCACGCCACCCAGCGATATCCCGCCTGCCGCGCGAAGGTTGCGGCGACCGTCATGCCCGCATCTTTGAACGAGCCGGTCGGGTTCATCCCTTGATGCTTACCGTAGAGATGGGACACACCCGTCATACGAGACGACAAAGGGAGTTCGTAGAGCGGAGTGTTGCCTTCGCGCAGGGTAACAACATGCTGCTCTGACTCGGGAACTGGCAGGAGCTCTCGGAACCGCCAAACACCGCTGAGATCAAGCGCTGCATTCGACGACCGGCGTTCGCGCCAAGTCGATTTCAAAGCATCCGCGTTCAGGCAGGATGACGTCCAGGACGGGTCGGTAATCTCTAGTAAGTTGTTGCACCGCACGCAGCGAAAATCCTGGGCAGCGGCGGCGCTGAGCAAACCGCATCCGATGCAGCGAAAGCCGAACCCGGCCTTAGGCTGGCTCGGCGGATGCCTCTGTCTGTCCGAGTCTCGATCAGAAGTGGTGGAGAGCGGCATGGAGTGGCGGGTTATTTCACGCCCCGCAGATATTGATCGTTTTTGTTGATCCAGTCGGCGCGTGGCGGAGTGAAAACATCAAGGTCCACCGTATCTTCGAGAGCTTCGGCCTTGTGCGGCATGTTCGCCGGAATGCATAGCACTTCGCCGGCGTGCACAACGATTTCCCTGCCGTCGATCCAGAATTTCAGGGCTCCATCCAGAATGTAAGTGACTTGTTCGTTGTGGTGGCTGTGCTCGGGAACGATGCATCCTCTTTTTAACAGCACGCGGGCTAGCATGATTTCCTGGCCGACGACAAACTGCCGCTGCAGTAGTGGATTCAGATCTTCCAGCGGGATCGTGTGCCACGGAATGTATTGCAGCGGCGTCTTGCTGGCCGCGTGTTTGGTAACGGCGCGCTGCGCCCGCGAGTGGGACTTGCTGTTTTTCGTTTTTCTGCCAGCTGGTTTCTTGGACTTCCCTTTGGTTGCCATTGGATTCGTTCCTGAATCTCCCTAAGCAGACGGCTTTCTACTGAACCCTGCCTCCGTATAACTTAACAGCGGTGTCATGCAGATAAGCGTGGGCTAGCTCAAGCGCCCGAGCTTCACTGATTTCATTTTCCGAGATCATTTCAGCGAGAGCGGCAGCCAAAGCCATTCGCGACGATTCCGCCCCCAGCCAGTAGCTCTCTTCCGCGCCCAGGACTTCATTGTACGGGAAACAGTCGGTGCCGAAAGTGACCTTGTCGGGGAAAGTCTCCAGCCACATTTTGAGCGTGTCTTTGAAAGCGGAAGGATACTGGGCGAGTTCGCCGAACGAAGAGTCCATATACACATTCTTCATGGCGGCAAGCCAAATAGCTTCGCGCTCCAAGGGATATCCACCGTGAATCATGACAAACGTTGTGCCATGGTAGCGCGGGTCGCGCAGCACGCTCTCCAGATTCATGATGTTGCTCTGCGACAGATTGAAGTAGTCACCGATACCCACCGCAGTGTGAATGTGCACCGGAAGATGCAAGCGGCCGCCCTCCAGCACAAGATATCGGAAGATGTAATCCTGGAACGTGCGATAGTCTTTTTCGCTCGGAATGCCCCCAGTCACGTAGCGCTGGTAAAGGTCCGCGGCCTTATCGCGGCTCGGATCGCCGAAAGTAGTGGGCCGAAAGTAGGCCACTTCAAACTTCATGGCGATCCCGCCTTTGTTCCGGTTGTCCTCCAGTACCTGGCTGATGAACTTCAGATAACCATCGAAATCCGCCGGCAGTTTCGTAACGCTTTCCTGCTGCATCCAGCGATGCAGCATTTTTTCCTGCAGCGGAATGAAGACTCCTTCGTCGGGGTTGCGCACTGTTTCACGCTCGTTGTTGAACGGCCACATGAAAGAATCGGCGAAGAATACCCAGGGGAAGCGCTTAGGATCGAGATAATCCGGCATCATGGCACGGTTGGCGACGGAGCTCTCGGTGTTGATTTTGTCGAGAATCATGTTGAAGTACGCCGTGCCCGCGTATTGTTTCTTCAGTTCGGCTTTCTTCGCCACCAGCCACTTCGCATGTTCGGGCGACAGATCCGCATAGGGATAGCCGAACAGAGCTTTGGCGGCGGCAACCAGTTCGGGATTGTCATCGCGCGTGCGCAACGCCTCGCTCGCGTCAGGAGGCGCGGCCATTGCGTCCACGTCGGGGTCGTCGGAAAAACCCGGATGAGCGTGATGGTCGAAAGCCGGGATCTTCTCAATCTGTGGCAGAAGATGCTGGTAGATTTGCTGCACATCCGGACCGGGAAAGGGACGGGCCTGAGCAGCGACAAAGGTTGCTGCGCCCAAAATCACGCATAGTAGGACGCCACGCAAGAGTCGAGACGCCAGTTTCATATCTCCCTCAGGGGCTGAAGCCCGATTTCATTGCAACGATTTATCGCAGCGCTGAAGCGCCGCGTCACCCAAAAGCGACGTCTAACTTGTCACCAGAGTTCCCTGCCAGGCCACTGACACCTTCATGATTCTGGCGGCTGCCTCTCGCAGATTTTCCACCGACGAGGCAAACGAGAAGCGCACAAAGTCCTTGCCCGACGGCCCGAACGCGGCTCCAGGGATGGCTGCCACTCCGGCATCTTCCAGTAAGATCCGGCATACCTCCTCGGCGCTGCTGCCTGTTCCGCGAATGTCGACCCAGGCATAGAAAGCTCCTTCGGGAGCTTCACAGCGAAATCCGGGAACCTGATTCAGATCACGAACAAATTGTTCCCGGCGGCGGGCAAACTCGGCGACCATTCGTGGCGTGGTGCCCTCACGATCTCGCAGCGCATCGATGGCCGCATACTGAGTGAACTCGGCCACGCAGGTGTAACAATTCACAGCCATCAGGGCCAGTGCCTGCGCCACTTCCGGCGGCGCAACTGCGTAGCCTAGCCGCCATCCGGTCATCGCAAAACTCTTCGAGAAGCCGTCAATGATCAGTGTTCGTTCTTTCATGACGGGATAGTTCAGCATGGACCGATACTCGCCGCCGTAGTTGATGCGCGCGTAAATTTCGTCCGAGAGGACCCAGAGATCGTGCTGGACAGCGAGTTCCGCCAGCCCTCGCTGCACCACGTCGGTATAGACAGTCCCCGTGGGATTCCCGGGAGAGTTGGTGATCAGCATACGCGTGCGGCGCGTGATCTTTGCGGTAATCTCAGCCAGATCGGGCTGGAAATGGTTCCGCGACGAGAGTTCGAATGGCACCGGCACAGCGCCTAAACCCAGTGTGATCGAAGAATATCCGGGAAAACCAGGATCAGGATAGAGCACTTCGTCCCCCGGTTCGAGCAGCACCATCATGGCGAAAAACAGCGCAGCCTTGCATCCCGGAGCGATCACGATGTTAGCTGCGGAGACGTCGATGCTGCGCGTGCGTTCCAGGTACTGGGCGATCTCTTCGCGGAGTGCTGGAAGCCCGGCGACGGCACAGTAGCGGTCTTTGCCCTCGGCGAGCGCTCTGGACGCCGACTCAAACACCGACGCGCCCGGATGAAAATCCGGCTCGCCGAGTTCGAGATGAATAATGGAGCGTCCTTGACCTTCCAATTCTTTCGCTCGGGCGAAAACCGATAAGGCGCCTTCGCCGCTCATAACCAACATCCGGGATGCTATCGATCGCATGGTCTCTCCGAAAAATCTACAAGCCTTTATACATGCCGCCATCCACGAGGACGGTTTGTCCGGTGATGTACGATGCGCGCTCGGACGCGAGCCATACAATCGTCTCCGCTACCTCGCGAGGCTCGCCCAACCGCTTCAGCGGAGCGTCGGCAGCCCACGCGCCGAATATCTCCTCCTCGCTTTTTCCTGAAGCGGAGGAACGGGCCGTGGCCAACTCCTTGAGCCGGTCGGTTGCCGTGAAACCAGGACCGACGTTATTCACCAGAATACCGTCCTTGCCAAATTCATTCGCCAGACTCTTCACCAGCCCGACCACTGCAGCTCGCACAGCGTTCGAGAGCACCAGATCCGTCACCGGCTGCTTGGTCGTAATCGATGTAAGCGTGATGATGCGGCCCCAGTGCTTGCGCTGCATATGCGGGATAACTTCACGTGCAAAATATACGGCGCTGAGGAAGTTGAGTTCGAGGGCGCGCTGCCACTCTTCCAGGCTCGCTGAGAGAAATCCTTTGGCAGGAGGACCGCCGGCATTCGTGACGCAAATATCGACGGTGCCGAACTTCTTCGCGACGGCGGCAACAAAGCTGCCGACCGCCGCGGCGTCAGTGACGTCAAAAGCCTCGGCCAGGACTTCTACCTTATGCTGCGCCCTTATCTTCTCCGCTGCCGCCTGAAGGGTTTGTTGATTGCGCGCACACATGGCGACGCGGCAGCCCTCCGCAGCGAAGGCTTCCACCGTGGCCCGGCCAATCCCCTGACTGGAGGCCGCTACCAGAGCCACTCGATCTTTCAATCCAAGATTCACGAAGCATGAATTATAACTGGTGTGGAGTATTACCTCTCTTGCCGCAGTTCGGTTGCGCAATTAATCTGGAAGCAGCGAGGCACTCATGAAACGGCACACTCATCACTCCGAGACGAAGGCGGTCCGGGGCGCGGCCAATCTGGACAAGAAGAACGGGCCGCTCTCGACGCCGATTTATCAGACTTCCACCTTCGAAGTCACCGACAACGAAGAGGAGTTGCGTGCTACCCACACCGACCACTTCTACACACGGTATGGGAATCCGACGAACACAGTTGCCGAAAAGACGATCGCGGCATTGGAAGGTGTGGATGCGGCGCTGACCTTCGCTTCGGGCATGGGCGCGATCACGACCACAGTGATGGCCCTGCTCCAGAGCGGCGACCACGTCGTGGCGCAGCGCGACATCTATGGCGGCGCGAATAAATTTCTCTCGCAGTGGCTGCCGAAGATGGGGATCGAGACAACATTTGTCGATACGACGGACTACGACCAGCACGCGCGGGCCATCCGTCCCAACACGAGGTTGCTTTATCTGGAATCGCCGACCAATCCCACCTTGCGTGTCGTCGATTTCAAGAAAGTCGCGGCTCTGGCCAAGCATCACAAACTGCACAGCATGATTGACGCAACCTTCGGCACTCCCATCAATCAGCACCCAGCGGAGTTCGGCATCGACCTGATCATGCATTCGGGAACGAAATATCTGTCCGGGCACACCGACCTGATTTGCGGCGTCGTCGCTAGCCGCCACGAACTGATCGAACGAATCTGGGAGACGCGCACTACCCTGGGCAATTGCATGGATCCTCACGCCTCGTGGATGCTAGTGCGCGGCCTGAAGACGCTGGCAGTCCGCGTGGCGCGGCAGAACGAGAATGCGCACCGGGTCGCCGAATTCCTGGCCGATCATGCCAAGGTGCGGAGCGTGCATTATCCGTTTCTCAAGAGCCATCCTCAATATGATTTGGCGCACGAGCAGATGAGCGGCGGTGGCGGCATGGTCAGCTTTGAAGTGGAAGGCACCGGCGAAGACGCTCGGCGTGTGAGCGAAGCCATGCGGCTATTCACATTGGCACCAAGCCTGGGCGGAGCCGAATCGCTGGTATCCATTCCAGTTCTAACGTCGCATGCCATGGTTCCCGCCGCTGAGCGCGCCAAGATGGGCGTTACCGAGCAGATGCTCCGGCTCTCAGTAGGCATCGAGAACGCGGATGATCTGATCGCCGACCTGGAGCACGCTCTGGAAGCTGTTCGTGCTCCCGAGCGCGTGACCGTCGGAGGATAGCTTCAACTGCGGTTGTCAGCGTCGCTAGAAAATAAATTTCAAGCCAAATTGCAGGATGCGCGCAAGATGCGCCGAACCCGCTCGAAAAATAGTAAGCCCGGCGCAACTCGCGTCACCCGCAGAATTGTCGCCGCCATAGCATGTGATCTGGTTCGCGTTTGTTTTTGCTCCGCCGTTCGCGTTATCCGCTGCTGAACCCGCATCGCCGCCCAGGTAAGAAAACTCCGTGTGGTTGAACACGTTGAACGCTTCGGCACGGAACTCGAAATACTTGCTCTCGGTCACGTTGAAGTGCTTGATCAGCGCCATGTCAAAGTTC
>Ga0074045_10000174_pt1 | contig 59133 bp, 50 predicted proteins | sample BogForMeECP23OM2_FD_94442 | JGI IMG/M metagenome (GOLD analysis project Ga0074045, IMG submission 94442) | Bog forest soil microbial communities from Calvert Island, British Columbia, Canada - Bog Forest MetaG ECP23OM2 | ecosystem: Environmental > Terrestrial > Soil > Wetlands ... | reverse complement strand
CTGTTGCTTCCGAGACAGCACCGATGCTGCCGATGTAGTAGCTCCAAGACCACAGACTCGGCAGATACGACTTGAGCCACTTCGCGAAGTTGGTGGCTGGTGAATCTCTGTCACGCATCTAAGTCACCAAAGGAGAAGACGCGATTCCCCCGTCAGCTAAAGTAGACGGTCCCCTCGCGCCCCAGATGGGTCCATTGTGGCTACTCCTGGCGCAGAGCGGTCATGGGATCGATCTTGGTGGCGCGGCGCGCCGGAGCGTAGCAGGCGAGAAGAGCCGAGGCCAGAAGAATGACGGCGACGGCGACAAGGGCGCGGACGTCGATGGCGTCGACGTTGTAAAGCAGGCTACGAAGAGTTTTGCCGACGAAGTAAACACCAGGAAGCCCCACGGCCATACCGATCAGGGCCGACGTCATGCCTTCGCCGATCAATTGCTTAAGGACGTGCGGCGTGCCAGCGCCGAGGGCAATGCGAATCCCCATTTCGTGATTGCGTTGAGCCACCGAAAAGGTCATCACGCCGTAAATGCCGATGGCTGCCAAAATCAGAGCGAGCCCGGCAAAACTCCCGAAGATCACCAGGGCAAAGCGATCGCTTACGAGTGACTCGCTGACCACCTGGTCCATAGTGCGGACGCGCGTCATGGGATAGTCGGGATTGACCGAGCGAACGGCGGCCGCGATGCTGTTTGAGACGGCAGTTGGACGACCGGAAGTTCGTACCGCCATGGTCGTGTAGGCCCAAGGGCTTTGATCAAAGGGTACGTCAACCTCAGGAGAGCCGGCGGTGGGATGGCTGTCATATTGCACGTCGTGAAAGACCCCGACAATCTGCCATTCGACTGGCGCGCCTATCGGCTGTTCCGAACCCGGAATCAATTCCGGAATTCTGACGCGCTGCGTGAGTGGGTCAAGGCCAGGCAAAAACTGGCGGACGAAACTTTCGCTGACCATGGCCACGCGCAGGCCTCCGGCGAGATCTCGTGCGTTAAGGTACCGGCCGCGGATCAAGCGAATGCCATAGGTCTGGTAGTACTTCGGTGTAACCGGCATGAAAATCGTTAGCGGCTGTTTGTTTACATCCGCTTCGGAGGATTGGCCGACGATGGTGAAGTGCAGTCGACCGGATCCGGCGGCTGGCAAACCGGGAGCGAGAGCGGCGCTGGAAACTCCCGGGACGGCTTCGATCCTCTCCAGCAACTGTCTGTATATGCTACGAACCTGCTCCGCCTTCATGGTGCGCTCATTCTGCAGAGGCACGTTGAACGTGAGGACGTGATCGGTGCGGATGCCGAGGTCCACCTTCGTTAGATTCCAAAAACTGCGAATGATGAGTCCGGCGCCGCCAACCAGAATCAGCGCCAGCGCGAATTCGGCAACCACGAGCACGCGACGCAAGCGATGGTTCCGTGGACCTTTCGAGGACCGTCCACCCTCCTTCAGCAGGTCGCTGACATTTTGCCGGGCGGCGTGCCACGCGGGAGCGCAGCCAAAAAGAATGCCGCTGAACAAAGTGGCTCCCAGAGTGACGAGCAAGACGGGAATGTTCAGTCTAGGGTCCGCTTCGTAGGGAATGCCAAGTTGGTTGCGAGGCATCAGGCTGAGCACGCCGCGCAGGATGAACTCCGCAAGAAGTATACCAAGCCCTCCACCGATCACTGCCAAAGATAGGCTCTCGATCAGGAATTGGCGAAAGATGCGCGCGCGGGTGGCTCCTTGCGCAACGCGGACGGCGATTTCCTTCTGCCGGGCGGTGCCCCAGGCGAGCAGCAAATTCGCGATATTGACGCAGGCAATCAGGAGCACGAAGGCGACGGCGCCCATCATCAGCCAGAGCCCGACGCGGGTATTGCGAGGAAGAAAGTCGTCCTTGAGCGGTTCGACGGTCACGGTCAGACCTTGGTTGGTTTTAGGATTGGCTTGCGCCAGGCGCTGCGCGATTACCGACATCTCTGCGTTTGCTGCCTCAAGCGTGACGCCCTGCTTCAGGTGTCCCAGGACCAGGAGATAATGATCCTCGCGGTTGATTTCCTCTGGTTTGAATGCCAGGGGCACATCCAGTTCTGCGGTCCCCTTGTCCGATGGTCCCGGTGCGGCCACACCAACGATGGTGTAAAGCTCGCCGCTCATCCGCAGCTTCTTGCCAACAATGTTGGGATCGCTGCCGAACTTCTCTCGCCAGAATTTGTAATAAAGAATCGCGACATGATCATTTCCGACCTGGGTATCTTCGGGCAGGAAGTGCCGTCCCAGATAGGCCTGTTCACCCGACAAAAGGTCAAAGAAGCCAGGAGCCGTTCGGGAGGCCAGAACTTGCTCGGTCCAGTCGGGCGTTGAAATGGTGAATCCAGCGCCTGTCCAAGCGTTGAGAGACTCGAAGGCGGTGCTCTGTTTTTGCCAGTCCAGATAGTCACTGGGGGAAGTCTCGATGCGGTCGCCCTTTTGGTGCGACCAAATCATCACCAGCTGCTCGGAATGGGCGTAAGGAAGAGGCGCGAGCAGTACGGAATAGAGCAAGCTGAAAATGGCGGTGGTGGCGCCGATGCCTAAGGCGAGAGCAAGCAGGGAGACGGCGGTAAACCCAGGACTGTTCCACAGCAGCCGCAAACCGTAGCGAATGTCGCGCAAGAGTTCAGTCATGGGAGCGCCTTCCTATCCAGTAATACTGAGAAGCGGTCGGAATAGTTCCCTTGCTTAGACGAAAGAGAGAAACAGAGGTGTTGAGCAAGTACGTCGCCAAGCTGGGAATGAGCGAAAACGGTGTGACCACAGAACTTAGGAAGAGGCTGGATCCCTCGAGAGTTGTTGGATGGCCGGAGGCGAACAGGAGGGTGTTCGCTTCCGGACAATTCTCGACGTGCTTAGCAGGTTCATTCGCTACAGTCCTAGCTCGCGCGTCCATCTTGGGGCTCTCGTAGACGTCGTCTTCTCCCGGATACCGCAACTCTTTCTCGAACTTCCCGGTCTCCTTTGCCAAAGCCCATATAAGACTTTCGCCAGCAGGCAGAATGTCGGGCCGTGAGATCAGCATCGGGATGATTCTTTACGCGCGCCTGGAGCCGCCGATCGATGGCCCAGTCGGAGGCGTCGATTGTCGCCCGGCCAATGCGATACCCGTGTTGCTGCAAGAAAGAACGCATGCCATCGCGCTTCTCCAGCGTGTCGCCTTCCTTGAAGAACGGATAACGAAAGAGCGGGACAAAATCAGAATAGCCTCGAATCAAAGGTTCATTCTTGAGGGCGTCAGCCTAAAACTCCGCAAGGGTGACCTGGTGATTTCCTGTGCTCGCATTGAAATAGAGGTGTGAGTAGGAGTGATTGCCAATACCATGCCCTGCGCGATCCCACATCGCGATCAACTTTCTTCCCGCGGGGCTGTCTACGCGCTTGCCGCACACAAAGAGTACGGATTTGGCTTTGTGCTTGGCGAGAGCGTACAGAATGCGGTCATTCAACTCCTGCCAGTTCAGATCGGCGCTGCCTTCGCTGGCGGGGTCATCGAATGTGCGTATCGAGCCTGGATCCCAGTATCGGCGCGTGCTTCGGAGGAGACAGTTCCAAGAACTGCCAGTTCGGCAGCCTGCGCCGCAATGCATTGCGCGGTCCCAATTTTGCCGGGAGTGACTTCTATCTGACGAAGTGGTTCGCGTCGACCGAACGGGTGAAGATGCGCTTTGACGCGCAGTTCTTCAATGTTTTCAATCATGCGAATTTCGGGCTTCCGAGCATGGTTCTTGCTGGCATTCCGGGCAGGCCCTCTACGCAAACTGGATTTGGAGTGATTACGTACACGACCGAGCGGCTTACTCGGTGTCGGTCTGGGAGGTGATAGCACGTCCCGCATGATCGACGGGATCTACGGCGTGATTGCTTATTCCGTGAGCCAACGCACTCGCGAGATCGGCGTGCGCATGGCCCTGGGCGCCACGCCGCGGGGCGTGTTGCGCCTCGTGGTTGGTGAAGGGATGAAGCTGGCGCTGATCGGAATTGCTGCCGGACTGCTGGGAGGCTTGGCGCTTGGCCGCACCGTGTCGAGCCTGGTATTCGGTGTGCCTGTGCGAGACCCGTTGACCTTCACTGGCGCGGCCTTGGCGCTTGCGGCTGTTGCGCTTGCAGCTTGTGTGCTTCCTGCGCTGCGCGCGTCGCGAGTCGATCCCCTGGTAGCGCTGCGCTACGAATAAAAAGACGGCTCGCCCAAGAATTCCTGGAAGCATCGAGAACCCTTGTGCCCGCCGCAGGTCCGGTTCTTAGAGGGCTGGGCGCCAGCAATGGCACCCGGCTACTCGACAACTATCATGCCGATTAGGTGCGCGACGCGCGTTGGCTTTAAGATAGAGGGCCGAATGCCTGTTCGGAGACGCATCGACCATGCCTGCCACTGAGACCCGCGCAAAAACCAGATTGTCACGCCAACAATACCTGGACCTGTATTACTACATGCGATTGAACCGCGAGGTCGAGGAAACCATGACCAAGTTGTTCCGCCAGAATAAAATTGTCGGCGGTTTGTACTCCAGCCTGGGCCAGGAAGCCATTTCCGTGGGTACGGCGTACGCGCTGGAAAAGCGCGACTGGATTGCGCCGATGATTCGCAATATCGGCGCGCTGCTGGTGAAGGGCGTTCCGCCGCGTGACATTTTCACGCAACACATGGCGAAATACACTTCGCCCACCAAAGGCAAGGATGGCACCAGCCACTTCGGCGACCTGGATAATTTACACATTATTTCGCCCATCTCCATGCTCGGCGACCTCATCCCGGTAATGACCGGAGTGGCCATGGCAGGCCGCTACCTGGGACAGAAAATCGTGGCCATGACGTGGATTGGCGACGGCGGCAGCTCCACGGGCGTGTTTCACGAAGGGCTGAATCTTGCGGCCTCGCAAAAGGCTGCCTTGGTGCTGATCCTGGAGAACAATTTGTGGGCTTACTCGACGCCCGTGCGGCGGCAAGTTCCGCTGGAAAATCTGGCGGACCGCGCAAAGGCCTACGGAATCTCCAGCTACATCGTTGACGGCAACGACGCGGTAGCGGTTTACACGACGGCGAAGGAGGCAGTGGAGCGAGCCCGCGCCGGCGAGGGTCCGATCCTGATCGAAGCAAAAACGTTCCGGCGCCGCGGCCACGCTCAGCATGATCCGGCAGAATATGTCCCGCAAGAGCAACGGGAATTCTGGGAGAAGCGCGATCCCATTACGCTATACGAAAAATTCCTGATGGACGAGAAGCTTCTCGACGCCAAAGGAAAAAAGGAAATGGAAGACAAGCTTGCGGCGTTGCTGGATAAGGAACGCGAGTTCGCGGAACACTCGCCGATGCCGCCGCCGGAACTCGCTTCCGAGGGCGTTTACTGCACGGGCCCGGAGTGCCATGACCTGCAACCCAGGTGGGAGCGCGACGTGACGGAGTTGCTACCACCGAAATCGAGTGTCGAGCCGGTGTGGACGGTGGAAGGCTTTGGGCGTGGCAAGAGTTCGTCGCGCGAAAATGCGCCGATTCATTTTGGCGACACGCCACAGACTTCGGAACAGGTTGAAGCGGAAAAGTCTGCGGCCAGGGCGAGCGCTCCGGTAAAAAGAGAAACAAAGCCTGCGGCGAAAGCGGCCGTTGAGAAAAAGGCCTTCGCAAAATCCACAGCGCGCGGAAAGGCGAGGAGCTAGCCATGGCCGCCATCACCTTTCTGGAAGCGATCAAGCAGGCGCTGTTTGAAGAGATGGCCGCGGACCCGCGCGTGGTGCTGATCGGCGAGGACGTGGGCGTGTACGGCGGCGCGTTCAAGACCAGCGAAGGCTTGCTGGAGAAATTCGGCTGGGAGCGCGTCGTCGACACGCCCATCAGCGAAAGCGCAATCATCGGCGCGGCCTGCGGGATGAGCTATCTGGGGCTGCGCCCGGTGGCGGAAATGCAGTTCATCGACTTCATCGCCTGCTGCTTCAACCAGCTGACCAACTTTGTGGCCAAGGGACACTACCTTTGGAACGCGCCGGCGCCCATCGTCGTGCGCGGGCCCTCGGGGGGCGGCGTGCACGGCGGGCCGTTCCATTCCGCGAATCCGGAGATGTATTTTCTGCACACGCCGGGGCTGAAGATTGTCTACCCGTCAACGCCGTACGATGCGAAGGGACTGCTGAAGGCCAGCATCCGCGACAATAATCCGGTATTGTTCTTCGAGCACAAATTCCTGTACCGGCGAATCAAGGAGGAAATTCCCTCGGACGACTACATCGTGCCGCTCGGCAAAGCCGTGGTGCGCCGCGAAGGAAAACACCTGACCATTCTTTCGTACGCCGCGATGATGCACACGTCGCTCGAAGCGGCCGCGGCACTGGCGAAAGAAGGCATCGAAGCGGAAGTGATCGACCTGCGCACCCTGCTGCCTCTGGACGAAGAGACCATGCTGCAATCCGTGAAGAAAACCAACAAGTGTCTGGTGGTTCACGAAGACACCAAAACCGGCGGCATCGCTGGAGAAATCGCCGCGATCCTTGCGGAAAAAGCGTTTCACGATATGGATGGCCCGCTGGTGCGCGTCACCTCGCTGGACACGCCGGTGCCCTATGCTCCGACACTCGAAGAGGCGTTTCTTCCCAACGCGAAAAAGGTGTTTGCCGCGGCCAAAGAGCTAGCGCGGTTTTGAGGTCAACAAAGACTGGCCCGTGTATCCGTTTCTAGCGGCGATTCGTCCGCAGACCTGATTGGGCGTTTCTCACATCCCCGTTTGAAGCCCAGCCCCCCTACTATGGCGTAGGGATGTTCCGGATGCGTTGATCCCCGGAGGACATCAATGCGACGGCGCGTTTGAAGTTACTTAGACAACCGTGCGCGATGGCCATACTGGAATAGTAATCGTTGTATCGGAATCCGTTTTCTCCGTGCCACATGGGGAACACGCTACAAGCGTTCAACCAGTCGTCGCAGACCGGGGTTATATCCAGATAGGTGTCGGCGGCAAAGGAGACGGCGTCTTCCCAATTGCTCGGGAAATAAAGCTTTCTTACGGTGTGCGCCGGCTGTTTGCGGACAATGGCGGGAAGACCTGCATAAAAGATCGCATCCTGAATGATTTCGTAGCAGGCGCGGTGGTCCTTGTGCCAGCTTCCCTTCCAGTGGGTGACGATTGTCGCAGGCCTGCACTGGCGAATCAGATCACAGACAGCAAACTTTGCTTCGTCATTTACAGGGATTTCACCGTCGGGATAGTGAAGGAATAGGGCTTTTGCACCGAGCGCCGTGGCGGCCTTCTCGGACGCTTGCTGTTGAGAATATCCGTACTGCTCAGCCGGAACGGTGGGAGATCCCCGTTCGCCCAAGGAGAGACTCAGAAAGTAGCCTGCGCCTTTCAAATGCGTGGCAACGGCGACGAGCGCACCCATGGCGAAAAATGCGTCGCCGGGATGGGCGGCAATCACTAAAACGTTCGAGAAGTCCCGATCCTGCGAGCCGGAAGTTGTGTTCGCGGGACGGCCCGGTAACTGAGCGCCGTTGAAGAACTCCCTTCTCGCTGAGAGGGCAGCTACACCGCCACTCGCCATGGTCAGAAAGTCACGCCGTGTTGGAAACATGGCTGGTCCCTTCCTTTTCGAAGAAATGTCTGTCCTGCGTAAGCCCAATGAAATGGCGCGACCCAGATGGCATCATCTTAGCCTGTGCTGCGCCGGCCAATCCGGCCAATTGAACCTGCCAATCTCGCCACCCCTAACAGATTTGCCTGCGGTCCCAATGGACTCGTCACAATCCGCACGCGGCTGGCGGCGATTGGCTGCGCCCGTTCCTTCACGGCGTTCCGCAGGGCATCCAGAAACAAGTCGCTCGCCTGTGCCAATCCTCCACCGATTACGACAATCTCCGGATCAAACAAACTCACCAGATTTGCCACGCCATAGCCCAACATGCGTCCCGCTTGAAGATAGATATCGATCGACGCGCGATCGCCGCGCCTGGCCGCCTCGGCGACGTCTTGCGCATTGCTGGCTCCGGCCGCACGCGCTATGGCCGGCCCCGCGGCCAGCGACTCCAACTGTCCGACGTTTTGCGCTTCCCTTCCGTACGTTTCTGCCACCACCATCCATCCCGCACAGCCAGAAAGTTCATGCGCTCCGCGCACCAGGTTGCCGTCACTCAATATCCCAGCGCCGATTCCCGTTCCTAACATCAATACAATTGCATCGCTCTTTCCTCGCGCCGCCCCACACCAGGCCTCACCGAGCACTGCCGCATTGCGGTCGCTTTCCACGATGACCGGCAGTCCGAGCGCACGTTTCAACCGCTGTGCCAGCGCCATCCTTCTCCATCCCTTCAAATTCGGAGCCCACACCGTGCCGTCGCGCCGCACAAGGCCCGGCACCGCCACGCCTATTCGCGAAGTGTTTTTCTTTCTTCCATTCGCACTGATCAACTCACGCGCGACTTCCACGATCTGATTCACCGGTGCCAAGGAAGAACCTGTGTCCACAGCCAGGATAGTCTGCTTCGACACTTGACCCTTGCCGTCCACGAGCGCTGCTGCAAGCTTGGTACCACCCAAATCGACCGCGACCACATAGTTGTTTGCCATCGCCTTCATTCACCAATCAAGGGCCGCGCCTGCCCACGCCTCGCCGATAGAATTCTCGAGGCCAAAACGCGTATCGTGGCTGCGCCCGCCCGCGGAACCATCATGGTATACATCATCCTGGGAAGCTGGTGGCAAGTAAAAGGCGTCCGGCTCTCTCCTTGTTTGGGTTGCAGCGCGCGACGCATCGCAGCTGGTGGTAGAGTCATCCGTGAAATACGAGAGGATGATATGCGTCTCAAAACGCCAGCCCCAATCGTCTTGTTTGTCTTATTGACCTTGACCTGTGACGCGCGGGCGCAACAGTCTGGGAAGTCCGTGACTCCCTCCCCTGCATGGAATGACAATTCTCTAATCACCGTTCAGAAAACGGGAGGAGACCCTGCTCGACCAGGCGATGTCAAGATCGACTTCTATGGACACGATGCATTCAAGATCACATCACCGGGCGGTTTGACGGTTCTGACCGATCCTTGGCGGAATGACTCAACAGGTCTTTACGCAAAGTGGTTCCTGAACGAGTTCCCCGCTATCCGGGTCGATATTGTCCTTTCCACTCACGCTCATTTCGACCACGATGCTGTCGAGAGCCCGAAAGGGCTAATGGTTCTCGAACGTTTGGTCGGGCAGTTTAAGCTCGGCGACATCGAAATAATGGGCCTCGCCGACAAGCACAAATGTGAACCGGCGCCTGCTGATGAGCCGGGTAGTGCCTCTGCACACCTCCATGCAGAGACCTGTCCGCCAGACAACGTGATTGCCTTCGATAACGCGATTCAGATCATTGAGACCGGGGGATTGCGGATCGCCATCTGGGGCGACAATCGCGCAGCGCCAAATCCCTCTCTCGATCATTACTTGAAAAATGTTGACGTGCTCATTCTGCCCATCGAGTCAATACTCACGCGCGTTGAGGTCGATGCAATCGTCGGGAAATATGACCCTAAAATCGTGATTCCAGCCCACTATTCTCTCAATGGTTTGACGACCGAGGTCTCCGGTCTGGAGTCGGCCGATGAATGGGTGAATGACCAAGAGAAGGTTCATCATGCAGATGTTCGTCGCCTCGATAGTGCGGATTTGACGCTGAATGCGGCCGAGCTGAAAGGATCCCATCACAGGGTCTATTACTTCGGGAACCACTTTGAGAAAAAATAGAGAGATTTGATGAGCAAAGCCGAGTTCCATCGCGATGTGAATGCCACCTTCCCAGCGATTTCTCGGCCACGGGCTAACCGGAAGCTATTCCGGGCCAGAGGTCCGGTTGCGGGAAGTTGCTCACATATCGCTTCCAGGCGATTCCGTGTCGAGGCCGGAGCTTTCGGAAACGGAGTCGCTGGGCGTGTAACCTCCTTGGACACGCCGGTGCCCTTTCTGCGCCGATCGATATCAGAAGGCTTTTCGAAGTAGGATTCTGTGCGCCGTTATGTGTCATTTGGAATGAACGATAAAGGAGGCCACCGAATGGAACGAAAAAAAGCTGCGGATTACCCCCAGGAGTTGCTGAACCTGTTCGATTATTACGTTCACGGCGAGATCAGCCGCCGGCAATTCCTGGATGGAGCGGCAAAGTATGCCGCGGGTGGCGTAACGGCCATGGCGATTTGGGAAAGCCTCAGACCGAAGTACGCTCTGGCGGAACAAGTCTCCAAAGACGACAAGCGGCTCAAAACGGAATACGCGACCGTCCCCTCGCCTCAGGGCAATGGCAGTATACGAGGCTATTTCGTTCGTCCGGCAAGCGAAACGGGAAAGTTGCCCGGTGTGCTTGTGATTCACGAAAACCGTGGCCTGAATCCATATATAGAGGATGTGGCGCGACGTTTGTGGGAATCGCGAATTTCGTTGCGTTCGCGCCTGATGGTCTTACTTCTGTCGGGGGATATCCCGGTGACGACGAGAAAGGCGGGGAACTGTTTAGCAAAGTTGACGAAAGCAAAATGTTCGAAGACTTTGTGGCCTCGGCTGCCTGGCTGAAGGCGCGTCCGGAATGCACGGGCAAAATTGGTGTTGTAGGTTTCTGTTTTGGTGGGACGACGGCCAATCGCCTGGCGGTGCGGCTCCCCGATCTCGCGGCTGCGGTCCCTTTTTACGGCCGACAGCCGTCCGCGGCCGACGCCGCCAAGATCAAGGCGCCGCTTCTGCTTCACTACGCATCCCTGGATACACGTGTCACCAGCGGATGGCCGGCGTATGAGCAAGCGCTTAAAGCAAATCACGTGACGTATACCGCTTACATTTATGAGGGGGCTAACCATGGCTTCCATAACGACACTACGCCCCGTTACGACGAAGCGGCGGCTAAGTTAGCTTGGCAACGCACCCTTGACTTCTTCAACAAATATCTCAGGACGTGACGGACGGTTCTGTTTTGCGTCAGTATGCGCAACCCGGAGAGTGTTGCAGTTGAACAGAGCCGTAAACCTTCTCCAGAACAGCCGCCAATGCCTGGTCGTGATCCTTGATTTTCTGCCGGGTATTGAATCCGCCGTTCACGTCGGTGCGCCGCGTGACCCCAAGCCACGCTTGCACGCCTTCCGCCCAATATTCTCCGCTATTGGCCATCATATAAATCCCTTTGGGGTAGAGTTCTTTATCAACCGCATTCTTATAGGCAGCTTCGATCTGGTGTACGTCGCCGGCGTCCATATGGGCCATCATGCTATGGGAAAACTCATGGACGAAAATATCCTCCTTCCGATAGGATTGATTGCTCAGACACAACAGGTTTTCCTCGCCAATTGAGCACCTGTCACGGCCGCCCACACCCCTTGTCCCGGTGTCGAAGTCCCGCCCATCGCGCGTCTTCTTACCCTTGAGGTGGGCATAATCGGGTAGATCGCTGAGAACTTGGTCTTTTCCAATAATTTCCACGGTGAAGCCCACGGCCACCATGCTTTCACGGATTTCAGGAGACTGAGAGGTCATCTGCTGAACGACAAATTGTGCGCGTTTGAACGCTTCATCCGAAACCGATGGTGATGCCCAATATTTGATTCCGTCTTCCTTGACGACTTTCTGCCTGGCAGGATAAGCCCCAGTACAAAACACCAAAACGGAAGAGAATAGAAGAAGGAAAGTCAATTTACAGGTTAGGTTTTTTCTGCGAGTCAGATACTTCATTCCTCGACTGTAACATCCGTCTCCAGAACCATAGAACTGAAGGATCGGGACCGGCAAGACTTGGAAAAGTGTGACTCGCAATGGGTCTCGAGAGATGAGAATGGCATTATACTCGGCAAAGGGCGCCCGATGAAAAAACTCATGCTTCTGGTGTTGGCAATGTTGATCGCGACTGCGTCCCTGGCGAAGTCGCGGGAGTGGCAGACCGGGACGATCGTGCTTACTTCGGAAAATGACGTCTCGTGGCCGCTGTGGGGCGAGAAAAACACCTTGCACTACACCATTGAGACGAGCGCTATGATCTACTTTGTCGAATATACCTACAAGCCCAGCCAGCATAACAATAGCCACGCACCGAATATCGCGCTCAATATGCCAACGAAAATTGCAATCGAGGGGAAACACGCGTACATGCTCGACGCCAATGGTCGCGAAGTGAAGCTACATATCGTTAGGAAGACCGCAAAGTAGCAGTAATGCCGTCTGAACGTTCAGGCGCCGTTCTCCAAAAATCACCCCTACAGGACAAACCATTTGCATCGCAGTTCATAACGCGAAATAGAGAATAATTGACAACGCATTGGGGTGATGTGAAAATCCGCGCTGCGATGGCTCCTGCTGAGGTTCTGCTGTTTGCGTTCTTGATCGGATTTTTCACCGGTTTGCGATGTCTGACCCCGACAGCGGTGACTGCTTGGGCCGCGCATTTGGGCTGCTTGAAGGTGCCGAGTCCTCTTTCGTGGATTGGCACTACGGCGACGGCCGTTATTTTCACGCTGTTGGCGTTGGTGGAACTCGTCACGGATAAGCTGCCAAAGACTCCGAGCCGCACCGCGCCGCCGGGATTGATCGCGCGGATCTTGCTGGGTGCGTTGAGTGCTGCATGCGTCGCTTCGGCCGGGGGAGAAGGAATTGTGCTCGGCGCGGTGTTGGGGATCATGGGCGCGCTCGCGGGCACTTACGGCGGATATCAGGCGCGCACGAGACTGGTGAAAGCGCTCGGGACACCGGACTTCGTGATTGCCCTCTTGGAAGACCTTGTGACCATTGGTGGGTCGCTGTGGGTTGTTTCGCGCTTTTGAATTTCCCGGCTTCGAATGCATCCCCGCATCAGCGGTAGACTTGCACGATGTTTAACGATCTCTTGATCCTTAGCTCGTTTCTGGGACGTATCCCTCAAGCGGAAAACTGATGGCACCCACGTCCGGGCGGACAGGAGCTAGGGGACGGGGTCAATTCCCCCGCCGTCATTGCGAAATGGCTTTGCCATCCAATCTGTTCGATCCCGGAGCTCGTCACTACGCCTCCGAGAGGGACTTGAGCGAAAAGGCGTAACCCGGCCGTGCCGGAGGCTTAGCCTCGGCCCAAACAGATAAGGAATCGCCGCTCCCTGCGCGTTTGGATTCGTCGCCCAATATCCGCCAACATCTCCCAGAACGCCAAGCCATTTGTTCACGTTGTACACCAGCTGGCCATCCCCGCCGTTTCCGTTAGACGTTTGTGACGGTGGTTGGCCGTTGACCCTGGCGTTTATATTGAAGCGGATGTTCAGGCAAAAAGCACTGTCGGCAATTTGCGGCACTGATTTGAGAAGATTGAAAGATGCTAAGACAAGGAATAACGCAGCAACGCGTCGGGGCAGTTCTGCCTGCCCCTGACGCAAGCGCTCTATTTCACGCGGACGTATGTGACTTCTTCCGTGAAGGCATCCTTCTGGTCCTTCTGGAAGGTCCAGATCGTCTTGAAATGATCGTTGTCAATAAACTGATACACGGCGTTGTGCATGTGCCCGTCGTTGGGGCTCTTCAGATTCGTTGCGCTTACGAAATCGAATTTCACCGTTTTCGTGCTGGCGTCATAGCTGCCCGCCATGGTCGGCTGGTTGCCCGCCATGCAGTAGTGCGTCAACTTCAGCTGATCGCCATCCAGATAATAGAGCGTGATCATTTCCACGGTTTTCCCCTGCTCGACCATTTTGAGCCTTCTCGATAACCGCTGTGCCCCCCGAAGTCAGCTGCAAGTCCAGCGTCGCCTGGTTGGTGCTCGACTTTTCTGTTTCCCAATGACCCACCAGGGCCTTCAGCTGTGCAAACCCCGCGACGCCGCTGCTCCCGGCCAATGCATACCTTCCACCAAACATCGCCACAAGCAACGTTCCCGCGATCAACATCTTCGTCTTCATGGTTTTTCTCCTTTAATCAACGAATCCGGCTGCCCGCAACTACTTGGCATTCGCGTCGCTTTGCATCACGCCGAACAGATTTCCTTCCGTATCCTCCAGATAGGCAAAGTAGCCGATTGTGGGAATCGCAGTTTTCGGCATCACCAGCTTGCCACCGGCGCTCTTCACCGCGTCGATGGCCTGGTCGACAGACTCGACTCCAATAGTGTTGGTCGTGGCCGTTGTGGGCGCCTGCTTTTTGAGCAGTCCTCCGTTGATTCCAGGTGCTCCATCGGCTCCTGTGGTCACCATCCAATACTCCGTTGGTCCTGGCCACTTCTCGATACCCCATCCAAACACTTGTTTGTAAAACGCGGCCGCACGCTCTGGCACGGCCGCCGGAATTTCAAAGTGGATTACCCTGGACATGATTCTCCCCTTTCCGTTTTCTGCCTTCGACTGCCTGAATGAGTCAGCGAGTTGGCGCCGGTGCCATTCCGTAACGCTGCGTGGCGTACCCCACAATCATTCCCACGATGCTGCCGGGCAGAATAATTTCGAGGTAATAGCCGTGCTGCATATACGCGACGATGAACGCGAGGAGGAAGCCGACGCCCAGCCCAAACAAGACTCCCAGCGGCACCGAATTCACCTTGCGCGCGAAAAACCCGGCGGCCATTCCCGCGATCAGTCCCTTAATGGTTGAGCCCACAATGATTGCGGCGAACTGCGCGCGGACCGATGGTGTAAACCACGCCGTTCCGCCGTCAATCGCTCCGAGCAGCGCTCCCAGCAGCAAACCCAGCAGAACCTTGTTCATCGCTTTCCTCCGCTCCTAGTGTGTCTTACAACAGAACTTGGAATTCCTTTAAGGCTAGCGCTTCAAAACCAGCAACAACATCAGGCGCATCAGCAAGTACGCCGCAATCAGTAAGATAAAGAAACGATAGCGCCGGTATACGCGCGCTGCGCGCTCAAAAACGCTTTCGCGGTGCGCCACGACCGCCAGCCCATCGAGGTATCGCGACACGTCCAGCGCCAAATCCTGAACCGTCGCGTAGCGCAGCGCGGGCTGCTGGGCGGACGCTCGCGCGCAGATGGCTCCCAGCGATTTGTCCAGCCGCGGGACCGGGCCATGGGCGTTCCTTTCGTTCAGCATGAATCGCAACAACGCGCCCAGGGAAAAAATGTCGCTGCGTCCGTCCAACGATCCCACTTCGCCGCGTGCCTGTTCCGGCGACATGTAACCGGGAGTGCCCAGCACCGTGCCGTGGCCGGTGATGACGGAAGCTTGTGTCGTGTCATTGTCCGCAGAAATCGCTTGAGGGCTTTCAAACAGGGTGGCATCCGCATCTTGCAGTGCTCCGCCGCCGGCTTGGACGACGATCTTGGCGAGGCCCCAGTCCATCACCAGGACTTCGCCAAACGAGCCCACCATGATGTTGGCTGGTTTTATGTCGCGATGCAGCACACCACGGGCGTGCGCGAAAGCTACCGGGTCACAGACGCGAAGAAAAATGCGCAACCTATCAGGAATGGACTCAACCGTCTTGAGATACTCGTCAAGACGCTGCCCTTCGACAAATTTCATGGTGTAGAAAACGCGGCCGTCGGCCAGCGTTCCCACATCGTGGACCGGGACGATGCCCGGATGCTCCAGCCGCGCGAGCACGCGCGCCTCACGCATCAAGCGGCTGGCAAGTTCGCCGTCCGCGCCTGGTACTTCAAGAACTTTCAACGCCACGCGGCGTTGCAGTTTTTCGTCTTCGGCGGCATACACCACACCCATGCCGCCACGCGCAACCTGGCCCATGAGCCGGTAGCGTGTGCCGCTCAGGTCCGGAAGCTCCGCGCCGGCCCGCAGGCGCGTCAAAGCTTTGTCTGACAGATGTCTCATTGCGGGTCCCATCCAAAGACGGCTTTGGCTTCACGCAAGAATTCGTCTTCGGTGCTGCAAAGTTCACGCAATCGCCCCAGCGCGATTTTGCGGAATTCCCGGCGCGCCCAGGCCAGGGTGTTGGTGACGTCGGTAACCGCGATTCCGTACTCCGCCGCCAGCCGCTGGTACGAAATGTGGTCGTCGCCTTCCAGGTCATAGGCTTCGAATAACTGGAAAGTGCGTTCGCGCTGCGTCGCAACACAGAGTTGGCGAAGATCCTCAACCGCAAGGGCAAACAGGCTGCGCACCCATTCTTTTTCAAAGAACTCCTCGAGCGATTCCGGCGAGGCAAGCGACGCGGCGTCGATGGCGGCGGCGCCGAGTTCTTCTTCCGCTGCGGCAAAATCGAGCGCAACGTGCTGGCTGTTTCCGCCGCGTTTTTGTCGGCGGGCGGCTTTGTCTTCGTTCATGACAAAGCTGTCCACGCACACCCGGAGGTAAGTGCGCAGCCGGCTCTTGTTGGCGTCAAAACGGCTGAGGAGTTCCCGCCCGAGCAGTTCGCTGAAGAAGCCTTGGGTCAGGTCCTGCGCGTCGGCTGCCACCCGGTTCCACCTCAGGCGAACGTATTTGTACACCGGCTTCCAATATGCGGCGCAAAGGGCCTCGAGCGCGTGAGCGCGCTCGGCAACGTCCGCGCTGCGCGCCGCCGCGATGACCGACCAGCGCGTGGCGGGAAAGCGCCCGCCGCCGCTATATGCATCATGGCTCATGCATGAGTTCCGAGTGCCAGGGGAACAGTTCGAAGGGAGTTTAAGCAGGATGAGTGATGCTGACAAGCTGAACGATGGGCGGGGCTTTCCGTCACTGCGGGTTTCGCTGTAAACTGCTAAGGTTGACTTCCACGCGAATATCGGTCAGAAACGCCCCGGATAGCGGAAGTTCCACGAGGTAAGGAGAGAATCCCCATGGCAGTCGATGTGGTCATGCCCCAGATGGGCGAGAGCATCTTTGAAGGCACCATCACCAAGTGGCTGAAAAAGCCCGGCGACAAGGTGGAGCGGGACGAACCGCTGTTTGAGATTTCGACCGACAAGGTCGACGCGGAAATTCCTTCACCCTCGGCGGGCGTGCTGAAAGAGATCAAGATCCCCGAAGGCCAGACCGTGCCGATCCAGACGGTTGTAGCGGTGATCGATGGCGCGGGAGCGGCTGTTGCTTCTGCGCCTGCTCCAGCTGCTGCGCCTCCGGCGGCGGCAAAACCCGGGGCCACGCCAGCGCCCAGTGCTGCGCCGACGCCTGCCCCCGCGGCTGCCTCAACCGCAGTACCGCAAGCCGATGGCGCCGCTGCCAGCACTACGGAGCGCGTGCATTCTTCTCCGCTGGTTCGCCGGCTTGCCAAGGAACACAGCATCGACCTCACTACACTTGAAGGAACGGGCGCGGGCGGGCGCATCACCAAGGAAGACATCGAAGCCGTGATTGCCGGGCAATCCGCCGCGGCTCCGGCCGCCTCCGCTCCCGCGGCAAGTTCTCTAGCGCGACCCACTCCGCCACCTCCGCCGCCAGCTCCGGTTGCGGCGGCTCCCGGCGCGCCTGCTGCACACGGCACGCAATACATTCCCGCGCTACAAGTCGCCGTGCCGCGCGAGCGCATCTACTTCGGAAATTATGAGCTGCAGCCGCTGAGCGTGATGCGGCAGAAAATCGCCGAGCACATGGTGGCGTCGAAGCACGTTTCGCCACACGTTTACTCGGTCGACGAAATCGACATGAGCAAGGTGGCGGCGATCCGCGCCAAGGCCAAGGAAGAGTTCGAGAAGCGCTACGAGACCAAGCTGACGTTCATGCCATTCTTCGTGAAGGCGGCGGTGGCGGGGTTGCGCGCGTATCCCACGTTGAATGCTTCGCTGGACGGCACCAACGTGGTGCTACACAAGGAAATCAATGTGGGCATCGCGGTGGCTCTCGATTGGGGCTTGATCGTTCCGGTGGTGAAGAGCGCTGACGAAAAGAATCTGCTGGGCATCCAGCGGACTTTGAACGATCTGGCGGAGCGCGCGCGTTCCAAGAAACTGAAGCCGGAGGAAGTGCAGGAAGGCACCTTCTCCATCACCAATCCCGGGGTCTTTGGCGGGTTGTTTGGTTTGCCGGTGATCAGCCAGCCCAACGTGGGGATTCTGGGGCTCGGCGCGATTGAAAAACGCCCGGTCGTGATCAACGATTCCATCGCCATCCGCTCGATGTGCTACGTCACGCTGAGCTACGACCATCGCGTTGTGGACGGCGCCGTTGCGCACCAGTTCCTGCATAAGGTGAAAGAAACGCTGGAGAACTGGTCCGAGCCGCTGGTTTGATAAAAGTTATCCGTGATCATCCCTGACAACTTTTCTCGTCCATGACCTCCCCGCCGTCGATCTTGCTCGGCACTGCACATACAAAGGGCCCCTCGAACAAATCGAGGGGCCCTGTTTTGCCAGTTCCGATTAGCCGAGTGCCACAGCTAGCGGCGCTTTTTCTTCGCGGCCTTCTTGGAAGCGGCTTTCTTTGCCGGCTTCTTGGCCTTGGCCGGTTTTTTCGCGGCTTTCTTCGGGGCTTTTTTCGCCGCCTTCTTGGGAGCAGCTTTCTTCGGAGCCGCCTTCGGGGCCGCCTTCGGGGCCACCTTCGGGGCCACCTTTTCCGCCGGCTCTTCCTCGCCCTCTTCGTTGGGTTCTTCTTCGACCACGAGGATTTCTTCTTCCTCCTCGGTAATGCCCTCGCCGTCCCCGCCTAGTTCGTCGTCATCCAACCGGGACAGCTCGTCGTCTTCTTCAAACTGGTCCTTCTCGAATTCCATACTTTCCTCCCCTGGGGGCTCAACTTTACCCGGTGTCCTTGGCACGCTGCACCAGCCGGAGCCGACGTCTGCCTGCCCTTGCGATTTGTTATCCCACTCTGCGGTGGTTGTCAAGAGTTCTGCTCACAACCAGCCGGGTTATGGCTGCCAGGGTACGGTAACGACCATCTGCGCCCGAATTTTACCTTTGACTTCAGGGAGTGGTGACGCTTTTGCTGCTGGTGGTTTTCTTCCTGACCGTGCTTTTCGAGGAATGCTTCACCGTGGCCGGTGCGCCTCCCACGGTATAGATCCTCAGCACCATGCCTCGGTTCACTTTCGCGCTTTTCAGCCCGTTCCACCGGCGAACATCCTCAGACGTGACGCTGAACTGGTCCGCGATTCCTCCCAGCGTGTCGCCCTTCCTCACCCGGTAGCGCACCAGCCGGGGCTTGGTCTCTTCGAGCGGCCGCGCGGCGGGAATGATCAGCTTCTCTCCCGGCGTCAGAGCCTCGCCGTGTTCCAGATCGTTGGCCTCCGCAATGGATAGCGGCGTCACATGATACTTCTTCGCGATGGCCGTCAGCGTCTCACCCGCCTCCACGCGGTGCCTCCGCCAGCTAACCCATTTGTCCCCGGGAATGTCGGCGATTTCGGCGGAGAACCTCTCGGAGGTGCCCTTGGGCAGGTGCAGTACAAAGTCGGGGTCATCAGGCGTGGCCATGCGCAGCAGGGAGGGATTCAGGGTCCGCAGGGTGTCCACATCCACGTCGATGGTCTCGGCCACCAGGCGCAGGTCGATGGCCCGTCCAGGCTTCACCACGTCGGTCTCCACGGGCGATTCGGGATCGACCGCGACGCCATAGTGGGCGGCGTCCTTGGCGATGAGCGTCAGCGCCAGGATGATAGGCACATAATTCTTCGTCTCCTGAGGCAGGACATTACGCTTGTAAAGCTCCCAGAAATCGGCGTAGCCAGTGCGCTCGATGCCCTTCTGCACGTTTCCGGGACCGCAGTTGTACGCCGCCATGGCCAGATACCAGTCGCCATACAAACCGTACAAATCGCGGAGATGCTGCGCCGCCGCGCGCGTGGCCTTTTCCGGATCCATGCGCTCGTCCACCCACCAGGACCTGCGTAATCCATACTCGTTGCCGCGCCACTGTACGAATTGCCAGATGCCCCTCGCCCCGGCCCGCGACAACGCCAGTGGCTGGAAAGCGCTCTCTGCCTGCGCCAGGTAAATCAGGTCCTGGGGCACGCCTTCCTCGTGAAGCACCTTTGCAATCATCTCCTGGTATTTCCCTTTGCGGCGCAGACCGTTTTCCACGATGGCGCGGCCACGCGGGGTCTGGAAAAAGTTCAGGTAGGAAGCAACGATGTCATTCACGGTCAACGGCAAGTCGTGCGAGCTGCTTTTGGCCGTCTCCTCTGCGTGTTCACGGAGCTTGGGATCCACCGGGAAGGTCATTTCCGCGACTTCGTCAATCGGCGCGGGGACTGCCGGCGCTTCGGTGAAGCCGTCACCGGCGCGAAACGACTGCAACTCGTAGGTGTAGACCGTGTCTGTTACACTGTGAAACAGTTCGCTCAAGCGCGGGTCGCCGTTCGGGTCATAGCCGCTCTCCAACATCCAGTCGATGGCGTCGTCGAAATCGCGCCGCGCCGCTTCCAGGTGTCCTGCCTTGTAGTTGGCCTCTCCGGCCGCAAACTTTTCTTTTACCCGCACGATCAGGTAATCGACTCCGCCGGGAATGGGCGGCTCGAGCGGCGCCAGCGGATGCTGCAGGAGATCAGGCATTGGCAGAACTGCGACGTTCATCGGCGTTTGCGGAACCGCCGCTGGTTTCGGCGGCGTCAGCGCCGGTACTCGCGTCTGCGCCGGTTTTTTGGCCGCATCCTCACACCCGTAAAGGCATGCCATCAGCGCTACGCAGCACGCCGTTTGCATTTGCAGGTTACGCATCTATCCCATGGTACGGAGGGCTTACGCTCGCGGTCAACGCTTTCCGCCCCCTGTCCGTAGCCCATGCCGCAACCCACCCGGCTCTGCAGGCTGGCGGCCGCCACTCGACAATCGCTGCGTTCTGCGCCAGAATTCACTTGCTCATTCTTGCCGCAACATTCTCAGGGAGGCCTTCATGATTTGCCGTCGTCTTTCACTCCTTGCCATCGTGGTTCTGCTCGCGGCTTCGAGCCTGCCCGCTCAGACCATGCCCGCCGCCTCCGGCAATCCCATGTTCGAAAGGCTGAAGACTCTGGTGGGCAACTGGCAGGGAAAAGATCAGCACGGTAACGTGGTGCATCTGACCTTCGAGCTCGTTTCCGGCGGCAGCGTCCTGATGGAGCGGCACGACTCGGGAAATGGCGCGGAGATGATCAGCATGTATTCCGCGGAAGGGAACCGTATCATCCTGACGCACTACTGTTCCGCGGGGAATCAACCCACTCTGGAGAGCCTGGCTGTACCCGTCGCAAGCAAGCAAATGGACTTCAGCTTCGTGCGTGCCACAGGCTTGAAGACCCCCGACGACGGTCACATGGTGGGCCTGAGCATGACCTTCGAGGACAAGGATCACCTGACCCAAATCTGGAATTACAGCGACCACGGCAAGAAGGAAACGGATCTGTTTACGTTCACCCGCACGCACTGAGGCAGTATTAAGTTTCAGTTGTAAGTTTCGGAAAAGAGCAATCCGCCCGGCCGAGGTACCACCTGGCTCCGAAACTGAGAACATAAGACTGAAAACTTGAGCTTTTCTCAGGCCGTGGCTATACGAGTCGCTAGCTTCCGCGCTGCCAGGCCAAACATCAGCCGCGAAATTCCCGTCATTAGCAGGTTTATGCCCACGAGCGTTCCGATGACCCACACCGAGCTCGATGGCCAGTGGAACAAGATCAAAAAAGCTAGCAGGAGCGTCACGATTCCGTTAAACAGCAGCCACCCCGACGCGCCTTCCAGTCGGGTCCTGAAATATGCCACGATTTCGATCACGCCCTCCGCCAGAAAAATTCCACCCAGCAGCAGCGTGAGTGCGGCAACCCCCATGATGGTGTGCGTCAAGAAGTAGATCCCGCCGATCAAATACACCAGCCCAATCAGCACCTGCCCGATCACCTGCTTCGTTCCCCCACCCTTGAACGCGGTCACAAAGTGCGCCACCGCGCCGAAAATCAACAACCAGCCGACCAGCAGGGTCACCGCCAGTCCGGCAACTCCCGGCTCGATGATCGCCAGTATCCCTAAAATGATAAAGAGCACCGCCATGGCGATGAACCAACTGGTGATCGTTTTTGCCACCGCTGCCGGTCCACGCAATCCCGGGCTGACATTCGCTGTACCCATCCGACACCTCCACTCGCATGCAATGTTTGGAATAGGCCGACCGCTGGACGATTTCGGCGGCCTCAGGTTAATCCAGGGCGGATTCGCGCCTATTCTACCTCAAGAAGGCCGCCCCTGACTGCTCTCTGATATCCGGCTAATTTCTCAAGCCTTGTTTGCCCCGGAAAGGCAAGCTCCTGCCGAGTCTCCCGATTCCTGATCCCTGATATCTGATCCCTGATATCTGTTACCGTAGATCTTCTCGCTCCAACTACACTTCGTGTGAGGCCTCATGGGCAAAGGTGTTCTGAGTTCATCGCTTGTCTGCGTTGTGCATCGCTGTGCGCTCGGGGGCTTGCTGGCGTTCGTTTTTCTTGCGGCAACGCACGCTTCGCCTCCTGGCGTCGGAAAGCCTGTCAACCTGACGTGTGATTTTCTCAGCAATCCTCTCGGCATCGACGACGCTTCCCCGCTGTTTTCCTGGCAATTGCAGGATTCACGATTCGGCGCGCAGCAAACCGCTTACCAGCTTCAGGTGGCCAGCAATCCTGAATCGCTCGCTGCCGGAAAAGCAGACATCTGGGACAGCGGGCGCGTCGCTTCCGATCAATCGGTGGGCGTGCGTTATGGCGGGACCTCCTTGCTTGCGGAGAAACGCTACTTCTGGCGCGTGCTGCTGTGGGATCAGGATTCCCAAGCGTATCCCGCAAGTGACGTCGCGTGGTGGGAAACGGGTGTGCTGAAACCGGAGAACTGGCGCGCGAAGTGGGTTGGTTCGGAAGGCGTGGATCACCGGCTGCTGCGCGAGTCCCAAGCAGAATGGATCAGCAACAAGAGCGATGCCAGCTACAAACCTTCCAGCGAATCTCACCACGATTTCCGTTTTTCTTTTGACCTTCAGAAGCCGGTTAAGCAGGCCTCGCTCTACGTCACCGGACAGGACACCGCCGCGGCATGGCTGAACGGAAAACCGGTCGTCACCGCGCCGCCATTACCTCCGTCGAAGAAAACGCCCTGGCAGACGTACGCGCGCGCCGACGTCGCGGCACAATTGCGGACCGGCAAAAACAGCCTCGCCGTCGAAATCGTTCGCTATCACTCCCCCGACTCCGGAACCAAGAACGATGAGAGCCGCACACCCATGAGCGCTTGCCTGATCGTGCAGTTCGAGGACGGCTCGTTCACGGTGTTTCCGAGCGATGCGCGGTGGAAAGGCACGTTGCAGGCCCCCGCAGGATGGACTGCCGGCGACTTTGACGATTCCCGGTGGGCTGCGGCGGAGATTTATGCGTTCACTGGTTCCGCGATGGATGGCGCCGTGCTCGGTAAGCCGCTGCCGACCGAGAGCGTAAAAATCCTTCGCCGCGGTTTCGACGTTTCGAAGCCGGTGAAATCCGCGCGGCTTTACGCCACCGCTTTGGGTGCCTATGAGTTTCATCTGAACGGACGGCGCGTCGGCGACCAGATTCTGAGTCCCGGTTGGACGGACTACCGCCTTCGCGTTCCGTATCAGGTGTACGACGTGACGCAGGAGGTCAGCGAAGGCAAAAACGCGCTGGCCGCCTACCTCGCTCCCGGTTGGTACACCACCCCGCTCATGTGGGCCGGCAAGGGCTACAACTACGGCAACACGCCGCCCGCTCTTCGCGCGCAACTCCGCATCGAGTACACCGACGGCTCGGTGGAATGGATCGCCACGGATGAATCCTGGCGCGCCGAAGACTCGCCCATCCTGCAAGCCGAAATTTACGATGGCGAGACTTACGACGCGCGGCGAGAGCGGCCCGGTTGGGATACTGCTGGGTTCAAGGACACAGACTGGAAGGCCGCCGAACTCGTTCACCCGGTTGAACCAACCGTCATAGCGCAAGCGTTTCCGCCGGTCCGCGTCGAAAAACTTCTCGATGCCAAAAGCATCAGCACTCCCAAACCGGGTGTCACGATTTACGATTTCGGCCAGAACCTTGCCGGCGTCGCGAGACTGCATGTTTCCGGCGCCGCGGGCGAGCAAGTGCAATTGCGCTTTGCGGAAATCCTGAACGCCGATGGGACTCTCTACACCGACAATCTGCGCACCGCAAAAGCCACCGAGCGCTTCATTCTTTCGGGAAAGGGTGCCGAGGAGTATCAGGCGCACTTTACGTTTCACGGATTCCGCTACGTGGAAGTGACAGGCCTGGCGACGCCACCGGGTATTGCCGCCGTCGAAGCGGTGGTGCTGCACACCGACGCACCCTTCACCATGCGGTTTCACTCCGGAAGCCCCATGATCAATCAGCTCTGGAGCAATATCCTGTGGGGCCAGCGCTCCAATTTCATCAGCGTGCCCACGGACTGCCCGCAGCGCGACGAACGTCTCGGCTGGACCGCCGACGCCCAGGTCTTCTGGCGCACCGCCGCTTACAACATGGACCTGGCTAGCTTTTCTCAAAAATTTACTGCCGACATCCGCGGCACGCAGTCGGGAACGGACATGTTCGGCATTTTCGCCCCCGGCACGGTAACCTCCAGCGCCGCTTCCGCAGCGGGGTGGAGCGACGCGGGAGTCATCATCCCGTGGACCGCCTGGTCGCAGTACGGTGACACGCGTGTGGCGGAACAGAATTGGACGGCCATGGAGCGCTACCTTTCCGCCATCCAATCCGCAAATCCGGATTACCTTTGGAGAGAAAACTACGGCATCCCGTTCGGTGACTGGCTCGCCCCGGACGAGCACACATCCGAGGAGTTACTGGCGACCGCGCTGTGGGCTTATGACGTGTCGCTGATGCAGCAGATGGCGCACGCACTGCATCGCGATGACGACGCCAAGAAATACGGCGAGCTTTTTGAGAATATCAAAGCCGCGTTCAACAAAGCTTACGTTCAGCCCGACGGTTTCGTTGGAGCGCTGGATAGCAGGCTCAATTCTTCCGCCGCGCCTCCCGCTAAAGATGCGCTCAAGGCCCCCGTCGACACACAAACAGGCTATGTGCTGGCGCTGCACATGAATCTGTTGCCGGAGAATTTGCGCGCGGAGGCCGCGGACAAACTCGTGGCCAAAATTGCGGCTCGCCAGTGGAGCATTGGCACAGGCTTCCTGGGCACGCCAGCTCTGCTCGAGATACTCACGCGCACACACCATGGCGACGTTGCGTACCGGCTTCTCCTGAACACACAATACCCCTCGTGGGGCTACATGATTGAGCATGGCGCCACAACGATGTGGGAACGCTGGAACGGCAACCAGAAACTCGACGACCCGGAGATGAATTCCTTCAATCACTACGCCTATGGCGCCGTGGGTGGGTGGCTCTACCGCTTCGCCGCCGGCATCGACTTCGATCCCGAAGATCCCGGCTTTCATCACATCCTTCTGCACCCGACATTTGATAGCAGCATCGGAAGCGTGGAAGCCACTTACCAGTCACCGTACGGCTCCATCCAATCCGCGTGGACCGTTTCGGGAAACCTCACCACTTGGAAAGTGATCATTCCTCCCAATACCAGTGCACTCGTGCTCCTTCCAGCGAAAGAAAAAACCTCCGTACTGGTGGATGGGAAAGACACGCGTCAAAATCAATGGCTGCATTTCGTTCGCAATGAAAATGGCGCGCAGGTATTCACGGCCGCGCCCGGCTCGTACTCATTCACTCTGCAGAACTAACTGGCCGATTCTTCCGCAGCACGTCCAAAGCCGGTGCGGCGGTGAAGGAACAGCTTCATGAAACTCCGCTTCGACGCAATCTACTATCGCGTTTCGGATCTGGACCGAGCCATCTGCTTCTACCGCGACGTGCTTGGCCTGCAGCTCGTGCGGCGCGATGTGGTCGCGTGTTTTGAACTGGACGGCGTGACCGTTGAATTGGTGCCCGATGAAACTGTTCCAGATCCTCGCGCCGGCGGCAATGCTCGACTGTGTTTTCGCGTCGAGGACATCCGGGCTGCGCGCGCCGAACTAGCGGGAAAAAATATTTGCGCGGGTGCAGTGGAAAAGAAAAGCAACGGCCTGCTCACGACGTTCTGTGATCCCGACGGCAACGAACTCTCCCTGTGGCAGTATTGCTGATTTTTTGCGTCGCTCGCAATGATCTTCGTGCGCTCTCATGAATTCCTGGAGTGATTTTGTGCCCTGACAACATTCACTTTACAAGACCCCGATTCCCCTGCCCTCACGGCGATGTTACTGTGCGGTTGTAGCTCACCCCTTCAGGGTGAGGCTTTCCGTCGATGTTGCAACCAATCGGAGGGGTGAGGGTTTTCGCTCCACGGCCATGACGCCGTTGCGCGAACAAAGCGCCCCAGCCCATTGACCGCCATCCGTAGTCCCTCTACCATTCTTAAGTGCCGCGCTGCCACGCCGCCGCACCAGGGACTCTTTTCATGCGCAAATTCCTCGCTCTTATCGCCGTTGCCTTATTTCCGCTGGCGCTTTCCGCGCAAACCGTGGACGCCGTCATCGCCAAATATATTGCCGCCCGCGGAGGCCTGGCCAAAATCAAGGCGCTGCAATCCGAGCGCATTAGCGGCACGCTTTCGTTCGGTCCGGGCGAAGATGGCACTTTCGTGGTGGAGCGGGAACGCCCCATGAAACTGCACACCGAACTGTCGCTGAACGGGCAGACCCTGATTCGTACCTACGCCGGCAAATCCTCCGGCTGGATCTACAATCCGTTTGCCGGCGTTCCTGCCGTTGAACCGATGAGCGCCAAGGACATCAGCAACATCGGAGAGGAAGCGGACTTCGAGGGGCCGTTCATCGACTACAAAAAGAAAGGCAACCAGGTAGAGTACGTCGGCAAAGCGGAAGTGCAAGGCAAGCCTGCCTATAAGCTGAAGCTCACGAACAAGAACGGCGACGTGCGCTACTTTTATTTCGACGCCAATACCGGGCTGCTGATGGAATCGGTGGTTACTACGAAAGACGGAGACAAGGACGTACTGATTGAAACCTTCTTCCGCGATTACCGCGATGTGGATGGCCTGAAATATCCGTTTTTGGTCGAGTCCAACAGCGCCAGCCCCACCCAGCCGCAAAAAATCACGGCGACGAATATTGAGGTGAATCCTCACATCGACGGAGCACGCTTTGAAAAGCCGAATCCGCCCGCGCCCGCCGATGCCCCAAAACCGAACCAATAGCGGCCGCGGTTTTCATGTCAAACCGTTTTGCAAGCAGCGAGCGTTTGTTGCGATGTCTGACGGCAAAGTAGGTGACGTATACTCGAAGGCTCTCGGTCTGTGCGACGACTGCCAGCACGCGCGGCCGATTGAATCCGCAAAGGGCTCGCTGTTCCTGCTTTGCCGCCTTTCCGAATCCGATCCACGCTTCCCCAAATATCCGCGCCTTCCGGTCCTGAGCTGCGCCGGTTATCGTCCAAAGCCTGCTGGTCCGTGATTCTGTGTTTCCCTTTTCCCCATAGGTATTTCTCAGTATTCGCGCACATGGGAGATGCCGCGTTCCAGCAAACTCAACCTCAAAGCCGACCTCAAATCGCAACCAGACCCATGACGCCATCACATCAACGTACCGGCGTTCTGGGTCCCGTCAACCAAGTTCCCAGTGACCCGACATTCAGCCCATGAGCAATTCAGACAAAACCTCCACTGCGAACGAGGGTTCGACTAAGCCAATTGCAGGAAACCGCGCTACTGATTCCGATTGGAACGCCCATCTTGCGGCGATAAATAAATGGATCGCCGCTTATCCCGATTCCGCCACACCACGCATCGCTCTGGCAGATACATACATTAATTATGCATGGGCCGCTCGCGGCCAGGGCTATGCAAATACGGTTTCAGAATCAGGCTGGAGCCTCTTTGACCAACGCATCGAACTCGGCAAAGCTGCTCTCCTCGAGGCTGCCCACGTGAAGGAGAGGTGTCCCAACTGCTACCAGGCGATGCAAAGGGTGACACTTGCCTGGGGTGGGAAGGGAATCAGCGAAATCCGAGGGTCCCCTCGCGCCGCAGATTATGGACTTGTCTGGCGAAGCGCTCAGCACTGCGAGTCTGCGAAAGACTGGTCTGCAACTCCATAAGCGGTTCTTAGCTCGGAGGCGTAATCTGAGTACCGTTTTGGGTGGCCCATCCTTGCGGGTTTGGTTCTTGCAAGCGTGGGGTCTTGGGTTTTCTTAATCCTTCTTCTACAGTATCTTCTTGATAGCACTGCGCATCCCCTCCGATATTTACTTCCGCTCCCCCGCCACCATGAAAAGCGCGTGTTGCGGATGTACTCGGCTTGGCGTTCCTGGTCGCAGGTCTCCCCCCGCCGTCGCAGAATTTGCCCTCTCCTCGGTCTCCGCCTCATCTCGGTATCCGCGCCCGCCCTCGTTGACCACCTTCTCGACCTCTTCTCTGGTCAAGTAGCGGAGTCGCGCTGATTCCTTGGTTCGGCGCACGACTTCCATCAGGCCAATCAACGTGGCGCGCTCGGCGCCGGTCATCTTCTCGTTCAGCATTACCCCGCTTCGTTCGACCACCACAAATGAGGGAGCTTCGCCAGCTGTCAAACGAGCTTTCAATTTCGACGCGGCAAGCGTAGGCGCTAGTGTTAGCGCCTCGAGGCCCAGGAAAATGGCCTGGCACGGATACAGCACGCCACCTTTCAGAATTTTGAGTGCCGCTTTGTCGGTGCCCAGGGCGTGCAAAGAATCGTACTCAGGATATTGCCAACCCGAGAAACGAGCGATGTGTCCAAGCACAGCGCTGTCGGGCATGGGAAAAGGCCGCGGAGAAATCGCAAGCCGACGTTCCACCTCGCACAGCAACTCTTCGGCGGCGGCGCAATCCTCTCCGCAGACGACAAGTCCATGATTCGCAAGTATGAAAACGTCGGTGTCCTTTGCCCTGGCCACGGCCAATTCGATTTCCCGGGCTAGCGGAATGCCCGATGCGGCATAAGGAATCCACTGCCAGTGCAGACCACCAAGCCGTGCCGTGACTTCCTCGATCCCATCGGACCGGATCGCCCAGGCAATCGTGTTGATCGAGTGTACGTGGATAACCACACGATGGGGAAGCACCGCGTGCATTGCTGTTTCAATGGAAGGGCGCATCCCGTTTCTTGAAATTTGCCGTTGCGCTATTTCTCCGCCTTGCTCCACAGTCTCCTTCGCTTCCCCCAGTTCAATCGGAATGAGCACTTCTTCCTGGTTTGCCCGAGCCAGCCATTTGCCGGACCCCTTGATCCAAAGAATTCCTTCCAGCTTGATCGATGTGTTGCCGTTGCTGGCTTGCACCAGCAAAGGATCGCTTCCGACGCGCGCGGACAGCTCGCGAAGGCTAGCGAGTTCTCTTTCCCGTCGAGTGAAAAAAAACTTCGGATGGACTTGGTTCTTCAAGATCTATTTGGTCCTTTGTTCCATGGTCCCGCAACTCGCCTCTTCTCTCTGCAAGATTGGCAACGGGTCCCGGGTTTGATATTTCTGTCCGGACTTCTCTCTGTATCTCGCGCGGGTCTCGCCAATGCTAATGGAGGCCTTGAATATGGCGCCGACGGAGAGTATTCCTCCCAATTTATGGGCCGCAATGGCTGCCAGGCCCATCGATGCAATGCATCCGCACGATGAGCAATCCGGGTTTCCGCCGAACTGGCATGGAGTGATCTTGGTTTCCAGGTCTGCCGACAGCGTCCGGGTGGTGCGTGCGAATACGCAATCCTTGGGACTTTGCGGAGGCGAAGCAAATTGGCGAATCATTCTTTCCGGCATGTCCAACTTTGCATATTGTCTTCGCAACTGCAGCATTTCCGTGATCGCCCGTTGCCGCTCGTCGGAATTCAGGATTTCTGGCATTTGATCGCCGACCTGAGGTGTGAACAGACTGAACCATACTTTCTTGATTTCGGGACGGGGTGTCCAGAATTCCAGGAACTCGCCGAGATACCCGGGCCGCTTCATCATTTGACCGGTGACCGTGCAATGGATCGTGACTCTTTGTCCCGCGATGTTTCGCAGAATGCGGTCGTAGGTTGCTGGGGCACGCCGAGCATCGTGTTCGGGTTGCAAACCGTCGATAGACACGGCGACGTGCAAGTGCTCAAGCTTCGGCCATGTGGGCCCCATCGTTCGGAACGCGCTGGTGACAATCTGCACGTGGACTCCGCGCGCCAGGAGCGGCGGAATCATCAACTCCAATTCACGATAGCGAACCAGCGGGTCACCGCCGACGATCGACAAGTGCAACGGCTTGAGGCGATCGACAACTTCCAGTACTCCATCGACGAGAGCCTGGCCCCTTCGATCGTTCAGATCGCGCAGCGTTGGTCCTCCGCCGAGATGGGCGTCGTCGTACGCGTAACACCCGGGGCATTTCAACGGGCATTCCTTGGTAATTTCGATCGAAAGCGAAGGTTGTTCACCCTTCAGGATCTTTCCCCATGCTTGGAGAATTTCAGACGTGTACACCGGTGATGGCCCTTTTCCGACCGTGGCTAAGTGCGCGGTCTGTGAATGCTTCGCGGGTTGCCTGGACTAACGGGAGAAACTGCCGGTCACCGGCTCAGTCTCCGAGAAGTATCGGGTCGTTACGGTACTTCTGAAGTTGCGAAACTTGGTCGTCAGGAAAAACTGGGAGGGGATTTTCTTTGCTGACAGAGCACGGTACATGAGCCAGTCAACGCGGAGAGCGGTTTGGTTGAACTTGAGTATGTGTAAATGCCCTTCCCAGGCAGCGACCAGTATGCACTCAAAAGGTCACGGGAAGGAGTTTTTTCTTCCGCTCCCGCCTGAAGGGAATCCAGGTGGCCGACACACGCGCTCTACCCAAGAGGAATTTTCCGGACCGATGCATGACCCCGCGACGCGGCTCACGTTGCCGGGAGATAACCCGTGTGCTAGCATCGGCAGGTTAAGAAGAGCGGACCAGGGATTCAGTTCGATTCTCCTTCGCCCCGCATTTTCCGGGACCCAGGTAGGGCCGCGCTCTCCTTCATACCAACAATTCGCCAGGCGCTGGCCCGCGCCTGTTCTTTTTTCCGGCGGACCTCCACCCGGTGACCCTGTTGGTCACATCTCTGTGGAGGACTGCAAATGAAAATCTATTCCACCAAGGACATCAGAAACGTAGGCATTGTAGGTCACGGCGGCACCGGAAAGACGCAACTGGTGTCGTCGTTATTGTTTACCGCCGGGGCCACGCCGCGCTTCGGCAAAGTTGCGGAGGGCAGCACCACCACGGATTGGGATGAAGAAGAGATCCAGCGGAAAATCTCCATTCAAACCGGCCTGGCCAACGCGGAATGGCCTTGTACGCTCTGTGGCGGCAACACCGTCAAAATCAATTTTCTGGACCTTCCCGGCTATTCCACATTCATCACCGAAACGAAAGCTTCGCTGATCGCCGCCGACGCCGCGCTCATCACCGTGGACGCGCATACCGGCGCGCAAGTCACTACGGAAAAAGTGTGGGACTACTGCGCCGAATACGACATTCCCCGAGCCTTTGTGCTTACGTGGATGGACCGCGAACTGTCCAGTTTCGACCGATCGATGGAATCACTGCAGGAAACGTTTGGGCGCACGGTGGTGGCTTTGCAGATGCCGATTGGAAGTGAGAAGGGATTCCGCGGAGTCGTCGATCTGGTGGCCATGAAAGCGCATTTATACACGCCGGACGGAGATGGAAAAGCCACGATCGACCATATCCCGGATGCCCTGATGGACGAAGCCAAGGAGGCGCACGAAAAGCTCGTCGAGATGATCGCCGAGGGCGACGACGAGATGATGGAGGAATTTTTTCGCGAGGGCACGATTCCGGTAGAGGATTTGATTCCCGCGGTTCGCAAGGCAATTGTCGCGGAAAAGATCATTCCCGTGCTGATGATTTCGTCCACGCGCAACGTGGGCAGCGCCAGCCTGCTGACCTTCCTGGCGGACGTATTCCCGCATCCCGATGAGCACGCCATGGTGGGCTACACGCAGCCCGGCGGCAAGGGCGATCGCATCGAGCGCAAATACGACGACACCCAGCCACTCTCTGTGTTTGTGTTCAAGACGCTCGCGGATCCCTTCGCCGGACGCATCAATTATTTCAAGGTGAAAGGCGGCGTGTTGAAAAACGACATGACGCTGCAAAACTTTACCCGCAACATTCCGGAACGTTTCCAGCACACCATGATCGTGCAAGGCAAACAGCTCACGGAAGTTCAGGAGTTGCATGCGGGAGACATCGGTGCAATCGCAAAATTGAAGGAAACAATCACCGGAGATACGCTCGGAGACAAGAATTCGCCGATCTTCTATCAACCCGGCCAGCTTCCCGAGCCTTCCATCACGTTTGCCGTGGAACCGAAGTCGCGCGCCGACGAAGACAAGATTGGCGTGGCGATCCACAAAATCATGGAAGAGGATCCGGCGCTGCGTTTTTCGCGCGACCCGCAGACCAAGGAGTTTCTGCTGGCGGGGAACGGACAACAGCACGTGGAAGTGGTGGTGGCGAAACTGCAGAAGCGCTACAACGTCAACCTGACGCTGAAGCCTCCGAAGGTTCCCTATCGCGAGACAATTCGGGGAAAAGCAGATGCGGAAGGCAAACACAAGAAGCAGTCGGGCGGACACGGCCAGTTCGGCGTGTGCCGCGTGAAGTTTGAACCCAGCGAGCGCAACAAGGGCATTGAGTTCGTCGACGATGTCTTCGGCGGCGCGATTCCCAAGAACTGGATTCCCTCGGTCGAGCGCGGCATTCGCGAGGCAGCGGCGCGCGGCTACCTTGCCGGTTTCCCGGTGACCGACTTCCGCGCGATTCTATACGACGGCAAATATCACGACGTCGATTCCTCGGATATGGCGTTCAAGATCGCCGGTTCCCTGGCGTTCAAGGAAGCCATGAAAGTGGCGCGGCCCTCGCTGCTCGAGCCCATCATGAATGTGGAGGTTTACGCACCCGACCAATACTCCGGCGACCTGATGGGGGATCTGAGTTCCCGCCGCGGACGCATCGCCGGCAGCGAAACCCGTGGCCACAACGTGGTGGTAAAAGCCCAAGTGCCGTTAGCTGAGATGCTTTCCTACGCCACGGATCTCACCTCCATGACACAAGGGCGAGCCAGCTATTCGATGGAATATTCCCACTACGACTACGTGCCGGCCGAACTCGCCGAAAAGGTAATCGCCGCGCACAAGGCCGCGCACGGCGAAGCTCTGGTCGAAGAAGAAGCATAACGAGGATCGACGGTCCGTCAAGCGTACCCTCTCGATTCGAGAGTGCGAGCTATGTGAACTTGGGGAGGAACATGCCGGTGCGACGGCAATGTTCGCGGAATTTGTCGCCGAATTCCTGGGTGAGGAAACGCTCCTCCTTTTTGGCTTTGGCGTAAAAGGCAACCACAACAATACAAATTGAGATCAGCGCGCGGTATTCCCCCAGCGCAAGCGCGGTGCCGGCAAAAGCCAGCAGCATTCCGGTATAAATCGGGTGACGGATATGGCGGTACGGGCCGGAGCTGATGAGTTCGTGGCCTTCTTTCAAGGTGACGGCGGCGCTCCAGTTTTCACCGAGGTGCCAGCGCGCCCAGATGGCGAAGGCGATTCCAGCAACGGTGAGCGCCACACCAAGCTTTCCGATGGTGGGCGAGCCCGGAACGAAGCGACTCGCAAGCCAGCCGCGGCTGAATTGGTCGTTAAACATCAAGAAGTACGCGGCAACCATGAAGGCCAGCTGGATCGACCGCTCGCCGCGAGGTTCGCGGTGTTTGACGGACTTGAGCTTTAGCGCGGAGACGAACCAATAGGCGAGAAAAACAAGCCACGCAAAACTCGCCAAATGCAGCCAGTGGTAAGGATTCATGGTTCACTCCCCGGTATTGAACTCCCCATGGTCATGGCGGTACTTGCTTGCAACTTTTAGCTCGCAGGGATTTCCGTCGCACTTCTGCCGCCCACCGTTGCTCAGAATGGATTCGGTTCCGGAGATGAGCAACCACCTCTCCGCCCCATTCCCCTAAATCCATCGCGGACGCGAGGTTTGCGAGTATGTTTCCGCGCTGCTCCAACCATTCTTCGCGGCTGGCCAGAATGCTTTGGCGCGTGTCCGCATCCAGAACCGCGAACAGTCCAACGCGCAAGTGAAAAGCATCATCGGACGCAGCGTCCTTGCGGCTGAATTCTCGTAACCTGCGCAGCAACTCCTGCCTGCCCTTCGCCGTCAGCGCATAGCGCTCGCGCGTTTGGCCGCGTTCGCCCGGGACGGTCCGACAGCTCACCCAGCCTTGGGCCACAAAGCGCTTTAACAGGGGATAGACCAGGTTGTTGTGCATCTCTCCATGACCCGTCACGAGGCCGATGCGCTTCTTTAAGGCGTAGCCGTGCTGCGGGCCGGCAAGGAGGGTGGAGAGAAGTAATAGGTCATTCATGATAGAGTCAGTGTTGTACTAATGAGGGCGGCTGTCAAGAGTGGAGCGGTTCGCCCCTTGGCGCCAAGGTCGGCAAGGTCCAGGAGGTCCAGGCGCCTGCTTTGCGATTTCGATGCCGCTCAGGGTACACTGCGCGGCGATGCCTTCCCGATCCCATCATGCCTGAACACAAATCCCCGCAACCCGGCGATGCCGCGCTCGGAATGCATACGGCGATTACGCGGCGCGATTTTCTTGGCTCCACGCTGCTGGCTTCCGGCGCGCTGCTGATGCAATCGATAACGCCGGCGGAACTCCTGGCGGCGCAGGACGATTTCACCGGATACGGCGGAGTGGGGGAATATCGCGCGTCCAATGGGAATACACTGCCGGTGCTGGAAGCCGGTCACGCGATTCGCGAAAAGCAATACCAGCCACTCCCCGCGAACACCATCGAAACGGGTGAGACGTACGACTGCGTCATTGTCGGTGGCGGGATCAGCGGCTTGGCTGCGGCGCTGTTCTTCCGGCGCCAGGCGGGAAGCGGGAAAACCTGCTTGATCGTCGAAAATCACCCCATCTTTGGCGGCGAGGCCAAACAAAATGAATTCCTGGTGGACAACCGTCGGCTGGTCGCTCATCAGGGCTCGGCGATTTATCAACTGCAGTATCCGCACAGTTTTCTCGCGCGATTCTATGATTCGATCGGATTGTCCACTCCAAAGTTGAACTACCAAGAATGGGCCGGCCCGCAACCGGAGCTGGCTCTTTCGCGGACCCCGTATGAAGCGGCAGGCCAACAGCACGGACAATATGGTTTTTGGTTTGGCGCGAAGTTTGGGCAGAAGCCCGGGCTGTGGCTGATTGATCCGATTGGCAAGAAATTGGCGGGCGCTCCGGTGAGTAGCGAGGCGCGCGAAGAATTAATGCGTTGGCTGACGGAAAAACGAGTTGCCGGAAAACGGTTTGAGCATCCGAAGGTGGAAGGCGATGCGATCTCGCGATATCTGGACTCCATCACGCTCGAGCAGCATTACATGGAGCAGTTTGGCCTGAGCCGCGAGACGGTTCGCACGTTCCTTTCGCCGGTAGAGGGCGGGGGTTCAGGTCTGGGACCGGACGCGCTGTCGGCCTATTGCGAATATGCGTTTGAGATGCTGCGTCCCCTCGAAGATGAAGCAGGTGCCACCGATCAGATGTTTCCAGGCGGCAACACAACCATCGCGCGGTTGATGGTCAAGAGCCTGATCCCCGCGGCGCTGGACGGGCCAAACACCGTGGATGGAGTGACGCGCAACAATGTGAATTTTGCGGCGTTAGACGCGGCTGCTTCGCCGGTGAGAATCCGACTTTCGTCAACCGCGCTCTCTGTCGAGCACGATGGCGATGGTCAGAAAGCGGCGTCGCTCTCGATCGCGTACCTGAAAGACGGCAAGGTCTACCGGGCGAAAGCGCGCAGCGCGGTGATGGCGGGGGGAAGCTGGACGACAAAACACGTAGTAAAAGATCTGCCGGCATCGCACGCGAAGGCCTACGCGCAGTTTTACCGCTCGCCCTGCCTGATGGCCAACGTGGCCGTGCACAACTGGAATTTCCTATACAAGATGGGCATGAGCGGGTGCCGCTGGTTCGAGGGAGTGGGCAACTATATGGAAGTCCGCAAGCTCGCGACGACGGGAATCGACGAGCCAACGATTGCTCCGGACTCGCCCATCGTTTTGACGCTGAAGGTGCTGTACTCCTATCCGGGGCTGTCGACGGAGGACCAGGGGCATCGCGGCCGGGGAGAGATGCTGAGCACGTCATTCGCGGACTACGAGCGGCGAATCCGTGAGCAGTTCACTGCCATGTTTGCGGCTTCCGGATTCGACGCGCGGCGAGACATCGCCGGCATTATCCTGAACCGCTGGGGACATGCGTATCTCAGCCCACAGCCGGGCTTCTTTTTTGGCAGGGATGGACAGCCCGCGCCGCGGCAGGTTTTGCGTGAAGCCCCGTTCGGCCGCATTGCCTTCGCGAACACGGATTTGGCCGGGGCGATGGACCATCGTTATTCCATCCTTGAAGCGCAGCGCGCTGTTGGCCAGTTGCTGGATCAAGTCTTGACGTCCTAGCGCGCCAGTCGGAGTTGGCGAATTTGGCCGAATCAGCCGATAATCGCGGACATGGCAAACAAGGTTCCGGCACAACAAAGACCGCAGACGCGGGCAATTCACGCAGGAGAACGGAAGCGGCATGGCGTGGGCGCTCCCGTGACTTCCGACATCGTGCGCTCTTCGACGTTTACGTTTTCCTCCAGCGAAGAAATCAAGCGCTGGGCGGAAGGGCAAAGCACCGCCTACATCTACACACGCTACGGCAATCCGACACTGGCGGTGGCGGAAAAGAAAATCGCGGCGCTGGAAGGTGCGGAAACTGCGGTCGTGACGTCATCGGGAATGGCGGCAATTTCCAATGCGCTGCTGAGCGTGCTGAAGAACGGCGAGGAATTCATTTCCAGCGCGCAGGTGTATGGCGGAACGTACCGGCTGATGCGCGACGTGTTTCCGCGGTTTGGAATTACCGTGCGGCATGTGGATACGACGCTGGAAGGAATCGAAGGATTGGTGAATGGCAAGACGAAGTGCCTGTATGTCGAGACACCGACGAATCCGACATTGCGGCTGGTGGACCTGCCGAAAGCCATTGGGTTTGCGAAGCAGCATCGGTTGGTGAGCATTGTCGACAATACCTTTGCGACGCCAATGCTGCAAAACCCGCTGGCGCTCGGCGGCGATATTGTGGTGCACAGCGTGACCAAGGGACTTGCGGGTCATTCGGACCTGGTTGGCGGCGTGGTAGTGGGAAGCCATAAGCACATTGATCCCGTGCGGCAGATGATGATCTATCTGGGCGGATGCATGGACCCGGAAGGAGCGTTTCTGCTGATGCGCGGAATCAAGACGCTGGGAGTGCGGGTCGAGCGGCAGTGCGAAAACGCGCTGCGGGTGGCGAAATTCCTGGAGAAGCACCGCAAGGTGGAGCGGGTGCATTACCCGGGATTGAAATCGCATGCCGATCATGCGTTGGCGAAAAAACAGATGCGTGGCTTCGGATCGATGCTGGCGTTTGACTTGAAGGGCGGCTTGCCGGCGGCGCGAAGATTCTGCGACCGCGTGAAACTGTTTTTACTTGCGGCGAGCCTGGGCGGCGTAGAGTCGCTGGTGCTGCTGCCGATCTACAGTTCGCACTACCGCATGAGCAAAGAAGAATTGGAACGAGCCGGCGTGAAGCCGGGAACGGTGCGCATCTCGGTCGGATTGGAAGACGGAGCAGACCTGGTCGAAGATCTTCAGCAAGCTTTGAAGTAGCAAAGCGTTTCCGGGAATCAACTGGAGCTGGTGGGCGCTTCGGCTGGAATGTCCCAACCCTCTTCTTCCGGCAGCATGGACTTCACGATGTCTTCCAGTTCGTGAGAACTCTTCACCTGATCGGGATAATTGTGCGTGCCGAGATCGAAGGAGGCGCCGTAGCGCGCGCGGACGACCTGCAATTCTTCATTCAAGCGCAGCGCGATGCGCTTGGCATTCAGACTATCGGTTTCCGGAAGAACGAGGCCGAACAGATCGTCAGCGAGTCTGTAAATGGAATCGGTGGGGCGCAATTTTCTGGACATCGCCTTGGCGGCGTCGCTGAGGGCGGCTTGCCAACTATTGGGCGTAGCTTTGGCGCTGGGCTTGGCTTTAACCAGGATAAGGGAAATGTTTTTCTCCATGCTTTGCGCGCGGCGGAATTCCATGGTCAGGCGATCCCAGAAGTGATCCTGGTTGGGCATGGATTTCAGGAGATCCGCGCTGGCCTGAATCTGCAGTTCGACGTTGCGCTCGAGCTCGGAAAGAAGCTGCTGCTTGATTTTGGTGAACGAGCGCTGGCGGTCGAACAGATAGCTGATGAAAAGAATGGTGAGGGCGCAAAAACCGAAGAAAGCGGCGCGCAGCGTCCATTTGTTGCCTTCCGGGTGAAGGAAGACGAGCGGGTACATGAACGAGGCGAGTCCGCCCGCCAGGATAATGACAAAGATGGCAGAGAAGATCGTGAGATGAAAGCCACGTCGCTCGAGGTGATCGAGCTGTTGACGATCGATCGTGGACATAGCGCACCTGTTGGGGGCAGCTTGCCCCAACAGCGGAAAAAGGGAAGCTGCCAGCATAAGGAAAGGGTCCACCCTGAAGAAGGGGAAGGCAATAGGCGGGGGGGGTACGGTGTGATGAAAGAGATAGCGTGTGACGCGTGAGGTGTGACACGTGGAAGCTGCACAGGTCGGGTGATGCTCGAAGGCCTGCGTTGCCATTCCAGAGGTTGAGGAGACAGGGACAAAAGGCGCGGGGGGTGAAACGATTGGGGGTTGAAAGTCACTACCTTGCGGGACAAAAGGCTGCGATTTTTGGCCCTTTGCTGGTGCAAGGGGTGTAACTGTGTCAGCAACGACGAACTGAGGGCGCGATCGCAAGAAACCTCTTGCCGCTCCCTTAGCCGTGCAGGATAATCGCGCAACTGGCCATGAGCAGGCCATCCCTCAGTTATGAAATGCCCATCGTGCGGTGTGGAAAACCCCGCTCTCTCACAACGCTGCTCGGGTTGCGGCAAAGCATTTCCTCGTCCGGAAGAAAACCACACGCTGGAAAACGTTGATCGCAGTGTCCTTTCCGGAGATGAAGATAAGCCCAAAGAGCCTGGGGCGAAACGCCCCGGTTCAGGCCAAGGTGTGGGCGGGTCCAGCCTGGGGAGCTTACCCATCGGAGGAACGCGCCCGCGATCGGAAGATTGGAAGAATTCCCAAGTTATCAGCAAGACGCCTTCGGGCATCGGCCGCAACGACATGTTTTCGAAGGAAGATATGGAGGCGGGGACGCTCTATGGCGGCGATGACCCCTCGAAGAACGCTTCGCCAGGGCTCTCTGGGTTCCAGGGACGGTCTGGCGGAACAAACATAAACATCAGCTTGTACATTTCCGGTGGACTGGAGCCGGGGATGGACTTCGGGCCGCGCTTCCGAATCGAGCAACTGCTCGGTGAAGGCGGCATGGGCAAGGTGTATAAGGCCCTTGATAAAGAGCTGGGGCGCACCGTAGCGCTGAAGATCCTGCAGCCGGAACTGACCAAGGATCCCAGCGTGATCATGCGCTTCAAGCAGGAGTTGCTGCTGGCCAGCCGCATCTCGCACCGCAACATTCTGCGGATTCACGACCTGACGGACTACCAAGGCGTGAAGTTCATCACCATGGCCTTCATCGAAGGCAAGGATCTGAATCAACTGCTGAAGGAGAGCCGACCGCTGCCCATCGATCGCTCCTTGAAGATGGCGCGGCAGATGTGCGAAGCGCTGGATGCAGCGCATGCGGAAGGAGTGGTGCATCGCGACTTCAAGCCGCACAACGTGCTGGTGGGCAACAACGACCAGGTGTATGTGTCGGATTTTGGGCTGGCCACCTCGTTCGAGACGGCGAAGATGGGGATGACGCGCACGGGCGCGTTCGTAGGCACGCCGCGATACATGTCTCCGGAACAGGTGGAAGGGAAGCAGGTGGACAGCCGCACGGATTTGTATTCGTTCGGACTGGTGTTCTACGAGATGGTGTGCGGCGAAGTGCCCTTTGCCGGCGATTCAACGTGGCAGGTGATGTACCAGCGCGTGAAGGATGCGCCGAAGAACGTGAAGCAGGTGAATCCGAACGTGCCGGACAACGTGGCGGATATCATCATGCACTGCCTGGAGCGCGAGCCTGGGGAACGGTATCAGAGCGCAAAGGAAATCATCGCGGATATCGACGCGCACCGCGGCCCGGAGATGTCGGTATCGTCGATGTATCGAATGCCGCAGCCGAGCGGAGGATCCGGCTCCGCTGCGGGGTCGCGGTCGGTGCAAATCACGCTGCCGGCAAAGCCTCCGCTATGGCTGTTCGCAACCGGAGGAGTGCTGCTGCTGGGGTTGTTGTTCTTCGCGATACCGACGACGCGGCACCTGGTGATCAAGCCGGCGGCAGAAACGGAAACGGTGAATTCGGAGGTGGTGAAGGGCCTGCCGCCACTAAGCCAGGGGAAATATGTGGCGGTGCTGCCGTTCAGGGTGATCGGCGGCGATACCAGCATCGGGTATGTAGCGGAAGGGTTAGGAGAAGCGCTTTCCGCGAAGCTGTTCCAATTGAAGGGCGTGCACGTGGCGTCGTCGGATGATACCGGGAAAATCGATACCAAAGCGCCGCTGCCGGAGATCGCGAAGAAACTTGGCGCAAACATGATGGTGACCGGCATGGTACAAGGGTCTGCCCACGAGCTGCGCATCACGGTGAAATTGGATAATGTGGCGGAAAACAAGGTGGTGTGGAACGAAGAATTTTCCGGCATTCCGGCAGATTTGCTGACGATCGAGGACAAAATCTACGGAAAGCTGGCGGAAGCTCTGGAAACGAATGTGTCGGCTGGGGACATTGCCGCCGGGACGGCCCACCCAACCGATAATGTGGACGCATATGACTCTTATCTGCGGGGCCGCGACTCGCTGCGCGGGCAGTTAAATCAGAAAAACATCCAATCGGCGATCGACTACTTCAACACGGCACTGCGCAAGGACCCCAAATTTGCGCTGGCTTATACGGGGCTGGCGGATGCCAGTTTGCGGATGTATGAACAGAATAAGGAGAGTTTCTGGACAGAAAAGGCTTTGAATGCCGCAAGACAGGCGCAAGCCCTGAACGACAAATTGCCCGAAGTTCACTTTGCGTTGGGCAGCGTTTATGCCGCGACCGGACAGACCGCGCAGGCCATCACGGAGCTGAAGCGTGCGCAAGAACTTGCGCCTAATTCAGACGAAGGGTATCGCAGGCTGGGCAGCGCGTATAGGGACGCCGGGCAGGATGAGCAGGCTATTCACGCGCTCGAAAAGGCCGCTGAACTCAACCCTTATTACTGGAGAAACGCAAATGAGCTTGGAAATGCGTATCTGAAGACTGGAGACTACCAGAGGGCGCTCAAGTACTTCCAGCAGGTAACGCAATTGGAACCGCAAAACCAGATCGGCTTTGCCAATCTTGGCGTCGTTTACATGTCGATGGGACGGTATGAAGACAGCATTGCGCCGCTGGAGAAGGCGATGCAGCTCGATCCGCAACCCGTGGTGATGACTAATCTTGGCACTTCCTATTTTTACCTGCATCGCTATCCGGAAGCAGTCAAGCAGTTCGAGAAGGCCGTGGAGCTAAATCCCAACGACGAAACCATGATGGGCAACCTTGCCGATGGCTATCGGGCGGCGGGGCAGACGGATAAGGCCAAGGCAACCTACGACCGGGCCATCGCTCTGGCCTTCAAGGCTCTCAACGTGAATCCGCGGAGCGCCACAACGATGGGGAGTCTGGCACTGTATTATGCGAAGAAGGGCGATGTGGGCCGGGCCATGGAGTTCATGGTGCGAGCACGGGGGCTGGACCCATCCTCAGTTGATCTGATGCTTACGTCGGCGGAGGTTCACGCCCTCAGCAATAAGCCCGAGGACGCGATTGCAGACCTTAAGAAGGGTTTGAAACAAGGGTTGACACCCGGCAGCATCGAGTCGGATCCAGAGCTAGAAACCCTGCGGAATCGGCCAGACTATCAGGCGCTGATGAGCCAGGCGGCGCAGAAGAAAAAGTAAGGCTATTCCCGTTCATCTCTGATCTCTTCTTTCTCGCCCTGCTGCTCATTAATTAAGAGTACTAAACCTGTCTCAGAGATGCTGGCACGGAGGGCCGTGCATACACATGACTTCCGGACAAGGAAATGAGGCAAACGTGGTGCCAAAGTGCGTCTTTCCGGTGCAATTTAACTCGTTTGTAATGTTGTGGTAAGGGACTGCCTGCTTTGACTGGAAGTGATCTGTGCAAAGTTCTTCCGTTCTTAAACACACTTGAATATTGGTCTTAGTACGCGAAACGATTTTGTACGCGAAACGCTCTCCCTTGCCGAGACGAGTCCGGGATCAAATCCGGATTGAGAGCGACTGCGTGAGAGCAAAAGTGAACATGAATCGGACTGAACTGGTCCTGTTGCAGCGTAGGCAAAAAATCGTCCGAGTCGGCAAAATTTGATTGGATACTCAGCAGCAATGATGTATTTTTAAGCTATCCTTTCGGCCTTCTTCCCTGACAGCCTTTTCGCGTTAGGGCGGATCCTCCCTCAACTCACTTCCGCCCCCGAATGTCGGGAACCCAAAATGTGTCAAATCACGAGCCGCTGTGATTTGCAGCAGCGCGGCTTGCGGGAAAGCAGTCGAATGCGACAAAGGGATGTTCTCCCGTTCGTCGGCGGTATTTTTCGCGCAGCCAGATGAGCCTCGCTATCTATGGGGCAATTTGGATATGCTCTGTGTGCGGTAAGTCTTTGGAAAGACGGTGTGGGACGAGCAATCGTCTTTGCGCCGAACTCTTGTGAGGGAGAAGCAACATGCAGACAACGATGAAAAACCTGGGAGCGGCGGCGCTGACCGCGGCGCTTCTGGCGGGCACGCTCCTGGTGAGCAGCCCGGCCAAGGCGGACACTGCGGCGGCCGAGGCGACGTTCAAGGCCAAGTGCGCGGGATGTCACGGGGCGGACGGCAAGGGCAAGCCCGCGATGAAGACGCGTGACTGGAGTTCCGCGGACGTACAGAAGATGAGCGACGCGGACCTGGCGGCAACTATCACCAACGGTAAGAGCCCGATGCCGGCGTACAAGACGATGACACCGGATCAGGTGAAGGATATGGTCGCGTACGTACGCACGTTCAAGAAGTAAGGAACAGAAATAGAAACAGGATTGAACACGAAGCGCGGACGCTCCTACGCGCTTCGTGACAGCAAAAACAGGAGGAACGAGATGAAGAAGTTTGTGTCAGGGATCGCGTTAGCAGGAATGGTGTGTCTGGCCAGCACGGGCGTCTTCGCGCAAGACAAAGCGAACGGCGAAAAAGTGTACAAGGCAAAGTGCGCCAGCTGCCACGGAGCAGATGGTAAGGGTGAAACCGCTACCGGAAAAATGACCAAGGCGCGGGACATCTGCTCCGACGAAGTAAAGAAGGAATCGGACGCGGCTTGGACGGACATCGTCGCGAAGGGCAAGAACAAGATGCCGGCCTACGGTAAACAGTTGACAGACACCGACGTCAAGGACGTCATCGCCTACATGCGGAGTCTGTGCAAGTAAGTTCGCCGGTGCGCCCGCGCTCGCGGGAACACAACAATTGAGAAAGAACACGGGCCCTGGCGGATCCTTCGCTGGGGCCTTTTTCTGAAAGAACACAAATTCAAAAAGTTGGGAGCCAAAAGGCCATGAGTCCGCACACTACGGCACGGGATTGGTCAAGACTGCTTTATTACCTGAGCCAGAACCTCGTTAGTTTCGCCGGAGTCGTGCTGACGACGAGCAGCGCAATTACTTTGATGGCCTTCTGGATTTACGATTTCATGCTGCCGGGGCCATCTCACCCGTACGTCGGGATTCTGCTTTTCCTGATCCTGCCTGGCATCTTCATCCTGGGCCTGTTGCTGATTCCGTTGGGAATCTTCCTGCGGCGACGAAAATTACGCGCCGCCGGGGAACTGCCGAGCGAATATCCGGCGATCGACCTGCAGCTTCCGATCGTGCGCAATGGCCTGCTGTTTGTCGGGGTGACCAGCGCACTGAACGTTTTGATTTTTACGTATGCGTCGTACAAAGGCGTTTCGTACATGGACAGCACGACTTTTTGCGGACAGACCTGTCACTCGGTGATGGCGCCGGAATTCAGCGCGTACCAGAATTCGCCGCACGCGCGAGTGGAATGCGTGCAGTGCCACATTGGTCCCGGGGCGGGGTGGTTCGTGCGTTCCAAGCTCTCCGGCTTGCGACAAGTGTATGCCGTTACGTTTAAGACCTATTCAACGCCCATCCCGACGCCGGTGAAATACTTGCGTCCGGCGCGGGAAACCTGCGAGCAGTGCCACTGGCCGCAGCGCTTTTCCGGCGACAAATTCATTGTGAAAACCAATTACAAGGAAGACGAAAAGAACACCGCGATGACCACCGCGCTGCTGATGAAGATCGGCGGACACACCTGGCAGGGAGGGACGGGAATCCACGGCCGGCATCTGGATGCCGGATCGCGGATTCGCTATGTATCGACCGACGACCAGCGGCAGGTGATTCCGGTGGTGTACTACACGGATGACAACGGCAAGACCGTGGAATATGTGTCGACGGATACCAAGGTGAGCAAGGAGCAATTGGAAAAAGGCGAGCACCGCATGATGGATTGCATCGATTGCCACAACCGGCCGACGCACGCATTTGAATTGCCGGAAAACGCGGTGGACGACCGCATGTCGCGCCAGCTGGTGAGTCCGCTGCTTCCGTATATTCGAAAAAAAGCGGTGGAATTGCTGAAGGCAGACTATCCCGACCGCGACACGGCGAAAAAGAAAATTACCGATGGCGTTACCGGCTACTACAGAACGAATTACCCGGAACTCTACAACACGAAACGCGCGCTGGTGGAACAGTCCGCCGACAATGTTGCCGCGATCTACATGCGCAACATTTTTCCGAACATGAAGATGACCTGGGGCGTGCATCCCAACAACCTGGGCCACAACGACGCTCCGGGTTGCTTCCGGTGCCACGACGGTTCGCATACCAGCGCCGACGGCCAAACAATTTCGAATGATTGCACCGCTTGCCACAATCTGCTGGCAGTGCAGGAGGAAAATCCCAAAGTCCTGACGGAACTGGGGATGCCGTAGTTGAAAATTGGTGGGCCCTAAGGGGCCCGGAGGTAGCGCTGTATGAGCTCCAAACGAGCCGCAAGGCCGGACCGCCGCTTGATGGTGTGCGGCCTGCTGATCGCGCTGGCGTGGGTGCTCGCTCCCACTCGCGCTACCGCGAAGGCAAGAAATGCACAACCGCCGAAGCAGGATGAAGCCTGCCTGGCCTGCCACGGAACAGCGGGTATGAAATCCGACAAAGGCAAAGATATTTACATCAATCCCGCGAAGCACGCGGTAAGCGCGCACGCCATTCTGGGCTGCCAGGATTGCCACAGCGCCATCAAGGATTTCCCGCACCCGGCCAAAGTGGCGAAAGCGCAGTGCGCCACGTGCCATGCGGATGAAGTGAAGGCGTATGGAACAAGCGCGCACGCCATTCTGGGGGTGGCGGCCTGCGCCAGTTGCCATGGAAGCGTGCACGAGCTCACCACCGCGGAAAAATTGATGCCCGGAAAATGCGCCGAATGCCACACGCAGGAAGTGAAAGAATTCCAGGAGAGCATCCACGGACAAGCAGCAAAGAGTGGCGATGCGGATGCCCCGAAGTGCGTGTCGTGCCACGGAAGCGTTCATGATGTGAAGGGCGCCAGCGAGACCGGCTCGACGATTGCGGCCAAACAGCTGGCGGAGACTTGCGCGAAGTGTCACAGCGATGCGGCGTTTTTGTCGCGGCACAGAATTCCTGTGGCCCACCCGGTGGAATCGTATCTGCAAAGCGTGCACGGGCGCGCCATTGCCGCGGGAAGCGACAAAGCGGCAAATTGCAACAGCTGTCACGGGAACCACGACATTTATCCGGCGAGGGACGCGCGGTCGCATGTGAACCACTGGCGAGTGGCGGAGACTTGCGCGCAGTGCCACACCGAAATTGCGAAGACTTACACCGAGAGCATTCACGGCGAAGCTTCGCGCGCAGGAATGAAGGATGCTCCGGTTTGCGTGGATTGCCATGGCGAGCACCTGATCCTGGATCCGAAGAATCCCGCGTCGCCAGTGAACGCGGCAAATGTTTCGGCGGAAACGTGCGCACGGTGTCATGCCAGTGCGCGAATGGCGAATCTCTACGACATACCGGCGGACCGAGTGCCGTCGTATGCCGATAGCTATCATGGCCTGGCGCTGAGAGGCGGGAAGCTGACGGCGGCGAACTGCGCGTCGTGCCATGGAGTACACAATATTTTCCGGTCTGCGGACGCTCGTTCGACGGTGAACGTCGCGAATCTGGGGAAAACGTGCGGGCAGTGCCACCAAGGCGCCAATGAAAGCCGCTTTGCCATCGGGCCGGTACACGTACAGACCAACGCGGGCCCGAATCATCCAGTGGTGAAATGGATTCGCTGGACATACTGGGTGTTGATCCCGGCGACGCTCGGCTTCATGTTGCTGCACAATTTGCTGGATCTGCTGAGCAAATTGATTCGCCGGCGTCCTCGTCAGGAAACCGGGCAAGTGGTGATGCGCATGAACCTGTGGTTCCGCATCGCGCACTGGGGAATCATGGCCAGCTTCCCGACGCTGGTGGTGACCGGCTTTGCGTTGAAATTCCCCGACAGTTGGTGGGCCCGGCCACTGCTGATGTGGGAATCCAACGCGGGAGTGCGCGGAGGGCTGCATCGCACCGCGGCAATCGTGATGATCGCGGCGACGCTGTTTCACTTCGTGCATCTGGCGCTGAAAAAGCGCGATCGCTCCATTATTCCCGCGCTGCTTCCGACGATTCGGGACGCCACGGATATGCTGCAGGTATTCCGCTACAACCTTGGGCTGACCAAGCAAGAGCCGCAATTTGCGAAATTCAACTACGCGGAAAAGATGGAATATTGGGCATTTCTTTGGGGCACGACAGTGATGGCGCTCTCCGGCCTTTTGCTGTGGTTCAACAATTTCACGTTGCGGCATTTTCCGAAGTGGATCACCGACGCAGCCACGGCAGTGCACTGGTATGAAGCGCTGCTGGCCACATTCTCCATTCTGATCTGGCACTTCTATCTGGTGATCTTTGATCCGATGGTCTATCCCATGGACACCACGTGGCTGGATGGAAAAATTCCCGCTGACCATTATCGCCACACGCGGCCGGCCTACTATCGCGAATTGTCGCGCAAAGGTCTGGTTCAGGAAGCGGAAAAGGACGATGCCTTGGCGGGTGATGCAGAGCCAGCGCACGGCGACGATTGAGCTCCGGAGCAGGCGCTGCAGAAGGAAGTGCTTGCAGTGGTGCAGGTGAGATTCTTCCGGCATCCTCGTCGCATGCCCTCAGAATGACCTATTCGGCTTTTCACTCCCGCAACAAAACTGCGACGCCGGGTCCGTACTGCGCGCGAAATAGCCGAGCAGCGAATATGTGGTAGTGTCAGCAGCGGGAGTGTGAACAGGCCATGTCGATTCGCACCATCATTGAACCATTTCGAATCAAGAGCGTGGAACCGATCCGTGGGACTTCGCGAGCGGAGCGCCAGAAGCTGCTCGAAGAAGCCGGGTACAACTTGTTTCTGATCGCGTCGGAAGCGATCTTGATTGACCTGCTCACCGATTCGGGCACCTCGGCCATGTCCACGGAGCAATGGGCGGCGATGATGCGCGGCGACGAATCGTATGCCGGCTCGCCGAGCTTCACGCGATTTCGCGACTCGGTGCAAGGTATTTTTGGACTTCGGCACGTGATCCCCACGCACCAGGGGCGGGCGGCGGAACGCATCCTGTTCAACGTGATGTGCAAGAAGGGTGACATCGTGCCGAACAACACGCACTTCGACACCACGCGCGCGAACTGTGAATTTGTGGGCGCAACGGCGGTGGACATCCCTATCTCGGAAGCAAAGGAGCCCGCGCGGATACACGACTTCAAGGGCAACATGGACACGGCGCTGTTGATGGCGCTGATCGAGCGCGAAGGCGCGAAGAAAATTCCGCTGGTAATGCTGACGGTGACGAATAATTCCGGCGGCGGCCAGCCTGTGTCGATGGCGAACATCCGCGAAGTGAAACAAATCTGCAAGAAGCACGGGATTCCGCTGTACATCGATGCGTGCCGGTTCGCGGAAAATGCGTACTTCATCAAGCTGCGCGAGCCGGGATATGCCGACAAGTCGCCGCGCGAAATCGCGAGGGAAATGTTTTCGTATGCGGATGGCTGCACCATGTCCGCAAAGAAAGACGGCCTTGCGAACATCGGCGGATTCTTGTGCACCAACGACGACATCCTGGCACAACAGGAAAAAGACCTGCTGATTCTGACAGAAGGATTTCCCACGTATGGCGGACTGGCAGGCCGCGACCTGGAGGCCATCGCCGTTGGATTGAATGAAGCGCTCGACGAGGAGTACCTGCGATACCGGATTGCGTCGACCGCGTTTCTGGGAAATCACATTGCGAAAGAAGGCGTGCCCATCGTGCAACCGCCCGGCGGTCACGCAATCTATCTCGATGCGCGCGCGTTCCTTCCGCATATTCCGGTTTCGCAATTTCCCGGCGTGGCGCTGGCCGTGGAGTTGTATCTGGAGGGCGGAATTCGTTCCGTGGAAATCGGTTCACTGATGTTCGGCGAACACGCCACGATGGATCTGGTGCGGCTGGCGATTCCGCGGCGCGTGTACACGCAGAGCCACATCGAATATGTGGTCGAGGTGATTCTGGAAGTGTGGAGGCGGCGGGCGGAAATTCGCGGATACGAAGTGGTGCACCAGGCGCCGTTCTTGCGGCATTTTACGGCGCGGATGAGGCCGGTGGAAGTGACGGCTATGCCGCCGCCTGCGGATCCAGTGATCCCTGATATCGCCTGACTGGCGCGACGCAGTCGCCCGGCACGAGATCACGCATGGCCTTGCTCTTGCTTCATTCCCTCCCAGTTGTTCGCTGATTGCAGGTCTCGGGGAAGGCCACTTCGCCGAAAAAGGTCCGCGCTGTTTAGCCAAGTCATTTAGGTTGATCAGCTTACGCGAACCTCGAGGGACTGGATTGCTCCAGAATCAGGTCCACCGGCGGCCCTGCCGTCCCCAGACCGAGGGAATCTGCACAACCACTGAGTCTTCTGGCTCAGTGTCCGCCGGAGGAGTTTCCCCCATGAATCCAACCTCGGACCGACGTGGTCCTCATATGAACGTGAACGAGCTGAAGGCGGCGGCGGCCGACATGCGTGCCATGAACGTTTTGAGCATTTATGCGGCAGGCAGCGGCCACCCCGGGGGCACGCTTTCGGTGATGGACCTTGCCGCTGCGCTTTATCTGAATGAGTTGAATCATGACCCATCGAATCCGGCGTGGCCGGAGCGGGACCGCGTTTTTTGGTCTGCGGGGCACAAGGCTCCCGCGTTGTACGTGGCGCTGGGAAGGGCCGGCTATTTTCCGTTGGATGAGGTCGCGTTGTTGCGGCAGCTCGGTTCGAAATTCGAAGGCCACCCGAATTGGCTGAAGGTGCCGGGCGTCGAAATATCGAGCGGCTCGCTGGGGCAAGGACTCGGAGCCGCGGTCGGGAACGCGTTGGGAGGGAAGCTGCGCGGGTCGGCGTTTCGTGTGTACGTGATCATGGGAGACGGGGAGCATCAGGAAGGAAGCGTGTGGGAAGCGGCCATGGCCGCTGGCCATTTCAAGCTGGATAATTTGTGCGCGATCGTGGACGTGAACCGGCTGCAGATCGATGGTTGGGTGAAGGAAGTAATGAACGTGGAGCCGCTGGCGGAAAAATATTGCGCGTTCGGGTGGAATGTTGTCGAAATCGATGGCCATGACCTGGAACAAATTCTCCTCGGCTTTGCACAAGCGCGCGCAACGAGTGGCCGGCCGACGGTGCTGCTGGCGCGGACGATCAAAGGCAAAGGCGTGTCGTTCATGGAAAACGAGGCCAGTTGGCACGGGACCCCGCCAAACAAGGAACAATTTGAGAAGGCGCTGCCCGAACTGCTGACGGCGGATTTCACGCGCGAGCGAGTGGAAGCGTTGCTTAAGCGTGCGGCCGTAAACTCGAAGGAAGTTGCGCAGAAGGCCAAACAGGGGGTTCCACAGTACGGGCACGACTACTGGTGGAATTCGCGGGATGGTATGAAGGTGGAGATGGACCCGACGCGGATGGGATTCGGGCGCGGCCTGGAACATGCCGGAAATGATCCGCGCGTGGTGACGCTGCATGCGGACATTTCCGGCTCGATCCGCATCACGGATTTTGAAGCGAAGCATCCCGAGCGGCTGAATCGCGTGTTCAGCGTGGGGATTGCCGAGCAGAACATGATGAGCGTAGCCGCGGGGCTGGCGCGCGAAGGATTTATTCCCGTAACTGGCACCTATGGCGTGTTCGCGTCGGGCCGCGCGTGGGACCAGATTCGCACCACGATCTGCTACTCCAATCTGAATGTGAAAATTGCGGGAGCTCACGGCGGGATTTCCGTCGGGCCGGACGGAGCCACGCACCAGGCGCTGGAAGAAATCGCGCTGACCAGTATTCTGCCGAATATGCATGTGGTGGTGCCATGCGATTCGTTGGAAACGCAGAAGGCCACGATACATGGCCTGTTGGAGCTGCAGGGTCCGCTGTACCTGCGCTTTGCCCGAGAGGCAACCCCGGTGGTGACCAAGCCCGCCACGCCGTACAAGTTCGGCGTGGCTAACGTGATTCGTTTTCGCGGCGAGCAAGCGAAATTTCTGGATGCTTTCGAGACGGTCCTCGGACCCAACTACCAGAACGAGTCCGAAGACGCGGCGATTATCGCGTGCGGCCCGATGGTGCCGGAAGCGATGCGCGCCGCGTGGTTGCTGAAAGTAGAGTACGGAATCGAAACGCGCGTGGTAAATGTGCACACGGTGAAGCCGATGGACACAGCGACCGTGATCAGGGCCGCGGATGATACGCGGCTGGTGCTGACTGCCGAGGAGCATCAAGTTGGCGGCTTCGGAAATATTGTGGCCGGCGTCGTTCTGCAGCACCGCAAGGACTTCCAGCAGCCGCTGCAATTTGCAATGGTGGGAGTCGCGAATCGATTCGGCGTGTCCGGCAAGCCGTGGGAACTGGTGCAGAGCTTCGGGCTGACCGCGGAACACATCGCCAAACGCGTGCTGGACTTGCTGGACGACCGCGTGGTGGTGGCACGCGAACTGGCGCCGCGAGTGACTGCCATCCATTGTGCGCAGTGCAACGCGGTAATTCCGTTGAGCGAGGCCGCAAAGGATCTGCCAATGCCGTCGGGGGAAATCTGCGCCGGTTGCGACTACCGTTCCACGGAACTTTGCGCCGCCTGCCGCGTGGAGTGGAGCCACATTTCTCATAGCGCCGCTTACATTTGTCACAACTGCCGTTAGCGAACAGCGCTTGGGTGGATGGAAAGCGGTGCTTCGCTACGGCACACTTCGCTGTGCGAACTGCTGTTGCGTCAGTTATCCTTGTGGCACATGACAACCGTCACGATTGATCCGGAACTCAAGAAAAAATGCCCGCGCACCGTGCTGGGTTTGCTGACCGCTAGTGTCACGTCGCAGGACGCGCCTGCCGCTCTGCAGGAAGAGATGAAAGCGTGTGCGGCCAACATCCTGGGACCGTCCGAGCCGCGCATGGTCCTGGAATCCTCGAAAATTCGCGCCACACGCGCCGGATACAAGGCGTTGGGAAAAGATCCGGCGAGATACCGCGGGTCGGCGGAGGCGCTGCTTCGTCGCATCCTGAGCGGCAAGAATTTTCCGCAGATCAACGCGGTGGTGGACATTATCAATCTGGTGTCAGTGGAAAGCCGCCTGCCGATTGGGCTCTACGACCTGGCGCACGTGAAGGGCGACCTCATGTTTCGCACCGGGCGTGCGGGAGAAACCTACAAAGGCATCGGAAAATACCATCTGAATCTGGAAGGCTTGCCGGTTTTTTGCGATGAGCTGGGCCCGCATGGGAGCCCAACCAGCGATTCCGAGCGCACCATGGTGACGGCAGCAACGCAGCACGTCGGCGCAATTTTCATTTCGTTTGGCGGCGCCGAGGGACTGGAACAATCCTGCCAGCGGATGGCCACCTTGCTGCAACAATATGCCGGCGGCTCCGACATCCAGATCTCACTCGTTTCCTAAGGCCCCGGAGGCAACACCCAGCATCTACAATCTGAACAAATCCTCTGGGGCGTGTTTTCCTGCTGATTGTGACTACCGGCAATCGGGCGCGGGCGCATAGAAAGAATTTCGAGGACGCATCGATTTATGAACGAAGGCATTCATCCGATCGCCAGCCTGCTGGCCGCCGTTGCGCGGTTTATCAGCGGCGTGCAGGTGCAGTGGGCCGGGTGCGAGCCTAGCGTGCGGCAGCGCATCTATTTCGCGAATCACACCAGTCATCTGGATTTTGTGGTGCTGTGGTCCGCGCTGCCTTCGGAGATCCGCGCGAGAACCCGTCCGATTGCCGCGAAGGATTACTGGGAGGAAACGCCGCTGCGGCGCTATCTGGCGGCAAATGTATTCAAGGCCGTGCTGGTGGAACGTGGCGTCACGACCAAGGCAAAGAACCACGAAGAGGCACGGTTTGCCGGACGCTCGCTGATTGAAGATATGGCCGGAGCGCTGGGCAGCGAACATTCCCTGATTCTGTTTCCCGAGGGGACGCGCGGCTCCGGGGAAAAAGTGGAAACCTTTCGTGGAGGGCTGTTCCATCTGGCGTTGCGCCGGCCGGATGTCGAGCTCGTGCCTGCTTACCTGGAAAACCTGAACCGCATCCTGCCAAAAGGGGAATTCGCGCCTGTTCCCATGCTGAGCTTGCTCACGTTCGGCAAACCGATTCAGGTGGAAGCGCATGAAGGTAAGGATGAATTCCTGGAACGCGCGCGCGAGGCTGTCAGCAGCCTTCGCCGGATTGGATCCGCGTGATGCCGCAAGCGTTCCATGACGCAACAATGATGTGGCTCTTTGGCGGCGTGCTCTGCGCGCTGATCATCTTCCATGTTGTCGGCAACACCTTGAAAAATCGCCAGCGGCGCGAAACGGGCCGCACCACCATCGACACGCTGAATGCGCGGATCCGTGCGTGGTGGAAGATGTGCATCATTTTCTTCCTGAGCATTCTTCTGGGACGCATCGGCGCGCTAGTCATGTTCGCGGTCATCTCGTTTCTGGCGATGCGCGAGTACATGACACTGGTGCCCACGCGGCGCGGTGATCACCGCACCTTGTTCTGGAGCTTTTTCCTGATCATGCCGCTGCAATATTACCTGGTGGGCGCCCATCGGTATGGGTTGTTCGCGATCATGATTCCGGTGCTGGCGTTTATTTTCGTTCCTACAAGCATTGCGATAGCCGGCGACACTTCGAATTTTCTGGAGCGTTCGGCAAAGATCCAGTTCGGGCTGATGGTGTGCGTCTACTGCCTGAGCCACGCGCCAGCGCTGCTGCTGCTGAACATACCGGAATTTGAAGGGCACAACGCGAGGCTGTTGCTGTACCTAGGGATCGTCGACCAGATGAACGACATTCTGCAATACGTTTGGGACAAGTTGATTGGAAGCCACAAAATCGCATGGCGGGTGAGCCCGAATAAAACCTGGGAAGGATTTGCGGCCGGAGTAGTGAGCGCGACGGCGATCGGCACGGCGCTGTGGTGGGCCACTCCGTTCACCCCGCTGCAATCCGCGGGAATGTCGTTCATGATTTGCCTGCTGGGATTCGCGGGCAGCCTGGTGATCAGCGCGCTGAAGCGCGACATCGGGATCAAGGATTTTGGAGTGGTGATCGAGGGCCAGGGCGGCATTCTGGACCACATTGACTCGCTCTGCTTCGCCGCCCCGATTTTCTTCCACCTGGTCCGCTACTACTTCGCTCCGTGATGTTGTCCTGGCCGCTGGCGGGATGGTTAACGCAACTTTCTTTCTGAATCGATGAACCTTTCGGTCTTGACGGTTTCGACCGGGAGAATGGGGCACGTTTGCGGAATTTCCTGAGGCCACTGCTCGGAAATACGCAGACGGCGGAGGATGTGGTACAGGAGACGTTTTTGCAGCTTTGGCGCAAACCGAACGGGCTTCATCGGGAGAATCGGACGCTGCGCTGCTATGAATCTGGAATCCGCCTGAGTGCGGCCAGCAGCCAAACACGTTCGCTGAATACAACAAAGAGAACCGATCTAAAGATCAGCCACTACTGCCGCACTGCTACCACATCTTCAGCGCGTCACTGGCTCGACGGCGCGCGTGCCTAGAGAGGTGCGGGATTTCAGGAAGCCCTGGGCCGCGAGAAGTTCGGCGTTGAGCAAAGCTGCGCCAGCGGCGCCGCGCACGAGGTTGTGCGAGAGCAAAGTGAGTTTCACGTCGAGCAACGGGCATTCGCGCACACGGCCAACAACGGCAGCCATGCCGCGCCCGGCGTTGGAATCCCTGCGGGGTTGAGGCCGGTCGGGCTCATCCAGCACGATGACGGGATTTTTCACGGCGGTGGGCAACGAAGCCAGTTCCCGGGCAACCTGGAAATTCCGCAAAGCTTCGCGAACTTCGTCGAGCGTGGCGGCCTTCTTCAGGCGCAGGGAAACACATTCCAGGTGACCATCGACCACCGCGACGCGATTGCAGTGCGCGCTGATACCCAAGCCGGCGCCGATGAACCGCGAGCCATCCCATTTGCCGAGCAACTTCTGCGGCTCCTCTTCCATTTTTTCTTCTTCGCCGCTGATGAAGGGAACCACGTTGCCGACGATGTCCATCGCCGGAACGCCGGGATATCCGGCGCCGGAAATGGCCTGCAGCGTGACGACAAAGAGTTTTTCGATACCGAAAGCGTCCGCGAGCGGTTTGAGGACGACCACCAGGCCGGCAGTGGAACAATTCGGATTGGTGACGATGAAGCCGGAATCGTAGCCGCGATTTTTCTGCTGCAACGGAATGGATTGGATGTGCGAAGCGTTTACCTCGGGAATGAGCAGAGGCACGTCGGGGTCCATGCGGTGATTCTTGGAGTTACTGACGACGGGAAATCCTGCTTTGGCGAAAGCTTCCTCGGCCGGACCAGCGACAGAAGAGTCGAGCGCGGAAAAAACGAAGTCGCAATCGAAAGAGGATTGCAGGTCCTTCACCACAAGATTGCGCGCCACTTCCGGAATAGATTCTTCCAGGTGCCAACGCGCTGCTTCGGAATATTTTTTGCCGGAAGAACGCTCCGACGCGGCCACGTCGGTCAGTTCGAACCAGGGATGGTCCGCGAGGAGTTTCACAATGCGCTGGCCAACCATGCCGGTCGCGCCCAAAACGCCCGCGCGCCACTTTTTGTCGTTCATCATTCCGCTCATGCCACACCTCCTGAGTGTGCCGGCCCAATCCGCGTGCCGCGGAGGTGAGGCCTGAAGGTATTGCGAACCCAAACTGTCATGGCCGACTGCGAGGCCAACGGCAGAACTGCCGGATGCAGAACATTCGCGCCAGCCTCCGCAAGCGCACGGGCTTCTTCGTAGCTCATCTCATGCAGCAGCCGTGCTTCCGCTCTTTCCTTCGGATTGGCGGTATAGATGCCGTCCACATCGGTCCAGATTACCAGCTCTTGCGCGTCCACAACGTACGCGATGATCGCGGCGGAGAAATCGGAACTGTTACGGCCCAAGGTGGTGATGCGACCATCCTGGGTGGCGCCGATAAAGCCCGTGACCACCGGCACGATGCCTGATTCCAGCAGAGGCAGAAGAATGTCTCGTCCGCGACGGCAAGTGCGCTCCAGTTGCGGTTTCGCATCGCGAAAGCGATCACAGGTGAGAACGAAGTCGGAGGAAGCCACCGGTACAGCGGCAACACCCGCTTGGCCCAAGGCAGCGGCGAACAAGCGCGCGCTAAGCCGTTCGCCGAAAGAGGCGAGGCGGTCATGGAGCGCTGCATCGACGACGACCCGGGCGTGCTCGCTGACCTCGTGCAGCAGGTCGCGGCCCAGCGATCTAATTTCCGTGCGCAGCCGATCGTGCTGCTGCTCAGGCAGTTCGAGATCGCGCAGTGTGGCCAGGTGCAAGTTGAGCACCGATTGCGCTTCGTTGCGCGCGATCTGCCGCTCTCCCTGCTCGAGCAAGCGGGCGATTCCTAAAAGCTGATCGGTGATTCCCTTCATCGCGGAAACCACTACGGTAACCGCGGAATGCTGCGCCGCTTGGCGGGCCAAGCCGGCGGCGTGGCGCATGCGCTGTGCTCCCAGCAGTGAGCTGCCTCCGAACTTAAGCGCCATAACCTCGTGCGAAAGCGCGCGCACAGTCGACGCGGAAGATTCTTTGTCGAAGTGCACTCCCAACTCGACGGGAGATAAGTCGCCCTCCGCGGCGGATCGTTCCTGATGCTCCGGGTACATGATGAATGCTCCTTGTTGGTCCGCCGGAGGCTTGCTGGAAGGGGCTGAAACTAAGAAACCCACCGCCAGGTTCGCTTCCGGCGGTGGGTTCGAAACTTTTTCTAGCTTTGCTAGCTGTTTCCCCCGGCGCCCGAAGCGATCGTAGTCTTCATAATAGTGGACTTCGTCGCAGTCGTAATCGACGACGCCGGCGTGGGGTTGATTCGCTTCGTGGCGAGGGACAACATGCCACAGAGAATACCACAGCTTGCTAGTTATCCAAGGAAAAAGTGCGTTTTGTTTTTCCGGATGTGCCCATTGGCGGTGTCCCGCGCCGGTCTCAGGCGGCTTCGAATACCAGACTGGAACAGGTGAGTCCGGATTCCGCTTTCTGCAATTCCGAAATGTCCAGAGACGCTACGTGAAAACCCTTCGCTTCGATCACGGCTTTGGTCTTGGGAAACGAGGCGGGGAAGATCACGGTATCGCCAATCGCCAGGGCATTTGCGGAATGTGGTTCCGAAAGATCGACGTCCAACCACGCAAATCCCTCGATGCGCCGGGAATCGAACCATGCGCGGTTGGCGAGCATAGTGTTGCGGCCCAGATAGGTGACAGCAGATTTCAGGTGCAGGCAGCCGGTCACGCGAACGGCGGTGAGGTCGTAGCCGTGCGCGGCCAGAATCACGGCGAGTTGACGGATGCCTTCGGGATTCGACCTGTCGGTGATACCAACGAAGACTTTTTTCCCGACGCGCAGCACGTCGCCACCCTCCAGCGTGCCCGGCAATTTGACGTAAGCGAGTTTGCGAAATTTTTCTAGCGCCGCGGCGAGTGAAGGAGCTTCTTTACGGCGCGTCTCTGTGCCCAGCGGGCAGATCACGGCCAGTTCGTCGAAAACGATCGCCGGGTCCTCGACGAACATGGAATCGGGCAACTGCGGCTCTTCCGGCAGGGAAATTACGCGGGCGCCAAGTTTCGTCAGGAGTTGTTCGTAGGCATGATGCTGTGCGCGAGCTTTCCCCAGGTCCATCGGGCTGCGCGGAATGAAACTCAATTCGCAATGAGCGAGGGCGGAACTGACGGCACGGGTGATGGCAGTCAACATTGCGTCAATGTACCAGAGACGGACGCGATTTCGCACCTCACCACGGCAGCACCGCCGAATTGGCCGGGTTGTTCGGGCCGGCAAAAGTGGATAGTATCGAGCAGACTTTCGGGAGATATTCGACATTCATGCGATTTCTTATTCGTGTTGGCTGGCTACTTGTTTTTTCAATCGGCTATTCCCAGACTGTTTTGGGGCAAGGCAATCCCGACAGAATTCCCGCGGCCGTTGATGAAGTGTTCGCGGACGTGGCCAAGCCCGGTTCGCCGGGATGCACCGTGGCGATCGCGCGCGATGGCAAACTGCTCTACGCGAAGGGCTACGGCCTGGCCAATGTCGAACAAAATGTCGGGTTGACGCCGGACTCGGTGTTCGATATCGGCTCCACGTCCAAACAGTTTTCTGCCGCGAGTATTCTGTTGCTGGAAAAGCAGGGCAAGCTTTCGGTGCACGACGATATCCGCAAATATATTTCCGAGCTTCCCGACTACGGCAAGAAAATCACGATCTTGCATCTGTTGAATCACACCAGCGGGTTGCGCGACTATCTGGTGCTGTTCGAGCTGGCCGGAGTGAATACGGACAGCGTTACCACCGACGAAGAAGCGCTGGCGCTGATTGCGCGGCAAAAAGCGCTCAACTTCGGTCCCGGCACGGAATGGCTGTACAGCAATTCCGGATTCTTTCTGCTGTCGGTGATCGTGAAACGCGCCAGCGGGCAGAGCTTGCGGGAGTTCGCCGCGGAGAATATCTTCCAGCCGCTGAACATGAGCCATACCCTGTACCGCGACTCGCACACGCTGCTGGTTCCTAATCGCGCGCTGGCTTACGACCCCATCGCCAAAGGCACCGGCTACACATTCGACGTTTCCTATTTCGAGCAGACCGGCGATGGCGCGGTGCACACGTCCGTGGGCGACCTGCTGAAGTGGGACGAAAACTTCTATACCGCGCAGGTGGGCGGCAAACCATTTCTTGCCGAACTGCAGGAGCCGGGAAATCTGAACAATGGGAAGACCCTTGATTACGCGAAAGGCCTGTTCATCAGCAAATATCGGGGACTGAACACCGTCAGTCACGGCGGCTCGTGGGGCGGCTATCGCGCCGAGCTGCTGCGCTTTCCCGACCAGCACTTTTCCGTCGTTTGCTTGTGCAACCGTTCCGATGTCAGTCCCGCGAGACGCGCGAAACAGGTGGCCGATATTTACCTGGCTTCGGTGCTGAAGGAGAAAGAACCCAAGAAGGACGAAGAAGATGAAGCCGAGACAAAAGCAAAGCCGGAAGTTCCCGTGGCCGCGGAAGAGCTGAAGAAATTGGCCGGAGATTATTGGAGCGACGAACTGGGTGTAGCCTATCGCCTGCGATGGACCAATGACAAACTGGTGCTCGACAAAATTCTGCTCGGCGGCGGCATTCCGCGGTCCAGCGATTCCGCGGGCAAGGCTTTCGTTCCTGTGGGCAAGAACGAGTTTCAACTGACAGGAGCGGGAATCGAAATACGGTTTCAACTCGACGCGGCTGGCCAGCCGGTGTCGTTCACCCTCGACGCGGGGCGCACAAAGGGTATGATTTTCAGGCGCACTTGGGATAAGAGCTAAAGGAGAATTCCGCAATGTCTGATGGGACGCGACGAGTTATTGCTGTTCTGATCATGATGCTCGGCGGAGCATTCCTGTGGCTCGCGGGGCGCTCCAGCGGCGGCGCAGAAGCGGCCAAAAACGAGGTGGACGCCACGGTAGCGTCAGCGCGCGAACAGGCGTATGAGAACGACCCTCGGCTGAAGGGCGCCTACAGCTTTGAACGCGGCGGCTGGGTGTACGTCCATCT
>Ga0074045_10000172_pt1 | contig 59585 bp, 55 predicted proteins | sample BogForMeECP23OM2_FD_94442 | JGI IMG/M metagenome (GOLD analysis project Ga0074045, IMG submission 94442) | Bog forest soil microbial communities from Calvert Island, British Columbia, Canada - Bog Forest MetaG ECP23OM2 | ecosystem: Environmental > Terrestrial > Soil > Wetlands ... | reverse complement strand
CGAGCGCGCCCGCGAATCCGTGGCCAAATTGCTGGGCTGCCGCCCCTCCGACATTGTGTTTACCAGCGGTGGCACGGAAGCTGACAATCTTGCGATATTCGGCTTGGTGCGGCCCGGAGACCATGTCATCACTTCCACCATCGAACATCACGCCGTGCTCAATGCCTGCAAGCATCTCGCCGCCAACGGGCGCGAAGTCACCTACATCCCGGTGGATGGCCGGGGCCTGGTGGATCCGGCGGATGTGAAGCGTGCGCTCCGGCCGAACACGAAGTTGATCACCGTCATGCTCGCCAACAACGAGACCGGCGTGCTGCAACCCGTAGCGGAGATCGGAAAGATTGCCGCCGAAGCCGACGTGTACTTTCATACCGACGCGGTGCAGGCGGCGGGGAAAATCCCAGTCGATGTAAACCAGATCGGATGCGACCTGCTCACCATTTCTGGTCACAAGCTTCACGGGCCGCAGGGTGTGGGCGCGCTCTACGTCCGCAAAGGAACTCAGATCGAGCCTATGCAGTACGGAGGAAGCCACGAACGCTCGCGCCGCGCCGGAACGGAGAACGTTCCCGGCATCGTCGGATTAGGGAAGGCTGCTGAATTGGCTCAAGCTGGCTTCAAGAGCGGCGACGATCAGACGATGTCCACTCTCCGCCGCCGTCTGGAAAGGGAACTGCTCAAGATTGAGGCCACCGGTGTGAACGGCGAAGGCACGCCCCGTATACCGAATACGACCAACATTTATTTCGATGGCATCGAAGGCGAGGCGCTGGTCATCGCGCTGGACTTGAAAGAACTGGCAGTCTCGACCGGCGCCGCGTGCTCCTCCGGAGCAATCGAACCGTCGCACGTGCTGATCGCGATGGGGGTGAGCAGAGACCGCGCGAAAGCCAGCATTCGCTTCAGTCTGGGCAAGCAGAATACGGCCGAGGATGTAGACTTCGCTCTGGACTTGATTCCGGAAACGGTGGCGCGCTTGCGAGAGCTGTCGCCCGTGTGGAAGAAAATCGCAGTTAGCACTTAGCATTTAGCATTTAGCCAAATCGGAATCGTGAAGAGCTAGTTGCTAAGTGCTAACTGCTAACTGCTAAATGCTGTTCACTGAAACCATCGCCGTCGCCATGTCGGGAGGAGTCGACTCCTCAACCGTTGCGGCCATGCTGCGTGCCGAAGGCCGCACGGTCATCGGCCTGACCATGCAACTCTGGAACCAGCGCCGTCTCGCCGGACACGAAGGCATGCCCGAGTCAGTCCAGGGTCGCTGTTGTTCGATCGACGACGTTTACGACGCTCGCCGTGTTGCCGAGACCCTCGGCATCCCGTACTACGTGGTGAATCACGAAGAGCGATTTGAGCGCGATGTGGTGCGCCCGTTCGTCGAGGAGTATCTGGCCGGGCGTACGCCCATCCCCTGCAGTCTCTGCAACAATCACTTGAAGTTTGATCAGCTTCTCATTGTAGCACAACAGATTGGGGCCGATAAGATTGCCACTGGCCACTATGCCCAAGTCGCCATCGATGAGCCGACCAACCGCTGGTTGTTAAAGCGTCCCGCCGACAAATCCAAAGACCAGACTTACTTCCTCTTCGGCCTGACGCAGGAGCAATTGAGCCGCACCCTGTTTCCGCTCGGCGGCATGACCAAGCCGGAGGTGCGCGAACTAGCCCGAAAGCAGGGCTTGGTGATCGCCGAGAAGCCCGACTCGCAGGAAATCTGTTTTGTTCCGGGCGGTGACTATAAGCGCTTTTTGGAAGCCTATCTCTCCGAGCAGGGAGACAAGCCATCCGAAATTGCCGGTGAGATGGTCACCACCGGCGGCAAGGTGATCGGCGAGCATGCCGGCGTTCACAACTTCACCGTCGGCCAGCGCAAGGGACTGGGCGTGGCCACGGGCTCGCCGCTCTATGTTATACAAATCAAGAATGACACACGCCAAGTCGTCGTGGGCAACGATGACGAGCTTTACTCACGGACCTTGCGCGCACGCCGTGTGAACCTGATTTCGACCGCCGAGCTCCGGGAGCCGAAGCGGATCACCGTGAAGATCCGCCACAAGCACCAGCCGGCGCCCGCCATGATTGAATCCGCCGGGCCGGATGAAGTCCGCGTTACCTTCGACGAGCCGCAGCGCGCCATCACCCCCGGCCAAGCCGCCGTTTTCTACGACGGTGACGTCGTCGTGGGCGGCGGCTGGATCGAAACTTCCGAGTAGAGACGCGGCTTGCCGCGTCTCGGCATTGCCGCGCTGTCGGAGACGGGGCAAGCCCCGTCTCTACGAGGACGAATCCCCCCGCCCTCGGCTGCTGGTTACCGCGCATTACTTACTTCGGATTACTTCTGTAGGACTTCATAGCACCTTCGTGGCGTAGACCTGCCGATAGAGCAGAGTTAGGGTTAGTTCACGACGGGACCTTCGTAGTCTCTCCCCTGTAAGGGTCCGGCGTGGGGAGCGATTGTATGAAAATCTGGCATCTGGCTTACGCGGCATTGGGGATTGCGGTGGCGCGCTGGGTTTTTAAGCGTCAATCAATGCAGGTAGCCGATCCGATCGCCCGTTTCCGTACCTCTGGCTTGCTGTAGCGTTGATGGGTTAAAGGGCATGGGCGCACCCCGTTGCGCCTCACTCCGATTAGTGCGCGTCCATGCCCCTTTCCCATTTCTCTTGCCAAACCTGGAAGTGCTAGCACCACCGTGTCCCTTCGGTAACTTCTTTTCCCTTCCATCTCGCCTAAACTTTTCATGTGGACTCGGTGAGCGCCTGCCGCTCAACCAACGAAATCATGGGACCCGGATTCTTCAGTTCGCGCTTGCTCGCGCCCGTAGCGCTCCTCGGCGCGCTGCTCTTCGTGCTCTGCCCGAGAGCTGCAATGGCGCAAGACGACGACCCTTCGCTGGGCGACCTGGCTCGCACCATCCGTAAGTACAAAGCGCAGCAGCCGCAACAACCGTCCGACCCAGCCCAAACCGTCATCGATAACGACAATCTGGCCCAGGTCATGGAGGACGCCAAGAACGCAAGGCCGCTCCGACAAGACAAGACTGTGTTTTCTATTGACCCTTCCGGCACGCTGAAAGTGCAGTCGCCCGACGTAACCTGCAGTCTCTCTTTCAATGCCCAGGCCAGTTCGCTGCTGATCAAGCCCGTTTTGATCGAAGACTTGCCGCTGACCGAACTGCTCAAGATCGACGGTCCCGGCTCGATTCAGGATGAAGCGTTGCAACTGGAAGTATTCAACGGGACTGACTGGGATCTGCGCGAAATCACGATTGGCCTGACGCTGGAACGCAAGCCCGGAGAAAATGCCGAATTGGCTGCGCGTGCGCGCGTGATTCCCGCCGCGGAAGGACTTGCGCCCATCGCCGTCGAAAGGCGTTCCGACGTAACTCTCCTCTATCACCTCAAGGCTGAGGCCAAGCCCTTCAGCACCACTGCCTTTCACGAAAACATCGGGATCACCCCCGGTCCCGATGAAGATTGGCGATGGTCGATCGTGGAAGCCAAAGGAATCCGGCCGGCGCAGGAGCAATCCGCGCCCGATGCGCTGCCCGACCCGCTGTTCGCGAACCCATCATCGTTACTGCCAGGCGCGAACGGGCCCCAACTTCCACCCGCGCCGACGGTAATTCCACCCGCTCCAAGCGCACAAACTCCGTAGCAATAAAAACTTGAACCACAGGGGGCACGGGGGTTCACAGAGGAGAGCGCCCGAGGTGTTTTCCCCTGTGTTCCTCCGTGTCCTCTGTGGTGAAGAACTCGTCAGCGCCGGTCAAGATGTTGGAATCTCAATCGTTGGCAGGAATCGCGGTTTCTGCCGCGCCCTAGTCAGTTGTTCAAACCCGTAAGCGATCTTGAGCAGCGTCGCCTCGCTCCAGGCGCGTCCGAAGAAGGAGATGCCGACCGGCAGTCCCCAGAGATATCCGGCTGTCACGTTAATATTGGGATAGCCGGCGACGGCCGCAGCGCTCGAACTCCCTCCAGCCGAGTGGTCGCCATTGATCAGGTCGGTGAGCCACGCCGGGCCTCCCGTGGGGGCAACCAGCGCGTCGAGTTTGAATTTATCCATGACCAGGTCAATGCCCTCGGCGCGGCTGAGCTGATGATTCAGGGCCAGCGCATCGAGATATTCTTTAGTGCTGAGCGGACCCTTCTGCTCCGCTTTAAGAAAAAAGTCTTGCCCGAAGTAGGGCATCTCACGCTCGCGATTGCGCTCGTTGAACTCAATCACATCCTTCAAATTCTTGATCGGTGACGAGCCACCGCGCCGAGCGAAATAAGCGGCCAGGTCAGCCTTCAGCTCGTAATAGAAGACGGCAGTCTCGCTTTCGTCGAATTTGCCAATGGTGGGAACGTCGGCGGGATCGACAATCTCAGCGCCCGCCCGTTGCATTTCGCCCAGAAGCGAATCCATGAGTTGGTCAACCGCATCGCTGAAGCCGAAATATTTGCGCACCACTCCCAGGCGTGCGCCCTTGAGTCCAGCGGGATCGAGGAACTTTGTGTAGTCGGGAGAAAGTTTGCCCTGACTGTCAGCCGTAGCCGCATCCTGCGGATCCGCTCCTGCCATCGCTCCAAGAAGAATGGCCACATCCCGTACCGTGCGCGCCATCGGGCCCGCCGTGTCCTGACTGTGCGAAATCGGAATGATACCGCTGCGGCTGACCAGTCCCACCGTAGGCTTCAGCCCCGCCAGCCCGTTCGCCGAAGCCGGACAAACCACCGACCCGTCCGTCTCCGTGCCCACACCGGCAACGCACAAATTCGCGGAGACCGCCGCTCCAGTTCCAGAACTCGATCCGCAAGGATTGCGGTCGAGAGCATAGGGGTTTCGAGTTAGCCCGCCGCGCCCGCTCCATCCGCTAGTGGCATGGCTGGAGCGAATGTTGGCCCACTCGCTGAGATTGGTTTTCCCCAGGATCACGGCGCCGGCCTTCCGCAGTTGCGCCGCGACAAAAGCGTCGTTCGCAGGCCGCGATCCCAACAGCGCCAGAGAACCCGCCGTCGTATTCATGCGGTCTGCGGTATCGATGTTGTCTTTGATCACCATAGGAATGCCATGCAGCGGCCCGCGCGCGCCTTTGGCCTTGCGTTCCCGGTCGAGCGCGTCGGCAATCTCCAGCGCCTCGGGGTTGAGCTCGATGATCGAGTTGACCATGGGTCCCGCCTTATCGATCTCCTGAATGCGCGCCAGGTATTTCTCGGTCAAAGAGCGGGAGGAATATTGACCTGACTGAAAGGCTTTCTGCGCGTCGCCAATCGTGAGCTCGTCGAGTTCGAAGTCCTTCTTGAAATCAGCAGCAACCGGCACAGGCGCAGGTGCGGGGTCAATAACCCGAGCCGAACCGAACGCCGGATAAGCAGCCGTAGCCACAGTTGCGGTCAACCCGGTGCGAAGGAAGTTGCGGCGCGAACTGTTTTTCGCGGGAAGGGAATTAGTGGACATCAAGACTCCTGGGAAGTGGAATGAATGCGGGCGCAAGTTCCGCGCGGGAATCTTACGCAGAGTGCAAGAGAAAGGCAAACGCAGAAACTTGTTGACCGGCACGCATGCAGCCCGGGCAACGGTTTGTATCAGGGATGGTTTGTATCAGGGCATGCCTTCAGGCATGCCGCAAATGCTGCGTCATGGGAGCGCCTTCAGGCGCTGAGGCAGGAGATTCGGGTTTACCACTGACGCCTAGCGGACCGTTGTCTTGCCCAGAGCGGAATGATAATCTAACCAAGTTGAGCGGGAGTAGTTCAGCGGTAGAACGCCAGCTTCCCAAGCTGGATGTCACGGGTTCGATCCCCGTCTCCCGCTCCGTCGTTGCCCACACTTTTCCGTTCAAAGCAGCATCAAGTTCGCCTGCAGTTTTGCGTATCCGTGTTGCTGCGCCCAGAGATCGAGCGGGATGGAAGCAATTTCATCCACCACCGGATCGGCCAACCCATTGCGAGTCAGGTCCACGGTCTTGATGTACTGCCGGCAGTTGTCGCAGCATTCCACGCGCATATGCTCGAACTCCTCTGCCGTGTAGACCGGAAGCTTCGCGTGGTCTTCTTCTCCGCATCCGGGACAAACAATTCGCCGGAACTCCCACTCGCCCAGGCAAAACGAACACACCAGCGAGCGCTGTCCGCCATCTCCTAACGGCCGCAGTACTCCCACTCCCGGCCGGCGCCCGCAGAAGGGACACAGACAAGGCGTGGGCCCATTCTCTTGCTTCCCGGCTCGCTCCCGGATGAATTCCGCGTAGGGTTGAAGAAACGCCCGCGCAAAGAATTCTTTTTCACCCATAGGCAGAGTCCCGGCTCCAGTCCAGAAGGCACTCAACAACTCGCGGTGACTGTTCGCAGCCTGGTTCCGCAGCTCGCCAGCTGCTGCCGCCAGCGGGCCGGGACCGATTCCTTCGACCAGGGACAGAAATTCAGGGAAGCGTTCCGCAACCCCGGCTGCGAGTGGTTGGGCGAACGAGACGCTCTGCTTCTGATTCTTGAATACCTTCCCGGCAGACGAGTGCGACTCGCTCTGAAAACGAGCGACCGGCACGAAAAAGCGCAACATCTCGGCGGCAAATGGATACCGGGTAGCCAGCTCTTCGGCTCGGGCAATCCGCCGCTGGCGCAAGTTCTGCGACATGGAGCGATTATCAGCCCCGCGGCTTCGGTTCGCAATGCAACACTGCAGGGCACTTGATCATCCCCCGCTCCGATGGAATCAGGTCCGTTCCCCGACGTTTCGTTCCCCAACGTACCAGGGCGCAGTCACCGCAAAGACACGCTCATTGCCGCGGACGAGGAGCACCCATTCCAGAAGCCGGCCACGCTGGTTGTGAAGGAAATATTCATACCATTTGTCTTCCACGAGCTCGGGTATGACCACGATGATGCTGCGATCGGGATGTTTTTTCGAAAGGTCGAGAATGAACTGAACGATGGGAATGATGATAAAGCGGTAGGGTGAAGGCAGGACGTGGAGCTGGGGCGGCTTCTTGCCTGCCGCGCGGAAGGGTTGCACGACATATTGCTCCCAGTCGTCCTGCAGCAATTCGGAATGTTCGTTGGGCTCGACGTGCAAGGCGATCACTTCCGGAGAAAGCCGGGCGGCAAATTCAATTCCCTGGCGGGTGATGTTGCTCCAGCGATCGATAGCAATGATCGCAATGGGATGCTGGCTGAGACCTGCCGCGTCAACCGGAACCTTGCAGCTTGTAAGCAGTTTTACGGCGTGATAGTGGCGGCGGATCAGGGTGAAGAAGAAAATTGTCAGCGGGATGAAAAGCAGGGTGATCCAGGCGCCTTCCACGAATTTCGCCACCAGCACGACAACCGTGGTTATCCCGGTGACGAGGGCGCCGAGCCCATTGACGAGTGCGCTCTTCAGCCAATTCGGCCCGCGATTCTTGATCCAGTGCATAACCATACCGGCCTGCGAAAGCGTGAAGGCCATAAAAGCGCCGACGGCATAGAGCGGGATAAGCCGGTCGGTGATCCCGCCGAAAAGGATGAGAACGCCGCCGCAGAGTACCGCCAGGACGACGATGCCATAGGTGTAGACCAGCCGCCGCCCGCGGTATCCAAAGGCGTGCGGGAGGTAGTTATTTTGTGCGATGGCGCGGCAGAGGCGCGGGAAATCGGCGAAGGCGGTATTGGCAGACAAAGAGAGAACGACAAGAATGGAGCCGATAGTCAGATAATAAAAAAAACCTTTGCCAAACACCGCGGCGCTGAGCATGGAGAGCACGCTCTGGTAGCCGGGCTGGCCAGGGTCGGTGGCAGCGATTCCGTAAATCTTTACGAGATACGAAATTCCCGCCAGCAGCACCGCGAGAAGAAAAATAATCACGGTGAGAGTGCGCTGGGCGTTCTTGACCGCGGGCTCCCGGAACGCCTTCACGCCGTTGCTAACCGCCTCGACGCCCGTCAAGGCCGTGCATCCGCTGGCGAACACCTTGAGCAGCAGCCAGTAGCTGACTGCTTCCGTCATGGGCAGCGGAGGCGGAAGCGGAACCGCCGGCGTGGGATGGCCTCCGCTGAGGAGAACACGGAAAACACCTGCGATGATCGTTATGAGAAGTGTGCCAACAAACAGATAGGTAGGAAGTGCGAAAGCAGTGCCCGCTTCGCGCACGCCGCGGAGATTGAGGATGGTGATGACAATCAGAATGCCCACGCAGAGAGAAACCGTGTGTGGCAGCAAGGATGGAACCGCCGAGACCAAAGCACCCACTCCAGCGGAAATGCCCACTGCGGCCGTCAGGATGTAATCGGCGAGGAGCGCGGCCGCGGCGAGCAGGCTGGCAGGCGCGCCAAGATTGAAGCGCGCCACGGTATACGAGCCGCCGCCGGAGGGATAGGCGGCGATGGTCTGGCGGTAAGAGAAGTACACGATCACGAGCAGCGTGATGATGGCAGCGCTGACGGGTACGATATAACGAACACCGAGAAGGCCAAGCGGGATCAGAAGGCTGAGGGCCGCTTCCGGGCCATAAGCAGCCGAGCTCAGTGCATCGAGGCCAAAGATCGGAATCCCTTGCGCAGGACCGATCTGCTCGGCGCGTTCGTCGCTAGTCCGGATGGGCTTACCGACAACGATGTCGAGTATGTTCATGAGTGCTGGTGCCCAACGGACCCTTCATGCCAGGAAAGCTTTACGCACTGAGTATCCCACAATCGGAAAATTGGTTGTTTCACGATAACAAAAATCGACGCCCAAACTCGAACGCCATTGACGCCCAAGAAATGCATGAGGTATAGTTTTGCGCATTCGGCAGTACAAGCTGGCCGTCTCGTGACGGTCGCAACCAATAATCTCCGTACTTCTCCGATTGCAACGCGGAGGCATTTATGGAGTTGTCCCGTAGGACCTTTCTGAAAGGGACTCTGGCCGGGGGTGCCGGACTCTCCGCTCTGGGATTCGACCTGACTCCGCTTCACGCTCAGACCCAGAGCCTTAAGATTTCCCGCGCCAGCGAAACTCGCAGCACTTGTCCTTACTGTTCCGTCAGCTGCGGCGTGATTATCTACACCCTGGGCGACAAAGCGAAAAACGCCATCCCCCAGGTTGTGCACGTTGAAGGCGATCCCGATCACCCCATCAACCGCGGCACACTCTGTCCCAAGGGATCGTCGCTGGCGCAGGACATTCTCAACGAGCGCCGCCTGCTCAAGCCGCAAGTGCGGCGTCCCGGAGCCACCGACTGGGAAGACATCTCGTGGGACCAGGCTTACAGCGAAATCGCGCAGAAGGTCAAGAAGACGCGCGACGACACCTTCCTCGAAAAGGATGCCGCCGGCCACACCGTCAACCGCTGCGAAGGCATCGCCTTCACCGGCGGCTGCACTGACACTAACGAATTCAACTATCTGGTCGTGAAGACCATGCGCAGCCTGGGGGTCTGCTACCTGGAAAACCAGGCCCGGGTTTGACACGGCCCCACGGTCTCCAGTTTGGGGCCCACCTTCGGACGCGGCGCAATGACCAATGGTTGGATCGACATCAAGAACACCGACTTGATGCTGATCATGGGCGGCAATCCAGCCGAAAACCATCCCTGTGGCTTCAAGTGGGCGATTGAGGCCAAGCTGCACCGCAACGCCAAGATGATCGTGGTCGATCCGCGGCTCACGCGTACCGCCTCCACCGCCGATCTCTTCCTCCAAATTCGCGCCGGGACCGATATTGCCTTCCTCGGCGGCCTGATCAACTATGCCATCCAGAACAACCGCATCGCTCACGACTACCTGGTCAACTACACCAATGCGGCGTTCATCATCAAAGACGGATTCAAGCTGCCCGAAGACGGTCTGTATTCCGGGTTTGATCCTGAGAAGAAGAGCTACGACAAATCGACTTGGAACTATGAGGAAGGAGGGGACCTTGCCGGCAAGCCCGTAACCGGATCGCCTCACGAGAAACCGGCCCCGACGAAGCCCGGTGCCCCTCCGCCCGCACCGGCGCTTCCTCCGAAAACTGCCTACGATCTCTCCCTGCAACATCCACGCTGCGTGTATCAGTTGCTGAAGAAGCAGTATGAGCGCTACACACCAGAGATGGTCGAGCGCATTACCGGAATTCCGAAAGATCAATTCCTGAAGGCTGCCGACCTGTTCACCTCCATCCGCAAAGATGGCGACATGAAAAAAGTGGCCACTATCATCTACGCGGTAGGCTGGACCCAGCACAGCTTCGGCACGCAGATCATCCGCACCGCCGCGATGCTGCAGTTGCTCATGGGGAACGTGGGACGTGCTGGCGGCGGCGTCAATGCCTTGCGCGGCCACTCCAATATTCAGGGCGCCACCGACATGGCGGGAATATTCGACATCCTCCCCGGCTACCTGAAGATGCCGAGCCCGGCGGATGTGGACCTGGCTGCCTACCTGAAGCGCACGACGCCGATGCCAGCCAAGCCCGATCCGTGGGATTCGTTCAACTACTGGTCGAACACGCCCAAGTTTGCTATCTCGTTCCTTAAGGCGATGTATGGCCCCGCGGCCACGAAAGAGAACGACTGGGCCTTCCACCATCTGCCCAAGATTGACCGAAATCACTCCTGGGTGAATATCTGGAACGACATGTACGACGGCAAGGTCAAGGGCATCTTCGCTTTCGGCATGAACGGCGTCATGATCGGCCCCGATTCGCAGAAGAACATCGAAGCGCTGAAAAAGGCTGATTGGCTGGTGGTCTGCGAGATCTATCCCGACGAAACCAGCGAATTCTGGCGCGCTCCCGGTATCACCCCGGAGGAATTGAAGAAGATCAACACGACGGTCTATCGCCTGCCGGGCGCAGGCTTTGCGGAAAAGGATGGAACGTTCGTCAATTCCGCGCGCTGGCTGCAGTGGAAGAATGTGGCGGTTCCGCCACCCGGCCAGGCTCGCCTCGATCAGGAAATTTTAGCCACCATCTTCCTGAAGGTCCGCGATCTGTATCAGAAGGAAGGAGGCAAGTTTCCCGATCCCGTCCTGCAAGCATCGTTTCCCTACACCAACCCGTACAACCCGTCTTTGGCGGAAATCGCGAAGGAAATCAACGGCAAAGCTCTCGCTGACATCACCGACCCCAAGACCAACACGACTATCAAAGCTGGGCAGCAGCTCCCCGGTTTTGCCTGGCTGAAAGACGACGGCACCACGCTGGCCGGAAACTGGCTCTATTGCGGGTCATGGACCGAAGCCGGCGCCATGATGCAACGCCGCGGCACCGATGATCCTTCGGGCCTTGGCATCTATCCGAACTGGGCCTGGTCGTGGCCTATGAATCGGCGCGTTCTTTATAATCGCGCCTCCTGCGACCTGAATGGCAAGCCCTGGGATCCTTCCCGGCACCAGGTCTGGTGGGACGAAGCCAAACAGAGCTGGGCGGGTGTTGACGTCCCTGATTTCAAGGCCGACTCTGCTCCCAAAGATCACATGGGGCCCTTCATCATGAATCCCGAAGGCGTGGGGCGCTTGTTCGTCCCGCTCGGGCCGATGAACGATGGGCCTTTCCCCGAATACTACGAGCCCATCGAAAGCCCCATTCTGAATCCGCTCCACCCCAACCAATCCACCAATCCCGTGGTGAAAAAGTACAAGACTGCTCTCGACAAGTACGGCACGGTGGCGGATGGATTCAATGTGATTTGCACCACCTATCGCCTGACCGAGCACTATCACTACTGGACCAAGAATAATCCGATGAATGTCCAGCTTGTGCCCGAGCCTTTTGTGGAGGTTCCCGTCGAATTGGCGGATCAGATGGGCATTCGAGGTGGTGAGAAAGTTAAGGTCACAAGCGCGCGCAGCCATTACATAGCGAAAGCCATGGTGACTCGCCGTATTCGTCCGATGAAGATTGATGGCAAGGAGATGTTCCAGATCGGAATCCCCATCCACTGGGGCTTCCGAGGCATTGCCGAAGACGAAGGCAAAACCGCCAAGACCTTAGCCAATGACCTGACGCCGACGGTGATTGATCCGAACGCATTCACCCCGGAATTCAAAGGCTTCCTGGTGAAGATCGAGAAGGCCTAGAAGGGAGGGACGAGATGGCAGACCGCAAGATGTTACAAGCCGAAATGATCTCGGCCCATCCCGGGCCCGTTCCGGGCAACGGTATGCAGCGGGATCTGGAAGTCTGCAAGCTGGTGGATACGACCATTTGCATCGGCTGCAAGGCCTGCGAAGTAGCGTGTGTCGAGTGGAACGACCTGCCGTTCTCTCCCACCACCTTCGACAACACCTACCAGACCATGCGGGAAACGCGCTGGAACTTCTGGAACCTGATCAAGTTCAACGAACACCCGCAAGCGGATGGCACGATCCAGTGGCTGATGCGCAAGGAGCAGTGCATGCACTGCGCCGATCCCGGCTGCCTGGCCGCGTGTCCGGCCGACGGCGCCATCGTGAAGTATGCCAACGGCATTGTGGACTTCAACCAGGAAAACTGCATCGGCTGTGAGTTCTGCGTTTCCGGATGCCCGTTCGATATTCCGAAGTTCAATCCCCTGACCAAGAGAGTTTATAAGTGCTCGCTCTGTTCCGATCGCGTGGGAGCAGGGCTGGAGCCGGCCTGCATCAAGGCTTGCCCGACCGGCTGCTTGAAGTTCGGCACCAAGGACGACATGAAGTTCATCGCCGAAGAGCGCGCTACGCAATTGCGCGACAAGTTCGGCCTGGAAAAAGCTGGCGTCTATGATCCGCAATCGGTCGGCGGCACACACGTCATCTACGTGCTCCACGACGCCACTGACCCCGAGCGCTATGGTGGTCTGCCCAAGAATCCGCAAATTCCTTGGAGCTATACGGTGTGGAAGTGGCTGTTTAAACCCGTGCTTGGGACAGTCGCCTTGTTTGGCATGGTAGGCGTTTTCCTCCATTACGTGGCCGTCGGCCCGCGTCGAATTCAGCCCGAGCCACCAGATTCCGAGCCACCAAGGAAGGAGGACGGGAATGGCCAGCGCGGTTGAGCGTTTTGACGACAAGGCTCGCGAGAGTTTCGAATCCGTGGGCCAAACTACCGTCTATCGCGGAGAGTTGCTCCGCCATCCCGTATACACGCGCGTTCTCCACTGGATGGTGGCGCTGTTCTTCTTTCTCGCTCTCTTCACTGGCTTCAGCATCTACCTGCCCTGGCTGTTCCGCTGGTTTACGCCCATCTTCGGCGGAGGCCAACTCTGTCGCACCATGCATCCCTGGTTCGGCGTGGGCTTCGTTTTCTTTTTCGCACTGCAGACGTTGAACTGGCTCCAGCCGATGATCTGGACAGCAGCCGATTCCGACTGGATGCGGAACATCCACAAGATCGTCGGCGGTCAAGAGAAAATGGAGTCTCCGGATACCGGATTCTTCAATGCCGGCCAGAAAGTTCAGTTTTGGGAGATTGTGATCGGGTGCGTGGTCTACCTGATCACCGGCATTATGCTGTGGGCGGGCGCCCGGACATTCGGAAGAATTCCAATTGCCATCAGCTACGTGCTGCACGATATTTCCGCGCTCATCATGCTGGGCGGAATCTTCATCCACGTCTATGAGAGCACCTTCGGCCAGCCCGGCACTTTTCAGGCGATGACCCGGGGCGCGGTCGGCGAGGCGTGGGCCTGGACCTTTCATCCCGCCTGGTACAAGAAGGTTACTGGACGTGATGCTCGGCAAGCCTGCGAAGAAGAGCGCCGACGGATGACAGGGAAGTAGTGGACGGCGCGATTTTCGGCTGAATCTGGGAAGCACACGGCTTCACAAGCGTGGAAGGAGTCCCGCAAGTGTGCATCGCCGTGGAAGAGCGGCCCTTCGGAGCCGCGCAACTTGTGTTGGAATGAGAATGGGCTTTAGCCCATGGAAGCCGGAAATCCGACCTGAAGAATTAGCTGCACACTCGTCGAGGTCCGCTAGGCTTTCGTGGATCTTCTAGGCCGGGACCGGCAGTTACTTGCCAGAACTGCTGCTGGCTGCGGACGACATGGCCCTTAACTGGATCGCGCCAATTCCCAGGCCTCCCACGGCGCCGGCGAGCAGTCCCAGCAGCACCAGCATGGGTATGCTCTCCAGCAGTGGATTCTTCTTTAATTTCGCCATTCTGTCTTCTCCATGGGGAATTCGTTGCTATAGTCATTTTAGCATTTGCGCTTCCATCTCTGAACCCGGGAAAGGGCCGCAACAGCTTGCGCCAGCAAGAGATGGCTGGGAGAGACCATTTTGTAAGGCCGGATGTGCAGAATTTTGCACCTAAAGGGAAGCTGGCGCAGCCAACGCTCCTGCCGCTCAGCGATTGCACCCTATATTGCGCCCTATAATGAAAAATACATTCGAGGTGTCGTCATGACCGAACCAAGTTACGAAGAATTGAAAGCCCGCCTGGCCGATTTGGAAAAGCAAGTGGAAGGGAAGAAAAGAAGCGGCGCCATGGAGTTCCGCGTCAGCGAAAAGGGCGGCGTCAGCGTCTACGGATTGGGCCGCTTTCCAGTGACGCTCTACTATGAACAGTGGACAAGGTTGCTCGACGCTGCGCCCGATCTGAAGACTTTCATTGAAGAAAATAAGAGCAAGCTCAAGCTGAAGCAGGGCTAGATTGACCGGGGAGCGACCTGTGCCCGCCGAAGACATTCTGAGCCAGCCCCAGCCGCCTCCCGATGAGCGCGTGCCGTACGGCGCCGATCCGAATCAGTTTCTCGAAGTGCGCCTTCCACGCACCAAGGGACCCTACCCCGTTCTGTTGAACGTTCACGGGGGATATTGGCGCGCGAAGTATGACCTCGCCCATACCGGACATCTATGCGAAGCCCTGCGTGCGACCGGCGTTGCAACCCTCAACCTCGAATACCGGCGCGTGGGCAATGCCGGTGGGGGATGGCCCGGAACGTTCGAGGACATCCGCTCTGCCTACCGCTTTGTTCAGCAAGCGCATTCCAGATTTCATGTGGACCTGAACCGGCTGGTGGTGATGGGACATTCGGCGGGCGGACAGCTGGCCCTCTGTTTGGCGGCGCACGAACCTTCGCTGGATCGCGTAATCTCCCTCGCAGGAGTGGTTGATCTAAAGAAAGGCTTTGCCTTGCATCTGAGCAACGACGCCGTCGCCGAGTTCCTCGGCGGCAAGCCCGACGAAGTGCCGGAGCACTACCGGGAAGCCGATCCCATGGCACTCAAAATTCCACAAGCTCAGCAGTGGCTAATCCACGGCCGGGAAGATAACGTCGTTCCGCCGGACTTCAGCCACGAATATGTCGTACAGAAAAAGAAGGCTGGCGAGTTGGCGGAGTTGCTGGAGATTCCACATGCGGGCCATTTTGCTCTGATTGATCCCGCGTCGGAGGCTTTCCGGCAGGTCACGAGTACGGTGAAAACGCTATGTTGCCCGTGATTTTGGTGATCATTGATGAGATCAGTTCTAATCCTGCTTAGCCTTGGGTGCGGCCTCCGCCTTTTGTTTCTGCTGCTTCTGGGCGTCTTCGGTCCACGGTGGAACCACTCCGATGAAACGCGCATAGGCGATCGACTGACCAAGATGTTCGGCGGCATGGCGAGTAACAAACAGGAGAATTCCGCGCTCGGTGTTCTTTCCGCCGAACCAGTCCAGGCTTTTGTTCAGGTCGGCGTCGGGCATAGTCGTGATCGCCTTTCGGGCATGGGCGAATGAGTCCTTGAGTGCAGCGATAACCTTGGCCTTGTCGGTGGTGGACTTCTCAAATCCTTTTACCTCGAAGCCGGTCGGAGGCGGTGTGCCAACCAGCTTATAGATGTTGTAGTTGGCAGCCGACACATGAAGGAATACCTCGGCGAACGAACGCACGTCGGGAGCTGGGCGCCAAGTGTATTTGTCAGCCGGTATTGCCTCGGCAAGCCGCACAAACTTGTCTTCCTGAATCATTACCTCAGCCAGAACTTCGGATCGATACCCGGTGACCCCGGGGGTTCCGTCCTTATAGGGATTGACTTGGGCGCAAAGATCGGTTGTACGGATCAGCGCCAGGAGGCACACCACCGAGAGCATGGTTTTCATAGGGTCTCTCCTTTCAGGTCTCGAAAGCGAAGTGACGGGGAAAATGGTGCGCCCGGAGAGAATCGAACTCCCAACCTCTTGGTTCGTAGCCAAGCACTCTATCCAATTGAGCTACGGGCGCATCGTGGCAGAATTGCGTCTCTGAATTATAACGGAACTGATTCGTTTCGCCCAACTCCGATCACCGGATAGGCTGTCCGAAAACCGCAGCCGATTTCGGTTGGGGCCCTCGCTCCGCGCCAAGTCCCACGCTGTGGAAATCGTCGCCCTGCCGGCACAGAGATTTGCAGGTTAGAGTAAAAGTTTCCAGCGCAGCGCAAAAGCTACCCGCTCCAGCGTTCTACCCTTGCGCATTGCCAAGGCCTTAGCGATGGCACACGACATGCTTCTGGTTGGGTCAGACGAAGTGGCGCGCAACGGGGCATCTTGGAAATTACTTCGGCCAGAGGTCTTTCCGAATGCCCCTTTGCACTTGCTCCGTTTGTCGGACCAGAGCGCACTCCGCCCCATTTCCCGGCCCTCCCCCGAGAGTCCTCCCCAAAGTGAGGATTAGCAGGGAAGGGGCGGAGTGCAATCTGATCCCGTCTCCTGCCCGCCAAGACTCTCAAGCCAGAATCAGTTGTTCCTGTACGTCGATGCCGGACTGCCGAAGCAACCTGGCCACCGCAGCGCTCTTCAACCGCGAAGCGTCGAACAGCACCCGCACTGTCCGCTCTTTCTCGTCGAACTTGATGCGCTGGATGCCATAGACCTCACGCACGCTGTCGATAGCGCGCAACGCAGCTTCTCCGGGGGGAGTCTGGTAGCGGTACGCGGCTTCAAGGTAGGTCATTATCACTTCTCCCAAAGAATAGGTTCGAGGATTACTCTTTGAGTATCTAATAAGCGCCGGATTCCGCCAAGCCCAAGCTAGTGTGGGGACGGGCGTCCTCGCCCGTCCAAGCCGAGCGAAGCTCGGCAGTTGCCGGCGGTCACGGCGAACTCTGATCTCGATATAGACTTCTGGCAGCTGAACTATGGACCACCGCGACTCCGTCAACCTCCCGAACCCCGTATCAGCTGCCGCCAAGGCCAAAGACCCCGTCTGCGGGATGGATGTGATTCCGGCCACTGCGCGCCACAAGACGCTGCACAACGGCAAAGAGTATTTCTTTTGCTGCGCCGGTTGCCTGGCGAAGTTCCAAGCGAATCCTGAGAAGATTCTGTCCTCCCCACCCAAGCCGATGACAATGCCGATGGGGCCGGGCCTGGTGTCGCTTGGTGGTCCGACGTTAGTCAAGCCGGCGCCGAGCGAGCCCACCGCGACTGCTGATGCGGCTCCGCCCGACGGCTCCGAAAAGGCAGCGCGAGCCTATGTTTGCCCCATGTGCCCGGAGGTGCGCCAGTTCGGGCCAGGCCCGTGTCCGAAGTGTGGGATGGCGCTCGATCCGGAATCGCCCGCACTCCCAGCGACCAAGACGGAGTACACCTGCCCCATGCATCCGGAGATCGTACGAGCCGGACCGGGCACCTGTCCGATCTGCGGCATGGCTCTGGAGCCGCGAACGGTGACACTCGAAGAAGAGAATCCCGAACTGCGCGACATGACACGGCGTTTTTGGATCGGCCTGGCGTTGACCGCGCCATTGCTGGCGATTGCCATGGGCAGCATGTTCTGGCCACATGCACTCATGGGAACCGGCATCGACGTCGTACGAGGAGACCATCTCGTAGTAACGCCGCTGAGCTCGATACTGCCATGGCTTGAACTTTTTCTGGCAACGCCGGTTGTGCTCTGGGGCGGCTGGCCGTTCTTCCAGCGCGGATGGGCGTCTGTCGTCAACCGCAGCACCAACATGTTCACGCTGATCGCGATGGGCACGGGCGTCGCCTACCTCTTCAGTGTCGTGGCCACTCTGTTTCCGCAGATCTTCCCAGCGTCGTTCCGCAGCATGGGCGACCGGCCGGACGTCTATTTTGAAGCGGCCGCCGCAATCGTGACCTTGGTCTTGCTGGGGCAAGTGCTGGAACTGCGCGCCCGCAGCCGGACATCAAGCGCCATCCGGGCTCTGCTCGATCTCAGCCCAAAGATGGCACGCGTGATGAGTGCAGACGGATCCGAGCACGACATCCCGCTCGATCAGGTGAAGCTCGGAGATCGCCTGCGCGTCCGTCCGGGAGAAAAGATTCCCGTCGATGGCGTGGTGCTGGATGGCTCGAGCGCGGTGGACGAGTCCATGATCACCGGCGAATCCATTCCCGTGGAGAAGACAGCAGCTTCACGTGTGATCGGCGCGACCGTGAACGGCAACGGAAGTCTCGTGATGCGCGCCGAGCGTGTAGGCAGCGAAACCATGCTCGCGCAGATCGTGCAGATGGTCAGCCAGGCGCAGCGCACGCGCGCCCCCATCCAACGCCTGGCGGATAAAGTCGCCGGCTGGTTTGTTCCGGCGGTGATCGCGATTGCAGTCGTCACCTTTATTGCCTGGGTGAGCTTCGGCCCCGAGCCGCGTTTCGCCCACGCGATCGTGAACGCCGTGGCCGTGCTGATCATAGCGTGCCCATGCGCTCTCGGCCTGGCAACGCCAATGGCGATCATGGTTGGTACCGGACGCGGCGCCCATGCCGGCGTCCTCATCAAGAATGCCGAGGCGCTCGAAACACTGGAAAAAGTGGACACCATCGTATTCGACAAGACCGGAACGCTGACCGAAGGAAAACCCAAGGTCACGGCTTACAGCGATGTCGAGGTCGTTCGCCTCGCGGCCAGCATCGAGCGTGCCAGCGAGCATCCGTTAGCGGCCGCCATCGTGGACTCGGCCAGCCACCTGAATCTGAAGCTTGCAGATGTTTCCGGGTTTGAGTATCTGCCGGGCAAGGGTGTCAAAGGCTTCGTAGAGGACAGGAGAGTCGCGGCAGGGAATTGGGCCTTTATGGCGGACCTCGGTGTCTTCGGCTCTGGCCGCAAGACGGCAGTTTCGGTGCTGACGGCGCCTGGCGCGACCCAGGTCTATGTCGCCGTTGACGGTCAATACGCCGGGAACATCGCAATTGCCGATCCGCTCAAGGCCACCGCAGCCGATGCGTTGCGCGGACTCAAGGCCCAGGGAATCCGCATCGTCATGCTTACGGGTGACAACGCGCAAACGGCGCAGGAGATCGCCACCAAATTGGGCATCCATGATTTTCGCGCCGAGGTTCTGCCCGCGCAAAAAGCCGAGATCGTCAAGAGTCTGCAGAAAGAAGGCCGAGTAGTTGCGATGGCGGGCGACGGCATCAACGACGCTCCCGCGCTGGCGCAAGCTCAAGTCGGAATTGCCATGGGAACAGGGACCGACGTCGCCCGGGAAAGCGCCGGCATCACCCTGCTTAAAGGAGATCTTGAAGGCATCCTGCGTGCCCGCAAGCTGAGCCAGGCGACGATGCGCAACATCCGCCAGAACCTGTTCTTCGCCTTTCTCTACAACTCCATCGGAGTGCCGATCGCGGCGGGCGTGCTGTATCCACTGTTCGGACTGCTGCTAAGCCCAATCCTGGCCGCCGCCGCTATGAGTTTCAGTTCGGTGTCGGTAATCACAAACTCTCTGCGCTTGCGCAATACGCAACTGTAGTAGAGACGCGGCTCGCCGCGGCTCCCGTGTGCATCGGCGCACCATTCGGCATAATTGGGCCCTGTCGATCCGCTCTAGTTTTCCGCTCCCGCCCCATGTTTCTGCCGGCATACCTTGCACTCGGTAGGAGGTTCAGAGTTATCCACGCGATGCTTTACCGGCTTCAGAGTACGCAGGTAGGCAAATATCGCTTTCAAATCACTGTCGGTCAAGTTCGTGTATGCCATGACCGGCATGATCGGACTCAGGGGACGGGCTTTGACGTATCCGCTGTGGATCACCTGTAGAAAAAGGGCCTCGTCGTAATAAGGAATTCCCGTCGGATCCGGCGTGAGGTTGGTGCTCGCGACATTCCCCCAAGGGCCGGAAAAGACCGCGCCCCCTGCGAACTCCATACCCGGCAGGCTTTCACCCTTCACTTGCGGAGTGTGACAGTCACCACAGCCCGCCAGGTTGACGAGACGTGCCCCACGCTTGACCAGATCGGATGGCTCCGGATCTTCGCGAACGGGTGATGTCACGGGCTCCGGAACGCTCCGGATCAGGTACTTTACCGGAAAGATGACCTCCGTCTTCGGCAGTTCGTGCCGCACCGCAGGCAGCGAGCGCAAATAAACCACAACCGACGCCACATCCTCGTCGGACATTTGCCGGTAATGGGTGTAGGGCATTACGGGAAAAAGCGCTCGACCGTCGTGTCCAATCCCCTCGCGGATGGCACGTGCGAGCTGGTCGTCCGTCCACTTGCCGGCCCCGGTCCCCGGATCAAGCGTAAGGTTGGGTGCGACGATGCGCCCTGGGAGATCGCTGTACGGCAGAACCTCTCCTGCCCCTTCCAAGCCCGGCGTGATGAGTGTTCCCGGCTCCGACCAATCATGCTGGGAATGGCAATAGATGCAGCCGCTCAGAGCCGTCGCGATATATCGCCCGCGCTCCAGGCGCCGTGGCGTGCGTTCAAAAGTACGGCTGGTAAGAGGGCGCGCCTTCGGCCCAATGAAAGGACGCCACCCGATGGTCAAAGAGATGCCAATCACCGGCACCCCCGCCAGCACGATAACCCCAATCAGCAACCATTTTCCCAGTCGCCCCATAGCAAAGTTCCGCTCCCAGGTGTCAGGGAACCCTATCACGTGACCGGTTCTGCTTTTCCTGAGACCTGACACCTACGACCTGACACCTGCCTCTCTACAACTTGCCCAGGTAATCTGTCACTTCCGGACTGGTCCAGTCCACCGGTCCGATAAACTTCCGTCGGATGACTCCGTTGCGATCGATGATGTAGGTTTCCGGCCAGCCAAACGTGCCGTAGAGCGTAGCCGCCTTCTTGGCTTCATCCCGCACCGTAACCATATTGACGCTGTAGTCCTTGAGGAACTTGTGGTACGCCGCATCATCAGCGTCAATACTCACCGCGAGCACCACCACGCCCTTATCCTTGAGGCGCGTCTGCATCCGCACCAGCGACGGCGTCTCTTCGATACACGGCGGACACCAGGTCGCCCAGAAATTCAGCACCACCACCTGCCCGCGAAACTGGCTGAGCGTGACCTTGTGGTCGGAGTCCTGCAAGGTGAAGTCCGGAGCATTCGAACCGATGCGCGCGGGATGGCTCCCGCTGTAGCATCCGATCAGGGCCGCCAGCAATCCAATAGCTAGATAAGCTGCGGAAAAGTTCGGCTTTGTATCAGGGCATCGCTTTAGCGATGCCGTAAGTCCTACAAGGTCAGATGCCCCTTTAGGGGCTGGATGTCGATCCGATAGAAGCGGGGCAAGAAGGGTTCGTCTCACCTCGCTATAATAGCGAAAAACCGATGGATAGTTCATTCCCAGCCGCGCCGCTCCGGTTTCCGGTTCTTGAAACCTCGATTCCCGAGGTCTCGATTATCATTCCGGCGCGGAACGAAGAGGCCAGCCTGAGGGCTTGTCTGGAATCGCTGACGACCCAAACCGGCGTCGCGTTCGAGATCATCGTGGTCGATGACGCCTCCATCGACCGCACCCGCGAGATTGCCGAGAGTTTTGCCGGGGTGCGAGTGATTTCCCCGGGGCCTCTGCCTCAGGGCCCAGCAGGGACCGGTTGGACCGGGAAGAACAATGCCATGATAGCCGGCGCCAAACAAGCGCGCGCCGACTGGCTGCTCTTTACCGATGCCGATACCGTGCATCTGCCGGGCTCGCTGGCACGGGCTTTGGACGAAGCGAAAAAAAAACAGGCGGATTTGTTGTCCTACTCGCCCGAGCAGGTAGTAATAACTTTCGCCGAGAGAGCCGTGATGCCTGTAATCTTCGCGGAACTGGCGGCGCACTACCCGCCCCACAAGGTGCGCGACGAGACTTCGGAAATCGTGGCCGCGAACGGCCAGTACATTCTCGTCCACCGCGCAGCCCACGAAGCCGTAGGCGGACACACCGCAGTGGCCACGGAAATACTCGAAGACGTGACGTTGGCCCGCCTGTTTCGCAACGCCGGACATCGCGTGTACTTCCGTTATGGAAGAGACGCCGTGCGCACCCGCATGTACCGCAACTGGCCTCAGCTGCGCGAAGGCTGGACAAAGAATCTGGCGTTGCTCTTTCCGCGACCAGAATTTCTCGCCTTCCAGAGTTTGACCGTATGGTTCGCTGCCTGGTCCACACTCGCCATCGCCGTGTTCGACGTAACCAGCCGGCACTTCGTCTGGATTTTGGCCGCCGCCTTCTGGCTGTTGCTCTACCGCCGAATTCGAGCCGCGCATTTTGCCGTGGTGAACAACCTGCTCGCCATGGCTTTCGGCCTGCCCATGTTCGCCTACCTGCTGATCCGGTCAAAGAAGGCCCATGCAAAGGGCCAAGTATCATGGAAAGGGCGTGTCTACAGTACAGCCGCACCAAGTGAAAGCACGTTTACCGGAATGCAGGCACCAAAGCCGATTTCGAGAATTGAAAGTCAAGGATTTAAGAGCTAAAAGCTAATTGCTAAGTGCTAATTGCTAAGAGCTGCCTTTATGGTCTATCTCACACGCAAAGCGGAATTTTCCGCATCGCATTACTATCACAACCCGGAATTCACCGCGAAAGAGAACCAGCGCGTTTTCGGCAAGTGCAATAATCCCAATGGGCACGGACACAACTACACTCTGGAAGTTACGGTGAAAGGAGCGGTCGATCCCAAGTCGGGTTTTGTCGTTGACCTGAAGCAATTGAAGGATGTCATGAGCAGGGAAGTGCTCGACGCGTTCGACCATCGCTTCCTGAACAAGGAAGTGCCCGAGTTTCTCGCCCGGATCCCGACCACCGAGAACCTCGCCATCGCCATCTGGCAGCGCCTCGCGCCGAAACTCACCGCCACCCGGTTGCATCGCGTGCGCGTCTACGAAACCCCTGACCTGTTTGTTGATTTTTATGGGGAATCATGAAGACGAGAAGCATGAAAGCGCACCTGACCCGCCGCTACATGTTCTCGGCCTCGCACCGCTTGCACAGCGATGAAATGTCGGAGGCAGAAAACCGCGCGACCTATGGCAAGTGCAATAATCCCTACGGGCATGGGCACAACTACATGGTCGAAGTCACCGTCAGCGGACCGGTCGATGACCAGACCGGAATGGTCTGCAATCTGGTCGATCTGGATGATTTCGTGCACAGCGAAATTCTCGAGCACTACGACCACCAGAATCTCAACCTGCTCGCGGAATTCGCAAAGCAGGTGCCAACCACGGAAAATCTGTGCATAGCGATCTACGAAATAGTGAAGCGCGGCTTCCTCAAGGCTCATCTAGAAAAGGTAAGGATTGAAGAGACGATGATGAATTCGTTTGAATATGCGGGAGAGAAATGAGATTTGTAATGGGCAATTTGTAATTTGTAATCGCGAGATCTGAAATTACAAATCGCAAATTACAAATCCTATGAAGTCCACTACACAGCCAGCCACCCTGACCAGCGCCACCTACGAAGAACTGGTTCGCGAAATGCTTGTTCGCCTCGGCGAAGATCCCGATCGCGAAGGCCTCGTGCGCACTCCGGAGCGGGTCGCAAAAGCCATGCAATTTCTCGTCAAAGGTTACAAGGAGGATCCCGAGGCGCTTTTGCGCAAGGCACTGTTCACGGTCACCTACGACGAGATGGTGATCGTGAAAGACGTCGAAATGTTCAGCCTGTGCGAGCACCACCTCCTGCCGTTTTTTGGCAAGGTGCACGTGGCCTACATCCCCAACGGGAAAGTGATCGGCCTGAGCAAAATACCGCGCCTCATCGAACTGTTCTCGCGCCGCCTGCAGATCCAGGAACGCCTGACCACGCAAATCGCCGAGGCGATCCAGAACGCCATCGAACCCCAGGGCGTCGGCGTGGTCATCGAGGCCCGGCATCTCTGCATGATGATGCGAGGAGTCGAGAAGCAGCATTCGTCGGCGGTTACATCATCCATGCTAGGCAGCTTCCGCCACGAAGAGGAAACCAGAACCGAATTCCTATCCCTGATCCGTCAGCGCACGAATGGCGTGTAGGGACGGACGCATTCGTCCGTCCCGGCCGAGCGCGGCTCGGCAGTCTGCCTTCGGTTGGGGACTCCAGATCCGTCACAGCCCTATTGACGACCTGTAGACTTCCTTCTCGAAAGATCGCCGCAGTTGGCATAAGCTGAACCTGCCGCATGCCGAAACGCAAGTTCACATCCCGCAAACCGATGCTTCTCGGCCGCCTCGCCCTCATCACCGGCGCCAATCGCGGCATCGGACTCGCCATCGCCCAAGACCTGGCCCGCGCAGGATGCAATCTGGTCATCACCGCCCGCGACCAGCGTGCCTTGGCCAAGGCGCGCGCTGAACTGGAAAAGTTACAGCCGCAGAAGTCGAACCTGCATGTGCTGGCACAGTCCTGCGACGTCCGCAGCCCTGACTCGGTAGATTGCCTCTTCGCCCTGGTCCGCGGATTGCACAAGCCGCTCGATATCCTCATCAACAACGCTGGCATTGGACATCCCAACCTGACCGTCAGCGACTTGCCTTACCCCACCTGGATGGAAGTGGTTGACACCAATCTGAACGGCCTGTTCCTCGTAACGCAAGCCGCGCTAGCCGTGATGAAACGCGGCAGCACGGTCGTGAACAATCTCTCCATCGCCGCCGAGCGTGTGTTCTCCGGGTCGGCAGCCTACAACGCGTCGAAGCACGGAGCGCTGGGCTTTACCGACACCCTGCGCGAAGAGTTGAGGCCGAAAGGCATTCGCGTGATCGCCCTAATGCCCGGCGCAACCGATACCGCGATCTGGAACACGCTCTGGCCCAAAGCGCCCAGACACAAAATGATGTCCCCCGAAACCGTAGCCCGCATGGTGGTCAACGCGCTACTCCTTCCGGAGAACACGACTGCGGAGAAACTCGTAGTGATGCCTTCAAGCGGCGCGCTGTAGCAAGCTGCTGAAAGCTCGCAGCTGTGTTTAGTTTGGGTGGCGCAGCGCTTTAGCGCTGCGGTACGTGAGTTGCTTTGATTTCGGCTTTAACCGCTGAGGTCGCGACGTAGATGGTCGATTGAGCATCCAACGGAACAGAGCTTTGATCGAGGGGTCCCAGGTCGCCAGCGACGATCGACCAACGACCGAGAGAACGCCATGTCACTCATCGATTACTTCAAATCGCTGAAACATCCCGAGCAGCGCCTGGCGTGGGCCGTAGCTATCGTCGCCGATATTCTCCAGATCGTCGCTTTCCCATTCTTCATTGAAGGAGGCATGTCTCCCGCAGACTCAGCGCTCGACTTGATTGTCGCCTTCGTGATGATCCGTCTGCTCGGATGGCATTGGGCTTTCCTGCCGACGGCGGCGGCGAAACTTATCCCCGCCGCAGACCTTTTTCCCACCTGGACCGCGGCCGTATGGTTCGTTACCCGCCAGAAGGTACGTTCTGGGGAACCGGAAATTTTGCCCCCTGGCCCCGCCCCAGAACCACGTCGCCGATAATTCGCAGACAAGGTGCGGGAAGCTTTCACCCCCATTGCTGGAACACGGTCTGTTCGTTTTTCGTAACAAGAATCTCATTCTTCATCCAGTGAAACGGGAGGCGTATATCATGCGCGCGGGGTGCGACCCCCTCGTGAAGGCAAGTCCTTGGTTGTGCCTGTACGTCCAAGGGCTTTCCGTCTGGTCGGTAATCAATCCGGCCCGCACCCTTTTTGATTCTTCGGTAAACCTCAAGACTCCGCCTACCACGTCCCATAGCGGTATCGATGCGGCCGCTCACGAAATACTTTAATCATGACCACACCCGCAACGAAGCCACCAACATGTGCCCAGAAAGCGACCCCACCCGAAGTCTGGCTAGTCTCGGCGATCGCCATGACCGTGCCGCTCAGGAAATTTCCGACGAACCAATACCCCAGCATCAGCCACGCCGGAACGTGGAAGAAGAAAATCGGCGGAAACCAGATCAACACCCGCGCCCGCGGATACAGAATAAAGTAAGCGCCCATCACTCCCGCAATCGCGCCGCTCGCGCCCACACTGGGGATGCGCGAGCTCTGGTTCAACAGGATGTGCGTGACCCCGGCCGCCAGCCCGCTCATCAGGTAGAACACCAGATAGGAGAAGTGTCCGATGTAGTCTTCGATGTTGTCGCCGAAGATCCACAGGAACAACATGTTCCCAGCCACGTGTAAGAATGAAGCGTGCAGGAACATCGAAGTAAACAAAGGCAGAATTGCCGTAGCCGCCGGATCGTAGGAGTGTCCGGTAAGCACCGCCAGCGTGTGGTGAGGAACCACGCCAAACTCCAGCATGAACGTATTCAGAGCCCGGTGACTGATCGAAAGTTCCCAGAAGAAGACCAGCAAGTTCACGACGATCAGAAAATAGTTGACGAACGGCGTAGAGAACGTAGGCTGATCGTCGCGAAGAGGAATCATTTAATTGGTGAGGGGCAATTTGAATCTCGATCTTGCTTTCAAATTACCCATTACAAATTAACAGATTACAAATCCTCATGAATGGTGTCGTAGTCATCGATAAACCGAGCGGCCTGACGTCACACGACGTGGTCAACCGCGTGCGCCGAATTCTCGGCCAGCGCACCGTCGGCCATCTCGGAACCCTCGACCCTTCGGCCACCGGAGTCCTCCCGATTGTCCTGGGCAACCTGACCCGCCTGGCCCAGTTTTACGTCCATTCCGAGAAGACATACGAAGGAGTGATCCGCTTCGGCTTTGCCACCGACACCTACGACGCCGACGGCGAACCCACTACGCCGCACCAAGAGGTGCATATAACGCTCGATGACGTGCGCGCCCTGGCTGCCCAGTTTCAGGGCGTCATCGAGCAAATGCCGCCCCCATTTTCCGCTAAGAAGATTGCCGGAGTCCCCGCCTACAAACTAGCCCGCAAGAAGCAGGAAGTCGAGCTCAAGCCGGTACAGGTGGAAATCAAAGAGTTCGAGATTCTGGACACTACCGCCGCTCAAGCCACCTTCCGAGCGCGTGTGGCCTCGGGCACATACATAAGGTCGGTGGCCCACGAGATGGGTCAGAAGCTGGGCTGTGGCGCTCATCTGGCGGCACTGCGACGCACCGCCGCGGCCGAGTTCACCATCGAAGATGCCCACACGCTGCCGGCGCTCGAAACCGCAATGCAGCAGGGAAGCGTTGAGTCGTTGTTGGTCCATCCCAGAAAGCTGGTGCCGCAGTTGCCCAGCGTCACCGCCAATGAAGAAAGCGCCGCCCTAATCCGCAGCGGCCGCGCCGTGAATCTTCCGGAAATGTCTCGTGCGCCCCAGGTAAAGGTCTTTGCCGGCCAACGCGACCTGATCGCCATCGCCACCCGCATAGCCGGGACGCTGTTCCACCCCCGAATCGTGTTCACGGGCGAGAGCTGAAGCCAGGGAGCACCGGAGAGTCAACGTTATATACAGTGTCCGATAACAGGTATTATGTGAAGTACCGGAAATGTTTCTGGCTCTGGCATCTCTCGCGATTTCAGAGAAACACGACCCGAGTCCGAGCGGCACTCCGTTCGGGAAGCAGTGACGCTAGGCTGGTGTCGAGTGTGGCGAGCCTTCCCTTCTTGTGGGTCGCCAGTCCAAGCAAGTAGGCGTCGGTGACTTGCTGGTGGCCGAGCACGCGCCCCCCAAAGTGAGCGAGGGCTTCGGTGACTTCAATATCTTCAGTCCAGAAGTGATGTGCCGGATGTTGAAGGCTGCCACTCAGCACCGCCAGCGCGTCCCCAGGAGAAACAGCACGCCGCGAAAAGGCTGGATTCGAGACGATCCGAACAAAGTCGGCCTGCGTCATAGCGCAGGTCGCCCATCCTTGATGGGCATTGTGCCCAAACCAGCGCTGCGCACGAGCATGAGCCTCGTGCGGTGGCCAGAGGAGCGCAATCAGCACGTTGACGTCCAGCAGGAAGCAACTCACCGCTCGTCGGCTTCCAGCCGCTTCACGTGCTCGGATGTAACCGGGTCACTGTCTTCGGCAACATCAAAGACCACGAGGCCGTTAACGACCCGCGTCTTCGGAGGCGAGTTGAGGCCGCGACGCACCAGTTCCGAGAGCGCCTTCCCCATCGCCAGCGCCCGGTTTTCGGCGTAGGTCTTGACCACTTGAAAAACATCATCATCGAGGCTGAGGGTTGTCCGCATGAAGGCAATGATGTCATACCAAACAAGTGATGTCAATAATATTATACACGCATCACTAATTGATACTGATGTTATACTCTGATCTCAGCATCACGTCCCAATCAATAGTAATTCTCTGAGGTCGTCGCGAAATTTCTGCAAGATCGCCAGCCGCTCCGGCGTCGCTTCCACCACCTCGCTCTTCGCCTGAAACACTTGGCGCCCTTCCCTTTCGGTGAGCACGCCCATGACTTCGCCCATGCGCCAGCCCGGTGTGCCCAGGACTTGCAAGCCGTCCACACCCGGCACGAGCAGGGCAACGCAATTGTCGCGCATGACTCCAATGCACTTGGGAAAGCGTTCAAACGTCTGCAGTTCAAATCCCGCAAGGTACAGACGCTGGAGCTGTTCGGCGGAATCAGGCATGGGGAGAATTGGAAAGCGAAGAAGCTCCGGTTCCGTATCAGGGTATCGCTTTAGCGATACCGTACGTCAATCGAAATCAGACACCCCTTTATGGGCTGCGCGTCGTCACTGCGCTTCGGCGCGGATCACTTCCAGCGCGTTCGCCTCTCCGAGGCGCAGGAAGGTGAAGACTCCCTCGTTCGCCGAATAGCAGGCAAACGACGTCCCCATGCCGATGGTATCGGCATAGCTGGCAATCTTCCGGCCAGTCTGCGCGTCCGCGACTGCGATCGTCTTGCTCTGGTCTTCTTCGTTCGCAAAAGAAATCGCCAACTGATTCCCGGAAACATGAAACCCGTTGGGTGCCGAACCCGCCAGCGGAGCGGCGACTTTGATCGTCTGCATAATCTTTCCGCTGGGTGCGATCACATAGACCAGTGCGGGCGAAGAACCGCGCATGACGTAAAGGTTGCCGTCGCTTCCCACTTCGGCATCCGCCAAATCGAGCATGGGCGCCGGTTTCTCAGCCTCCTTCGCGGCGTCCTTCGGACGTCCGCCCGCGTCTGCTTTCGCGCCGGCTTTTGCCGGGCCTTGGGCCTCCTGAAACGACAATTGCGCCAGTTCCCTTCCATCGGCGGAAAAAACCGCGCTGAAGTTGCGCCCCCGATCATTCTTATTCTGATAATCGCGCCGCACCCCCGAGAGCAGAAAATTTCCCGTGGCAAACGCCGCGAACGTATACACCTCAAAGTCGGCCTCGAGCAGAGTAGGCGACGAAGCTGATCCGTCGGAAGAAAAACGCAGCACGTAGATACGCGGCTTCACCACTCCGTTCTGCGCGATCTGATACAGACCGCCATCGGAAGCGGGCGAGAATTCGTCGGCGCGGTCGAGCCCCAGCTGTGGAAACGCGGCCGGGTCAAACAACGCGGTGCGCTTGCCCTCTGGATTGATCTTGACCACCGGACCCAGCAGCGGCCGGTCCATAGCGTACTTGCGAATGTAGAGATTGCCGTCGGCGTCGCACTTCGACGGCACCATGAACGCTCCACCCATCTCCGAAGCCACGCTCATGATCGAGGAGATGCGCAAAGCAATAGTCGATCCTGAAGGGTTCGATCCCAGGTCTGGACTCTTCGCGGGCGCATCGCCCTTTGAGGAATTAATTTGCGCAGTCGACAACGCGGCAAAGAAGAAGACTACAAACGCACACCAGCCAGTGGAGAATCTCATTCTGTGCCTGCGTCCGATTGAAACTGAGAGCTGATAGCTGATAGCTGAGAGCTGCCTTTTTACATCTTGTATTTGCCCAGATCATCATCGCCGAGGTCTTCCAGCCACTTGCGCAGTTCCTCGCTGCTCACGGCAGGAACCGGATTGGCTGCCTGCTTCGAGTTCTTTAGAACCTCGTCCTCAACGAAGATGGGGCAATCCACCCGCAGCGCCAGCGCCAGCGCGTCTGACGGACGAGAGTCGATACTGACCACGTGCCCTTCCCGTTCCACCCAGATGACGGCGTAAAAAGTATCATCTTTCAATTCCGTGACCACCACTTTGTGCACCAGTGCGTCCAGGCCAGTGAGCACGTTCTTGATCAAGTCATGGGTCATCGGCCGCGGCGTATTGACCTTTTCGATTTCGAGCGCAATGGCATTGGCTTCGTATACGCCCACCCAGATGGGAAGCACCACATCGCTGCCCACGTCCTTCAGCAGAACAATCGGCATATTCGAAACCGGATCCATCATCAGCCCGCGAATTTTCATTTCCACTTCCATGACACCCTCTTATGTGCAAACCATCCGTAGAGACGGGGCTTGCCCCGTCTCATTCTTCAGCCGGAGACGCGGCAGGCCGCCTCTCTACGCGAGATCTGGATCCGGCCATCTCTCCCACCAAACTGTTCGGGAAACTTCCCGTCACCAGAACCTGAACGTAGCTCCCCGTCGTAAGTTCCACGCCCTCCGGAACCGTAAAATTCATCACCTTAATCTGCGACGTCCGTCCGATCCACTGTCCACGGGCGGGATTCTTCCCTTCCACCATGACCTCGACGATCTGCCCAACGTGCCGCCGATTGCGCCCGGCCCCGATCTGCTTTTGCTTCTCATTCAATACCGCCAACCGCCGCGCCTTCTCCGCATCCGGAATCGCGTCATCCAACCGCAAAGCCGGCGTGTTCGGCCGCGGAGAGTATTTGAAGGTAAACACGCTGTCATACCCAACTTCATCCATCAAGCTTAAAGTCTCTTCAAATTCCCGTTCCGTCTCGCCCGGAAATCCAACAATCAGATCGCTAGTCAGAGATATATCCCGCCGCGCCGCCTGAATCCAGGCGATGCGCTCCAGGTACTCGTCCCGGGTGTAGAGCCGTTGCATGGCTTCAAGCAAGCGAGTAGATCCGCTCTGGACGGGCAGATGCACATGATCGCAAAGCGCCGGCACCGCATCGATGACGTCAACAATATCGCGCCCAAAATCGCGCGGATGCGAAGTAGTAAAGCGCACCCGCCGGATCCCTGAAACCGAGGCCACGGCAGCTAACAGTTCCGCAAAGCTTTTCTTTCCATCAGGATCACGGTAAGAGTTAACGTTTTGCCCGAGCAGTTGAATCTCCGTATATCCGAAATCAACTAGTTGCCGTGCCTCGTCAAGAACCGACGATGAAGTCCGGCTGCGCTCCTTGCCGCGGGTGTACGGCACCACGCAGTAAGCGCAGAACTTGTCGCATCCCTCGATGATGGTGATGTACCCACGATGCGGATTAGTGCGAGCCGTGTATTCCGTCTCAAAGCACTTGTCGGTGGCGCGATCGTCGAGCCCGGTAACCCGCGACTGACCAGTCTCCAACTGCACCAGCATCTGCGGGAGATTGCGATACGAAGCTGACCCGCAGACCAGCGACACGTAAGGCGCGCGCTCAAAAATCTTCTCCCCCTCCTGCTGCGCCACGCACCCCAGGACGCCAAACTGTTTCCCCTGCGTCCGAAACTTCTTATAATCCGCCAGCCGGTTAAACACCTTCTGCTCCGCCTTGTCGCGAATCGAGCAGGTGTTATACAGCACCAGCCCCGCCTCCTCCACCGAAGGAACCTGCCGATACCCTTGCTGCAGGAGCGTCCCGACCACCTTTTCGGAGTCGTGCGCATTCATCTGGCAGCCAAAGGTTTCCAGGTAAAACGTCTTGTCAGCGGACCTCGACATTGGTTCAGTATAAACCAGCCAAGAATCGTCGGCTGCCCCATCCTAACGTCGTGTTTTTCGACGTTAGAGCCTGCCCTGAGCGGAGTCGAAGGGGTGGGATTCCAAGCCGCGTGAACCTTGGGATTTTCCCCGCAAGTCGAGGCGCCCGAATTGCACGCTGTTTGATGTTTACTTCTTGCCCAGCAATCGAATACGCGTGGTGAAGGCACGGCCCTCGAAATTGCTGAAGGTGCGGAACTGGGTGGAGTCGAAGTCCGCGTTCACCACGGCGGGGTTGGCGTGGTCGGTGATGTTCTCAAACCCACCGCGGAGTGCCCAGTATCGACCGAAGATGTGGAAGCGTTTCTCCACGAACAGGTTGAGCGAGAAATAAGTTGGGAAACGGTTGGTTCCGGGTGACCCCACCAACTGCCCCTGGTCATTGGTGACGTTGAAGGGGAAACCGCTGCGCCCTTCGAGCGAGTAGGCGATATCGAGTTCATGGATGATGGGCAACTTGAAGAAGGGCAACAGTCCCCAGGAAAGAAAGCGGTTGGGCGCATCCCAGAGATAAGGACCAGCAGCTTGCGGACTGAGGATGGGATTGTCGACGTTGAAATCCAGCACTTGATTGGATCGTGAACTGGAACGGGTGTACGAACCGAAGAGCGAGTAGCCGTGCCGGAAAGCGCGGCGCAGGTTCACCTCGAAAGAGTGATAGCGGTCGTCGCGAGTGTTCTCCAAGATAAAGTTTCCGCCCGGCAGTCCATTCGCCGTGTTGTAGACCAGGCCGTGCGTGCCATTTCGCTGCATGAATTCAGCCTTCAGGTAGATCGCGCCGGGCAGCCTCTGCTCCAGACCGAGGCTCCAGTTGAGATACCGCGGCTCCTGCAACGTGTGCGTGTTCGCCGAGAATGTGGTGACAACTGAGCCTGTCGGGTTGCCACTGGAGTCGAAGAAGGTATCCGTTCTTTGGCCCGCCGATGGTCGCGCCACCAGCAGCAGGTTGGTGGCGTCGTAGACGATTCCGACTCCGGCGGAGAGCTTGGTATTGCCCTCGCTGTCGAGCACATAGGTGCCCGCCACTCGCGGAGAAACAAGTGGGGAACGGATGATCTCGTCCCAATCAAAACGCAGACCGGGTTCGATCAGCAGCCGGTTGGTGGCTAGCCAGCGATCCTCGATGTAACCGCTGGTTTCCAGGTTGTCGGCTGAGGAATTAGCGCCACCAGAAAAGACGGAGTAGCGGGAGCAGGGATTGGAGGGGGGCAGAACCGTCAAACAATCGCCGGAAGAGAGCGGCTGTTGACCTTCGCGGAGAAACGAGATCGGCGTGCGCTGAAAATCCGCGTGATAGATGAGGCGGTCGGTGTCGATGCCCATCTTGACTTCGTGCTGCCCATGCCATTGCTTCGGCGGCAGATAAAGATTGGCCAGACCCTGCCAGCGCCGGGCCCGCGTATCGGCAGAGAGGTAATAGTTCCCGCCCGTGATTTCAGGGGACGTGAAGTAGGGCTGAGTCCCGGCAGGTCTGAGCCCCAGGTTGTATTGCACGAAAGCCACCCCGGTTTCAAGCAGTTCCCCGCCCTGAAAATAATGCTGATTCTTCACACTCGCCAGGTAGCCGCTTTCGATATCCGATGGAGTTGCTTCGGCGGGATTGATCAGCGAAAGACCGGAGTGCTCGTCGTGCAGGTGGTTGATGTTGAAGCTGGTGGTGAGAATGTCGCGCCGCGTCAGGTTAGCCTGCACCTTGGCGAGATTGCCGAAGCGCCAGAGGGGGTCGGTGTTAGGGCCCGGCAATTCGGGGATGACAATGTTGTCATACTCGCCGTCGGGAGAGTCGAAGAACCACATCTTGCCTTTGCGAATGGGTCCGGAAAAGGTGAAGCGCGGGTCCACCTTGTCGAAAGCCAGTCCCTTCTTGTTCTGCACCGAAGGAACGAAGTTTGTCCCAGAGTAGCGGAAATGCTCGTCGCCAATCGCAGTGTTGAGGCTGAGCACGCCGCCCGAGCCTTTGCCGTATTCGGCCGAGTTGCGGCTCGGTTCGACGTCCACCGTACGGAGCGAGTCCGGACTCACCCGCATCAGCAGCTCCCCAGTGGCCGGCTGGGTGACGTTGAAGCCATCCAGCAAAGTGAGGGTTTGATAGGTCTCCGACCCGGCGATGTGCGGCTGTCCGAAGACATCGTTGACCACCCCGGGAATAAAGTTCAGCGCGTAGCGGTAGTCGCGAGTCGTAGGGTAAGGGAGATTGATAATGTCAACGCCGGTGAGCTGCTCGTGATCTGTAACCTGGGCAGGGTCGATGGCGGGCGGAGACTCGACCACATCGACCACCTCGCGCACCTCTTGCTGGTGGGTGAGAGTGACCTCAACGTTTGACGCCGCGCCCGCCTGAACCGCAGGCAGAATCGCCGAGTAAAACCCTTGCTTCTCGACGCGGAGCTGGTAAGTGGCAGCGGAGAGATTGGAAAATTCGCAGTGGCCGGCAAAATCGGTAACCGAGCGCAGCGCCACCGCCTCTGAAGAAGCTTGCAGAAATACCAGCGCGGACGTTACCGCAACCTCGTTCTCATCGACGACCGTGACCAAGATGTTTTGTGATGGGTTTGCTCCAGGCACTTTTGCGGCAGTCTGCGCCAGAGAAACGCGCATCAGACAAATACAGACTGCCAGGCAAATCACCGATGAACGCAACCGATGGGGCCTGGGCATAAATGGTGTTTCTATTTTCGCTCAGGAACAGCCGTTTAGCGTGGGTCAGCCTCGCGAATCGACATGGTTATGAAAACTGGAGCCGGGTGCCCATCCTAACGTCGTGCTTTTCGACGTTAGAGGCCTGCCCTGAGCGGAGCCGGAAGGGGTGGGATTCCACCGCCGCGTCGAGCCTAGGATTCTTGCCTGCCTATCGGTAGCCCCCGGCATCTTCGACAAAATGGTGCTCGCCGTCGATAACGCCGGAAGCTTCTCCCGCTTTAGCCGCCTCGGGATTGCTGATGAACTCCCGCGCCTTATCCATAGAGGCAACTTCGAACAGGAAGAAAACGTTGTTGGGTTCTCCGACGCTACGCCAGACACTAACCAGTTGAAGGCCAGCCGCCCGGTGGGCTGATTCGTGAGATGCGAACACCGCCTTCCAGCGCAAGAAGTCCGCCACGCAATTGCGGCATAACATATAAGTCATCAATTGCCCCTGAGCATCGCTTCTACTTCACTCGCTCCAGCGTGAACACTTCCTTCATTTCTTTGCCATGATCCAGGAAGGTCCATTCTTCAACGTGGTGATTGGCATCGGGCTGGGTGAAGGTCACATGCTGCATGTGTCCATCGCCGGGTCCGATGTTGGTGCCGTCGAAGAATTCGAAGCTGACCGACTTCGCATCCGACGCAGTGACCTTCATGCGCGGCTGGTTGCCCGATCCGCAGTAGTGCGTCATCAAAAGGCGGTCACCGTCCATGTGAAACATGGTGATCATGTTTTCCGGGCCTTTCCCAAGAATTTCGCTCATCAGCGCTGACCCGCCCGCAGTCATCCGAAAAGTCACTTGAATGGCTTGGCCCTGTGAGCCCTTCCCTGCCCAGTTCCCTTCCAGTCCCTTCAACAGGTCAAACGATCTGTGCGCGTCTGACTGCGCCACAGCCAAGCTGGCGCAAAGGACGATGACGAAGGTTGCACTGCCGGCGATCTTGCGAAATGCCTTCATAGATTCCTCCGTAGATTTCTTTGCTGGCTCTGCGCACGTTAAGTCGCGTCCAGAGGATAATTCGGGTTCCCTCCGCCCAGTTTCTCGCTGAGATGAGCGGCGATCAGTTTGCCGTGGAAACGGCCGTTCTCAATGAAAATTTCGTTCGTCCTCGATCCCGCCACGATTACTCCCGCCACATAGATTCCCGGAACGTTCGACTCCAGATTTTCCGGATCGCACACCGGACGCATCTGTTGCGGAGAAAGTTCGATGCCCACGCTGCACAGGAAATCGTAGTCGGGATGGTACCCCGTAAGCGCGAACACAAAATCGTTTCGCAGGCGCAGCGAGCCGGACGGCCCGCGCAGCACCACGAAGTCGTCCCCAATTTCCTGCACCGTGCTGTTGAAATGCGCCGTGATCTCACCAGCCTTGATGCGGTTCTCGATGTCGGGGCGCACCCAATATTTGACGTGGTGATGCATCTGCGGTCCGCGATGGACGAGCGTGACCCGCGCCCCGTGCCGCCACAAATCCAAGGCCGCTTCCGCCGCTGAATTCTTGCCTCCGATGACCACCACGTCCGTGTCGTAATAAGGATGCGGTTCCCGATAGTAGTGAAAGACTTTGTCCAGGTCTTCGCCGGGGACGCCGATTTGGTTGGCAAGATCGTAGTAGCCGGTGGCAATCACGATCTTGCGCGCGCGGTAGTCGTGAATGGCGCTATGCCGGTCGGTGGTAGTCACCCGGAACTTGCCGTCCTCGCCCGTAATCGTCTTCACCCACTCGTACTGGCGAACGTGCAAGTGATAGTGCTCGGCGACCCGCCGGTAATATTCCAGCGCTTCCAGGCGAGTGGGCTTGGCCAGGGATGTGGTGAACGGAATATCGCCAATCTCGAGCAACTCCGGCGTCGTGAAAAACACCATGTTGTTGGGATAGTGAAAGATGGAATTGACCAGGCATCCCTTGTCGACGATGAGCGCCTTGAGGCCGGCCTTCTGTGCCTCGATGGCGCAGGCCATGCCGGTCGGGCCAGCCCCTACGACCAGAACATCGCTGGAAGAGTCGTGCCGCGCATGGGCTTGACTGCGAGGCAGAGTTTCGGGAATCTGTTCAACCGGTGCCGAGGTATTCATCGCGGTCAGAGAGACCCACAATTCTAGCACCGGGCGCGGCCAGCACGGCGCTGGATCGTCTACTGGGAGTGGGTCAATTTGATATCCGGAGTATATTGTGTGTGATCCCTCGATGAAGGGCGCGCGCATGAACATATTCAAGGCGTTCACGTTGAAATGGTGGCAAGCCGGCCTCTTCAAATTGGGAATGTTGGCTTTAGGAATTGCGATTGGTACCTATTGGCACGTTTTTTTCGACGGCCATCTTTTTGTACTCATCCTCGTGGCCGCGGTCAGTTTATCGTACGTCACATTCGTTTGGTGGAAGCAATAGGTCCGCCCTGTAATTCTCGACCAAATTCACCCACTGCTCGCCTACTTCTTCACACTGACCGAAACTCCATCGCGGATGGGCAAAATCGTCGTAAACAGATCTTGTGACTCGCAGATCAGCTTATTGAATTCCAGGATAGCCTTGGTTTGGGCGTCAGGATTGGGCTTCCCCAGCTTGCCGCTCCAGAGCACGTTGTCGGCGATAAAAAGACCGCCGCTTTTCAGGCGCGGCAGGGCCAGGCGAGGGACGCGCGGGTAATCAATCTTGTCGACGTCATTGAAGATGATGTCATACTGCTCCTTCTCTTCCGAAAGAATTTCCAGGGCGTCGCCCACCCGAACCTTAATGCGCTGGCTGACTCCAGCGCGCTCAAAATAGCGGCGGGCCTTTTCGGCGCGTTTGCGGTCGCCGTCAGTGTAGATGACGGCTCCTCCTTCGCCCACCGCACGCGCCCACCAGATGGTGGAATAGCCAATGGCCGAGCCCATTTCAAAGACCTTCTTCGCGCCGCTGATCTTTGCCAATTGATAAAGCACTCGAGCAACGGCGGGGCCGACGATGGCATAGTCGTTCTTCGCGGCGTCAACTTCCATCTCGGCAAGAACCTCATCGCGCGGCGGCAGCATCGTGTACATGTAGTCTTCGACTTCAGGAACGGTAATTCCGCCCATGCGCCAGTCAGGCTTCGGCGATTGATTCGTCATGTGGATCCTTGGCAGTGCAGATTTAACAAAGGTTTACGAAATCGTCTTCCCCGGTTTCATTTCTAGCACTTCCACGTTCGGCGCCAGTTTCTGCAACGCGCCGGGCGTTCCGGTCAGCGCAGGAAACGTGCCGAAGTGCATGGGGATCACAGTCTCCAGTTGCAGCAATTTACAAGCATAGGCCGCCTCGCGCGGCGACATGGTGAAAAGGTCGCCGATCGGCAGCAGGGCAATCTTCGGCGCGTACAGATCGCGAATGATGGCCATGTCGCTGAAGACGTTGGTATCGCCCGCGTGGTAGAGCTTGACCCCGTTCGAGAATTCGAGCACGTAGCCGCACGCTTCACCGCCGTAGATGATCTGATCGCCGTCCTGAATGCCGCAGGAATGCACCGCATGCACCATGGTAATTTTCACTCCGGCGATGGTTTGCGTGCCGCCCTTGTTCATGGGCGCGATCTGTTTCACGCCTTTCTTCTGCAGCCACAAGCAGAGCTCGTAGATGCCAACCGCGATCGGATCCAGCTTTTTGCCCACTTCAACCGCGTCCCCGATGTGATCGCCATGCCCGTGAGTGCAGAGCAGCACGTCGGCTTTCTTGACGTTCTTTTCACTCTCCGGGCACGCGGGATTGCCGGCAATCCACGGATCGATGTAGAGGGTCTTTCCTTCCGGCGTCTGAATGCGGAATGTGGAATGGCCAAGCCATGTAAGTTGGATTCCTTGAAGATTCACGACGCCCTCCTCAGCTTACCTGCGAAGTAGCATTCTAGTGACGTGGCGAAAAGCGCGCAACGAGGCGCGCGCAGCGGTAGTGGTGCAGTTTAGCCCGTCCAGCGACTTTCTTTGCACCCTTTGCGAGTCCTTAGCATACTTTGCGTTTAAGATCTTTCCTACCGCAATGCAAGGAACGGTCGGGATTCTGAAACTGCACCACTACCCGCGCCGCCCGCGAGAATATGGTTGCGTGCAAATCATTCCGGTCGCGCGCAACCTCGTGTATTAAGATGGTGTCCCATGCCTGATCTCAAGGTACTGCTGTCTCGCGAAGTCATCGCCAAGCGGGTCGCCGAAATGGGCGCGGAGATTGCCCGTGATTTTCGCGGCCAATCGATCATCTTCGTCGGTGTTCTCAAGGGCGCGGCCGTTTTCTTGAGCGATCTTGCGCGTCAGGTTCCGCTCGACGCTACTTTCGACTTCATCGGAGTTTCGAGTTACGGAAACCGTCCCACCGCCAAGGAAGATCCGGCGGGCCATGCGGCATGGGACTCTCTCGGCGAGGTGCGCTTGACCAAAGACATGGATCAATCGCTGGCCGACCGCAACGTGATTCTGGTCGAAGACATCCTCGACACCGGGCTGACCCTGAACTATATTTCCAAGTTGGTGCAGGCGCATCAACCGAAGTCGCTGCGCATAGCGGCCCTGTTGGACAAGCCCTCGCGTCGCAAGCAACCCATCCAGGCGCAATACATCGGCTTCACGATTCCCGATGCCTACGTGGTCGGCTACGGCCTGGACTACGCGGAGAAATACCGCAATCTTCCCGATATCTGCGTGCTGGAGAATTTGTAATTGGTGATTTGTGATTCGTAATTTTCAGCCCCGTGTGTTTTTCCAATTGCCAATTACAAATTGCCAATTACAAATTAGTCGGCTGGTATGATGAAGCCTGTGAACCCGACCGCCTCGCCAACTGGACGCGCCTCCGAGGTGGAACCCCTCCTGCTCGAAGTGGCCGACGTGGTTAACACCACGCTCGATCTGGAAACCACCCTGCGGCGCGTGGCGGAACTGGTTCGCAAAGTCATTGACTACGAAATCTTCGCGATCCTCTTGCTCAACGAACAACGTCAGGAGTTGTACGTCCGCTTCAATGTAGGATATCCGCAGGAAGTGGCCGACCGCTTGCGCGTAAAAGTCGGCCAGGGCGTGACCGGACGCGCGGCGCAAACGCGCCAGGCCGTACTGGTTGCCGATGCCACGCTGGAAGATTTCTACATTGAGGCCGTGCCCAATGTCCACTCGGAACTCGCCATCCCCCTGATCGTCAAGAACCGGGTGATTGGGGTGATCGACATTGAGGCCCGCGAAAGAGGCTACTTCACCGAAGAACACAAACGTCTGCTGACCCTGATCGCATCCCGCATGGCGATTGGCATCGAGAACGCGCGGCTGCACACGCGCATGACGCGCCAGGCCCGCACCTTGCTTCTGCTCAATGAAATTGCGCGCGAACTGACCTCCATTCTGCACCTCGACGACCTGCTCAAGCGCATCGCCGAGCTCCTCAACCGGCTGATCGAGTACCAGATGTTCAGCATTCTTTTGCTGGATGCGACCGGTGAAAAACTGCAGCACCGTTTTGCGCAGCGCTTCGAGGAACGCCTCCACTTGAAGCACGACATCCCGCTGGGCCGCGGCGTGGTGGGATACGCCGCGCAGGCCAAGGAAGCGATTCTCGTGCCGGACGTCACCAAGAGTGAGCGGTACATTCCGGTGAATCCGGAGACGCGCTCAGAGTTGGCGGTCCCGCTGATCTATCAGGAAAGGGTAATTGGCGTTCTCGATCTGGAGCACACCCGCCGCGGCTATTTCACCGAGGATCATAAACGGACCCTGACCACCCTCGCGGCGCAGCTCGCTATCGCCATTGAAAACGCCCGCTTGTACGAGCAGATTGCCCGCCAGGAGCAGCGCCTGGAGCGCGATTTGGCGCTGGCGCGCGAGTTGCAGTTTCGCTTGCTGCCGCACTCGCGTCCGAAGATGCACAATCTCGAAGTCGAAGCGAAGTTTGTTCCCGCTCGCGCCATTGGCGGCGATCTCTACGACTTCGTCCCGTATTCGCTGTCGCGCCTGGGGATCGCGATTGGAGACGTGAGCGGCAAAGGCGCGCCGGCTGCCATTTATGCCGCGCTGGTCAGCGGCATTCTGCGTTCCCATGCGCCCATTGAGCCGGGCCCGGCGGAGATGCTCTCGGCGGTGAATCTGTCGCTTGCTGAACGCCGGATTGCGGCGCAGTTTGTTTCCATCATCTACGCCGTGTGGGATGACGAGAAGCGTACCCTGCTGGTGGCGAATTCGGGCTTGCCGCGGCCCATCTATTGCCACGATGGCAAAATTGAGTTCATCGAAGCCACTGGTTTGCCGCTCGGCCTGTTCGACGAAGCGGACTACGACGAATTCACTTTCAAGGCTAAGCCCGGAGATCTCTTCGTGTTCTACAGCGACGGCATTCTCGACGCCCGCAACCTGCACGGGCAATCTTTTGGGCCGGAGCGTGTGGAAGCCATCGTCGCCGGATGCGCCACCAAGTCGGCGGACTGCGTGGTAAACGAAATTTTCAAGGCGGTGACCGAGTACGCCGCGGGGGTGGATCCGTTCGACGATCAAACCGTGGTTGCCATCAAAGTAAAATCCGGCCCGGGCAAGCGCAAGTGAAGCGCGCACGCGAATCGCAGGCGTTACGCCCCCCCGCCTTTGAGTATCATGGGCGGTTCTTGTGTGATGACGGGGCTTTGCCCCGTCCACGCGCCACTGAACTCTATTGCGAAGCAGTTGCGCTCGAAAATCTAGCCGAGCGCCTCGGAACTCCACTCTACGTCTATTCCGCGGCCATGATTCGCGCGCGCCTGCACGCCTTCGCTCACGCGTTCGAGTCCATCCCGCACACACTCTGCTATTCGGTCAAAGCGAATTCGACGCTGGCCATTCTGCGCTTGGTCGCCAGTGAAGGTGCCGGCGCCGGCTTCGATGTGGTTTCTGGCGGAGAACTGCAACGAGTTCTGCGCGTAAGCCGGAAGGCTGCAAGGAAGGTTGTGTTCTCCGGCGTGGGCAAAACCGTCGCCGAGATGGAACTCGCCCTCCGCTCGGGGATATTGCTCTTCAACATTGAAAGCGCTTCGGAATTGAATTTGCTTTCCGCCACGGCGACACGATTGAAGAAACGAGCAGCGGTAGCCGTGCGGGTCAATCCCGATGTCTCGGCAAAAACTCATCCCTATATTTCGACCGGGCTGCATCAGCACAAGTTCGGCGTGCCCATCCCCGAGGCGCGGACGCTCTACGCGCTCGCTGCGAAACAGCCTTATCTGAAAGTGACTGGAGTGAGTGTTCACATCGGGTCCCAGATCACCGATGTCGGTTCTTTTCAAGCGGCCCTTGAGCGGGTGGCCGACCTGGTGCGCGGACTGCGCGAACAGGGCCACGACATCCACTACATCGACGCCGGCGGTGGCCTGGGAATCTCCTACCAGGGAGCGCAGGGAAGCTTTGAGAAGCAGATTGCCGCATACGCGAAGGCTGTCGTGAGCCCGTTGCGCGGATTGCAGTTGCATCTGCTGCTCGAGCCGGGACGCTCCATTGTTGGGCCAGCCGGTGCGTTGCTGACGCGCGCCCTCTACCGCAAGACGAATAATCACAAGCGCTTTCTGATTGTCGATGCGGCCATGAACGACCTGGTGCGTCCGTCACTCTACGGCGCGTATCACGAGATTGTCCCGGTGAACCGCGTATCGCGCCAGACCGAGGTTACCGACGTAGTCGGCCCCATCTGCGAGACCGGCGACTTTTTCGCGCGCGATAGAAAGCTCCCTCGGGTCAACGAGGGCGATCTCCTGGCCATTCTCGACGTGGGCGCGTACGGATCAGTTCTGGGATCGAATTACAACACGCGAGGCCGCGCGGCGGAAGTGCTGGTAGACGGCTCGAAGGCGCGAGTGATACGCCGACGCGAAAGCGTTCAGGATCAGATACGGATGGAAGCCTTCTAACTTCGAATACTGCGGAGGCGATTATGAAAGAACGGCGTTCATTTTGGCGAAGTCGCCCGTCTTTGAGCGCGAAGCTTTTCGCGTGTTTAGTGCTGGGTTGCCTTGTGACCCTATCAGCCTTCGCCCAGGACGAACCAGCCTATGTGTTTCACCCCGATCAGGACGTCCGCGTCGCCCATCTGCCGCTGCTAACGGCGCAATCGACCAACCCGTCCGCGGTGCTCGCAGCGGCGCTGGAGACGGTCTTCCGCGACCAGGCCGTGTGCTGCGGAAAGAATTCCGCCCTCGAAGATACGGTACTCGCAGCGCCGCCGTCATTGCAGGAACTAAGTGCGAAGTTGCAGGGAAAGCATGTCCTGAGTGACGGCCGATCCGTCATGGTGAGTGCGGAGTATGTCCCGCAAAGCGCGATCACCCCTGATCTAATGATCAGTGCCCTGATCGATCAACACGCTCTGCTAATCAAGTGGAAGTCGCGCTTCTATGTGTTGTACGGAGCGATCTTCGATGAAACGGTCTATTCCGGCGGACAGCGCCAATTTGCAATCCACAAGCTCTTATTGCTGGATCCACGATTCTCTGACCGCCGCCGGGACGTCGAATTCAACCGTGACCGCGACGATTGGAGCAAGATTGAGGGACTCTTGACGTTGTCGATTGCGCGGCAGTAACCGGCGCCTACAGCGACTCCAGAAAGTTCGTCACCGCCCGCAGCACCGGCTCCGGCTGCTGGATGAACAACGCATGCCCCAGGTTGCGGAACTTCACATGCGCGTGATGGGGCAACAAACGAGTAGCCAGCGCCACATCAGCGTCGGACATCAAGCCGCCTAATTCCGGCGTACCTTGCAAAAGCAGTGTTGGACAAGCGATTCCGCGCAACACCGTCTCGCCATCCCAGCCTTCGATCGACGAACCGTCGAGCGTCATCTCATAAGCGTCAGGGTCGGTCTGCTGCACGCAACGCGCCCAGGACAGCAGGTAAGCCTCATCGTTGCCGGGAAGTTCGCGGATCGTGACCGGCCCGCCGCTCGGAACTCGCAACCGAATCTTGCCGATGCCGTCCGCAATCTGCTCGACCGAGCCGCCCGTGCGCGCCAGATCGCGTAGTCCCGAAAACAGCGCGGTGTACATCGGATTGCGAAGCCGCTGGGCGACGATGATGTTATCGCCAAGAACCAGAGCTCGCACCAGTTCCGGATGGTGCGAAGCGACCCACATGGCCAGCATGCCGCCGAGCGAATGTCCAAAGAGCACAGCCGGAGCCGAAACGCGCTCGCGCAGAAAGCAGGCGATATCTTCAGCATACTGCGGGCCATGATAGCCGCGAGCCACACGGGAGGATTTGCCGTGTCCGCGAAGGTCAGGCGCAAAGATATGCCAGCGCAAGCTCAGCGCGGGAATCACCGGCAGAAATACCTGCCAGCGCCGACCGAGCCCGTGCAACAGCACCAGCGGCGGCCCATGGGCAGGACCCTCGGCATAGTTCAACTGGACGCCCAATTGAACGTCGCCGCAATCGAAGGTGCGCTCCACCAGCCCTGGATGATTCTCACTCACAACACTCACCGGCTCGCAGCGCCGGCGTCATAAGTCATTTTGCCGCCGACCCAGGTTTTGAGTACCTTGACGTCTCGAATTTTGACCGGATCGATACTCAGCACGTCGTCGCTGAGCAATACCATGTCAGCCAGTTTCCCCGCCGTGATCGAGCCTTTTTCCTTCTCTTGAAATTCGGCGTAGGCCGAACCCATCGTGTAAGCCTCAATCGCTTCTTGGATGGTCAACTTCTGCTCCGGAAACCATCCCTTCGGATTCTTGCCGTCAAGCGTCGCGCGAGTTGTGGCCGCGTACAGCGTGAGCATGGGATTGAGCGGCGCAACATCCCAATCCGTGCCCAATGCCAGGCGCACACCGTGGTCAAGGAACGTGCGGAAGGCGTAGGTGCGGCTGGCGCGGTCGTGTCCGATGCGGCTCTCCGCCCAGCGGCCGTCGTCGATAGCGTGATAAGGCTGCACCGACGCGATCACGTGTAGTTGAGCAAAGCGATCGAAGTCTTTAGCCGCCATGTGCTGTGCGTGTTCGATCCGCCAGCGGCGATCGCGGCTGCCATGTGCTTTCTCAATTTCGGTGTAAATGTCGAGGATCGCCGAAATGGCAGCATCTCCGATGGCGTGGGTGCAGAACTGCAATCCAGCGGCGTCCCCTCGCATCATGCGATCGCGCATCAGCGAAATGGGTTGCATTCCTTCATTGAGCAGGCCACGATTGCCGGGCTGGTCCGAAAAAGGTTCGAAGAAATACGCCGTTCCCGATCCGAGCGAGCCATCCGCAAATGACTTCACCGCGCCTATCCGCAGATACGGCCCGCCAAACGCCCGCCGGAAACCAATCTTCACCTGGTCATCCACCTCGGTAATCAGCGGTGCGGCATAGATGCGTGTGGTCAACTTGCCCTCTTCCAGCAGCTCCGAGTAGATCGCGATGTCGCCGGGATCAGGGTTCATGTGCTGCACGCTGGTCACACCGAGCGAGGCCGCGTGTTCGAGCGCGCGCTCAATCGCGTGCCGCCGCTGATTATGGCTGGGGGGGGGAACCACTTTGAACACCAAATCCTCTGCCGCATCTTTCAGTGCGCCCGTCGGATTTCCCTGCCGGTCGCGGACGATCACTCCGCCCGCGGGATCTGGCGTTTGCGCGGTGATTCCCGCCAGCTTCAAGGCCAGTGAGTTCGCCAAAACCATGTGGCCGTCATAGCGCCCCACCGCCACCGGCGTTTCGGGCGTTGCCGCGTCAATCAGTTCCTTGGTTGGCAGTACGGCCGGGCTCCACTTGGTCTCATCCCAATCGCCGCCCAGCAGCCATTCGCCCTTGGCGCTTTTCGCGGCCCGCTCGCGAATTCGGCGGACAAATTCTTGCGCGCTGGTAGCGTCGTTGAGTTGCACACTGTCCAGTTGCGCTCCGCCATCCGTAAAGTGCACGTGAGCGTCGTCGAACCCTGGCAGCAGACGCTTTCCCGCGGCATCGACCACGCGGGTGTGCGGCCCGCGCCAGGCATCCACCTGCTGGCTCGATCCAACCGCAACAATACGGTCGCCCAGGACGGCAACCGCTTCCGCCTCCGGGTGCGACGCATCCACCGTCCAGACATGCGCGTTTTGGATGATAAGATCCGCGGCCGGCGTAGTTTGCGCGTAGGCCCAGAATGCGCAACCGAGCACAACGACGATTTGCAGTAAATATTGCTTCATTTTTTCTCCCGATTAATAAAGACGAACCGCATGATCAGCGAGCACGTCAAACGATGAAAAAGTTAAAGACCATTTCGCTTTTCCTACCACCTAACACCTGAGACCTAAGACCTGTCTCTAGCGGTCTCCCCACTTCAGCTTAGTGGCGAGCACTTCGAAAAATGTCTTCTCAAAACGCAACAGCCGCGCTGGATGTTCGGCCTTGACGCAGCGTACGATATCGCCGTCTCGCACCGGCATTCCAACCTGCCCGTCCATACTCAGGTAAGCTTCTTCCTGCCCCGTCTTGACCTGGATTTCGATATCGACGGTATCCCGCACCACCACCGGACGGTGCGTCAATCCATGGGGCGAGACCGGCGTAATGACGAAGGCATCCACATCCGGCTTGAGAATCGGTCCGCCCGCGCCCAGAGAATATGCGGTAGAACCGGTCGGCGTCGCGATGATCAGAGCGTCGGCTTTGAAGCTGGAAACGAACTCCGCGTCCACAAAAAGGTCAAAGTAGTTCAGCCGGGCGATCGCGCTCTTGCTCACGACGACATCATTCAATGCCTGGTGAGTCGCCATCACGCTTCCACTCCGAACCAGCGAGCAGACCAGCATGGAACGGCTTTCCACCACGTATTTGCCCTTCGCCACTGCCTCGAGCGCCGGGTAGAGGTCAGCCAACGCCAGTTCAGTAAGGAAGCCAAGCGTGCCCAGGTTGACGCCCAGAATCAGGGTTCCGGCCTTCGCCACCGCGCGCGCCGCCGAAAGCAGCGTACCGTCGCCGCCCAGCACCAGCGCCAGATACGGCGACCGCGCCGCCAATTCGTTCCGGGGCATCACCGAGGCCGCCGAAAAATATCCTGCGCTCTCCTGGTCCGTCACCACCGAGTAGCCGCGCTCCTGCAGCCACTTCTCAAGCACCGGTAGTACTTTCGACAACTCCGGACGGTCCGGCTTCGAAATGATAGCAACGGTTTTCTGGGGGGGTGAGCTTGGGTGAGATTTGGACATGTCTGCGGGCTTCTCTGCTGGCATTTCGTCGGGCATCGAACTCCCGATTGTACAGAATCACCGGACAGCAGGCGGGGAAAACTCTGCGTGCAGCAGAAACTCGCGATTGCCTTCGCCGCCAAGAATAGGCGACTCGATCCATTCGGCGCGCGCGCATCCGAGGCCCAAGAGCGCCGCTTCAACCCTGGCCACGGCCGCGCGCTGTGCCGCTTCGTCGCGCACGATTCCGCCCTTACCCACCAGTTCCCTGCCCGCTTCAAACTGCGGTTTTACCAGCACCACGATCCGGCCGCAACCCGAAGCAGCACGAAGCACCGCCGGCAGCACCAGCGTGGCGGAGATAAAGGAGACATCCATGGCGATGAAGTCAATCTTCTCGCCAATGTCGCCGGGCTTGAGATACCGGGCATTAGTTTTCTCCAGCAACCGAATGCGCGGGTCGTTGCGCAACCCGAAATCCATCTGCCCGTATCCGGTATCCACGGCAATCACTCTGGCGGCGCCGTGCTGCAGCATGCAGTCGCTGAAGCCTCCAGTGGAAGCCCCGATGTCCAGACAAACTTTGCCCTGGAGATCGATGCGCCAGTGCTCAAGCGCCTTCTCCAATTTAAGTCCGCCACGGCTGACGTATCGGAGATCCTCGCCCAGCAGGCGCAATACCGACGCCGAGCTGGAGTCAACCGATGCGCCTGCCTTCTCGACTTTCTGCTCGTTGACCAGGACCTTTCCGGCGAGGATGAGCGCCTGCGCCCGCTCCCGCGACGGCGCGAGGCCACGCTCCACCACCAGTTTGTCGAGACGCGTCTTCATTGCGAGCGACGCCAAATTTCTTAGTAGAGACTGGGCTTGCCCCGTCTATGCCGCATCTAACCGGGAAATCGGATTCCCCTCCCGTGGTGGCGCATGGCACGATGCGGCTAGCACCCGATGCAGTGCAGAATGTTGAAGCGATTCGTTAACAGGAGGTTACAGGAATAAGTTCCCGCTTTTCCACAAACTTTTCCTCAGCGGTGTTGAAAAGTGAGGGAAGGCATCGGGCCATCTGGCGATCGGGCGATCGGAATTCAAGGACGAAGCAGTCTTGGACCGCAGATGACCCGATCACCCGATGACCCGATCACCCGATCTTTTTCTCAGCCCGCAACTTCTTCCAGCAGCTTCTGGTCAATATCGAAGTTGGCGTGCACGTTCTGCACGTCGTCGCAATCTTCAAGCGCTTCCATCAGCCGGATCATCTGCGCTGCCTGCTGCCCTTCCAGTTTGATGAAGGTGTCGGGAACCATCGCCACACTCGAGGACGCAGGTGTAATGCCAGCCTTCTTCACCGCCTCTAAAACCGCTTCGTAGGCCGAAGGTTCAGTCAGGATTTCCCAGTTCTCGCCATCGTCTTTCAAATCTTCGCCGCCCGCTTCGAGGATGATATTCATCAGATCGTCTTCCTTGGCGGCCGACTTGGAAATGATAATGTCGCCCTTCTTGTGAAACATATACGCGACGGCACCCGCTGCCGCCATGTTGCCGTTGTTCTTTTGGAATACGTGGCGGATTTCGCTGACCGTGCGATTGCGGTTGTCGGTGGAAATTTCCGCCAGCAAAGCCACGCCGCCCGGGCCGTAGCCCTCCAGCACAAATTCTTCATAGGTCAGGCCCGGCAGTTCGCCGGTGCCGCGCTGGATGGCGCGCTTGATGTTGTCGGCAGGCATGTTCTCGGACTTCGCCGCCAGAATCGCCGTCCGCAGCCGCGGGTTCATGTCAGGATCGCCGCCCGACTTCGCCGCCATCGCGATTTCCTTGATGAGACGGGTGAATATCTTGCCGCGCTTGGCGTCAAGCGCGCCCTTCTTGTGCTTGATGGTTGCCCATTTCGAATGGCCGGACATAACGGTACCTCGTGTCTATAAAACTAGAACTTGAATGGCGCTGATTCTCGGAATTATGGATCCGCCCGCGGAGGAAATCACAGGATCAGCCTCGACGTAAAACGTTCAGGCGAATGGAAATTATAGCATGGGCGACGACCCGCCCGTGATTTTCGCGTGTTCCGAATCCAGTTCGCTTCACAAAAGGTTTTGGGCAGGGCACGGCTTCAGCCGTGCCGCTCAGGCCAATAGAAACACGGGCTTTAGCCCCTGAGGGCCGGACTGCCTGCTGTGACAACGGCTCCCCACAGTACCAACTTCAAGCTAAGTCAAAACGAGAGATCTGAGCCGAGCCTACAGCGTCATCAGCTAGGTAACGCCTTGCAGTCAAGCCATGAGGTACCCTTGTCGGGAGTCTGCCATGGCAACGAACACTCTCGATCACCAACTATCGCAGTTCGAAGCCAGCCGCTATCGCTTCGGCCGCCACGAAGCCGCCAGCGTCGTGAAGTTACTGAATCGTCTTGACGCCGCCCACTTCCCCGATCCGGCGTCGTTGATCCGCTTCCACGAAACCTTACTTTTCCTGCGCGCCTTTCCTCAAGGGCCAACCGTGGTTCGCGCTACAAGTCGTATTTTGAATAGTTTCCACAAGAACGTGGAAGCATTACGTAAATCCGGAGTCGACATGGACGACTTCGAGCACATCGAAGTCTCCGGCATTGCCGGCACGCAGATGGAGGATACGCTCAGCTTCGATGTAGCGCGCTGGCTACTGAAGCGCATGCCCAACGAAGTCAAGATCGCCTGGGAAAACTACGACCCCGGACGAGAGTTAGGCACGAGCGGCCCGCGCTTTATGCCCTTGCTCGAAGACGACGCCTATGTCGAGGCCGATACGCCCTGGCGCCGCTGGCTCGAGACCGCTGCGGGCAAGAAGGGCTCCGATCCGACATGGCTGGTGCAGCGTTTCGCCGATCTACCCCTCCCGCCCAATCAAAAAGCCGAACTCTACCAATCGCTGCGCGTGCCCTTGCGCTGGAATCTAGAGAACTCTGTCATCTCAAGAACGCGAAACTGGAAACCGGTTCCGAGCGTCTTTTATCACAGCGAGCCGCTAATCAGCCGCAGCCAGGTGTCGCTGGCTGCGGAGTTGGCGCGGCGCCCAGTGCAAATGAGCATGCTTTCCCGCAAGCAGGGAGAGCAGGTCATGAACCTGGTCCGCGAAGTCATGCTGGTGCGCTACCGCGAGCTTTACGGCACCACGCTGGGCGATCCGGCGTCGGTAGTTCGCGCCGATGTGGGACGGGGAGTGACCATCCATCTCTGGAACCTGCCGCCCGCCCGCCGTCTGCCGCTTCGTGCCTACGTCGCGGGATTGACCCTGAAGAACGGCGTGCCCGTTAACTACATCGAGGCCATCGGCCTCTGCGAGTGGATGGAGGTTGGCTTCAACACTTTCTACACTTTCCGAGGCGGCGAGGCCGGATGGATCTACGCCCAAGTCCTGCGCTGCCTCTGTCACTTAATGGGGACGACCTGTGTCTCGGTTTATCCCTATCAACTGGGCCATGACAACGAGGAGGCCATCGAATCAGGAGCGTTCTGGTTTTACCGGAAGCTGGGTTTCAGGCCGGGCCGCGCGGATCTCCAAAGATTAGCGGAACGCGAGGAAACCCGCATCGCCGCCGATCCGAAATACCGGACACCTGCCCGAACCCTGCGCCGCTTGGCGAGTGGGCACGTCTTCTACGAGTTGCCGGGCAGCCAGGTGGGAGCGTGGGATACCTTCAGCACGCGCAACATTGGCCTGCGGGTGAATCGCCGGATGGCAAAAGAATTTCAAGGCGACAGCAACCGCATGCGCAAAGAATCAGTCCGCTCTGTCGCCCAGATTCTCGCCGTGGATACATCTTCGTGGACGTCTTCCGCACGCGCCAGCTTTGAGAACTTTGCAATGGCCCTGGCTCTAGTTCCCGGCCTACGCTCCTGGAAGCACGAGGAGAAAGAGGCGCTGGTGCAAATCATCCGCAGCAAGAACAAAGCCGACGAAATGCTCTATCTTCACCTCACGCAGCGCCACGATCAACTCCGGGAAGCGCTACTGAAACTAGGTTCCTAACGGCGGTATCCCCGGTCTCGGTTTCCGTTCCGCTACCCATCTGGGGGTGCCCCATCCTTGCGCGTTCTTTGCGCAGGGGTGGGCCGCCATGCTGTCGACTCTGCCGTAGCCGAAAACCTCTCGGCAAATTCCGGAGGCAAAACCGGCGTTGCCCCCGCCTGGGAACAAACATAGCGTGCCACGTCGTTGGCGATGGTATTAATCTCGTCCCAGTCCATTTTCCGAAGCAGCCCCAGAACCAGCGCAGCCGTAAATGAATCCCCCGCGCCCACGGTATCGACAACCGTCACCGGCCGAGATGGACAATCGGACCATCGTCCCCGCTGCCAGAGCAAACTGCCATTAGCCCCACGAGTCAAGGCGACAACATGCAAGCCAAATGCCTGCGCCAGGCCCTCGATCTGAAGTTCGATCTTGTGTAGCGCGGACACTCCTGTCCGCGTGTTTGCGGCGAAGTGACCGTCTGTGCGCACAGGAGTGCCCGCGCCACACGAACGATCCTCGGTCGATCCGGGGAGGCTAAACATCCCCGCCAGGATCGGCAGTTCGTCATCGTTCAGCTTCAACACGTTTGCCAACTGAAGCGATTCTTCAATCACGCCCCGCGAATAAAACTGCTGCCGAAGGTTAACGTCGAAAACGCGCAGCGTGTCTGCGTGAGCCGCTGCAACCAGTTGCTGAATTGTGCTGCGCGACGGCTCCGAACGCTGAGCCAGGCTCCCGAAGCATATGGCGTCCGCCTCGCGAGCGACCGCCAGTGCTTCCTGGTTCAGAGCCAGGAAGTCCCATGCCACATTTTCCGGAATGGTGAAATGGGCCAGCCCAGCGCCCGAGAGTTCAACCTTCGCAGTTCCAGTCGGCCAAGTTTCATCCTCTTGGACGCTGACGCCCGGCAGGCCCATCTCCCGAAAGCGCCGTATGATTTCGCGCCCGTAGGCGTCCTTCCCGACGCGCGTGATGACCCGCGCCTCGGCACCCAATGCGTGCGCATGATACGCGAAGTTCGCTGGCGCCCCACCCAACTGTGGTCCAGGCAAGAGCAAGTCCCACAGCACTTCTCCGACGCCGACAACGCGAAAGTCCATGCTGACCCTATTCGATGCCCAGTTGTTTCTGAATGTGTTCCAGTGGCACGCCCTTCGTCTCCGGCACCAGCGTCTTCACCCAGATAAGTTGCAGCACCATCATGCCGGCAAAAAACGAGAATACGTAACCGGGTGGAAAACTGGAGACCATCCGCGGGAAGAACGTAGTAAGCAAAGCGGCAAAGATCCAATGCGTGAAGCTGCCCAGGGCCTGACCTTCAGCGCGATGCCGGTTTGGAAATATCTCGGAAATAAAAACCCAGATGACCGCTCCCTGCCCGATGGCGTGCGCAGCAATGAAGGCAAAAATGCAGATTGGCACGATAGAAAAATGCTGAGTAAAAAACGCCCAGGCCACCAGTCCGAGCGAGCCGATGTAGCCGAACGAGCCAATAAAAAGAAGCGTGCGTCGTCCCAGTCGGTCAATCAGCCAGAGGCCAACAAAGGTAAAAACGAGATTGGTAACGCCGATGCCGACCGATTGCAGCAGCGCCGCCTTTGCCCCGAGCCCAGTAAGTTCAAAGATGCGCGGAGCGAAGTAGAGAATCGCGTTGATGCCGGAGAGTTGATTGAAGAACGCAATCAGAATGGCCAGCAGAATCGGTTTGCGCAGACGCCGTGTCCAGAAGTGTGCCGACGAAGCTCTTTCCGACGAAGCAGCCACAATCTGGTCCGCCTCGGCGTCAATCTCACTTTTGGAGGCTTCCGGCTGAATGCGTTGCAGCACTTCCAGTCCGCCCGCGCGGTCGCCCTTCCTCCCCAGCAACCAGCGCGGGCTTTCGGGAAGGCCGAAGCAAAGCAGAGCGTAGAGAAGCGAGGGAAACGCGGCCACGCCCAGCATCCATCGCCAGGCATTCTCGCCGATCCCCGCCAGCAGCGCGTTCGACACGAAAGCGATCAGGATGCCAAAAACAATGTTGAACTGAAACATGCCCGCCAGCCGGCCACGCTGCTTGGGCGGAGCAATTTCCGAAATGTACAGCGGAGCCGCCACAGTCGAAATGCCGATGCCCAGACCACCAATGACCCGTGCCACGATGAACATGGCAACGTTTGTTGCCAACCCGGACCCGACCGCACCCACAAAGTAAAGGACGCCAATCCACAGCAGCGTGGCTTTGCGTCCGAAGCGGTCAGCCGGCCAGCCCCCGACGAGCGATCCCACCACGGTGCCGTAGAGCGCGGAAGCCATCGCAATCCCGTGGAGTCCGGGACTCAATCCCCAAAGCGACTGAATTGTTTTCTCCGCGCCCGAGATGACGACCGTGTCAAAACCAAAAAGAAACCCGGCCAGTGCCGACGTTAGCGACCAAAGGAAGACGCGAGCATTCATAGAGGGATCAAGTCGACGAGCATCTCACGATAAACGCATCGCGGACGTCACGCAAATGTCAGCTTCATCCTTGGCCGAGAACCGCTTGCCACAGCCCACCGAACTTGAACCGCCTCGTTTGACCGTGTATAAAGACATAGGAAGCACGATGCCGGGTGCGGCGTGTTTGAACTCTGAACAACAGAGGCCCCGGTTAATCCTCGTAGCATAAGATATTGATTTCAAAGCGGAAGTGGTGGAACTGGCAGACACACCATCTTGAGGGGGTGGCGCCGAAAGGCGTGGGGGTTCAAATCCCCCCTTCCGCACCATCATCTTAATTTCACGGAGTTTGAAACGGGCCGCGGCCCCCACGGAGTTTGTTGGCAAATGACCATTTTGATCGTAGTAATTCACGTTATCGTTTGCTTCTTTCTGATTGCGGTCGTGTTGCTGCAGAGCGGAAAGAGCGGCGACCTGGCTGCGGCTTTTGGCGGACAGGGCAGTCAGACAGCATTTGGCCCGCGCGGCGCGGCTTCGGTTCTTTCCCGGGCGACGACCTGGTCCGCGATCATCTTCATGTGCACCTCGATCACGCTTTCGATCTTTGCCGCACGCAAAACTGGGCCCAGCTCCGTGCTTTCCGGAGTGAAGCCCTCGCAGACCAAGTCGCAACCGCTGACCCCAGCCCCGTCCGCCCCGCCAACGATTCCGCAGAACCAGGCGCCACAAAAATAAAGGTGTCAGGTCTCAGGTCCTAGGTCTCAGGAACTGCTTTCCGACCATTCGCCGCGCGATTTTGTTTTTCCTGAGACCTGACACCTGAGACCTAAGACCTCGCTTTTAGCAACGGATTCCCTTCCCTTTCCTCTCCGATCGTCGTTCGCGGCCCGTGCCCCGGAATTACGACCGTATCGTCGGGCAGGGTGAGGACCCGCTCGTGCAGCGAGCGCATGATTTTCTCGAACGAGCCTCCGGGAAGATCGGTGCGTCCAATGCTGCGAGCGAACAGCGTGTCGCCCGCGATCAGCATTTTTTCCGCGGGAAAGTAGAGGCAGACGCTGCCCTCGGTGTGGCCCGGAGTGTGGAGAACGTTCGCGGTCAGGCTACCCGTCCGCAACGCTTCGCCATCGGCAATGCTCGCTTCGATTGCTACCTCGCCCGGCGCAGCCATGCCTACCCATGTAGCCTGCACGTCGAGCATTTTCAGCAGCGCGTAGTCATTCTGATTAAGCAGGATGGGCGCGCCAGTCGCTGCGCGCAGCTTCATGGCTCCGCCCACGTGATCGATGTGAGCGTGGGTGATGACGATCTGCTTCACTTCCAGCTTGTGCTGGCGGACGATGGCAAGAACGCCTTCAATGTCGTCGCCAGGATCGATGACCATCGCTTCGTGCGAGGTCTCATCGCCGATGATCGAGCAGTTGCATTGCAGCGGCCCGACCGGAAGAATTTTGTGGATCATCCGTTCTATTGTAAAGAAGTTAGAGGCCAGAGGTCAGATTGCAGAGGTAAACCCTTCGATCAAAAGGCCGCGTGTTCTTACCTCTGCAATCTGACCTCTAACCTCTGACCTCTCCTACGATGCCACCGCAATCTGTCCCGTCGTCTGATCCGAGCGGAAGCGCAGCAGCGCTGCAATATTCCCGGCACTATCCAGATCGCTGTGCTCCTTGAGGTAGAACAATTCGATATCGCGGCGGATAGCGATGGGAATGATGGCGTCCGAAACGTCGGCGAGTTCCCGAGTGGTGCTTCCGCAAGCAATGCACAACGGGACCACGTGCGCGTCGAGGTGGCCGCAGTGCGTACACTCAACCGCTCGAGCCGAATAGTTTTCGGCGAGAAAGATGCTCTGCACTTCCCCGGTTTCCAGCGCTCGCAGCACCCGGCGCAGACCGGTGACCCCGCGCCCATTCGACTTGGCGAAATCCACCGCTTCGCTCGCCTTCGTATTCGCCCGTTCCCTGATCCAGCGATTCAGGACGGCCGCAGCGTGATCGCGAATCTCTTCATTCGAGACGCTGGCAACGTCGGCTGAGAATCGCCCGATCAGCCGCTGCTTCACGTAGGGATGCAGGTTGGCCTCGAACTCTCGCCAGTTGGCATCCTGGCAACCGATAATCAGCCGTTCCCAGATTCCCTTCTCGAAGTCGGTCCGTAAACGCTCGGAAACTGACTTGAAATGTTGCAGCGCTTCCTCCGACACGCGGCGTTCCGCATGTCCACCCTCGTAGCCGTTGTATCCGTAGCTGGCAGCGTTGCGCGAGAGCATGTGCACAATGGCTCCGCGTTCCCGCAGATCGTCCAGGCGAAGATCAAAGATCCGGGCCCGCTGCCGGTCAACCATGGCCACGCACAGCGCCGGTTGAGCTCCCAGCAAAGCCGCCAGCGGTTTCAACTGAAAACGAGACTGGAGAAAGATCTGCGTCCCGCCAAGCTGTGGCGGCAGTTCGAACTCTCGCCAGAAATTCTGAGCGGAGCAGGCGAACACTGCCCTTCCCCGAGAGTTGCTGCGGAGGTTCGTGGCCACCTCGAGCACCCGATCCAGATCGACATGCAGTGATCCATTCTTGCCGCTCGCGGCAGCGCTTTTCAGCGCCTGTTTCACCACATCTTTGGCGACGATGGCCTCGCGGCGATGCGAACGATCCTGCGGCGGATCGGGCTGAAAGTAAAAACTCAGGGCACACGCCCCTTTGTTGTCGTCGGCTTGAAAAGCTGCCAGCTCACGGATTTCGTTCCTTGTCATCATCTCGATGCTCCTTAAAGTACTGAGATGCTAGATTCGAGTTTTGACTAAGAGTTCCTGGTGGAATTCATTGGCGATGGAAGGCGCGCTGCGAACGCAGTCGCGTGCCCGCTGCACCGACTCGCGCACGGCCTCCACATGCCGGCCGGTGATGGCGGCAATTTCGTTGAGGGAAAAGCCTTCAATTCCGTAAAGCAGGAAAGCTTCGCGGTCGGTGCGGTCGGCGCCGCGGAGGGCGGCTTGCACCAAGGCAACCATTTCGTCGGAGTAGGCGGCCTGTTCCGGAGTAGACACGCGCCGGTCGGGGATGGCGCTTTCGCGCGTCCAACCCTCATCCGGCTGATGGAATTGCAACCCGGCTTCGTCGGAAGCCTGCACATTTTGCCGGCGCCGGCTGTCTTCCAAAGCGACGGGAGACTCCAATTCATGCAGGCGCGCCGTCATCTCGTTCATGGCTTGCAGGGCAAGGTGGTAAAGCCATGGCTCCAGCGAAAGTTTTTCCGGACGGTCGTTGCCGCCAAGCGCTCGCGCGATGACTTCGTTCACCACCTCGGCGGTGGAGAGACCGTCCTCCGGAATTTCCTCGTCGGTACGGCGGAAGTGAAGTTCTCGATCCACGAAACGTTCCAGGCGCCCAAGGTTTGCGTTCACATAGGAACCAATGTCGTCGGCTGAAATCGTAGGCGGCATGACCGCTGCCAGCGTTTGCTCAAAAGGCACGCCGGGTTCCGGAGATTCCTGCGGCCCCCCGCGCCAGCGCCGCCATTTGTGACTGGAACGCAGCAGTTCCTTATGCCGTCCGATTTGCTGGATCAGTTCGTCGAACGCAGCCTTGATGGCCGCCGTAGCGCTGGGAGCTTTCTCCTGGGCCGTCAGTTGGCCCGAAGGCAAACGCAGATTCAAGGAGACAAGCGTACCCTCGCGCGGCGAATTCTGATCGAGGATGGCTTTCAAATGCAGCAGTTCAGGCCGGAAAACCTGAAGCCGCTTCTGAATTTTCTCGATCTGGTGGCTGATTTCTTTTTCGATGTCGGGAGTTTTGTGGACCTTGTAGCTGACGTGAACGTTCATTTTCGAGCCTCGAACGCGGAACAGAAAGCCCGCGAAGCTGCGACCCTGACAAGCTCATTGTACACCCGGTTGGAAACGCGGAAGCGGCGTTTGCGGAGTGGCTGCTCTTTCTATTTCTCGGACCTGTTGCGGGAAAACTCGATGTTGCACTTGATTTTGGGTGGCGCAGCGCTTCAGCGCTGCGATACCCCGCTTGTTTCCAGCACCGGCTTTAGCCGCTGAGGTGAGACTGCTGCGCGGAAGATATTTTCTGCGGCTCTTAGCCTCTATAGGAAACGCTTGGAGCCTCCCAACGATTATTGTCTTGGAGACACCGCCAGACGCAGTCGGCTAGCCACCGGTCGATTATCCTTGAACGCCGGGATAAACTTCCAGGCCAATGCTGCGTTGATCAGGTCTGAATCAACGTCTTTCACGTTGCCTACCGGCTCGGCCGATCTCACTTTTCCTGATCCATCAATCACCAAATCCACGAGTAACTCTGGCTTCGCTACACCTTGCTGCTGAATCTCCGATACAGGAGGTCGCAGAAGCAGGATCGCCGTAGGGGGCACAACCTCCAACTTGGCGTTCGGTCCCGGCCTGCTTACCGCATCAAAAATGTGCGCACGTTTCTTCTTGCCCCGAGGAGCACCCAAGGACGTAGCGCTGGCTTGGCTATGAATCCCGCGCGCCCGCGCATTCACTAGCGCGGCACGAATCCGATCGGTATCGGCAGGAGGCCACATTTCGGTGAGGGAACGCCATGCGTCCTGCTCGCGTCCGCTGTAGAGATAAGCCCAAACGAGCTCCAGAACTTTGATCTTCACCATCCGCAAGTGGTGTAACCGCTCTGCGGAGATTGACTGTGTTGCGGTCAATTTGCCGTCGCTGCGTCTGAAGTCTTCCAGATCCTGCGCGCGAATCTCCGCCTGTATCGTTACGATTTCACCGTCGAAGTAAGGTTGGAACTCCGCGCTTGCATCCAGTAATTGACCGTGAGCAAATCGAAAGACGACGCTAGGGGCGGAATCCAGTTCGCTCATGGCCAGATTCTCGAAGCCATTCAACGCAGCCGCATCATGAGTCCAGATTTCGACCCTGCCATCGAGATCGACATCGGACGCGCTGAAGAAGTCTCCTCCCGTGATGGTCCGTAGTAAGTGCGGCGGTTTTTCCAGGGAATAGATCTCATACACCATGCAGCATTCGGCGTCGGACTTCTTGATCTGAAAAGCAGCCACTGGGACGCCATCCCCCAAGTCCACACCGAAGGCATCGAGATCAAGTTGCGCAACGCCAGTTGCGACAACCAGCTCTTGATTCTCCCAGCTTAGCTTTGCAGCACAGGCCCGTGTCGCTAATTCCCCGTTTCGCGCTGCCCCCACGCGCACCTTGATCCCGGTGCGAAACTCCGTATCGAAATTTCCGTCCCCGCGATTGCAAAGGATACGGCCCTGCGTTTGGCAAATGCTAAGCCTCGGCCAGAACAAGCAGCAGAGAAAAACGCCCGCCGCACACAACCGTTTGCAGAAGCAAAAACGGCGCACAGATCGATCACGTTCAAGCGACAGGGACAGCATCAACGCACTCCCGACGGAGAAGGATGGCGCACACCATTTCTATTTCATATAGACGGAATCCTTCCGTAATTCCTCGGGCAGCACTATCGGGAACGGCGGGAATTCATGCGATTCACCCTTGAACAACGGAACCATGACTTCGAAGCGCTTGCTGCCGTCATGCACCGCGAACTTGCGAGGCCTCTCCGGAGCGCCGCTCCACAGAGACACGCCGGCGTAGGCGCCGTCCTTGCGCAGGATGTAGTAGCTCATGTCCATGAACTTGACCCTGCTCATGTCGTTGTTGTAGTTGCGGGCAATGCGTTTGAGAGCGTCCATGCCCGCTTCGAGAGGCAACATGCCGCGCCGCATGTTTTCGACGATCGTGTGCGCTCCGGCAACCTTGATGTTCTCTTCCCCGCTGCCGGTAGCGCCCGCCGAACCTACGTCCTGATCGGTGTAGCACCCGGCGCCGATGATCGGAGAATCGCCGCAGCGTCCCGGAAGTTTGAAGGCAAGGCCGCTGGTGGTCGTACAGCCCGAGACTTCCCCTTTGTCGTTAAGCGCGGAGCAGTGAATGGTCCCGTGCGGCGGATTCAGAACGCGCCGGATCGCAGCCATGCGGAATTCCGGTTCGATCCCTATCTTGGCGGCCTGCTCTTCCAGGCGCCGGATGCGCTCTTCCCAAAGTTCACTTTGCGGCGATGTTGTTGGCGGCGTTGGCGGTAACGAAGGTGGCTTCCATTGCGGATCGGCTAACCCAGGTCCCCACCAGTCGTCGGTCGAGTGATACTCCTTCCACAGCAGCCAGATTTTGCGCGACCGCTCGGTCAGCAGATTTTCCCGCGGGAACCCCACAGCGACGGCAAATCGTTCCGCGCCTTCGCCGACCAGCATGACGTGCCCCGTGTGCTCCATGACGGCTTTTGCAACCAGCGAAACATTCTTGATGTTGCGCACGCCGCCCACCGACCCGGCGCGGCGCGTAGGCCCATGCATGCAGCAGGCATCAAGTTCGACCACGCCGTCTTCGTTGGGAAGCCCGCCCAGTCCGACGCTATCGTCGTTCGGATCATCTTCCGGGCCCTTGACCACGCGGAGGGCAGAGTCCAGCGTGTCGCCGCCGTTTTTCAGCAAAGCGAAAGCGTCATCGAGATAATTAAAGCCATTCTTGGCGCAGATGATGATGGGCCGCTTGCCAGGGCGCGAGCTTTCATCCTTATTCTGAGCCTGTGCTCCTAAGCCGGTGG